>Ga0164292_10004333_pt1 | contig 11546 bp, 9 predicted proteins | sample GEODES117metaG_FD_111486 | JGI IMG/M metagenome (GOLD analysis project Ga0164292, IMG submission 111486) | Eutrophic lake water microbial communities from Lake Mendota, Wisconsin, USA - GEODES117 metaG | ecosystem: Environmental > Aquatic > Freshwater > Lake | place: USA: Lake Mendota, Wisconsin... | reverse complement strand
GGCGGCGGCGGCGGCGGCGGCGGCGGCGCGCGCGGCGGATGCGGTCCTGGGCGGGACGGGCTCGTGTGCAGCCTGCGCGGCCCGTGCCTGCTCGGCCTCGCGGCGCCGCAGCGGCTGCCACGGCGCGGCCGCGCGCAGCGTGTCGACCAGCGCGAGCCGTGCGCCGTCGCGCGGCGTGCCCGGGCGGGTACCGGCGGGCCGGCCACGCAGCCGGGTCGCACGCATCACGCCGGCGCGGCCGGCGCCCGAGCCGGCGGCCGCGTTCGCGGCGAGCATCAGGCTCGCGAGCAGCCCGGGCGGGATCGCGGCCTTCGCGGCATCGAGCACCACCTCGTCGAGAGGCTGCTGCGGCTCGGGCTCTGCGTCGTCCTCGGAGTCCGCGGGCGGCGGCTCGTCGGCCTTCGATTCGGGCGGCTCCTCGGGCGGGGGCGGCTCCGGCGGCGTGGCATCGGGCGGCGCCGGCCACTGCGTCGCCCGCGGCGCGAGCACGAGGCGCGCGGCCAGCGACACGTCGTCCGGGCTCACCCGGTCGCGCCCGTCGAGCGCGGCCGCGGCCCGGGCCGCGCGCAGCGCCATCAGCGGCGCCCGCGCCGACGACACGCCGAGCGCCGCCGCGGTCGCGCACAGCGCCTGCACGGTCGCGTCGTCGGCCTGCACCGCGCCGATCCGCAGTCGCGCGGCCGCGACCGCCGCGGCGTCGGCGCCGGGTCCGGCTCCCTCGTCGGACGGCGCGCCGAACACGTCGGCGACGCCCACCGGCACCTCGGCCAGGTCGATCCGGAAGGCCAGTCGCTCGAGCAGCGCGCCGGCCGGCGGCGGGTCGTCGCCCACGCCTTCGTCGAGCGCCACCACCCCGAAGCGCGCCGGCCGCGACGAGGCGAGGCCGTCGCGGGCGAGCGTGCACTCGCCGGTGTCGAGCGCCGCGCACAGCCGCGAGGCGGTGGTGCCCGGCACCCGCTCGGCCATCGCCAGCAGCAGCAGGCCGCCGTCGGCCTCGGCCAGCAGGCCGGACTGGGCGATCGGCCGGCCGGCGGCCAGCGTCGCCGTCAGGTCGAGCCCGCCCAGCAGGCGTTCGTCGCCAGCGTGGATCGGAATCCGTCGCCACGGACTTTCAGGCGGAACGAGGGCTCTCAGGACAGTAAGCCATCGCTCACGTACCGGCCCATGGCCTGCTTTCAGTGCCACGCCGCCGAAGCCCCAGGGGTCGACCGCCAGCAGCGCGGCGGCCCGCAGCGCGTCCGCCCAGCGCAGCACGACCGGGTCGACCGCGGACAGGTCGTCCGCCGGCGGCGCCGCGGCCGGGGCGATCGGATCGGCCACGGCCATCGATTCAGGACGGGATCTGCTCGGCGACCACGCGCTCGACGCGGGCACCCGTGCCGGTGTCGTCGAGCGGATCGCGGCGCAGCCGGTGGCGCAGCGCCGAGGGCGCGACGCGCCGCAGGTGGGTGTCGCCCACCACCGTGTCGCCCTCGAGCGCGGCCAGCGCGCGCGCCGCCCGCATCAGGGTCAGTTCGCCGCGCAGCCCGTCGGTGCCGAGCGCCATGCACAGGCGCGCCGCCCGCTCGAGCACCGCGTCGGGGACGTCGATGCCGGCCACCCGGTCGCGCGCCTTGAGGATCCGCCGGCGGACGCGCTCGTCCTCCGCGTGCCAGCGCCCGGTGAAGCCCTGCGGGTCGCGCTCGAAGGCATCGCGGCGCTTGACCACCTCGATCCGGTCGGCCAGCACGGTCGGCGTCGACACCTCGACCGACAGCCCGAAGCGGTCGAGCAGCTGGGGCCGCAGCTCGCCCTCTTCGGGGTTGCCGCTGCCGACCAGCACGAAGCGCGCCGGATGCCGCACGCTCAGCCCCTCGCGCTCGACGACGTTCTCGCCCGACGCCGCCACGTCGATCAGCAGGTCGACCAGGTGGTCCTCCAGCAGATTGACCTCGTCGACGTACAGGAAGCCGCGGTGTGCCCGGGCCAGCAATCCAGGCTCGAAGGCCTTCACGCCAGCAGTGAGTGCCCGCTCCAGATCCAGCGCGCCGACGACGCGGTCCTCGGTCGCACCCAGCGGCAGGTCGACGACGGGCACCGGGACCAGGTGCGACTTGACCTTCTTCCCGCCGGCCTTGAGCGCATCGCACTCGGCGCAGGCGCCCGCGGGCGCGGCCGGATCGCAGGCGTAGCGGCAGCCCACCGTCGCCTTCATCTTGGGCAGCAGCGCCGCCAGCGCACGCACTGCGGTCGACTTGCCGGTGCCGCGGTCGCCCAGGACCAGCACGCCTCCGACCGAGGGGTCGACGGCGGCGATGAGGATGGCCCGCTTCATCTCGTCCTGGCCGACGATGGCGGAAAACGGGAAGGCGAGGGCCATGTACGGCGTCCGTGACGGAGGTGTCTGTCAACCGGATTCTAGACCGGCGACTGTCCAGTCGGCGCCCGACGTGTCGCAGCGGGCGTTCCGGAGCCGGTGCGGCCGCGCCTCGCGCCCCCCTATACTCGTAGGCTCAGGAGGAGACCGACATGATCGAACGCAAGCAGCTCTACATCGGCGGCCGCTGGGTCGCCCCGTCGTCGACGCAGACCCTCGAGGTCACCGATTCCAACACCGGCGAGCCGTGGGCCACCATCCCCTCGGGCACCGCCGCCGATGCCGATGCGGCGGTCGCCGCCGCGCGCGCCGCCTTCGACGGCTGGTCGCAGACCCCCGCCGCCGAGCGCGCCGACATCGTCCAGAGGATTGCCGACGGTCTGAAGGCGCGCAGCGAGGACCTGGCGCGCACGATCGCCACCGAGGTCGGCATGCCGATCAAGCTGTCGACGCTGGTGCAGGTCGGTGGCCCGGTCGCCGCCTGGTCGAACTACGCGAAGCTCGCCCGCGAGTTCCAGTACGACGAGCGCGTCGGCCACTCGGTCGTCACCCGCGAGCCGGTCGGCGTGGTCGCCGCGATCACGCCGTGGAACTACCCGCTGAACCAGATCACGCTGAAGGTCGCCCCGGCCCTGGCCGCCGGCTGCACGGTGGTCCTCAAGCCGTCCGAGGTCGCGCCGATCAACGCGTTCATCCTCGCCGACGTGATCCACGAGTCGGGCCTGCCGCCCGGCGTCTTCAACCTGGTGACCGGCCTCGGCCCGGTGGTCGGCGAGGCGCTCGCCGCGCACCCCGAGGTCGACATGGTGTCGTTCACAGGCTCCACGCGCGCCGGCAAGCGTGTCTCCGAGGTGGGCGCCCAGACCGTCAAGCGGATCGCGCTCGAGCTCGGCGGCAAGAGCGCCTCGGTGGTGCTCGACGATGCCGACTTCGAGAAGGCGGTGAAGAGCTCGGTCGCCAACTGCTACATGAACTCCGGCCAGACCTGCGCCGCCTGGACGCGCCTGCTGGTGCCGCGTTCGCGGCTGGACGAGGCCCGCGCCATCGCCAAGACGGCGGCCGAGTCGTTCACGGTGGGCAGCGCGTTCGGCGAGGGCGTCAAGCTCGGGCCGCTGGTATCGGCGCTGCAGCGCGACCGCGTGCTGGGCTACATCCGTCGCGGCATCGAGGAGGGCTCGGAGCTGGTCACCGGCGGGGCCGACGCGCCCGAGGGCGTGGGCGGCGGCTATTTCGTGAAGCCGACGGTGTTCGTCGTGGCCGACTCCAAGGCGACGCTCGCGCAGGAAGAGGTCTTCGGGCCGGTGCTGGCCATCATCCCCTACGACACCGAGGCCGACGCGATCCGCATCGCCAACGACTCGATCTACGGGCTGTCGGGCGCGGTCTGGGCGGGCAGCGACGAGCGCGCGATGCAGGTGGCCCGCAAGCTGCGCACCGGCCAGGTCGACCTCAACGGCGGCCGCTGGAACCCGCAGGCGCCCTTCGGCGGCTACAAGCAGTCGGGCCGCGGTCGGGAGAACGGCGTCTACGGTCTCGAGGAGTTCCTCGAATACAAGGCGATGCAGCTCAGGGCCTGAGCACCGGCCCCGCGGCGGCCTCAGGCCTTCGGGCCGGGCCGCCGCGCCAGCATGTCGATCTCGATCCTCGCCCCGCGCGCCAGGCCGCTCACGCCGATGCAGGTGCGTGCCGGCCGCCGGCCCTCCGGGAAGTAGGTCGCGTAGACCGCGTTCATGCGGACGTAGTCCTCGTCGAAGTGCAGCAGGTAGATCCGCACGCTGGCGACGTCGGCGAGCGTCAGGCCGCAGCCGGTGAGCACGGTCTGCAGGTTCGCCATCGTCTGGCGGGTCTGGTCCTCGATCGTCTCCGGATAGTCGGAGGTGTTCGAGGTGCCGGTGAAGGGCATCTGCCCGGTGAGCATGACCCAGCCGTCGGCCTCGACGGCATGACTGAACGGCGCGACCGGATCGGGCGCGCCGCCGATCATGTGGAACGCGAGAGCGGACATCGGCGGAACCTCGTCGAGAATCGGAGAGACATCGGGAACTGAGCCCGACGATAGCCGATCCGCGGGCCGCCCGGCCGACGCGCACCCCTTCCGGAGACAGCGATGACGACACCGACGAGCGCCCCCGTTCCGTTCCGCCTGCACGTGCCCGACGAGGACCTCGCCGATCTGCACGAGCGCCTCGCCCGCACGCGGTTCCCCGAGACTCCGCCGGGCGAGCCGTGGGCGACCGGCACCGACACCGCCTTCCTGCGCGAGGCCGTCGCGCACTGGAAGGACCGCTTCGACTGGCGCGCGCAGGAGGCGCGGCTCAACGCCTTCCCGCAGTACACCGTGCCGATCTCGGGCATCGACCTGCACTTCCTGCACGTGCCCGGCGTGCGCGCGCCCGGAGCACCCGAGCCGATGCCGCTGCTGCTGTCGCACGGCTGGCCGGGCTCGGTGCTCGAGTTCCTGGACCTGATCCCGCGCCTGACCGATCCGGCGCGCTTCGGCGGCGATCCGGCCGATGCGTTCACCGTGGTCGCCCCCTCGCTCCCCGGCTACACGCTGTCGTACCGGCCCGGCCAGCCGCGCTTCGCGCTCCCGGACATCGCCCGCACCTTCCACGCGCTGATGACCGAGGTGCTGGGCTACCCGCGCTACGGTGCGCAGGGCGGCGACTGGGGCTCGTTCGTCACCGCGGTCCTCGGCGCCGAGCACCCGGACGCGGTGCTCGGCATCCACCTGAACATGATGCCGGTGCGCCGCGACGCGCAGACCGTCGCCGCGCCCACCCCCGAGGAGAAGCGCTGGCTCGAGGAGCTCGCGCTGTTCCTGAAGGAGGAGACCGGCTACCAGTGGATCCAGGGCACGCGGCCGCACACTCTGGGCGCCGCGCTCACCGACTCGCCCGCCGGCCTCGCCGCCTGGCTGTTCGAGAAGTTCCAGCGCTGGACCGACAACCGCGGCGATCCGCGCGACGCGCTGTCGATGGACACCATGCTGGCCGACATCGCGCTGTACTGGTTCACCGGCGCCATCGGCAGCTCGTTCTGGCCGTACTACGCGCGGATGCACGGCCCCTGGCCGATCCGCGACGGCGGGGTCGGCGCGCCCTGCGGCTATGCGGCCTTCCCGCGCGAGATCCTGCGCCCGCCGCGCTCGGTCTGCGAGCGCGCGTTCACCGACATCCGCCGCTGGACCGAGATGCCGCGCGGCGGGCACTTCGCGGCGATGGAGCAGCCCGAGGCGCTGGCGCACGAGATCGTCGAATTCTTCAGGCCGCTGCGGGTGGGTTAAGGGTCCGCCTTCGCCGAGCCGCCCGTGCCGACCTACCGCATCACCGAGACCTCGTCCGGCGACCAGCGCGTCGTGGACCAGCCGACCGACTGGGACGCCTGGATGGACTACCGGTTCACGCGCCGGGTGGAGGCGGGCGGCGGGCCGATGCCCTTCGACGCCCGGATGCGGGTGACCGGGACGCCCGCGCGCCACGACTACGCGATCGAGCGGATCGATCCGGACACCGGCGCGGTGATCGAGGGCACGTACCTGACGGTGTTGCGGAGCGTACCGGGCGGCGACTAGAGCCGGCCGCGCGATCGGAACCACGCGACGGGTCCGCTCTTCACGTCGCCGGCGCCTCGGCGCCTCTGCCTCACAGGATCACCCACGCCCCCAGACCCGCGAGGACGGCCGTGCTGGCGATGGCATAGGGAACGAGTCCCGAATAGACCCGTCGCTCCTGTCCTTGTCCTTGCGCCAGCGATGCCGCGATGGCCATGCGTACCGGCGAGAACAGGCTCATGCTCGACGTGGCGACGTGCTGGAGCGCGGCCGTGGCGGGCACGGACAGGTTCGCCTGCGCGGCCATCGCGACCTGCGACGACATGAACAGGCTGTTGCCCGCGCTGCCGCTGTTGGTCAGCACGCCCAGTCCGATGGACATCAGCGGGGCGGCCAGCACGCCGAGCGCGCCCAGGTTCGCGAAGAGGCCCGCGGCGATGGCCGCGGAGATGCCCGCCGCGGCCAGGACCTCCGCGAGCATGGCGAACACGAACACGGTCACGACAGGCGTCCTGGCCGTCTTCCACGCCCCGCGCAGTTCCTGGCGCCACTGCCCGACGTGGCCCCGGACCAGCGCGACCCCGACCGCGCCGACCATCAGCCACGAGCCGGCGTGGAAGAGCGGTGCCCAGGCGGGCAGGTCGGGATACGGCGCGATCGTTCCGAACGACGTCAGCGCGGCCCGCAGGGACGGCACGCTGCGGGTCAGCGTCAGGACGCCGACCAGCGCGAGATAGGGCCAGACCCGCCCCGCCACCTGCCGAAACGCTGCGGCGCCGGGCCGGACGTCGATCAGGTAGCGCGCGACGATGAGCGGGCCGAACGCGGACAGCAGGGCGATCTCCGGCCCGAGCAGCGCGGTCGCGACGCTCAGCGTGCCGAGACTCGCGACGATCCAGCCGACCTCGCTCAGATGCTCGGTCGCGGTCGCGAACACGCCCGCTTTCCGGGCGGTCACCCAGAACAGCGTGAGCCAGACCCCCATGAGCGCGGCGATGGGCGGCAGGCAGGCGCCGGCGAGCGCCGCGGCCGGCATCTTGGCGTAGGCCGAGGCGAGCAGGGTGCCGCTGCCCATCGCGCCCCATGGGATGAAGGTCTGGCTCAGCAGGGCGAAGACCATCAGGTGCGCGGGCGCGATCCCCAGGTGCCTGAGCAGCGCGATGGTGCCCAGCATCCCGACGCCGAATCCGGTGGCGGACTCCGCGAACGGACCGACCAGGAAACACGCGAAGAACAGCAGGCGCCGCTGCGCACGCCGTTCGAGCGCGACGGGGCGCGCTGACTCGGTCGCCATGGCGGTGGGCCGTGAGGCGAGCTGCCAGAACAGCAGGCCGCCCAGGATGTACGGGGCGATGGTGGCGCCGATCCAGGCGCCGCGGGCCAGTGCGCTCGCGAGCGCCGCGAATCCGAACGGCATCGGCGCCGTGGCGAACGCGACCGGCACGGCGGTCGCCAGGCCGAGGACCGACGCGACGGTGGGCGAGCACCGGCCGCTGAGGACGGCCAGCGCCAGGACGAGGGTGGGCAGGAACCAGAAGAACGCAGTCATCGGAGGCGGGCGGGCCCGCGCGGTCGGCCGTCGAGTGAACCCTGTCGGCCCGACGGCCGTGTCCGCTTCGTGGGCGAACGTTCGTCGGACCTGTACACAGGCCGGTCATGGTATGCCGCCCGAGCCATCCGGCTCATCCGGCGTGTCAGGTTCCCCCGGCCCGGCCGACCCTGCCCTTGACACAGGTCGAACGTTCGTTTTAAATCAAACAACCGTTCCAATTGAAACGAACGTTCGACCCATTTGCGGTCCGCCCGCATCCAGAGCCCGCCACCCATGTCGTCTGCCGAGCCTCACCACCCCGTCCGCGCCGACGGCATCGACGCCCGCCAGCGCCTGCTCGGTGCGGGCCTGAAGCTGTTCGCCGAGCACGGCTTCGAGAAGACCTCCGTCCGGGCGCTCGCGCAGGAGGCGCAGGTCAACCTCGGCGCGATCAGCTACTACTTCGGCGACAAGGAGGGCCTGTACCGCACGCTCTTCACCGATCCGTCGATCTGCGGCGCGCCCGAGGACCTGGTCGCCTTCGCCGACCCCGGGCGGCCGCTCGCGGCGGCGCTGCGGATGTTCTACGTCGAGTTCCTCGCGCCGCTCAAGCGCGGCGACGAGGTCCGGATGGTGATGAAGCTGCATTTCCGCGAGATGGCCGAGCCTACCGGCGCCTGGGCCGGTGCGGTCGACACCGAGATCCGCCCGCAGTTCGAGGCGCTGCTGCGACTGCTGGTGCGCGAGCTCGGCATGAAGCGCGCGGACCTCGACCTGCACCGCCTGGCGCTGTCGATCGCCGGCCTCGGGGTGCACTTCTTCGCGTTCCACGACGGCGTGAAGACGCTGTCGCCGTCGGTGCTCGCGAACCCGCGCGCGATCGACGCGCTCGCCGAGCGGCTGGGCGGCTACGCGGTCTCGATGGTCGAGGGCGAGCGCGCGCGGCGCGCCGCCGGCAGGACGGAGGATTGAAGGTGCGCATGCTGTTCACGTTCGCGCTCGTCGGCGCGCTCGCCGGCTGCGGGGCCCTGAAGGTCGGCCCCGACTATGCCGGTGCGCCCGCCGTACGCTCGCTGTCGCAGGCCGAGGCCGGCCGCGGCGCTGCGGCGCCGGGCGGCACCGGGGCCGGCGGCGCGTCCGCTGGCCCCGGTGCCCCGCCGGCCCGCGTTGCCGCCGACGACGGCTGGCAGGCCCGCCTCCCCCACGGCGGCGCGCCGGCCGACCTCGCCACCTGGTGGTCGCAGTTCGACGACCCGGCGCTCGATGCGCTGCTGGCCGCCGCGCAGCGCGAAAGCGGCTCGCTCGCGCAGGCCGCCGCCCGCATCGAGCAGGCTCGTGCGGCCGCGGTCGCCGCAGGCGCCTCGGGGCTGCCGACGCTGGACCTGAACCTCGCCAACAGCCGCGGCACGATCAACATCGGCACGAACATCCTGCTCGCCACGCAGAACCGCGCGACGGTGCAGGCCGGCTGGGAGATCGACCTGTTCGGGCGCATCGCCCGCGAGCGCGAGGCCTCGCTCGCACGGCTCGACGCGCGCACGGCCGACTGGCACGAGGCCCGCGTCTCGGTCGCGGCCGAGACCGCCGCGCAGTACCTGCAGTTCCGCTACTGCGAGGCGCTGGTCGCGATCGCGCAGGCCGACGCGGCCTCGCGCTCCGAGACCGCCACCGTCACCGACCGCGCCGCTGCCGCCGGCTTCCAGGCGCCCGCCGCGGCAGCGCTGACCCGCGCGAGCGCGGCCGAGGCCGCGGGCCGGCTGACCGGCCAGCGCGCCGAGTGCGACCTGACGGTCAAGGCGCTGGTCGCGCTGACCGGCCTGGCCGAGCCCGAGGTGCGCACGCGGCTCGCCGCCACGCAGGGCCGTCTGCCCGCGCCGCGCGCCTTCGAGGTGAAGGCCGTGCCCGCGGGCCTGCTCGCGCAGCGCCCCGACCTCGCCGCCGCCGAGCGCGCGCTCGCCGCGGCCAGCGCGGACATCGGCGCGGCCGAGGGCGACCGCTACCCGCGGCTGTCGCTCGCCGGCTCGGTCGGGCCGCTGCGCATCGACGCGGGCCAGCTCGGCGCGACGCTGTCGACCTGGTCGATCGGCCCGTCGCTCACGCTGCCGATCTTCGACGGCGGCCGCCGCCGCGCGAACGTCGAGTCGGCGCGCGCCGCCTACGGCGCCGCCGAGGCCGACTACCGCGCTCGCGCCCGCCAAGCGGTCCGCGAGGTCGAGGAGGCGCTGGTGCGGCTGCAGAGCGCGGCCGACCGCGAGGGCGACGCACGCACCGCGGCCGACGGTTACCGCCGCGCCTTCGAGGCCGCGCAGGTCCGCTGGAAGGGCGGGCTGGGCAGTCTGCTCGAGCTCGAGGATTCGCGCCGCTACACGCTGACCGCCGACTCGACGCTCGCCGGCGTGCAGCGCGACCGCGTCGCCGCCTGGGTCTCGCTGTACCGCGCGCTCGGCGGCGGATGGACGAACACGAACGAGGATTCCCGCAAATGACGTGCAGCTCGACGATGCGGCCTGCCGGCCGCCACCCGACGGCACTGGCCGTGATGCTCGCCGCCGCCCTGGTGCTCGCCGCCTGCGGTGCCCGCGAAGCGGCCCCTGCGGCCGGTGCCGCGCCCGCAGGCGGCACCGCACCCGCCGCCGCACCGGGCACCGCGCCGCAGGGCGCCGCATCGACCGCATCACCGGCCGGCGCGCCGGCACCCGCTACCCCGCCCGCCGCCGGCAAGTCCGGTCCGCGCCCCGCCCTCGTCGTCACCGTGGTGCGCCCCGAGCGCGCCGAGCTTGCCGACACCCTGTCGGCCAACGGCAGCGTCGCCGCCTGGCAGGAGGCCTCGGTGGGCGCCGAGGTCAACGGGCTGCGGATCGCAGAGGTGCGCGCGCAAGTGGGCGACACGGTCAAGCGCGGGCAGGTGCTCGCCGTCTTCGCGCCCGATACGGTGCGTGCCGACGTCGCGAACGCCCAGGCCGCGCTCGCCGAGGCCCGCGCGGCGGTCGGCGAGGCGCAGGCCTCGGCCGCCGACGCGCAGTCCAACGCCGAGCGCGCGCGTCAGGTCGAGGCGAGCGGCGCGCTCTCGGCGCAGCAGATCGCGCAGTACCAGACCGCCGCCCAGACCGCTCAGGCCCGCCTCGCCTCGGCGCAGGCCCGCGTGCAGTCGGCGCAGGCGCAGCTCCAGTCGCAGGACCTGCGGCTGCGGATGACGCAGGTGCTGGCGCCCGACGACGGCGTGATCTCGGCGCGTGCGGCCACCGTCGGCGCGGTGGTGCCCGCCGGCCAGGAGCTGTTCCGGCTGGTGCGCGGCAACCGCCTGGAGTGGCGCGCTGAGGTCACCGCGAGCGAGCTCGCACGGCTCGCGCCGAAGCAGGCCGTCCGTGTGCTGCCGGCCTCGGGCGGCGAGATCGCGGGCACCGTGCGCACCATCGGGCCGGTGGTCGACGCGCAGACCCGCAACGCCCTCGTCTACGTCGATCTGCCCACGGGCAGCGCGGCGCGCGCCGGCATGTTCGCCCGCGGCGAGTTCCGGCTCGGCGGCAGCACGGCGCTGGTCGTGCCCCAGCAGGCGGTCGTGGTGCGCGACGGCTTCTCGTACGTGTTCCGCGTCGAGGGCGGGCGCGCCGTCCAGCAGAAGGTGCGCACCGGGCGGCGCGACGGCGAGCGCGTCGAGGTCCTCGAGGGCGTGACGCCCGAGGCCGCGCTGGTCGCGCGCGGCGCGGGCTTCCTCAATGACGGCGACGTGGTGCAGGTCGTCGACGGCGTCGCCGGAGGCTCGAAGTGAACTTCTCGTCGCTGTCGATCCGCAACCCCATCCCGGCGGTCCTGCTGTTCATCCTGCTCACGCTCGCGGGCGTGCTCAGCTTCCGCTCGATGGGCGTGCAGGACTTTCCCGACATCGAGCTGCCGATCGTCACGGTCGATGCGAGCCTGCCGGGCGCCGCACCCGCGCAGCTCGAGACCGAGGTCGCGCGCAAGCTCGAGAACGCGGTCGCCACGCTGCAGGGCGTGAAGAACCTCTACACGAAGATCCTCGACGGCCAGGTCAGTGTGACGATCGAGTTCGTCCTCGAGAAGAACTCGTCCGACGCGGTCAACGAGGTGCGCGACGCGATCAGCCG
>Ga0164292_10004332_pt1 | contig 11547 bp, 20 predicted proteins | sample GEODES117metaG_FD_111486 | JGI IMG/M metagenome (GOLD analysis project Ga0164292, IMG submission 111486) | Eutrophic lake water microbial communities from Lake Mendota, Wisconsin, USA - GEODES117 metaG | ecosystem: Environmental > Aquatic > Freshwater > Lake | place: USA: Lake Mendota... | reverse complement strand
GGTTCAAGCACGGCTCAAAATCGGGGGAGGAAATGAAATGAAATACAGAATTAAAGAGTATCAATATTACGATGGGCCAAGATTCCAAGTTCAATGGAAAATGTTTGGACTATTTTGGGTTGATGCTGGTTGTCATTATTTTCCTGCCGATTTTAGCACATTGGAAGAAGCATCCAAACATTTAGCAAGATTGCAACATAATGATAAAGTTAAAACTATAATTCATGAAACATAAATTTGTCAAAACAGAAGGTTGCACGGCATATGGTTTCACTGTTGACGGCGAGCCAATTGACGATCTTTCCAAGGACAAACAATATGAAATATTGGATGATCTAATGGAAAAAATTTGGTTAGCTTTTGAAAAAGAAGATATTGGCCTACAAGATATTGTTGAAATGTTTGAGTGCGACGATCACAAATATGATAAAGAACCTTGCGATCAGTGTGGAGATACTGTAAGCTGGACAACTTGGGAGATTTAATTATGAATAAAAATATACCAGAATCTTTTGATAAAGCCGTAAAAGATATTGAAGAAGGTAAAACTGTTCCTTTGGATACGGCTCTAAAGGAAGAACCGCCCACAGAATCAGAAACTTTTAAGAAGATTTGCAAAGAAATTCAAGAATTGTTTGATAAAATTAGTGCTCTTGAACTTCACAATCATGTTCTCATTGTTGCAAATGAAGATTTGGATAGGATGAATAAAAAATTAGAACAAGAGCGCGATGAATACAAAATTGGACATGATCGCTATGAAAAATTGCGCCGATTAAATCTACGAGAAATAAAAGAATTGTATTTAAAAAACTTGCGAAGTGGTGAAAATTTTGATAAGCTAGTAGATCAATTATGAAGCTGGCTTCAATAGAGACTATAACTGATCGTATTCATCATCCCAATGCGGACAAGTTGGATATTGTCAAAGTTCTTGGCTGGCAAGTCATTACAAAACGTGACGAGTTTAAGAAAGGTGATAAAGTTGTCTTTGTTGTAATTGACACTATACTACCCAAAGCTCCTTGGAGTGAATTTCTTGCTGATAAAAAAAATCCAGAATCCCCTATTCGTTTAAAAACTGCAAAACTTCGTGCTTTTTATTCTCAAGGTCTTGTTCTTCCGCTTTCTGTTCTGCCAGAAAATGTTCAAGGCTGGCATGAAGGCGCTGATGTTAGTGGCGCACTTGGTATTAAAAAGTACGAAAAAGAAATCCCCGCTCAATTATCCGGTGAAGTATTGGGTGGATTTCCAACCTATCTTTGCGCCCAAACTGATGAAGATAATGGACTTTCAAATCCAGAATTAATGGATGAGGTTCTCAAAAGCAAATGGATTACTGTTACCGAAAAGCTTGATGGTAGTTCCTGCACTATCATTATACAAGATCGTGAAATCAAATATGTTTGCAGTCGCCGTCTGGCTTTAAAAGAAACCGAAGAAAATAGTTTTTGGAAAGCCGCTCGTAAACTTGATTTGAGCAAGTGTGTTCGTGGCCGCTATGTTATTCAAGGCGAGTTGATGGGGCCAGGAATTCAAGGCAATCAACTCAAGCTGATCGAACCAGAACTTTATGTGTTTCAAATAAGCTATGAAAATGCTTTTTACCCTTATATTGAAATGGTTTTTGAATGCCGTAATACTTTTGGCTGTAAATATGTGCGACACGTTGAGAATTTTGATACTACCGAAACTAAAATTACTGCTGATTATCTTCAAGATTTGGCTGACAAACAGATTTTACCAAGTGGTGAGCCAGCCGAAGGTATCGTTGTGCGCCCATTGGAATATCATAGTGCTGGCAATGGTCGCCCATTGAGTTTTAAAATCATTAATAGAAATTATAAAGATTAATATGACCGCCGAAAAACAAAAAAATAAAAAAGTAAAAGATTACATTCCTTATTCTGTTTGGATGAAAGATGTGATTGAAAAGATTGACCAGTTGACCGATGAGTGCCTCGACAGGTTCTATGATAATCGCAAAACAAATGAAGAAATTTTAAAAATGCTATCAAAGCTCAAGGAGTTGGTAAAGAAAAAATATAAAGAATGAGCGGTTTGATCTACACAGTAACAGCAGTTCCAGAGCGCGGCCATTGTCGCTGTGTAGGCTATTTCTATTCATATCAAGACGCATTAAATCAAATAAATAAGTATGGTATCAATGGATTAGATGAAGGTGGGCTATTTAAATATTTAGTCATAGAGAAATTTGAATCTGGCATTTATGCGATGAGTTTCGGGGCTGAAACTTGGTTTGTAGCCGATCACGATACCAATTCTTGGGTTGAATTGGAAGACAAGCCCGAACAATTTAAGGGAACAATTAATTACGGAATGGGATAAACTATGGCAAAATACGATAATTTTATAATGACAAGAGAGTTTCTCAATGAGAATGAGAGTGCCGTCTTTGTTTTTGGTGACAATCTTGTTCATAAGGGTTATGGAGGCGCGGCCATTTTGCGTGACCACCCTCAAGCCTATGGATTTATTACTAAAAAATATCCAAGCAATGATAGTGATTCTTTTTATGGCGTTCACGAATACCGAGATGTCTTCAAGCGCGAACTCATGTATCTTGAGAATGATATTAAAAAGGATAAAAATAAAACATTCTACGTTTCACAGCTTGGTGGTGGGTTGGCTAATCGTTACAAGATATGGGAGCTTGTAATTAAAAGTGGCCTTGAATATAACTTGAGTAAGTATGAAAATGTAGTATTCTTGTGGGATGAATAAAGTATTAACAGTTGATTTTGATGATACGCTTGCCGCAACAGTTTTTACTGCTTGGGACGGAACTTCATTGAGTCCTATTCTTCGTGTTATTAACTTTGTCAAATCTAAAATTGATGAAGGTTATGAAGTTCATATCGTAACATTCCGTAATCATTCAAACAAACAAGAAGTTCTCAATTTTTGTAAAGGCCATGGGATTAAAATTAAAAGCGTGGTATGCACAGAAGGAAAGACAAAAACAGAATTTATTAAAAAGTTAAATAGTTCACTACATATTGATGATCATGTAGAGACTTGCACCTTACTGACTATGGCTGGAATTGAAGTATTGCTCGTAGATCATGGGCAAGATGAGAACAATACTACAGCGCGGTTCTTTAATAAAATTTAATTTTTAATACTATATGAGTCCAGAAAAGAAACAGGAATATCTTGACTATCTTGCCATGCTACATGACGATATTGAGCGCACCAAGCAAATGAGCCATATTGATGATAGAGAGAAAGAAATTGAGATAGATAGTATAAACAAAATAATCGATAGGTTAAAAGAGATTTTAAACGAATCTCAATAGACTTTTTTTATCCATTTGATCAGTTGTTTTTTGTCGCGCTTTAAATAAACAAACTTGTAGTGACCAAATAATCGGCGCATACCTTGGGCGTCCCATTCGCGTTTGGCCCACCATTCAACCCAATTTTCGATGATAAAAGACTTCATAGGAGGATAAGTTATGCTCTTATGAAATAATCTCCAAATACCATTACGAATACAATATGCGTGACCAAGTTCATGAAACACAGCCGATGCCATGACTGCACATGAACGATTTTTATTTATAAATATAACCTTGCCATCATGTGAACACTCACCATCAAGCCCTGGCAATTTAACAAAACGAACCCTCACCCTGTATTCCTTACAGACTTCCCTCAGTAACTTCATTGTGGCGTCCCTTCTCATATCCTTATATATTACAATGGTTATTCACAGTAACAAAAAGAATTATTATTTTTTTAAATAATCTTTCTATTGCTTACTGAACACCCCCTATAGTATATAAAAGAGGGTTTTATATGGTTAAGAACGGCTTTCTTTTATTTACGCCCCACTCTTACCCACACCTCCCCACAACAACACACCCTAAACCACCTAAACCACCACCCACATAACACCACTTTACTCTGTTAATAGATCTTTTCTATACGCTAATAACATAGATAGAAATAAGGAATAAGGAATAATTAAAATGAATTAAATATAATGATTAGAGGATTCCTTTTTATAAATAATAAAATAACAGTGTAATTATTTTAATCAATAAATATATTTTCCCCTGTCTTCTATTACTACTACCACAATCTATAACCGAAATCAAGACCAGAAAATAATAAAAACTAATTAAAACTAATTAAAATTATACCAGCTATAATTAAAATGAATTAAAATTATAGGTGGGTATTTTTACTATGTTATACTAGTATATATGCGAAATGCAAAAGCGGAAATAATGAAAATTTTTACTATTAAATGTAATTTATAGCTATGAACGTTGATTGTGTTCTTACAAATACCACGAAGGGGCCAAAAGAGCTTGTTAATACAACACAACAAGATTGCATGAGCGATTTTACATGCGAATATGTTGATACTGGATGGCAGACTAATGTGAGTTGTCCAGGCAAAATGAATGTGTATCACTATCAACAGCTAATTACTTATAGTTGGAGCTGCACAATGTATTCAGACGGGTGTGTTTATACTTATACATACGATGAAACCGAGACTATTAATTGGTCAGAAAATGGTTATTGTACTATGGAAAATGGCAGAAGTTGTTGTCCCGATTACTCGTTGCCAATTGGAGGCCCACCTGGATGGCCACCGCCTGGTTGGTCTCAGCCAGTTATTGTTGGGCCTGATGAACCGAATCCATTTCGATAATAGATTCCTATATTAGGGAATAACAAGATCGGAAATAAAGGAACGAGATCCTGCTAAATAAGCAATAATCTATAATAATAAATAAAAATTAATTATTATTAAAATTTATCCGAGAAATGTAATTTGTAATGGAATTGGTTGCGCTACTGCCCCTGGTATATACCATCCTTCAGCTGGAATAATATCACCATTATTTGGTTGTGATACTTCAGCAACTATTTCATAAGTTGATAGTGATTCCATTTGCCAAACTGCTTGAGTACCACCAAGCCCGCTATTCCACCAAAAATAGTATTGTCCATCATCACGAATAAAATAATAACCAAGATCAATATCATAACCTTTTGTGTAAGTACCATTTAATAATGAATAATTACTTACTTGCACAACCTCTGTTGTAGCAAGGGTAATATTTGGCAATCCAACTATTGGAAGCGGCGCATAGACTGGTCCAGTATATGGTATAACAAACACTCGGCTTCTTTTCGTAATTGCTGTAAATTCCATATCAGTTCTATCCAGCTGGCGGTCAATCACGCGATCAATTTGGTTATCAACATTAAAAATTGTATTCATTAATAATTATTACACATTTTAGATAAATAAATAGTGTGTTTTGTTTACAGAATAAAAATTAATTTAAAATAATAATGCCACGAATTTGTGAGAACGGATTATCAAAATAAGCGAACAAGAATTTGCGAAATAATCCGGGCTAAATAAATAATATTTGACATATGTATTAATACTGTTATAATAGGCTCTTATGAATAAATACGTTGTAAAAGTGAGCAGCATTTTCTCAAATATCATCGAAGTAGAGGCTGAAAACGAAGATATGGCCAGGGTAAAAGCACAAGAATTTCTTGAAAATAGGACTGAAGACGAGCAAAATAAAGATGCTATTCGTCACTATTATGAATCAACTTTTCCTGCAGAGCATTGGCCAGTCATTACTCAAGAAAAATATGACGAACTAAAAGCTGAGATTGCAAAGAGTATTGAAGGTGGTAATGTGGGCGAAGAAGAGGGATCCAATATTATTACTCCAGATAATTTTAAATAACTTTTATTATTTGTGAACTATAATTTGCGAAATAAGCGAATGTAAATAAGCTAAATATACTAAGCGAAATATAGGAATCCAAATAAGCGAAATATACAACGCCAAATAATTGATAATTAGATATCGATCTGTACGGTATTTATATATATAAATACTTGCCTTGACACTTTTGGCAAATATAGGTAGACTATTGGAATGCATCGTATTGGATATTGCTGTATCAATCTAACGATTGGCGAAAAGTTCAGGACAATGACGCTCGCGTGGGCGAATCGTAACAAGCGCGAGGATGTTGAGGCCAAGTGGCGCGAGATAGTCGAACACAATTTCACGTTGCTTTATAAAATAATCAATTGGAACATTCAAAATAATATATGGCTGTATCGTATTAGTAGCGATCTTGTTCCTTTTGCTGATCATGAAGAGTGGGGATATCTTTGGGAAGATTGGCGTAATAACATTAAAAATTATGGTGTGCTTGGTCCTGTGCGTAAGATGGTTCAAGAATATCTTGAGCGTCGTGGGCGTTTCACAATACACCCTGGGCAATTCGTTAGCATTGGATCTGCGAATGAAGATACGCGAAATAATTCAATCAAGAATCTTGAATACCATGGTCAGCTGCTTGATCTTATTGGATTACCACAAAATTATTCTTGTCCGATTAACATACACTTGAGTAATGGCAAGAGTGCAGAAAAAATAGTAGATGATGTATATAATTCTTTATCCCGACTTTCTCCAAGTGTAATTAATAGATTAGTCTTTGAGAACGAGCAGGCGAATTATTGGACGCCAAAAAATATTAATACGCACTTCCCAAATACGCCAATAACATTTGATTATCATCATTACAACTTGAATCCTGATAAAGATGTATCAGTTCAAGATGCTGTTCAATTAGCTGCTTCGACTTGGCCAAATAATGATCCTGTCCAGCACTATAGCGAGGGTCGTAAGTCAACAACTGATCCAGCGCATAGCGACTATGTGGATGCCATGCCGGTAACTCCATACGATGTAGAGGTCGAAGCTAAAATGAAAGAAAAATCAATTTTGTTATTTATTTCTGGGAAAACTCTTTACGCCACTTGACAAATTCTGCAGGTTGTAGTATATTGGTGGTCTTATGCCTAATGACTGTTACAACTACCTAGAGGCTCCAGACGGAGACGTTTCACTAATCTCGGATTACTTTTCTACCGCAAAGCGCGCTTACAGCTCTTTGCCTGAAGTGTTTCTTGATTTCGAAAAGATCCTTCCCATGCCTCCCGAACTCAAGGGAACCGAAGCGCCTGCAGACAAACCAAACTGGTATGACTGGTGCGTAGAAAACTGGGGAACCAAGTGGAGTTCCTACGATGGTAACGTTACCGAAGACGGAATTTCGTTTAATACGGCATGGGCTCCTCCTGTTCCGGTTATTGCTGCCCTTGCTAAACAAATTAAAAAACCGTTGCGGTTAATGTATGATGAGCCTGGCGTTGATTTCTGTGGAGAAACTTTGTTTAACCCAGACGGAACTTATGAGGACAACTGCTATTCGCCGCGCACCGATGCGCCCGAACATCTAAAAAAAGATCTAATGATTGATGAAGAGGAGGAATGGTCAGATGAAAATATCTGATAAAAAACTAAATTTTGTGATCGATTATGCCCTGTGCTATTTGTTTGCATCATGGGACGATCACATCGAGGCGGATCTCGGCATGAGCTATGAAGAGTTCGTCAAAGTGTTAGGTAAATATCATAACAACAAAATCAAAGTAGAACAATACCCAAATGAATAAGAACGAAATTATTAAACTATTAGATAAGGCTATGGAGATTGCTGGCGAAGCACTCTATCTGGCCGAAGAGTATTCAGGTGGCGAAAGTGAGACCGCCCAAGAATTGTGTAGACAGTTTGAGAAACTTGAAGTAAAATACTGTGATATCCATGCATAGATTCATTTCAATATTAATTATGATTATGTATTCCCTGTTTATGGGAATGTTTCTGATAGGTGAACTAATCGAAAGGAAAAAATAATATGGGATATACACATTACTGGACCTATAATCCAGACAAAATTGAAGACACTGAAGAGTTGCGCGAAAAGTTTCTTGAAGCCTCTAGACAAATTCGCCGTTGCTACTTGTGGATTCGTAATCAACGTAAAGACATTAAAATTCGTGGAGGATTGGGCGCTGGAAAACCTGTCTTCAACGAGACTGAAATCTGGTTTAATGGCAATGACAAGGAAGGTCTGAGTCATGAAACGTTTTCGATTCACTGGTTTAACAGGGGTGGAAGTGGCCGCGACTTTTGCAAGACGGCAAGGAAACCGTATGATTTTTTGGTTTCGTTTGCGTTGCTGACATTCGCTAGCTTTTTCAGTCCAGAAGTTTTTTCTTTCTCCTCTGATGGAGATGAAGAAGACTGGAGTGAGGCGCGGCAATTCTATCGTGAATTCACTGGCTTCGAAGCCCGAAACATGGTATAATATTTTATGAGCAAATACAAACGACTAGTAATAGATCTAGGATATGTTATCCGTTCTGGAGATGACCAAATGGAACAACGCGCAAAGGAATGCTTCTACGAAGATATCATGAACATGGCAAAGTATGATGAGCTTTTCGATGCCATTGATATCGTAGACGCTCCTGATGCCGCAGAGGCGGACATTCCTGAATTCCTTCTGGAGGAGGAAGATCTCTAAACCCATAACTTGACAAACACACCCATACCTACTAACATATGAAACAACCTATAAAAATTACAAATCATGGACACAGAAAACAACAGAGCTTTAAAATGGGGATTTGCATTCGGACTATTTCTTGTATTCGTTGCTAAATTCATTCAATAATATGAAACCCAAAACAAACAAATACTTGGCCCTAATTATAATCGTAACAGGATTACTGTTCATTTATCTGGTTGGATTGTTAGCTAAATAAATATGAAAAAAGACCCTATCGAATACGCAACCGAATCTCTTATACGGTCCATTGACCAAGTTGATGAAATAGAGAGTGCTGTCAAAGATCTTACTGATTCGTATAAATATCACATTGATAAATTGAAAGTATTAATTAAAGAATACTTCTCTGATCTGCAGAGTGATGAATCTCCAATCGGTGCAACGCGTCGTCTCCAAATAAGGAAGGAATTGCTGGAGTTCGCAAACAAATGATCGAAAAAGATAATAGTGGTAAATTTTGTATACTATTAGCTGTATTAATACTTGTAATATTAGCACTAGCTGGTGGTAAATAAACCGTTGACATGAAGAACAAATAAGCTTAATATATAAAAAGTGACAGAGTGGATACTGTTGCTGGGGTTAAAAAAACTCTATTTTTGTTTATTATTGCATATCTAAGCTGGCGATCTCGAAAGGGGTCGCCAGTTTTAGTTTATACAGAAGAAATGGCGGGTAGAGTAGGATTCGAACCCACGGTGAAGTTTCCCCCACTCTCGATTTCAAGTCGAGCGCCTTAGACCAACTCAGCCATCTACCCATATTTGTGAACACCATATTTGCGAAATAGCCACTAGCCAAATAGCAATATGCATCCTCGACGGGATTCGAACCCGTGATAGTTCCGTGAAAGGGAACTGTGATAACCGCTTCACTACGAGGACTTTCCCATTAGATATAATACACCAATATAGACTAATGTCAAGAATAAGATATAAGAAAGTAGACCTATCATAGTATTAATAATAATGAGTTATTATATATTACATTTTTAATCTATTTTATTCGTAAGTTGTTGATTATGAAGGACTTACGCGAGCGCGCCCGCCGCCGCGTTGTAAGTCGTTGATTTTCAAGGGGATACATTTTAATCTAAAAAAAATGCGGGGCGCACCACTCGGCACGCCCCGCACCCACCACTACACCACTAACAATTATACTCCCGCGAGCAGATGGTCGCGGGTCTGAATATAATCCACGCAAGCCTCACGATGCTCTTTGTGACCATCACGATAGGTCTGGAGATTATACTGGTCAATCGCTTGCAACAGGCGCATGGAGTGGGCAAGTTTGGTCGCCTTGACTTCCATAGCATCGAGTTTGGCACTACGTTTGGAACGGACATTCTTTGAAGGAACCCCGATGTGTCCGCAGATGCTTTCGATGCAAGTCTTGATCGTTGCATTGTCTTTCTCCGCAGACAAAGCCAAGACTTCTTCCAAGACACGATGCGTGTTCGGCGCATTGGTCGCGTTGACCAGTTTGCGAACCTCACCGCGCAAGCATTGGTTCTTACCAGCAAACTTCTGATAGATTTCTTCAGCATAAAGAATCTCACCGACATTGGCTTGAGCTTCGACTTCTTTCAACGCATTGGTGAAGAAAGTTTTGAAGTCCATGAGTTTGCTCATCTTGGCTTTGTTAAGCGTAGTGCCACCACCTTTGATACCGACGATGATAGGAGCAACGATACCTTTAGCTTTGGTAAGTTTGGCAAGAGTTTCAATCTTGGCACAGCAAGACATTAGACTTGTCGGGCTGATTTCATGTCCGTCGATCTTACCCATGAACCGCTCAATCTCAACGTAGCAGTATTTCTTCGGGTCGAGCGAGGACAGGTCGAGATCATCTTCCATCCAGTAGTCACTTTTGACCTTGTGATAGGATGAAAGGCTTTTGGCATTGGGATCAATCGAAAACACTTTGCTGGTGTGTTTGCTACGATTGACCATGAGGGCATTGTTGTTCGCACGACGAGTTGCGCGAGGCAGCAACACCTTGGGCAAGGTTGCCATGTCAACGATGTCAGAGTCAACAAGACCAAGAGCGTCCATCTGCTTCTTACGATCAGCAGCATTAAGCGGCTCAAACACGATCACCTTGCCATCATTCTGAAGCATGGGGAAGATGTGATTGACGATCTGCGTCTTGATCTTCTTCGTGTTCTCCACGATGACCATACCTCCGTCGAGGCTAATCAGATGAGTCATGTCCTCATTCTTACTGCCTTTGACAATGTAAGAACCATTCAGATAACCCTTGCGCGGCGTGTAGAGTTTGAATCCACGCGAGTTGCCAAAGTTGATCGTATAATCTTTGATGGCTTTGCCGTTGTAATCGTAACCATTTTTGCCGCGCATAGCGTTACACACAACATAGTAGGGACTATTGAAGTTGTGCATTTCACCAAGCATACGCTTGAACGACCACAGACTTTGTGCGCCTTTGAGTTGCTTGGTAATGTCAGCAACGAGGAAGTCACGAATGACAAGGATGCGCTTTTTGATATTGTCAATGGTGCGATCCGTGTATTGCAAACCTTCACGCGAGGCAGCGATGTCGAGTTCGCCAATCGGAACGTCGAGTTGAATGTCGCAGTTGTTGAGCAGACGCTCAATCGTTGCTTCGGCATCATTGTTCTCATCGAGCTTGAGAGCAGACGAGGAAATGGTGTAGCCGATATTGCCCATGACAGCAACGCAGTTACGACCATAGGAGTTACGATCTGCCTTGAAGATGCGCCAATCCGCGCCACTATAAATGGAGGGCTTTTCTTCGTAAGTGAAGTTGGCAGCACCGCGCACGATAGGCTTGACCTTGAAGAAGGCGAACAAGCTACGAGCAGTCGAGACGAAAGTTTCGCAGTCGGCGGGTTTTACCGGAATCACAATTTCAACACCATTCGCTTCGTTAGTCGGAGCGGATGCGAGTTTAGCGATTTGACCGATCTGCGAGGGATCAATGTAAGCGTTGTAGATAGTCTTGACGCCGTTGTAGTAGCTATTGATGACAAAGTTGTCACCATAGGCAAAAGCGGACTT
>Ga0164292_10004330_pt1 | contig 11551 bp, 10 predicted proteins | sample GEODES117metaG_FD_111486 | JGI IMG/M metagenome (GOLD analysis project Ga0164292, IMG submission 111486) | Eutrophic lake water microbial communities from Lake Mendota, Wisconsin, USA - GEODES117 metaG | ecosystem: Environmental > Aquatic > Freshwater > Lake | place: USA: Lake Mendota... | reverse complement strand
TCGTGAAGTTTCAAAGCTGCTCTCTTCAAAACAAGTCGGCGACCCAAGTCAGGATCAAACATTTGTTGGACCGCTAATCTCTCCACAGGAAACCGAACGAGTGGAATCCTGGGTAAATGATGCAGTAGATAAAGGAGCCACTTTGTCTCATGGCGGAAAACGAATTGGTAAAGTATTTGGTCCAACAGTTTTAAGTCAAGTAAACCAATCGATGCTTGTCATGCAAAAAGAGATATTTGGTCCGGTTGTAACTATTCGCCCATTTCAAGATTTAAATGAAGCGATTTCAGAGGCCAACGACACTCCTTATGGTTTAGCTGCAGGGATATTTACTGCAAATATCAAGAAGGCATTACTTGCTGCTGAGACTTTACGCTTTGGCTCTGTCCATATAAATGAAACTTCTTCTAGTCGCTTGGATTTATATCCTTATGGCGGTGTGAAGATGAGTGGACATGGCAAAGAAGGTCCAAAGTATGCGATTGCAGAAATGACAGAAGAGCGATTGATTACAATCGCTCCCTGATCATTTAATCAAATATTTAGTCAATCATTTAGTTGACTATTTAATTGAGGAATTAGCAGTTTCTAGAATTTCCAACGATTGTGCAACCGTTTTAACTCTGTCTGCAACTGTAATCTCTTTCAGTGGTGCAATCTTTAAGCCGGTGTACTTAACATCACCGGCTGCAACAATGCATTTTCTGATTTCATCAACTGTCATCAATGAGCTTGCCTCCAGCAATTCTGATGGGTTATCAGAAAGCGAAGCAGGAGGAACATGACAATCAGCCCAAGCTTTTCCAAATCTATTCTCTACATCTGAGGCACCCGAAAACATTAGACCCGAGAGTAAGTTCTCAGAATGTGCCTGAAGTAGATGGTTTATGGGTCCATCTGCTGATCGTGTTTCAATTGCAGATCGGCCCCAATTGATAGACAAACGAGTAGGTGTTTGGCTCAATTTAATTGCTTCAATCTCTTGCGACAAAGATAGGTAACCTTTTTGTTTTGCTTGACCAGCAACTAGCGCATCACAGTGCTCAATAACTATTTCTGCGCCTTCCCAATTGACTGTGTGAATTTCACTCAAAGAGTTTGAGAGGGCATTAATCGATGATCCTTCACCACCAGGAGCGCTATGAATTTGAATGGTCTTGACAACTCCAACTCCTTTTGCGTCATTGACTTTCTTGATCGATGAAAGACAACTTTTAACAAAATTAACAGCAGCCAACCGACCATCTTCATTGGTTGAGCTTATTCCCCATAGTGGATTAGCTTTGACGCTGGCCGTTGTCCCGGCAATGAGAGTAAGCACAAGTTGTAAATGTGAAGGAAATCTTTTGATAAACCAATCCTCGTCAAATTTATGAATTGACTCGGAAAACGGCACTTCCAATCCAGAGAGATTCTTTAAACCATAGATGCCGTTTAAGAACTCCTCTTCTTCATTTTCAAGCCAACCATCTCTAGTAGGAGAAGCTGCATATGCTCCAATTATCCAACCCATTTATGACCCTTCCTTTGCGTTTATGACAGAATTTTGTAAAGAGCCAACACCTGAAATATCACAGCCGACGATATCGCCCTCTGTTATGTGAACAGCACCTGGTGTACCCGTGGAAATAATGTCACCTGGTTGCAGAGTGAAAACCGCACTATGAAATGAGATCAAGTTTTCTGGACCAAAAGTCATATTGATTACTTGGTTGCTTCTATGAACATTTCCATTATGTATTGTTGAAACAGTCATCTCTCCAATTGATGAGTTCTTCTCAAGCACTTCATCAAGAAGCATTATCCAAGGGCCAAAAGAGAAAAAAGTATCAAAATTCTTTGATCGAGTAAGAAATCTTGGGTTTTTTTGCAATATATCTTCTGCTGTTTGATCAAGGATGGGAACAACACCAAATACATAATTAAGGGCGTCTTTCTCTGAGACATTTCGACAGTCTTTTGCAATAACAATTCCAAGTTCTGCTTCGGCAGTGGTTCTCTTACTTTGAATTGGAATTCGAATTTCTTCACCTGGGCCAATTATTGTGTGATTACCTTTTATAAATGAGGCTGGTTCATCGCCAGGGGCAACAGCAGACAAGTCTGAGGCGTGGTCTAAATAGTTAAGCCCAATTCCCCAAATCATCTCTGGCTGGCGATAAGGTGCATGAAACTCTACGTCGACTAACTTTCTCTTTTGTAAAGATGAGGTTAAAAAAGATTGAGTGATCTGAGTTGGAGAGAGATTTTTAATTACATCCAGACAATCTTTATACTCACCACCCGGGAATAACTCATCTGCAAAGAGATAATCATCGGAGGAATCTATAACTATGGCTGCAGTTTCAGACCCCTTGGTTATTGTTGCTATTCTCATTTAGTAGCCTTCAACTCTTCCACCATCAACACGAATTTGCACGCCTGTGATGTAAGAAGCTTGTTGGCTTGCTAGAAATGCAACTGTAGATCCAAATTCTTCTGGCCGCCCGTATCGATTGGTGGGGATAGATGCAATTGATTCACGTTCAATCTCTTCGACGGGACGATTTTCGCGATCAGCTTTGAATTTATCTAACTGTCTCACTCTTTCGGTATCAACTCTACCTGGATGAACCATGTTCACCGTTACGCCAGATGATGCAACCTCTTTTGACAAGGTTTTTAGATAAGCAGCCAAACTAGACCTTGCGATACTAGATAATGATAAATCAGGGTTTGGATTTTGAATTGCAGTTGAACCGATTCCAATGATTCTTCCCCATTTTCTGGAGAGCATTCCAGGGAGAATTTCATTAATAAGTTCTATGTGTTGAAAGATTAAGTACTCAGCTGCCTCAAGAAAGGCAGCTCTTGTCATTTTTGCCGCTGGTCCCGGCTTTGGGCCACCACTATTGAGCACAAGTATTTCGATGTTGCCTAGATCGCTCGCAACTTTCTTTGCCAATATTGCGGCATTTCCTTCGATAGCTAAATCCATTTCATAACCAACTGCGCCTTGTAGTTGAGCAGCCCGTGATTGCGCAACTTCGCCACGACGACCTGAGATTGCTACACGTGCTCCTTCTGATGCTAAAGCTTGAGCACTTGCCAATCCAAGACCAGAAGTTGATGCTGCAACTAGAGCAACTTTTCCCTTGATACCAAAATCCATTTTAGTTTCCTCCCTGTGATTGCATGACGTAGTTTTCTACGATCTTTAAATGTTTATACATAAGAGGCTCTAAGTTCTTTGGCATTTGCGGTGATGGGGGGCGTACTAAACTCTCTCTGAAAATTCCACGTTCTTTGTAGATTCTTTTTCTAATAGCCAATGCAATACCCGGTTGTGCTTCAAAATTTGCAAGGGGTAACCATTTTGAAAATGCCTGCCTTGCACCTTCAAAACCATTTTCTGAAAATGCTTCAATTGCTTCAATTAATCCCTCGGGATAGGAAAATCCAGTCATAGCTCCTGCTGCCCCTGCGTGAAGTTCATCAATTAATCCCACGCCGCCCAAACCACCAACTACTGGAACCTTTGTTTTGGAAGTTAGCTCTTCAATTATCTGAGCTGTGGGTGGATTTTCAGATTTTACGGCGATGATAAATGGGCACTGGCTAAGTGTTTCAAGTATCTGTGCAGTAGAGATTTTAATCCCACTTACTACTGGATAATCTTGCAAGACTATCCCTACATTTGTAGCTTCATAAATTTTTGTTAAGTGCTCGACTAATGTTGCTGAGTTGGGAGAGTTAACCTGGACCATTAATCCGGAAAGTTTCTTGCCTGCAGATTCCAAAGCCCTTTTTGATTGCTCAATTGCAGGGGATGTCGAGCGTTCAGAGATGCCCACTATGATTTTCATTTTATTGGTGGATGAACATACAGTTTTGATGACTTCTTCTTGTTCTTGACTGTTAAGGGCCGAGCCTTCTCCAAACACTCCTAAGGCAACCACACCCTGAGCGCCCAGAGATTCAAAATGGTGAACTAATCGAGTCAAAGATTCTTTATCCAATTCGTAATGTGGAGCCATAAACGGTGTCGCGAGAATTCCCCAAAGCCCATATGAAAGTGGCTGTAAGTCTCCAGTGGTCTTCATAAAATTGAATTAGCCCTCCTAATAGTAGTTAGACCCCCGGAAAGTTAATACTTCCGGGGGTCTAACTTTTAATCTATATCTCTAGATTAGATCTTTGAGATGATCGACTTGTAAAGAACGGCTTGACGAGTCCATTCTTCTGAGAGTGCATCGCTTGTAAATGGACGCACTTCAATTGCAAGCTTGTCATTGTCAGCGATGTATGTCTTGTCAGCAGCAATCTTTAGAAGCAAATTCTCGATTGCTTGGCGACGTGACTCAAGCGTACCTTGAGATGTGAACAGTGACCACATGTTTGTGGAGATTACGTCATATCCTGCTTCTTTACATGTAGGTGTAGTTGGCAAGAACTTTGACTTTACATCTGAGAACACGCAAAGTGCCTTGAACTGCTTATTGTCGATGTTTGCCTTAACTCCAGTGATAGAACCACCAAAGAAGTCAATTTGCTTGCTCAATAGCGCTGCAACTTTTGCTGCAGATCCATCAGTAACAACCTGTGTGAAAGTTGTACCTGTCTTTTGAGCTAAATCGTAGTATGCAATTGCATCATCAGAGCCAGGACCGTCAGAACCTGCCTTAATTCTGCCTGCGTTTGCCTTCATGTCATCTACAAGATCCTTAGCTGTGTTGTACTTTGAATCCGCATGAACAACGATCACGTTTGCAGAAAATCCTGTTGTTGCGATCAAGTTAAGAGACTCTTTTGAATAAGTCACAGAACTTGTTGGGCGTAGGTACTGCAAAGCAGATGGCAAGTTGACGTTACCCATTGTGCAGGCATTTCGCTTTGATGACATTACTTTGTTGATACCTAGAGAGCCACCAGCACCCGGAGTATTTGTAACATTTACCTTGGCGCCTGTCTCTGTTTCGATGTACTTAGCAAGCAAGCGAGCCCAAATATCAGTTGCTCCACCTGCGCCGTAACCAATTACGACAGAAAGTTGATTATTGCAATCCTTTAGCCAGCTCTTGATTGCCGCAGGGACAACTGTGGTTTTCCATACCTTTTTTGTACCAGACTGAGTACAAGTTAAACTTCCGCTCTTTTGACCAACAGTTTTGCAAGCGCCATTGACTTTAGCTGTAGCAGCTGAAGCACTTGTTGTAGTTGTGAGCGATAGAACTAGTGCAGTTACTGCGACTGCAGCAATTTGCACAGATTTATTTCTATTCATTAGAACAGCTCCGTTCCGATTGTTATCCATGGATTTTTTACTTTAGTTTTACTTCCGTAGCTTTTCAGTGATTCAGTCGATATCATTTTGAACCACTTATTGCTTCAGAAGATTTCATTTTTCTCACCTTATTGCTCTTGCGAATTGACGAGATCATTTTTGTTGCCAAAACTACGACAATTAGTCCGTATGCAATATTTGCCCGAGAACTGGAAAATAGCGATGAGAATTCACCGTAATTAACTTGTAGGGCAGTCCGGAAGCTTTTTTCCAGCATTGGCCCTAAAACAATTGTAAGCGCCGCAGGTGCCATAGGTACACCAAATCTGCGTAGAGTAAATCCAACAATTCCAGCAATCCAGAGTACTAATACTGAAAACATAGAACCATCAATGACGTATGCACCGATACTCATAAATGACAATGTGATTGTGTAGAGAATCATTGTAGGAATTTTAAGAATCGAAACCCACATTCTGACAAGTGGCAAAGCCATGACAAGAAGGATCACGTTTGCAAGGGCTAGACTTGCGATCAAACCCCAAGCAATTTCAGGATTGTTGGTAAACAGCAGTGGTCCAGGGGTTAAGCCATTAATGGTAAATGCAGCCAATAAAATAGCCATGGTGGCAGAAGAGGGAATACCTAACGCTAATAAAGGGATAAAGTTGGAAATTCCAAGAGCGTTATTTGCACTTTCAGGTCCTGCTACACCTTGGATTGCACCTTTTCCAAACTTTTCAGGAGTCTTTGAAACTCTTTTTTCTACTGTATATGCCGCAAAAGATGATGCAGCTGCAGGTGAACCAGGAAGTAAGCCAAAGAAAAAGCCAATACCTGTACCTCTTAAAATTGAACCAATTGAATCCTTAAAGTCCTGCCACTTAAGCAGAGTTGAGCCAATGTTTCCAGAGTAATCAGGCTGCTTTTTGCCGCCAATGCTTTCTAAAATCTCTGACAGACCAAAGATACCCATAATGATTGCTATAAATGGCAATCCTTCTTGTAATTGATCTAGGCCCATTGTAAATCGTGGTCCGCCAGTGTAAATATCAAGCCCAACCATTCCAATGAATAATCCTAGGCAGGCAGAAATTAATCCCTTAATCATTGAATCGCCAGTTAGGCCTACGACCAAAGTTAAGGCCAGCAAACTAAAGCCAAAGACATCAAGGTAAGTAAATGAGATTGCAAAGGCTGCAATTTTTTGAGAGAAAATAAGACCAAATACTGCAATGACTCCAGCAATAAATGAGCCAACAGCTGATATTGCAAGCGCCTTTCCTGCCATACCTCGCTTGGTCATTGCATAGCCATCAATACAGGTTGCTACAGAGGAAGCTTCCCCAGGCACATTTAACAACACAGAGGTAATAGTTCCGCCATACATGGATCCGTAATAGATGCAAGCGAGCATGACGATAGATGCTGCAGGAGGCAAAACAAATGCAAAAGGAAGAAGTAAACCTGTTGCAGCTGCAGGACCAAATCCAGGCAAGACACCTGTAATCATTCCTAATCCACAGCCAATTACCGCCCACATAAATATGTTGAGTGTAAGTACAGAATCAAATCCGAGCTGTAAGTTGGAGATTATCTCTGACATTATTGACCCCCAAAAATTCTAAAGAGATTAAATGGATCAGGCAGCGTGACTCCGATTTTAATTGCACCAAAGGTAACCAAAAGAATCATAAGAAGTGTCGAAGGAATCGCCTTCCAAGATTTTATGTTTGATATTGAAAACAAAAGCCCTGTTGCATAAATCGAAAGTGAGATGATGCTGCCTAACCTTTCAAAAGTTGCAAACATAATAATTGTCCAGAAAAAAACCCAACCGATTCTTTTTTTGCCATCTGAATCGATCTCTTGAATTTCATCTAACTTTGCTTCAATTTCGGCGGTCAGATCATCTATTTCGTTAGATTCATTCTCCAACTTAGGGACCCCTCGGTCTCCAATAATCAGCCATGCGATGCAAAGCCCAACCAATGGACCGGTAATTAGTGCAGGAAAAAGACCGGGACCCGGTGCGCCATCTTCGAGAAACAACCCATAACGCAGTGAAAAGTTGAGTAAATTGCCAGAAACTAATAGAAGCACAAAAGCTGTAATTCTATTTCCATTGAGAAATTTTGAGGGCGCATCATTAGTAGTTTGCATTATTCACATCCAATGAAGTTAAAAGTTCAGAAGAGTTTTCTGACTGGTACTCAAAAATACACAACGGTATACAGGCCATTGGGAGATAATTCACCTATCCGAATAATCTGTCAATGGTATGAATTAAATTGGAATTACACGAGATAACAAATAGATAACGAAATCCAGAAAACACTCAATCTAAGACCTCGCTCAGAGCCCCACCTCCAGGTCCCCCCACCTCCAGGTCCCCCTACCTCCAGACCACCGCCCGAGACCCCTGATCAAGACCGCCACCTAAGCCCACTGCCCTAGCCCACTGCCCTAGCCCACCGCCGTCGAAATTCCCTCCTGAAACACCAGTTCGAGACCCCAATCTGGGAGCCATTTCAAGCAGAGCTATGAACCCACGAGCGCATTGTTGATGAGATAGGTAACCTTGCACAGGTTAGAGACAATTGGAGCAATCATTCTATTTAAAGCAGATATCAGAACAGCGTTGTTGGCATATGGCGCAATCGGTGATGAACACAATAAAGCCTTACTTTCGACACCTGGAATGGTGCTTTCGGCTGTGTGTGATACCAATCCCGATCGACTTAAAGCGGCGCTACAACTTGCTCCAGATGCTAAAACCTTTAGCGATGCAAAGGCCATGCTCGATGCTGGCGATATAGATCTTGTTGTTGTTTCTACGCCACCGAACACACATTTTTATTGGGCGAAAGAGGCCTTAACACGTGGAATACATGTGGTTCTAGAAAAACCAATGGCACTGACAACAAACGAGTGTGATGAGTTGATGGCTATTGCGAAAGCATCACAGCTCTTACTAGTTGTCTATCAAAATCGCCGCTTTGATGCCGACTTTGTCACGATCAAATCTTTGATTGAATCTGGCGAAATTGGTGAGGTTTTTTCTTACGAAGCTTTTGTTGGTGGATATTCAAAACCATGTTCATATTGGCACTCAGATGTTGCCGTCTCAGGTGGTGCAATATTTGACTGGGGTAGTCACTTTATTGATCAAATCTTGGCGATTATTTCTTCACCGCTTCAATATGTAAATGGGCTTAACCAAAAGCGAGTATGGGATCACGTAACAAATGCAGACCATGCGCAAGTAACTCTGACTTTTACTGATGGGGTACAGGCGATCTTTACCAACTCGGACCTTGCTGCGGCTCGCAAACCTAAATTCTTTATTCTTGGAACAAAGGGTTCGATTGTGGGGGATTGGGATACAAGCGCAGGGGGATCAGTTGCTGATCATCCAGCCAAGATATCTATTCACCGAGTAGATGGCACAGTTGAATCTATTGCTCTTAAAAGTGTGAAGCCTTACACATTCTATGAATCGTTAGTAGCTCGAATAAATGAAGGCAAACAAATGTCTGTGACAGCCGAACACTCCCGTGATGTAGTTGCGATTATGCAGGCTGCGGAGGAATCTGCGTTAGTAAATGGTTTACCCGTTGTCCCGAAACTACTTCGATCATGAGTATTCGTTGGGGCTTTCTCGGTGCTGGGTCCATTGCAACAAAAGCATTAAGACCAGCTGTATTTGCTGCAAAGAATGCCACCTTATTTGCAGTTGCAAGTAGAGACGCTGCTCGTTCGCAATCTTTAGAGCCTAAAAAAGTACACACTAGCTATGAGGATCTGTTGGACGATCCAGAGGTCGATGCTGTTTATATCTCGCTGGCAAATGATCAACACTGTAATTGGAGCATCAAGGCTCTAAACGCTGGCAAGCATGTGCTCTGCGAAAAACCAATAGCCATGAATGCAATCGAAGCCAGATCAATGGCAGATGCAGCCCAAGCAAATGATCGACTACTGGTTGAAGCAGTGTGGACACGTTGGCATCCACGATTTATTCGTATGGTTGAACTTGTAACAAGTGGCGCAATCGGTGAGATTAATTCAATTAACGCATCATTTACATTTCCAGGTTCTCTTGAAGGAAATTATCGCTTGATTCCAGAGATGGGTGGTGGAAGTTTGTTTGATGTTGGGCCATATCCCTTGCATGCATTTTCTGCACTCACCCAAGGTAATCTCACAATGGCTATCAACTCTGTTGAGAGAAATACTGCAACCACTGGGGTTGATATGACGACGCAAATCAGCGCAACTATCAATAACACAATTGAAGCTCATGCACTTACATCCTTTGAACGGGAAGAAGAACAAAAACTAGTTATTGCTGGCTCTTTGGCAACTATTGAAAATGTCGGCAATGATGCCTTCACCTCTCTTAGAAATCCAAGCATTCTCAAAATTGGGGATACGATAGAAAAGTTTGCATCAGTTGATCCATATCAACTGATGGTTGAAAACTTTGGATCGCGGTTATTGGGTGAGCCAAGTTGGATTCTGCCGATGAAAGAGACTATTCGCGTAATGGAGATTTTGGATGAGATCGCAGCCACCAAGGGCAGACCAGTAGCCCCATAGAAATAGGTCTCTAACGTTTGATCTGAGCCTGATTCTGGCCTCCTTCATCTTTTGTTAACCTTCTGTTCACCTGCAATACTCTTTTGACTTAAGCATTCCCAGCATGATTACGCTGTGAACCAAGTACCGGGAAATGCACCTCTAAAAAATCTTCAAATTAATTATCCAAAGTTAAACTTCAGTTCATCTCTTAGTCATCCAAATACTTCCTTAGCCTACTAATTTTCACCTGCTGCCAACCAGGTCAGTATCAACTGAAACCAATTTCCCCTCGGAAGGAAAAAATGAAAAAGGTCACTAACAGAGCTCTTGCTATTTTTATATCAGCAGCCCTTGTCAGCATAGTTTCACCAGTTACTCCTGCTCAGGCGAATAAAGCTGGTGTCAAGTGCTCAAAGGCGTTCACTTTTGCTAATAAAAATGCTCTCGTATGCAAAAAAGACGCAAAAGGTAAATTAGTATGGGCAAAGAATGTTTATAACAATATAAGTGGAGAAATTCGTGTGGATGGATCTTCAACAGTTACTCCTCTGATTGCAATTACAGCAGAAGATTTCCAGAAGGCCACAAATAAGAAAGCCAGAGTCACTGTAGCTACTTCAGGTACGGGTGGCGGCTTTGAAAAGTTCTGCAAGGGTGAAACCGATATCTCAATGGCTTCACGCCCAATTAAAGCTGTAGGCGAAGCTGATAAATGTGCGGCAGCTGGAATTAAATTCACTGAAGTTATTCTTGCAAATGATGGATTAGCAGTTGTTGTTAATCCTAAGAACAACATTACTCAATGCCTAACGACGGCCGAACTAAAGAAAATTTGGGAACCTGCCGCTGAAGATAAGATTAATAACTGGAGCCAGGTTCGTACAGGATTTGCAAAGACACCATTGGTGCTTTACGGAGCAGGTTCTGACTCAGGAACATTTGATTACTTCACAGAAGCAATTAATGGAAAATCAAAAGTAACACGTCCAGATTACAATCCATCTGAAGATGACAATGTGACTGTAAATGGCGTTTACAACACTTTGGGTGGAATGGGTTACTTTGGTCTTTCATACGTACTTGAGAATCCAACTAAGGTGAAGGCGCTACAAATCGACAGTGGAAAAGGTTGTGTTTCTCCTTCAACTGCCACTGTGCAGGACAAGACTTACACTCCACTTGGACGCGAGCTGTTCATTTATGTTAAGAATAGTTCAGTAGCAGCAAAGCCAGTAGTAGAAAAGTTTGTTTCCTACTACTTTGACAATGCACCCGCAATTGTTAAAGAAGCGCTTTTCGTTCCACTAACATCTGCACAGCTAACAAAAGCCAAAGCCGATCTCGCAGCGGTTAAGGCTCTAGGTTAAAGATCTAGACGAGATAGAAAAAGAGTAAATTGATGACACAGTTGAACCTGAAGGGGCCTGGATCTTTGGCTCCTTCAGGTTCTCTGCGTCGTCGATATTTTTATCAAAAGATAGCTAAGACCGTCATGGGCAGCGGCGCAGTTTTCTCTGTAGTTGTCACATTTCTCATTATTTTTTCACTAATCCCTACCACTATTAGGTTCTTACAAGAAGTCGGTACTAAAGTTTTTGGCACAAGCTGGGGGCCGTTATTTGAACCAGCAACTTTTGGACTTTTGCCGCTAATCATCGGCACCATGTGGGTTGTAATAATTGCTGTAATCGTGGCGGTTCCACT
>Ga0164292_10004328_pt1 | contig 11552 bp, 10 predicted proteins | sample GEODES117metaG_FD_111486 | JGI IMG/M metagenome (GOLD analysis project Ga0164292, IMG submission 111486) | Eutrophic lake water microbial communities from Lake Mendota, Wisconsin, USA - GEODES117 metaG | ecosystem: Environmental > Aquatic > Freshwater > Lake | place: USA: Lake Mendota... | reverse complement strand
TCGATACTGCCGCCCAAGCCCACGCCGGAAAACTCGCCGCGGCCGAAGGCGATCAAGGAGTGCGAGAGCTGGTAGCCCTTGCGGATGGCGTTTTCAGCCGACCAGGGATCGAGGTAAGCAAAGATGCGCTCGCGCCGCCAGGGGCTGGACCAGATCATCACGGCAAAAGCCAGCACCACGATCGTGCCAATGAAAAAGAACATGCGCGCGTTGACCCCGCCCAGGAACAGGATGCCCATGGCGATCACCACGATCACCAGAAAGGCCCCCATGTCAGGCTCGGCCAGCAGCAGCATGCCCACCACACCGACGGCCACGCCCATGGGCAGCACCGCTCGGAAGAAACGCTCCTTGACCTCCATCTTGCGCACCATGTAGTCGGCCGCATAGATCAGTACCGCAAACTTGGCCAACTCCGAAGGCTGAAAGTTGATCACCCCTAGCGAAATCCAGCGCCGCGCGCCATTGACGCCGCGGCCAATGAAGGGAATCAGCACCACCACCAGCAGGACCAAGGAGGCAATGAACAACCAAGGCGCCACCTTTTCCCAGGTCGACATCGGTATCTGGAAGGCCAGCACCGCCACCACCAGCGCGGCGAGCAGCGAAAAGACATGACGCACCAGAAAGTGCGTGTTGGAGTAACGCGAGAACTTCGGGTTGTCCGGCATGGCCACCGAGGCCGAATAAACCATCACCAGCCCCCACAGCAGCAGCGCCAGGGCGACAAACACCAAAGCCTGGTCAAAGCCGAGCAGACGCACCGGCATCGAAGGGCCGATCACCCGGCCGGGCATGCCGGTACGCACCGGCAAGGCGGCCGCCGGCTCGGCCGACAACAGGCCCAGGGCGGCCTTAAGGCGATGGATGCCCGCTGCGATCACAGCAACACCCCCTGCTCATGCGCCAGATCCTGAACCGCCTCGCAAAACACCTGCGCCCGATGCCCGTAGTCGCGGTACATGTCAAAGCTGGCGCAGGCCGGCGACAGCAGCACCGCATCGCCGGACTGTGCCGATGCGAAAGCGGTGCGCACGGCTGCCGCCATGTCGGGCGCGTCGTGCAGCGGCACCCCGGTTTGGGCCAGCGCCTGACGCAGCAGGGGCGCATCGCGACCGATCAGCACCGCGGCACGGCCATGGCGGCCCAGCGGTTCGGCCAGGGGCGCAAAGTCCTGCCCCTTGCCCTGACCGCCCAAAATCACCACCACCCGACGCTCAGCACCCAAGCCCTTGAGCGCCGCCGCTGTGGCGCCGACATTGGTGCCCTTGCTGTCGTCAAAAAACTCGACCTCAGCGATCACGCCCACCGACTCCACCCGGTGCGGCTCGCCGCGGTATAGCCTCAGACCGTGCAGCATGGCCGCCAGACCGCAGCCGGCGGCAGTGGCCAGGGCCAGTGCGGCCAAAGCGTTGCTCGCGTTATGCCGACCGCGTATTTGCAGCGCTTCGGCCGGTATCAGGCGCTGGATGTAGATCGGCTCCTCATCGGCCTTGCCCCGCTTGAGCGTTTCATCAGCCTCGGCGGCGCGCACCAGCCAGCTCATGCCGCCGACCTCTTCCAAGCCCCAGTCGCCCGGTCGGGTGGGCAGGTCGGTGCCAAAAGTTTGGTGCGCGCGCACCTTGGCGGCTTGGCCTTGCCCTTGACCGGCTCGGGCACAGGCAGTTGCGCCATGACCAGCGGGTCCTCGCGGTTGAGCAGCATCAGCGCCCCACGGCCGTAGACATTGGCCTTGGCCTTGGCATAGGCCGCGAAGGTGCCGTGCCAGTCCAGGTGATCCTGGGTGATATTGAGCACCGTGGCAGCGCTGGCTTCGAAGGCGCTGACCTCATCGAGCTGAAAACTCGACAACTCCAGCACCCAGACCTCGGGCAGGCGGTCTGCGTCCAGCGCGGCCGTCAGGGTATCGAGCAGGGTGGGCCCGATGTTGCCGGCCACCGCCACCGATCTGCCGGCCCGCTCGACCAGCAAGCCGGTGAGCGTGGTCACGGTGGTCTTGCCATTGGTGCCAGTGATGGCCAAAATTTTGGGGCGATAGCCCGCAGGCGCTGCGGGGGACGGCTCCAGCACGGGCGCATCGGCGGCCTGCTCTGCAGCCCCTTCAAGCGGCTCCTCAGCCGCCGGGGCAGTCTCATCGGGCACGGCTTCGTCGGGTGCTTCGGTTTGGGCGATCTGCTCTGGCAAGGCCGGCCCTGCCTGGGCCTCATGAAGCGTCGACTCTTGTACCGTCGCCTCTTGTACCGTCGCCTCTTGCACCGGCATCTCCAGAACCTGCGGCGGCTGCGGCTCGTAAAGCTCCATCTGCGCTGGCTCAGCCAGCTCGGCCAGGGCCTGTGCAAACAGCGTGAGTTCGTTGCCCACATGCAGGCCGATGGCCCGCGCAGCGTCAACCACCGGGGCGATTTCTGCCGGCGCCAGGCCGGGACTCTTGAACACCGCCTGCTGGCCCTGTACCAGATCCGCGCTGAAGGCACCGCTGATAAAGCGCGCCTCGGGCGCCTGCGTGCGCAAAGCCGCCAGCTGTGGCGGCGCCTCGCGGGTGTCGGCCACCGTCACCTGCGCACCGCAACGCAGGCACCAGCGCGCCAAGGCCAGCCCCGACAGGCCCAGCCCGAGCACCAGCACATGCTTGTCTTGCAGGCTTTTCATCGCAGTTTCAGGGTCGACAGACCCACCAGACACAGCAGCATGGTGATGATCCAGAAACGCACGACCACCTGCGTTTCCTTCCAGCCGCTCTTTTCAAAATGGTGATGCAAGGGCGCCATCTTCAAAATGCGCCGGCCCTCGCCGTATTTCTTCTTGGTGTATTTGAAATAGGTCACCTGCGCCATCACCGACAGCGCCTCGACCACAAAAATGCCGCCCATGATGGCCAGCACAATTTCCTGCCGCACGATGATCGCGATCGTGCCCAGCGCAGCGCCCAGAGCCAGCGCACCCACATCGCCCATAAAGACCTGCGCAGGATGCGTGTTGAACCACAGGAAGGCCAGGCCGGCGCCGGACATCGCGGCGCAGAAAATCAGCAGCTCACCCGCGCCGGGAATGTAAGGCAGGAAAAGATACTTGGCGTACACCGAGCTGCCGGTCACATAGGCGAACACGCCCAGGGCCGAGCCCACCATCACCACCGGCATGATGGCCAGGCCATCGAGGCCGTCGGTCAAGTTGACCGCATTGCTCGATCCAACGATGACCAGATAGGTCAGGATGACAAAGCCGAACACGCCCAAGGGATAGCTGACCTCCTTGAAAAAAGGCAGCATCAGTCCAGCCTTGGGCGGCAGATCCACATCGAAGCCCGAGCGCACCCAGTTCAGGAACAACTCCAGCACCTTCAAGTTTGAGCTTTCAGAAATGCTGAACACCAGATAGAGCGCGGCGATCAGGCCGATCAGCGACTGCCAGAGGTATTTTTCGCGCGAAGGCATGCCCTCGGGGTCCTTGCGCACCACCTTGCGCCAATCGTCGGCCCAGCCGATGGCGCCAAAACCCAAGGTCACCACCAGCACGATCCAGACGAAGCGGTTGGACCAGTCGAACCACAACAGCGTGGCGATCGCGATCGACAGCAAAATCAGCACGCCACCCATGGTCGGGGTGCCACTTTTGACAAGGTGGGTTTGCAGGCCATAGCCGCGCACGGGCTGCCCGATCTTGAGCGCGGTCAAGCGCGAGATCACCCAGGGCCCGGCCACCAGACCAATCAGCAGCGCGGTCATGGCCGCCATCACCGCCCTGAAGGTCAGGTACTGGAAGACCCGGAAGAAACTCAGGTCGGGTGACAGGCTTTGCAGCCACTGAGCCAGCCAGATCAGCATGGGCTCTCCTCAACGGCCGTCTGGGCCTCAGCCATCGCCTCGATGGCCTGCACCACCCGCTCCATGCGCATGAAGCGCGAGCCCTTGACCAGCACGCTGGCGCAGCCGGGCAGGGCCGGCGCCAGCGCGGCCAGCAGGTCCTCGACCCGCTCGAAGTGCCGCGCACCCGCAAACGCCTGCGCAGCATGGCGCATCAGGGGGCCACTGCACCACAGTTGCTCAATGCCGCACGCGCTGGCATAGGCGCCGACCTCGGCATGGAAGGCGGGCCCCTGATCACCGACCTCGCCCATATCGCCCAGCACCAGCAGGTGCGGTCCGGGCAAATCGCGCATCACCTCGATGGCCGCCCGCACCGAATCCGGGTTGGCGTTGTAGCTGTCATCGACCAGCACCAGGGACTGCTGGCCGGCCAGGCGCAGGCTGCGGGCGCGCGAGCGGCCCTGGACCGGTTCGAAGCTCGACAAGCCCCGCTCGATCGCCGCCAGCGGCACACCGGCGGCCTGCGCACAAGCGATGGCCGCCAGCGCGTTTTTGACGTTGTGCCGGCCGGCCACCTTCAGGGTGAAGGCCAGCGCACCTTCAGGCGTCTGCGCATCGACCTGCCAATGCGCGCCCAGCCAGTGCGCCTGTGCGCGCACATCAGCCGGCCCGTCCAGGGCAAAGCTGATGCTGCGGCGCCGGCCGGCCAATTCTCGCCACAAGCCGGTGTAGGCATCGTCCGCAGGAAACACCGCCACGCCATCGGCAGGCAAGCTGCTGATCACCGCGCCGTTTTCCTGCGCCACCGCCTCCACCGAGGCCATGAATTCCTGGTGTTCGCGCTGCGCGTTGTTGACCAGCCCCACGGTGGGGCGGGCCATGCGCGCGAGCTGCGCAATCTCGCCGGGGTGGTTCATGCCCAACTCGAGCACCGCCATGCGATGGTTGGGGCGCAGGCGCAGCAGCGTCAGCGGCACGCCTATGTCGTTGTTGAAGTTGCCCTGGGTGGCCAAGGCATCCGCGTCCAGATGGGCGCGCAAGATGGCCGCCGTCATTTGCGTCACCGTGGTCTTGCCATTGCTGCCAGTCACCGCGATCAAGGGGCCGGCCAAGGTCTGGCGCCAGCCTGCGGCCAATTCAGCCAAGCCCTGACGGCTGTCGTCCACCAGCAGGCCGGGCAGATGCGCCTCGGCCAGACCGCGTTCGGCCAGGGCTGCCACTGCGCCAGCGGCAGCGGCCTGCGCCAGAAATTCATGCGCGTCAAAGCGCTCGCCGCGCAAGGCAATGAACAGGTCGCCCGTCCGCAGGCTGCGGCTGTCGCTGTGCACCCGCTCGATCAGCACGCCGGGGTCACCGACCAACTGCGAGCCGGGCAACAGGGCTTGGGCCTGGGCCAGACGCATCATGCCGCCACCTCCGAACCGCGCCGACGCGACTGCAAAGCCTGCTGGGCCTGCTGGTGGTCTGAGAACGGCAGCCGCTGACCGCGCACTTCCTGGTACTGCTCATGGCCCTTGCCGGCCACCAGCACCACATCGGCCGCACCGGCTTGCGACAGCGCCAGCGCAATGGCGCGCGCGCGGTCGATCTCAACCTGGGCGCGCGCCGCCTGCTCAAGGCCGGCCAGCATGGCCTGAACAATATCTTCAGGCACTTCGCTGCGCGGGTTGTCACTGGTCAGCATCAGGTGATCGGCAGCGCGCTCGGCCACTGCCGCCATCAGCGGGCGCTTGCTGCGGTCACGGTCACCGCCGCAGCCAAACACCGCCCACAGCTGGCCGCCGCGCTGCTGGGCCACAGGCCGCAGCGCCTGCAGGGTCTGCTCAAGAGCATCGGGGGTGTGGGCATAGTCAATCACCACCAAGGGCTCCCCGCCGCCACCGATGGACTCCATGCGCCCGGGCACCGCGGTCAGCGCAGCGCAGGCCGCCGCCGCCTCACCCAGGGTCAGGCCCAGGCTGCGCAGGGCGGCCAAGACACCGAGCAGATTGCTCACATTGAAACGCCCGGCCACCGGCGTCTGCACCTCGACCGGTGCCTGACCGGCTTCGCAGAGCTCAAACAGAGTGCCGACCTCGGTCACGCGCAAGGCCTGGGCGCGCAGGCGCGCCGGCCCCTCGCAGGAGACAGTCCACAGATCCAGAGCACTGCGCTCGGCCAGGGTAGAGGCGAGTTCAGCGCCCTGCGGATCGTCGATGTTGATCACCGCCGCCGCCAGCCCGGGCCAGTCGAACAGGCCGGCCTTGGCCTGCCAGTAGGCCTGCATGCTGCCGTGGTAATCCAGATGGTCCTGGGTGAAGTTGGTGAAGACGGCGCTACGGATCTGCAGCCCCTCAAGCCGGGCTTCGGCTAGCCCGATGGAGGAGGCCTCCAGGGCGCAGGCCACGCAGCCCTCGTCGTGCAGACGGCGCAGTTGCTGGTGCAGCAGCACCGGGTCGGGCGTGGTCAGTCCGTTGGCATCGAGCCGCGTCGGCTCGCCGATGCCCAAGGTGCCGACCACCGCGCAGCGCCGGCCGGCTGCCGACAGGGCCTGCGCCAGCCACCAGGCGGTGCTGGTCTTACCATTGGTGCCGGTAACCGCCACCAGTTGCATGGACGCGCTGGGCTGGCCAAAAAAAGCTGCAGCAATCGGCCCGCTGGCCGCCTTCAGGCCCGCATAGCTGGCCAGACGCGCATCGTCCATGTCCAGCCCCAGCGCAGCGCTGTCCTTGTGCTCGATCAAGCAGGCTGTGGCCCCGACGGCCAGTGCCGCCGGCACATAGGTACGCGCATCGGTGGCCGCACCGGGCCAGGCCAGAAAAGCGTCGCCAGTACGCAGGCGGCGGCTGTCCGCACACAAAGTGCCCGAGGTGCGCAAGCGCAGCCAATCGACCGCCTGCTCGGGCGTGTGCAACTGCGTGCTCACATCGACTCCTCCACCGCCTTAGCGATGATCTGCGGCTTGACCGCCACATCCGGCGGCAGGCCCATCATGCGCAGCGTCTGCTGCACCGTCTCGGCAAACACCGGGGCGGCCACATCGCCGCCGTAGTAGCGCCCATTGCTGGGCTCGTCGATCATCACCGCCACCACGATGCGGGGCTTTTCCACCGGGGCCAGGCCGACAAAAAAGCCACGGTACTTCCTGTCGGAGTAGCCCTTGCCCTCTTGCTTGTGGGTGGTGCCAGTCTTGCCGCCGACTGAATAGCCTATGGTCTGTGCCTTCTGAGCGGTACCGCCAGGCTGCGTCACCAATTGCAACATCTGGCGCATGGCCAGTGCGTTTTTCTGGCTGAACACCCGCACTCCCGCCGCCGGCTCGCTGGTCTTGAGCAGGCTGGCCGGTGCGAGATCCCCATCGCGGGCAAAAACGGTATAGGCATGGGCGAGCTGAAAGAGCGAGACCGACAGGCCGTAGCCATAGCTCATGGTGGCCTGCTCGATCGGCCGCCAGGTTTTATAGGGGCGCAGGCGCCCGCTGACCGCACCCGGGAAAGGCAGTTGCGGCTTCTGTCCGAAGCCCAGCTGGGCATAGGACTCCCACATCTCGCGCGGCTGCAATTGCATGGCCATCTTGACCGTGCCCACATTGCTGGACTTCTGGATCACCTGCGCCACCGACAGCAAGCCCTCGGGGTGCGCGTCGCTGATGGTCGCCCCGCCCAGGGTCAGGCGGCCCGGCGCGGTCTGGATCATGGTCTCGGGCTGAACCAGGCCTTTTTCGAGGGCGGCGGCCACCGCGAAGGCCTTCATCGTGGAGCCAGGCTCGAAGGTATCGGTCAGAGCCCGGTTGCGCAGCTGCGCGCCGCTCAGATTCACCCGCCGGTCGGGCGTGTAGCTCGGATAGTTGGCCAGCGCCAGAATCTCACCGCTGTGCACATCGAGCACCACCACGCTGCCGGCCTTGGCCTTGTTTTCCAGCACCGCATCGCGCAGCTTCTGGTAGGCAAAAAACTGTACCTTGGAGTCGATGGACAGTTGTAGATCGCGGCCGTCGACCGGCGGCACCTGCTCGCGCACATCCTCGACCACCCGGCCAAGACGGTCCTTGATGACGCGGCGCGAGCCGCTCTGGCCGGCCAGCTGCTTTTCAAAGGCCAGCTCCACCCCTTCCTGACCGAGGTTTTCAACATTGGCAAAACCCACCACATGCGCAGCAGCCTCGCCGTCAGGGTACTGGCGCTTGTAGCCGCTGCGCTGGTAGATGCCCTTGATGCCCAGCTCGGCAATCTTTTTGGCCACCGCATCATCGACCTGGCGCTTGATCCAGACAAAGGTCTTGTCGTCATCGGACAGACGCTGTTTGAGGTCGGCCAGCGGCATCTCGAGCAAACGCGCCAGTTCGGCCAGTTGCTCGGGGCTGGCCTGCACATCCTCGGGGATCGCCCACAAACTGGGCGCAGGCACGTTGTAGGCCAGCACCTGGCCGTTGCGGTCCATGATGCGACCGCGGCTGGCCGGCAGCTCCAGCGTGCGGGCAAAGCGCACCTCGCCCTGCTCTCGGTAGAAGTCATTGCCCAGCACCTGCACATAAGTGGCGCGGCCGGCCAAGATGGCAAAACCCAAGGCAATGCCAGCGACGATGAGCTTGCTGCGCCAGACCGGAGTAGGGCTGGCCAGCAGCGGGCTGGCGCTGTAGCGCACGCTCCTGCTCATGGTTTGCCCCCCGCGGCCGTATCAGGCAGCGTCACATACTGGGTAATGGCTGGCGTGACCGAGTGCATCTGTAGCCTGTCCTTGGCCAGGCGCTCGACCCGCAAGGGCGTGGCCTGCGCGCGCTTTTCGGCCTGCAGGCTCTCATGCGCGACCTCGAGCTTGCGCTCCTGCGCGTTGGCCTTTTCCAGCTCCACATACAGGCGCCGCGACTCGTACTGCACATGCACCAAGTACAGCGCGGTGGCCATGACCGCCAGCGTGAGCAGGAGGTTGGTGCGCATCAGGCCGCCTCGGTGCGTTGGGCCACCCGCATGACGGCGCTGCGCGCACGCGGGTTGGCGGCGATCTCGGCGGCGGACGGCATGAGGCGAGGGCCGAGCTCGAGCTTCATGGGCTGGGGCGCGGCCATGGGCGCGCGGCGGTCATAGACCTGGCGCGCATGGCCAGCCATGAACTGCTTGACGATGCGATCTTCGAGCGAGTGAAAGCTGATCACAACCAAAAGACCTTGAGGCTTGAGCACATGCAGCGATGCCTCTAGCGCTTGCCGCAGCTCTTCGAGCTCGGCATTGATGAAAATCCGAAAAGCCTGGAAGGTCCGCGTGGCGGGGTCCTTGCCAGGCTCGCGGGTCTTGACCGCGCCAGCCACGACCTGGGCCAGCTCTGCGGTGCTGGCCAGGGGCCCGTGCTGGCTGCGATGACGATCAATCGCCTTTGCAATCGGCCCAGCAAACCGTTCTTCGCCGTAATCACGGATGACCTCCGTGATTTCCTGCACCGGCGCCTGCGCCAGCCACTGCGCCACCGTCAGGCCCGAGCTGCTGTCCATGCGCATATCGAGCGGGCCATCGCGCCGGAATGAAAAGCCCCGGCTGGGGTCGTCGATCTGCGGCGAGCTCACACCCAGGTCCATCAGCAGTCCGTCGCAGCTGGCGGCCGGCATGTCCGACAGTTGCGCAAAGCCAGCGTGACGAATGGAAAAGCGTGTGTCCTGCGCCGCCAGTCGCTGGCCCTCGGCCACCGCCTGCGGATCCTTGTCGAAGGTCAGCAAGCGCCCCTGGGGCGACAGTGCCGACAAGATGAGCCTGGAGTGACCACCGCGACCGAAGGTGGCGTCGATATAGCTGCCCTCGGGGCGCAACTGCAGCGCCTCGATCGCCTCGTTGAGCAGGACGGTGTGATGTTCCCATGGGCCCTGCATGTGGTCAGAAAGAAAAATCCTTGAAGACGTCGGGCATCTGACCCTTCATCTGCTCGGCCTCCTGAGCGGCGTAGGTGGCCGCATCCCACAACTCGAAATGGGCGCCCATGCCCAAGAGCACCGACTCGCGGGTGATGCCGGCGGCACTGCGCAACTCGGGCGATACCAGCACCCGGCCGCTGGCGTCCATCTCGACATCCATCGCATAGCCCAGAAAAATCCGCTTCCACCACTGCGCCTGCATGGGCAGGGCGACGATGCGGTCGCGGAACTTTTCCCACTCGTTGCGCGGGAAGATCATCAGGCAGCCATGGGGGTGCTTGGTGATGGTCAGCAGGCTGGCCGCGGTGGCGCTGAGCACGTCACGATGCCGGGTCGGCACGGCCAGCCTACCCTTGCTGTCGAGAACGATGGAAGACGCGCCCTGAAACACCCGAAGCCCCCTTGACCCAGAAAATCCCACAAAAATGCACTTTTCACCACTTTAGCAGGAAAGCGCCAGGAATCAAGGGGTCAGAGTAAACTTTTTCCAATGAAATCAAGCACTTAGAGCCGATTTTGGAATGTCACCTGACTTTTAAAAGCCTTTGAAAATGAAGCACTTAGCGTAGGCTGTGAAAGTGCTTTGTGAAGGCAGGGCTCGGCGAGGCTGCTGCGGTCGCTGTAAAAAAGGCTTGTAAGGCCCGCCGAACGGTCCAGCAGCCCTCGGCTGGGCAGGCCCAAAAAGCTGTGGCCCGCAAGCGGGCCACAGAGCAAACGGATGAGGCCTTTCAGCGCTCAATCGCCAAACATTTTTTGCTTGAGCTCGCGCCGCTGCTGCGCCTCCAAAGACAAGCTGGCGGTGGGGCGGGCGATCAGGCGGGCGACGCCAATGGGCTCGCCAGTCTCGTCGCAATAACCGTAATCGCCCGCGTCGATGCGGCCGATCGATTGCTCGATCTTCTTGAGCAGCTTGCGCTCACGATCGCGGGTGCGCAATTCGAGCGCATGCTCCTCTTCGATGGTCGCCCGGTCGGCCGGGTCGGGCACCACCACCGTCTCCTCGCGCAAGTGCTCGGTGGTCTCGCCAGCGCTGTTGTGAATGTCCTGCTTGAGCTTGAACAGCTTCAGGCGGAAAAACGCGAGCTGGGTGTCGTTCATGTACTCGCTGTCAGGCATGGCCTTGACCTCGTCGTCAGTGAGGTCTTCGGGGCGTTTGGTCTTCCAGTTATTGGCCAATTTAGGGTCCTTGCGTATGACCGCAGCAGTCGGCGGAGGTGCGATCGTGCGCTCGGTGGCCGACACATAGCTGGCCTTGGCGGCATCAGGCGAATGGGTCGGAATCACGGGCGCAGGAGCCACCGCCAACGCAGCGCGGCTCTTGGATCTGCGGGTGGGTTCGGGTACGGAAGGCGCTGGGGGCGCCGGGGGCATGGCGGGCGCAGCCTTAGGCGCGGGCGCGGGTGTCTTGACAACAGGCGCCGCCGCCTTCGCCACCACCGGCTCGGCGCTGGCTTTGATCGAGTCTTGCGGCGCAGGCTTGGCGGACGATTGAGGCGCCGGCTTAGGCGCAGGTTTGGTCTCTGGCTTGGCGGTGGGCTTAGCGGCGGCTGGCTTAGGAGCCGGCTTAAGAACTGGCTTGGGCGCTGCTTTGGCTGGCGCTTGGGCAATCGCCTTGGGTGCGGACTTGGCAGAGGCCTTAGCCACTCCTTTCGCAGCTGCCTTGGGAGCTGCTTTGGGAGCTGCTTTGGGAGCTGCTTTGGGAGCTGCTTTGGGGGCTGCTTTGGGAGCTGCTTTGGGAGCTGCTTTGGGAGCTACCTTGGGAGCTACCTTGGGAGCTACCTTGGGAGCTACCTTGGGAGCTACCTTGGGAGCTACCTTGGGAGCTACCTTGGGAGCTACCTTGGGAGCTGCCTTGGGGGCTGCTTTGG
>Ga0164292_10004327_pt1 | contig 11552 bp, 7 predicted proteins | sample GEODES117metaG_FD_111486 | JGI IMG/M metagenome (GOLD analysis project Ga0164292, IMG submission 111486) | Eutrophic lake water microbial communities from Lake Mendota, Wisconsin, USA - GEODES117 metaG | ecosystem: Environmental > Aquatic > Freshwater > Lake | place: USA: Lake Mendota, Wisconsin... | reverse complement strand
GAATCGTAAGTTATAATTGCTGACTTTATATATATATTTGTGCCTATATTTGCTGAATTGGACAAAATAATATAATCTGTTTTACTAGTAGTTATAGTAGGCATAGTAATAATATAACTATAGATTTTTAACTAGAGAATTTTAAGTATAGATTTTTAATATTAAAAATGCTAATAATCTATAATCTATAATCTATAATCTATAATCTATAATACAAGATTACGTTAAAATATCTGTATCATTAAAATACCATTGTGCAGATAAATATTGTGGTTTAGATTTATTAATATTGCTATCTTTCTTGGTTTTAAGATTTGGTCCTTTAGATGTAATCGAATTAATCTCATATGTTCCAATAGCATAATTAAAATATTTTAAGTCAGACATATTTCCCGAAAATCCACCATTATAATTAATGTATAAATTGTCATAATTTTGCTTAATAATATTTGATAATTTGTGTCGTTTTGTCAGATTGCCATTTATGTATATATCTACAATATTTTGAGAGGTTGCTCTAATAACAACACCAACCCATTTTTTTATAGGTATAGCATCTATATATATGTCATCATAATACGCTTTTCCAACACTATTATTATTATGATATACATTTATTCTTACAAGCATGCCTAATAAAGGATAACTATCTAATAAATTATCTGAATAATTTCTTTTACCTTTATATAAGTATACACCAGGGCAGTTATTTGGTCCAAATAAACCACTACCGCCTTCACCTGTAGAATTAGGTGGCGATCCTTTATTAAATACATGCATAAAGTCTAAATCGTCTTTATATTCTAAATTATTAACATATATCCAAAATGAATAACTAAATTCAATACCTTCATATTGATCAATACTTCTTAAAATTGGAACAGATGATTTTATTCCCATGGCTTGTGTAACTGTTAAAGCTTCTGTAGCATCCTTCATACCGCTTATAATATACGGTGTTTGTGATGGAGATAATAACACATATAAAATTTTGCTTCCAATGTAAAACAATGAAGAAAAAATTATTATTATTGCTAATAAAAAAGTTAATCTTGATATCATTGTGTTAGATGACAAAAAATCATTTATCATGCTTGATTTATCGCTTTTGTATGGAATTAATGAATTTATATTTTTTTTAATATTTTCCAAAACTCCTTCAGGTGGATTCATATTATTACTATTATATAATAATATTAATAATATTAATAATAATATTATTATTAATAATAATAATATTAAAATTTAAAATAATATTAAATTGTAAAACTTCCTTTTTCTTTGTTATATTCAAGAAAGCTAACTTTTAATCTATATTTATTAAACATTGAATTAGCAAGACTACTATTAATACCTTCTTTATAAATATTATAGGCATCTTGTGGATTGATTGAATTTCCTTCATAACGTATGCGTGTTATAAATCCTTCAAAACTGCTATTTACTCCATTATTACTCGAAGGTGTTCCTGTAATTTGCATGTTTCCTATATATATATTTTTTTTAAGTTGGCTTGTATCATAGTTTTTATATAATCCATGCAAAATAAATGAGTTGCGTAATTTACCATCTAAATAAACATCTAATGTGCGAGTATCTACACTAAGAGTTAAATTATTCCATTTTTGAACAGGAATATTAGGGATTTTGTATCTTGTATAATTTGTTTGATTTGCTCGACTAGCACTTTGTTGTTTGTCTAAATATGTTTCAATATCAATAAATAAATTATTTTCATATTTATCTAATGCTATATTAATATTTTTATATAAATTAAAGGATGATTCTAATGTAACTTTATTACTAATACCCGACAAAGTTGTAGTTAATTGAGATACAGTTTGCGCATTTTCTCTACCAGCAACAAACAAAATATTCTTTTCATTTGATATATTATCGCCCCAGTTATCTATATAAAACCATACACTTAACATAAAATTTGATGAGTTAGTTTCTGGTATATTTTTAGAAAATATAACATTTTTGTTGCTTGAAAAAAATGTACTACTTGTATTAGCACTATCATAACGTTCTGCTGGTTCTCTAGCATCACACATAATATCATATATTATATTTGTTTTGAAAAACAGGTTGTTTAGTCCCCATATAAGAACAATTATAAGTATTATTATTATTATTATATTTACTATATTCATTATAAATATATATATTGAAAATATTATAATGTTTATAATACACTTAAATAAAAATTTAAAAAGACAAATTTTATGTCTAAAATAATTTTTATGAAAATAAAATAAAATAAAATAAAATAATTTTTATGTCTAAAATTATTTTAATGTCTAAAATAATATTTATGTATAAATATTATGCACTATTTTTTGATAAATTATATAATAATTCTATTGTTGACACTGAGGTTATTTTATCATAATAATATATTTCTTTTATACTTCCATGAATACCATCTTTTTCACCAATTGTTATGCTATCGCCTTTAAAATATGGGGATACATTTTCTTTAGAACCTACTAATTTACCGTCTATAAATACATCTATTATGTTATTATCATAATTTATTACAAAAAATAACCATTTTTGAAACTTAGGATTTTCTAATTCATATATTGTATCTAATTGATCGCCTCTATTACTAATGGTCCTTGATTTTACTATTATTTTTTGCGATTTACCATTATATAATATTACCGGTTTAAAAGCATAATTAAATAAAACGGTGTCTTTTGTATATGCTAGCGATGTATTTTCGGGCTGTGGATTAAGATAAATATAAAAACTTATGCTATAAGTATAATTATATGGAAATTTTTCTTTACTTATTACTGAATTATTGTATTCGCCTTTAATATTGAAAGCACTATTTATATCATTAAACAATGTAAATGAATAAGATTTTATATCTGCTTCATTACTGCTAGTGTCTTTTGTAGTTGTAGTAGTTAGACTATTATTTAATAAATTTTGTTGTTCTTTATATTGATCTTTATTTATATTAAAAGCAGACATTAATTTATCTAGCTTTTCTTCATTTGGTCTAGTAGTTGTTTGTTGCTCAACAATAACATTAGGAAGGGTTATATTTTTACTTAAATTTGTATTTAAGTTTTGATATTTTCCTAAAGTACGCTCTTGATTTAAATAAAAAGGGCCACTACCTTGTAAAACATCACTTTTATTAGATGTTTTTATAAATTTGAATATAACGGGTAATAAAAACAGTAATATTACTAATAATATTAATATGAAAAATAATATATAAACAGGTCCTGGTGTTAATCTAATATCTTTATTCAATTCATCTACTAAAATAACTATTAAACAAGGAATGAAAAATATAAAATTCTTAAATATACATAAAAAATAATAGGCATAATTTTTTAATAACTCTGTAAATGTAAGATCTTTACCGTCTTTTTTTTTTGGTGGCATCTCACAATATATAGATCCTGATGATGTTGTAGGGGCTTTAATAGAAAATATTGCTGCTATTATTGCTAATGCTGTTAAAACTACTAATACTATTAGTATATTTTTTGTAATGTTGAAAAATTTATCATTATTGTTATGTAAATATAAAATATTGCTTATTATAAATAAGGGTATGCTAATTATTAACAATAAATAAAAAAGATATTTCATTATGTTAAATAGTGGTATTGTTAAGGTTTTTTTTAAATTATCTTTATTTATAGTAGCTGATTTAATATCATCGCTAGATGCTTTAGCATCATCGCTAGATGCTTTAGCATCATCGCTAGATGCTTTAGCATCATCGCTAGGTCCTTTAGTATCAAAAGTTGGTTTAATATCAGATAAATTTATAATTTTCCTTTTTTCTGAATTATATATTTTTGCATATTCTTTATTAGTATCATAATCTTCGGCAGCTTCAGCAGCTTCAGTATCTTCAGTATCTTCAGTATCTTCACTTTTTTTACCAGCTTTAGCAGCTTCAGTAGCTTCAGTAGCTTTAGCAGCTTTAGCAGCTTTAGCAGCTTTAGCAGTTTCACCAGCTTCACTAGCTTCACCAGCTTTAGTAGCTTCACCAGTAATAGTAACAGGACTAGTCCACTCTGTATGATTTCTATAAACAAAAAAAAGAAAACTATATATGCTAAATAGAATTAATAATAAAATAAATAATATTTCATATTTCGTATTTTTAATAGCAAAAAGATTTTGCTTTTCATTTAAATAGTAAAATAAACCTAATATTACTATAAGTAGTATGCCTATAAAAAATCTATAATATTTATGTTGAGTAGTATTGGTTTTTTTTATTGTAAAACCATTAACTAATTTGTCTAATATTCTTATAAAAATAGTGCTAAGGAATTTAATAGCTTTGTTTATATTTATATAACTTGTATTTACAAAATCTTTAAATTTTGTACTATTACTATCAGATGACATATTATAATATAATATAAAAGAATATAAAAGAATATATTATTATTAATGTTACTTATATATTATTTAATTTTAAATAATATATAAATGGCCAAATAATTAATGACTAATAATAGTGTTATAAATTTTCACAAGCTGTTTTTCTACCATGACAATCTCGACATAATGCTTCCAAATTTTCTATAGAATTTGAACCACCATATTCTAGTTTTATAACATGGTCTACCTCAAACCAAGCTGGTAATTGTTTTTGACAATGCTTACAACACCAATTTTGAGATGCTGCTACATATTTCTTTTTTGTTTCGCTTACGCTTCGTTTTGTTGAATTGGTTCCAGAATATAAAATCTTTTGTTGTTGTTTTGATAAATTATGGTTTATGTTTGAAGGATTTGAAAAACTTACTGATTTTTGAATATTATGATTATTGTATATATTATAGTTATTATTTAACTCTTTTGCTATAGAGTTTGATGTAAAATCAATAATTGGACTAATAATACTTGCGCTGTTTCTGTCAATAGGTAAATATTTTATATACCCATTTGAGTTTGTTACAAAATCTTTATAGTTGTTTGGATTTTTTTTTATATATAAATAAGTACATAGTCCAATAAAAGCAAAAAAAGCCATTCTATAATATTTTTCATATTGTTTTAATTTATTTATTAACTTGCCTTCAAAATATGTATTAAGCAATACAATAAATGTTATAAATAAAATAAGCATTTCAAGTTTCATAGTACTATTTCTTATATAAATATAAAATAATTAATTATATAATAGTATAAATTCTATTTTAGATTTTAGATTTTAGATTTTTGATTTTTGATTTTTGATTTTTGATTTTTGATTATTTCATATATAAGTATATTATTGTTAATGTTAATATTACTATTAATGAAGCAAAAATATATTTGTGCTTATTTTTTTGTTCTTCGTTCTTTTTAAGTTCTTTTAATTTATAGTGCTCATAATATTTATTTAGAGCATCATAATATGATATTTCAGGTTTTCCTAAATAACTATTTATTTTATTATGTATAAAATGTGTCCATTTTATGAACGATTCTCTCGAATCTAAATACGGTGTTACAGGATATGAGTCTAAAAATTTACTAAATACATTTCCTATATCAGGTACAGGTATAAATAATGGCAAATTTGTTATAAAGTCATAATATTTTTTTTTTGTGCTCTCATTTACATTTAATGGATATGACAATGCTATTGTATATAATACAAACCAATAATGAGGACCCCAAATAGCAGGATTAAATACACTAGAATTGTTCATAATATTTTTACTATTAATATAGATTTTATATTAACTATTATAATCTAAAAAAGTGTTACTAAAATAAAAGTGTTACTAAAATAAAAATAATATATAAAAACATAATTAGTATATAATCAATCATCTATAATGAATACAAAAAAATTTATTTTTTGTAATAACTGTGGTAAGCTAGGTCATTTATTTCATCAATGTAAAGTTCCTATAACAAGTATTGGTATTATTCCAATAAGGATTACAAAAAAAGTAAATCCACTAACAAATAAATTAGAAAATAATGTTGAAATTTTCATAATAAAGCGCAAAGACACATTATCATTTGTAGATTTTATGCGTGGAAAATATTCAATAGAAGACAAAAATTATATTACAAATTTATTAAATAATATGACAATAAATGAACGCCAATTTATATTAAACAATGACTTTGATAGTATATGGCAATATTTATGGAATTATAACACAAATAATTCTTATAAAAATGAAGAAAAAACATCAAAAAGTAAATTTATTAATTTAAAAAATGGTTATTCAAATATTTTTGAGAGCTACAATTTAGAAAGTTTGATAAATTTATGTGATAAAAAATATATTGAACCTGAATGGGGTTTTCCAAAAGGGCGACGCAATTATCAAGAAAAAGATATTGCGTGTGCTCTTAGAGAGTTTGAAGAAGAAACTGGTTATGACAAAAAAGATATTGCTATTATTAATAATATTGTGCCATATGAAGAAATATTTAGCGGTTCCAATTATAAATCATATAAACATAAATACTTTATTGGTATAATAAATAATAATTATATTCCTAAAAATAATTATCAAATTTATGAAATTACTGAAATTAAATGGATATCTATAGACAATATATCTAATTATTTGAGAGAATACAATTATGAAAAAAAAAATATAATAAATTATTTAAATAATTTATTAAAAACTTATAAACTATATATTTAATATATAGTAATGAGTTTATTATCTAGTTTATCTAATTTATTTAATCCAGTAAATTCAAATAAAATAGGAGGAAAAGGAGAGGATGAAGAAGAAGAAGAAGAAGTATTGGAAGAGGAAGAAGTTGAAGAGGAACCCGAAGAAGAAGAACTTGAAGAAGAAGAGTTTGAAGCACCAGAACTAGAAATAGAAGAACCAGAACAAGAGGAAGAAACAGATGTTGAAGAGGAAGTAGAAGCTGATGCCGAAGATGAAGAAGAAGCAGAACAAGAAGAAGAAGCACAAGAGCAAGCAGAACAAGAATTAGAAGCACAAGAACAAGAGGAAGAAGATCAAGAATTAGCAGAACAAGAACAAGCTCAAGAAGAAGAAACAGAAGAAGGTGAAGAAGAAGAAGGAGAAGAAGCAAAAGAAACAGAAGAAGGAGAAGAAGGAGAAGAAGAAGGTGAAGAAGAAGGAGAAGAAGAAGGAGAAGAAGAAGGAGAAGAAGAAGGAGAAGAAGAAGGTGAGGAAGAAGGAGAAGAAGAAGGTGAGGAAGGAGAACCAGAAGGAGAAGAAGAGGGCGAGGAAGAAGAACAAGAACCAGAAGAACAAGAACCAGAAGAAGAAGGAGAAGAACAAGAAGGAGAAGAAGGAGAAGAAGGCGAACCAGAAACAGAAGAACAAGAACCAGAAACAGAAGAACAAGAAGGAGAAGAAGAAGAAGAACAAGAAGGAGAAGAAGAAGAACCAGAAGAACCAGAACCTATTGAAACTAAAGACTTAGCTGAAGGGAAAAAAGTTGAAGAAAGTCCTGATATACAAGAAGAAGAAGAAGAAGAAGAAGAAGATGAAGAAGAAGAAGAAGAAGAAGAAGAAGATGTAAGCGAAGCAAAAGAAGAAGAAGAAGACACATTAGATCAAACTATAAAACCCAGTGTAACAAAAGAAAAGAATAATTTATATTTAGCCTCATTATTTAGAGAGAATATAAACAAAATAAATATAGATAAATCCGAATTAGAAGGCTTAGAAAGTGGTGTAACTACAAAAACAGATTTAAAATATTATTTAAATGCATTAGAGTTATTAAATGCTCAAGAGTTGAAAAATCCACTAAATAGTAATTATAAATATTTATATCCACACCATGACGACGAATTTTTCAATATTAAATTAGCACATACAAAAGAGCTTATGGAAAATAAAATAAAAGTAAATATTGACACCGATTTTGAAAAGCAAGCAAACGAAATATGTAATAAGTCTTTTGAATTAGCTCCTTATCAAAAATTTATAAAAAACTTTTTATCTATACATACGCCATATAATGGACTATTATTATATCATGGACTAGGAACAGGAAAAACATGCTCAGCAATAGGTGTAGCAGAAGAAACTCGCAAATATTTACAATATATGGGATATAACGATAGAATTATTATTGTAGCCTCTCCAAATGTTCAGGAAAACTTTTACTTACAATTATTCGACGAATCTAAATTAGAATATAATAACGGATATTGGACTATTAATAATTGCGCAGGTCAAAATATATTAGATGAGATTAATTTGATGCAAAAGAATTTATCGCGTGAAAAAGTAGTAAAGCTAGTAAAAAACATTATATCAAATTACTATTTATTTATGGGTTATACACAGTTTGGCAATTTAATAATGAAAAAATCTAATATAACAAATCAATTGGCAGATGATGATCCAAATAATAGTAAAAGGAAAATGTTGATAAAAAAGAAATTGCAAAAATATTTTAATAATAGGCTAATAATTATTGATGAAATACATAATATACGCCAGTCTAAAGATAATAGCAACAAATTAGTGTCTAATGAATTAATGAATTTAGTAAAAAATGTTAATAATTTAAAGTTACTATTTATGTCAGCAACACCAATGTTTAACGACTTTAAAGAAATAATTTTTTTAATAAATATATTAAATATAAATGATAATAGGTCAAAAATAGAGCTTAAAGACGTATTTAATAGTGATGGAAGTTTTGTTGTAAATAGTGAAGGCGAACAAGTTGGGCTTGAATTGTTTAAAAGAAAAATAAATGGTTATGTTAGCTATGTTAAAGGCGATAATCCATTAAGTTTTCCATTTAGAATATTTCCAAATGATTTTGATGAGGCTAAAAGTATATTTAATGCTAAATATCCAGAGTTAAAAATTAATTCTGCCGCATTGACTGAAAAAATCGAGTTATTTGATATATACGTAAATCAAGTATCGCCTTATCAAGAGTTTGTATATAACATTATTCTTAAAAATAATATATCAAAATTTGATGAAGAGAAAATAAATGCTATGGAAACATTTGGATACACATTATTACAAAAACCATTAGAAGCTCTAAATATAGTGTGTCCTAATAGCAAATTAGAGGCTTATTTTAATGAAAAAATGGAGCTTTATCAAAATATTCAAGATGTTATTACTAATATTGATCTTGAAGAAATAAATAGCATTGTTAATATTAGAGATTGCGTTGGAAAACAAGGAATAAATAATATGATGAGCTATGAAGAAAGTCAGACACCAAAATCAAGATATGGCTACAAATTTAAAGGTGAATTTGCTAAAACAAATATGTTTGATTATAATGTTATAGAAAAATATAGTACTAAAATTAAATCAATATTAGACTCTGTTTTTAATTCGCAAGGTCCTATTATTATATATTCGCAATTTATTGACTCGGGTTTAATACCACTAGCACTAGCATTAGAATCAGCTGGATTTAGTCGCTATGGGTCAAATAAATCTTTATTTACTAATCCACCAAGTGAAGAATTAGATGTAAATACTTATAAAAAAAAATCGGAATTGGCACAAGGGCAGCGTTTTAGAGCCGCAAAATATGTTATTATTAGTGGAAACAGCAATATTTCTCCGGATATAGTAGGCGATTTAAAAGCGTGCACTGATACAAATAACATTAATGGTGAAATAGTGAAGGTAATTCTTTTATCGGCGGCAGGAAGTGAAGGATTGGATTTTAAATATATTAGACAAATACATATATTAGAGCCATGGTATAACATAAATAGAATTGAGCAAATTATTGGTAGAGCAATAAGAACTTGTAGTCATAAAGACCTTCCACTTGTTCAGCGAAATGTTCAAATATATATGCATGCGTCAATGTTAAATAATAATAGTGAGTCGGTAGACTTATTTATTTATAGAAAAGCAGAAGAAAAAGCCAAAGTAATTGGAACTGTTACACGAGTACTTAAAGAACATAGTATAGATTGTTTGCTTAATTATGAACAACAAAAATTCGATGAAAAATTTTTGAACAAAGACTTAACTATTACTCTTTCAAACAACTCTTCAATTAAATATACTATAGGTGATAAAGCGTATAGTGCTCTTTGCGATTATATGGCAGAATGCCGTTATTTTTGTAAGCCTTCTAGCGAAGACTATGACAAAATATATGGCAGAAATTCAAAAATAAATAGTTCATTATATAATGACACATTTTTGAAAACAAATAATGAAGTGCTTACAAAAATTTTGAGAGATTTATACAAGGAAAAATATTTTTATACTAAGACTGACATTATTAAGCATATATTAACATTTAAAGATTATCCATTAGAACATATAAATAATGCGCTCGATGAGCTAGTCAATAATGAAAATAGTTTTATTAGTGATAAATTTAATAATGTAGGAAAACTAATAAATATTGATACTATGTATATTTTTCAACCGGCCAATTTAAACACTGATGCAACATTATTTGAACGCACCAATCCTATATTAATTAAACCAAATGAATTAAACATTAATATTTCTGACCAACAACAAACTGCCAAGCAAGAAAAACCAGAGTTAGATGCACCTACAAAAGACAAACCAAATTCACAAATTAAATTCTATACAAATAATGATCTAAATGCTTTGTCTGATAGTAACAAAGCATTGATTAAATCAAATATAGCAGAATTAGAAACTAATTACAAATATATAATTACTAATTTCCAACAAGTAAAAGGGGCTAAACCTATTAAAGACAATAAATATTTTTATTATGGTAAAATTATGGATATATTGAGAGAAAAGAAGGTAATAACACGTGATGAAATTAATAGTCTAGCAATCCATATATTACTTGATGATATGGACTATAATAACACTGTATTACTTGTTATTTATTTATTAAATGCTAGCTATAACGAAGAAACCGAGTTTAATAAGCAATTATTGAGTTATTATAATTCAAAAATATTAAAAAGCACTAATGGAAAAAGTAGGGCTTTATTTATACCAAATAAAAGCGAGTTTAGAGATTACACTTTATATATGATAAAAGATGTAAGTAATGGTGAAAAAACAAATAATGTGATTTTAATTATTGGTGAATTTGAGGATTACAATGATTTTGATAAAGTTATAGAATCTAATAAAATACCAGATCAAGAGCTAGCGAATGTTTTAGGAATTTTAGCAGTTAATAAAAAAATAACAAAAGAATTGGTTACAGAATTCAAAATAAAAACCGCAACAAATAAAGGAGCGCGTTGCGACCAAGCAGGAAAAGCAAATACTGAAAAGATTTTTACACTTTTGAATGTTAAAGATAATATAATTAAAACATTAAAATCATTAAACCAAACATATTTTTGCGCTGCTCAAGAAATATATTTTCGATTATATGATTTGCGAAAACACGAAGGCAAACGGTGGTTTATAAATCTCTCTGATGCGCTTATAAATAATTTGTAATTTTCTATTTTCTTTTTTATTTTCTTTTTTATTTTCTTTTTTATTTTCTTTTTTAATTTTCTATTTTTTATTTTTATTTTCTATTATGTAAATAATTATTTTATATAATTGAAATAATTATAAAGATTAATTTGATACTATATATTAATACATAATGTCTAAAAT
>Ga0164292_10004325_pt1 | contig 11555 bp, 10 predicted proteins | sample GEODES117metaG_FD_111486 | JGI IMG/M metagenome (GOLD analysis project Ga0164292, IMG submission 111486) | Eutrophic lake water microbial communities from Lake Mendota, Wisconsin, USA - GEODES117 metaG | ecosystem: Environmental > Aquatic > Freshwater > Lake | place: USA: Lake Mendota... | reverse complement strand
CCCCCGATCCACTCTCGGGCGTGCCGATGAATTCGATTCCGGCTTTTTCAAGAGTTCTTCGAACCGAGTCAAGAGTTTTCACCTGACCTGATGGAACCCCTTCAGACGATTCAACACGCACAATCGTTGTGTAGGCAACGCCTGACTTTTCTGCCAACTCAGTAGCCGTCATTCCTAACAGGGCTCTGGCAGCCTTAATTTGACCACTTGTAATCACAATAATATCTGACTATAATAGAATTTATTGTTCTATTTAAAGAACAATTTATTGTTTATAAAGGACAAAAAATGCTTATTAATCAAGATTTTAGCCCAGATCGTACTAAATATATAGGTGGTTCAGACATTGGCGCTATTCTGGGCTTATCGCGCTTTAGATCGCCTCTAGAGGTCTGGATGGAAAAGACTGGTAAAGCAGTTAAGAAGCTAGACTCCCTACCACTTCGCTTTGGGTCTTTTGCCGAGGAGTTTGTCGCTTCTGAATATGCCCGCTCTACTAGCTTTGAACTTTTGCATGATGAATCAATCCATATCCACCCAAAGCATTCCTTTATGAGTGCCCATATTGATCGTTTTGTTTTGGAGAATAGGTCTACCACCCCATCTCGCATCCTCGAATGTAAAACAGCCAATCCATTTTCTAGTAGCGAATGGGGGGAAGTAGGTTCAGATGAAGTACCCATGAGTTACTTGTGCCAATGCATTTGGTATGCGGCTATTGCAAATTTAGATAAGGTTGATCTAGCGGTTCTATTTGGCAATAGTGATTTTCGAATCTATGAGGTCACAAGAGATCCAGAGTTGGAAAGAATGGTATTACAAAAGGCAAGCGCCTTTTGGAAAGAGTATGTCCGTAAAGACATTCCGCCGCCAGCACAGAGCGAGGCAGACTGTCATACCCTCTACGCTAAGGGTGAATCCAGTAAAAGCATTGAGGCCAAAGCGGAAACGCTAGATCTCACCAAAAGATTGCAGACCCTTAATAGCGAGATCGAGATTCGAGAAGAAGAGATCTCTTACATCAAACAAAGGATCATGAATCAAATGCAAGCAGCAGAGACACTTACCTTCGATGGAAAAGTGCTGGCTACTTGGAAAGTACCCAAACCGTCTTTTAGGTTAGATAGCAAACGTCTAGAACTGGATTACCCTGAGATCGCCAGTAACTACAAGGTGCAAGTGCAGAACAGTCGGCGCTTAGTCATCAAGTCATTCAATGATTAAGCAATCAATCTATCAAGAAAATTAACTGAAAATCCAAGGGACAAACAATGAAAAGTACCGCCAATAAAGTAAATGACAAAAAAACCAGTAAGCGTGCCTACGCCTTAAAAGAGATTTTAGAAAAACAAGAAACCACCATCCTTGAGATCAAAGAGGACCTGCCAATTGAGAACTCTGGCCAAGCTGTTAATGCCATAACCATTCAATTTGGAAGTGATGGGCCGGCCTTACCAGCAGAACCTGCAGCAAAGCTATCTGAAGCCATTGGCATCTTTCATGAGCTGATTGCAAAAGAGATTGGTAGTGCTGCAGCAGCATTAACAATTGATAAGCAAGGGCTAAAAGCCTGGATTGATTTGCAAATTGAGGTTCCAGCCAAGACGATTTTATCTTTACTGCGAACCATGCAACATTGGCACCTAGATCCTCTTAAGGAGGAAATTGGCTTTACCCAATATGAAGATGGTAATTGGCAAGTATTTATTAGTATTGATGGATGTTCAAAATTACTCAACGAACATACCCAATTTAATGGACTAGTATTTAACCAAGCAGGTACCTTAATTGAGGGGGTACCTGAATGGATGGAATGCTCAATTTATAGACGAGATCGGATTATGCCTATTACGGTACGAGAGTACTTTATAGAGGTGCGCAATAGCCATGACCTATGGCAAAAGATGCCAAGAAGGATGCTAAGACACAGGGCATTACAGCAGTGCGTGAGGTTGGCACTAGGCTAAACTTGTAGTTACTATTGAATTAGGTCGACTTAACTAGAGGTTTCAAATTAGCGCAGTTAAAACAATATTAATATTTATAGACTTTGAAGTCTGATAAATATACAAAGCTTCACTAGATATGTAATTCGATAGATATCTTAATTAAATTTATCGAATTAGATTCGTTTAGCATTTATAATGTTAGATATGTTTACTATTTTTATTGCCTTTTTTTCCTCCTTTTTAACAACAATCATTATTCTCCGGACCCAGAGTCTGCATAATGCATTTAGTATGGACAAAGATTTAAAAGGGCCACAAAAATTTCATATCAAACCCGTTCCTAGAATCGGGGGCATTGCCATTTGCGTCGCAATTTTCATTGCAACAGCTATAAGCTACGTAAATAACCCAAACGCGCTTAAAGAAATATTGCTTTTTTTCTGCGCTTTACCAACATTTTTTATAGGCTTAGCTGAGGATTTAACAAAAAATATATCAATTCGATTGCGTCTAATAATTACTGCAACTGGTGCTTTATTGGCCACCCATCTACTGAATATTTATATTGATAGATTAGATATTATTGGCTTAGACTGGCTTTTAACTAACCTAATAATTTCTGCTATTTTTACCGCATTTTCTATAACAGGCCTTGCCAATGCCTACAACATGATTGATGGTTTCAATGGGCTTTCTAGCATGGTTGGAATCATTACTTTAGTCGCGCTAGGATATATAGGCGTGATTGAGGGCGATCCTTTAATTATTTTCCTAAGCTTTTCAATGGCAAGCGCCATTTTGGGATTCTTTTTGCTCAATTATCCGCGAGGACTTATTTTTCTTGGCGATGGAGGGGCTTATCTAATTGGATTTTGGATAGCCTCTGTTAGCATCCTAATCGTTAATCGACATCATGATATCTCGCCTTGGTTCGCATTGATGGTGAATTCATATCCTATAGTCGAAACAATATTCACAATTTATCGAAGAAAATTTCATCAAAATAAAAGTCCAGGACACCCTGATGGAATGCATTTCCATACACTCATATTTCGTCGAATTCTGATTAAACCTACACACAACAGTAATTGGCTTACCAAAAATTCAAAAACCTCTCCATATCTATGGGCCCTAACGATTATTGGAATAACTCCATCATTAATTTGGTACAAGTCAACAGTTATTCTTATGATTACATCATTACTATTCATACTTTTTTACGTTTGGATCTATTCAAGGGTAGTAAAATTTAAAACACCGCGATGGCTGAAGAGTTAGTTATTGTTCCAAAATTTTGTATTTTAAAACATAATTTAGGCAGCAAATAATCGAAGCACGCTTAAATTTCTAATCCCTTTAAGTATTGCCCTTAATCATGAAAACTAAAATTAAGTTTGTTAATCATGCGTCAGTGGAAATAAAATGCGGAGATACTTCTTTTCTATGCGATCCGTGGTACGAGGGAGATGCATTTAATGGCGGGTGGAATTTGCTCTTAGAGAACAAGCCTAGTGAAATTGAAAATCTACTACAAAAAATAAACTACATATGGATATCTCACGAACATCCTGATCATTTTTCAATTAAATTTTTTAAGACATATAAAAACTTAATACTTAAAAATAATATTCATATTCTTTTTCAAAAAACAAAAGATAAAAGAGTAATAAACTACCTAAATTCCAATGGCTTCATCACAAAAGAAGTCCCATTTAACACCAAGATTCAGATTGCCCCACTAATTGATATCACCTTATTTAAAGATGGCTTCTACGATTCGGCCTTACTAATACGATATGGTGAGGAAAAGGTGCTAAATTTAAATGATTGTGAAATCAATACAATTCAGAAAGCGTCTGATATTTATAGATATACTGGAGATGTTGATGTATTTCTAACTCAATTTAGTTACGCTGCTTGGAAGGGCGGAATAGATAACTTGAAGTGGCGTCAAAATGCTGCTAAAGATAAAATTTCAACTATAAGGATGCAATCAGAAATATTCAAACCAAAGTATGTAATTCCATTTGCAAGTTACGTTTACTTTTCCAATGAACTAAATTTTTACCTAAATGATTCGGCCAATACACCAAGAAAAGTTTATGATGCCCTTAACGGTTCACACACAAAGATTGTTGTCTTGAAGCCCCTTGAATCTCTGGATGAAAGCCATACGAATTATGAAGAGAATGTTGTTTTTTGGGACAAAATTTACAGTAATGTCAATTCCCTCAAGAAAATAACCTACAAAAAAATTGAACTTGAGGAAATTCAAGAAAACTACATCACTTATAAAAATAGAATTAAAAGAAACAATAACATCTACTTAATGTTATTTGTTAATAAATTAAGGATATTTAATGCTTTTAATCCTGTAAGAATATTGATCGAGGACTTAAATGTCACAGTCCTATTGGATATATTTGCAGACGACCTAAAGGTGACCACTTCCAAACCCGATCTCAAGATGCCAAGCGCCTCTTTGCAGTGTTTATTAAAGAATTCATTTGGGTTTGATACTCTGACAGTAAATGGATGCTTTGAGGAAACGCGAAAAAATGGGTTTACTGATTCAGCAAAGACTCTTGCCATTGAAAATCTTAATAACTTAGGCATTAGATTTTCACCTCAGTTATTTTTCAATCTTTCAGCTATTAAAACCTTTGTTTCTAGGCTATCAGCAGTCAAAAGAAAGATGGCGTACAACTAAAAGGTATTACTTCTTACGTTTTACAAAGAGGTCGTACTCATACTTAACCGTCTTTTCCACAGCATCCGTAAGGCTAAACCGTGGCTTAAACCCGGCATTAACTGCCTTTGTGCTAAAAATTGAATTAGAGCAAAACTTACGTACCCTGACCCTGCTAATTGGTAATTTTTGATTTAATACAGCGGCACTTATATCAAACATGGTACCTATCAAGTAGCCCGCTACAAATGGAATCCCGAACAGTAACCGTTTATCAATTCCAATAGAACGATAAATTAATCTAATAAGGTGGTTCATACTTAAATCAGGTGTGTCTACATAGTTGTAAATATGGACCCCTGGCGGAAATTTTAATACATGCAAAATAAAATCCACCAAGTTTTCCACGTAAGCAATTGATTTCTTGTTTTTTCCATCACCAATCATTAAAAATTTTTTTTGAAAAATTTGATTTATTAAGTTGAAAAAATTACCCCTATTTGAAGGCCCAAATATTACAGTTGGTCTAATAATTGTTAAAGTGCGTTTACTAGGATCTCTCATTTGCCACTTGATGAAAACTTGTTCCGCTAGCAATTTTGACTCCCCATAGGGATTGGTGGGTTCTGGATGACTTTCCTCCGAAGCTGATTCAGTATTCTGACCATAAACAGCCACAGAGCTTGTAAATATAATATGATCGATTGATTTTTTTTCTGCAACCTGGCAGATTTTTTTAGCACCATTTACGTTTGTGTCAAAATAAAGAGATGTCGGTTGCACGTCATCCCTATGAATAGCTGCTAAATTTATGATGACTGAGCCTGGAGTTACCGAATCTTCCAATGAGCTGGAATCTCTTACATCAGAATGTTTGTATGGTAGATATTTAATCCTAGGCTGCTCTATGTCAAGTATATTAAAATTTAAACCAAGCTCTTTGAATCGCAAGGAAAGGTAAGTGCCAATAAATCCAGAACCACCAATAATATCAATATTCATTTTTAATACAGGTATTTTCTGACACAAAGTGTACTGGAACCAGTGAAAATTGAGCAAGCAAAAGATAAAGCAAAGAAAAGCCTATTATCTTTTCCTTCAACAAATAATAGAAATGTCTAGCCATAATCCCAAGATTAGAACTAATAACCCTTTGACCATCAATCCTAGATGTAATTTTTAATTCAAGCTCATCTAGAGCGAATCTCTTTCTGGGAATAAGGACGCTACAATTTCCAAAAGTATTCATAAGGAATTTTTTGTAACTATTATTGCTGTATGCATGCTCATTACCACCGTAATGACCCATTCGAATAGGGTCAGATTTTAATAATTTTTGATACTTTTCCTCAGAAATCCATGGGCGAAGAAAGTTCTCATTTATTAAAAATATTTTTCCGCCATCAACCAAAACTTTCTTAACCTCTCTCAATGCCAAATAAGGGTCATCGCAATGATGAAGAGATGCATTGAAAATAGCTACATCGAATGATTCGTGTATCCTAGAAATATCCTCAACAGCGCCCTGTATGAGATTTATTTTTAAATCAAATTTTTCAGATATACCTTGAATTATTTTGCAGCAAGATTCTGAAGGTTCCAATGCATATACTCTAAAATTATTTAATGCTAAAAAAACCGAGCTTTCACCCAGGCCGACACCTATATCAAGAACCCTCGCATTTTTGGGAAGCAGACTAAGAAGATTGAAATATTCATATGGAGCCTGAGAACTTCCTCGACTTATATACTCCACCGGATTATTTGGGCTTAACCTGTCTTTAGAGGATTCAATGGCAATGCCAATGCTTTCTATTTCCAACAGAAGTTTTTCCGAAAATTCTGTACTAATTTTTCGTAAGCTCGTCATTATTAAATACTTTCATTCGTTTTCTTGTTATTCAAAATAATTCCATTAAATATTCCAAAGAATATCCATAAATATGCTCTCATATAGGTAGACTCAATTTGTAAGGTAATTAACAAAGAAATTGAGGTGCACGCTATAAATGACTTATACATCCCCAATGTTTTGATACTATTGAAAAATTTTATAATTGCAATCAAACAAACTGTCAAACCCAAAAGGCCACTTTCAAGAATTATTTGAAAGAAAATATTTGCCGGAGGGATTCCATTATGAGAATTTTGAAAGGCTCTTGCTCCAATGCCGAACAAGGGAGATTGCATAACTTCATTAAGGCTGACGATAAAAAAATTGAATCTTTCACCAGTTCTTTGTAATGAATATTTAATAATATTATTTAAATCGAATGATAGATATGCTTCGACTATATTATAGTTTAAATTATTGTTTTCAAGAGTGAAATAGTAAAGAGCCAAAAGCATATATAAAGTTAAAAATAATTTTATGATTTTTTTGCTCTTGAAAATTAAGTAAAAAAATATTCCCAGGATAACCAATATAAATGCTGCAGATTTACTTAAGTATAAAAAAATTATTAGCAAGAAATAATCAAACGGCTTTACTAAATTGGAATTTGTAACACACAACGACGCATACGCAGCTAAAAATATACTCATGTATGCCGGTTCATAAAAAAATGCGCTCATTCTTTCTGTATAACCAGCTAGCTGCAAAACTATGCCGGTTAACATTAATATTCTTGAAGATTGCAAAATTGCCCTTACCCCATAATTGACATTTTGAATAGTAAAACATAATGCTGGTGCGTAAAAAATATAATAAGAGAATAAAATTGCAAAAATCAATGAAATTGCTGACATAAAACTATTATTATATATACCAGATACTATTAAGCTAAAAATAAATAACCATAATAATCTGTCAATTTTTATAAATTTTACCAAAATCAAAGCAAAAAATATGGCAATTATGTGAGCATATCTAACTGTAATTCCAAATATATTAGTAGATAAATATTGATCATAAAACTTATCCATAGTTGATAATATTATAATTACTATTAAAATATAATATTTTAATTTTACGCTCATAAATATTTAATATTATCTATATCTCTAAATGAATTATTTACAATTTCAAAATGAAATTGTTCTTCATTACTATTTGATTTTCCCCTGAATTTAATATAGCTTTCTTTCTCAAAGATATTGCCAATATGCATAATTAAATTATCGAATGAAAATATTGCCACACATGATCTTGATGCTATTATTTCCAAAAGATCATTTAATAGAATTTTTCCTCTTAAATCTAAGAGTTCACTGTCACGAAAATAATAATCTTTACCTAAATGCCGACTTTTTTTTGTGCCAACTAACACAATTTTTAAATTATTTATTTTTGAGTAACTTTCTGCTTCATTAATAATTTTTTTAATAAAATATTTGTTTACTCTAAATGCTCCTGATGCCAACTCAGTGTTAACTATTATGTATCTTCCAATATTTAAATTATCTTTAGTCGAATTTTTTTCATAACTAATACTTTTAAAATTTGCTAAATCTAAATTATAATTATTTATTATTCTTAATAAGTAATTTGGGATTTTGATTGGTATATTTAAATCCATCAAGTCTACTATTAAAACAGGTTTTCTTAATATAAAATATGCAATGTCCATTAAGTCCCCTATAGGCTTAATAGTTAATGAATTTATATCAATAAATTTTTCTTTCTCACTATTATTTTTACATGCTGCTGCTTTTAATAAAATTTCTAAGCCAGGATATGCAATCAGTTTAAATTTCGGATCATTACTTAGAAGTAAAGCAAAATTTAATCCATCCCCAAGATGGATTATGTTAGAATTTTTAAATATATAAATCCTTGATTTATATTTTCTCCAATCAACATTGCTAAAAAAGGCAGGCTCTTTTTTATATTTTTTCAAAGCCTGCCTTATAATTTTTTTTTTGTCCTCAGTATTGAGCCTTTTACAAATTGTAATAGTTTTTCCAATTGATTTAGTCCATTTAATGTTATGCCTGAAATACTTTCAATTTCTGTTGTAATACCTTGCTACAAAGTAAAGAATCATATCCTTAGTGTACTCTCGAGGATTGGTCCTTTGGTAACATCTATCTACATAGTTGATGATTGCTGCCCCCAGAAAACTGGTGAATTTGTATCACTACATTGCGATGATCCTCGTATCAAGGTTTTGCAGACCCCTAAAAATTTGGGTGTTGGCGGTGCCGTTAAATTAGGATACCGTTACGCATTAGAAAACGGTGCGGACATCATCCTTAAATTAGATGGTGACAACCAAATGGATCCAGCGTTAATACCTAATTTTATTAAGCCCATTTTATCAGATGGAGCTGATTATACTAAAGGCAATAGATTCCATAACCCAACCAGACTTCTTAAAATGCCTATTACTAGATTGATTGGCAATTCAGTTTTATCACTTATTTCAAAATTTTCATCTGGCTATTGGCATATTTTTGATCCTACAAATGGCTACACAGCTATACACAAAGATGCACTCATACAAATTCCTCTTGAGAAAATAGATTCAAGATTTTTCTTCGAGTCAGACATGTTATTTAGACTTAATCTCAATGGCTCACGTGTAAAGGATGTTCCAATGGAACCTTTGTATAGCAATGAGGAAAGTAACTTAAACATTTTGACAGCGATACCAATATTTACCTATAAACATGCTATCAATTTTATTAAACGAATTATTTATTCTTACTACCTCCGCGACATGTCTATCGCCTCAATTGAATTACCATTGGGGATGGTATTAATTTTATTTGGAGTAATCTATGGTGGCATAGAGTGGTATGGAAATCTCCATTCTTCGACTCCCGCATCTCCAGGAGTTGTAATGTTGGCAGGACTTACAGTGTTAATCGGCATACAACTTTTACTTGCATTTATTTCATATGATATTTCACAATCAAAAGTTAATTCTTTATGATATCGTTCCCAATAAATAAACCGAGCAGCTATTTTAAGAACTCTATTTTATTTTTAATAATTTTCATTTCATCTATATTTTTAAATCATGGATCTCTTGGAGGCGATGAAGGAAAAATTGTTGCAGTATCTACCCAGTTAGCACATTCACATCTTCCATTTTTTTCATTTCTTAAAAGCTCAAATTTTGAAGGTGTTCTTCTTTATCACCTTCCTTGGGTAATTATTACCTCATTGAATATTGCATTAATAGATTTGGTATTTCATCTTTTGTCAGTAACACCTTCCTTACTGGTAAGGGATTGGCTTATTGCTTACCCTCCTGCTTTTTTTGCAGGTATTAGCGCTTTAATTATATTCAACGCATTAATTAAAGAAGGCATAACCTCCAGTGTATCAATAATTACGACTCTTGTAATATTTTTACTAACCCCAATTTCAGGCTTTTTAACTGGAGGATGGTCTGAGTGTTACTTAATTTTTTTTATTTCTATAAGGATTTTATTATTTAATAAAGAAATAAACAATAAATCAATCGTATTGGTTTTAGGATTTATAGACGCTACCCTAATTTTTTTTAAGGCTTATTCAATTTTTTTTGTTACGATTTTGTCGCCAATTTTTAATAAAAAACTTTCACAAAAGAAAAAGTTACTATATTTACTTTCTTTCGTAATATCTCTTTCCATTATCTTGGCACTTAAGTTTGCTATTCCAAGAGAGGTGGAGAGGAATATTTTTGGCCCGATTTTTCAGCTCCCAGAATTTAATACATACGCTGGTAGGCTGTATGATTCATTTTTTAGCCTAAATTTTGGTGTATTAATGATACCACCCTTTGCTTTTCTTCTATTTAATATTTATTCTATAAATAAAAATTTAAATTTTTTGCTAGTTACATTGGCATTTTGTATAACACTTTTATTCTTATGTTTATACCCATTTTGGCACGGGGCTTTGGGCATTGCTGGCCAAAGGTATATTTCTCCATTTATTCTTTTTTTTGCACCCTATTTTGCTCATGCAATTAGAAATATATTAAAAAAATATCCTAAATTTATTTTACTAATTATTTTACTGGTATTTCTATACATCCCAGCCATGAATTATAGAAATACCTTAATCGATGTATATGCCGGATTAAATGTATACAGCAATGAAGATGATCATTTTGCACATACTAATTTTCCAGTTAATAATCCTGAATTTCATCCTGCATTGTTTGCATCAACAATTATTTTCAAAAATAACTTTTTAAATGATTCTGAAATTACCATTAATAATGCAAAAGGATTCGTAGCGAAGTTCAACTCCGCGAATATAATTCCTATGACTGGTATATCAAGAATATTTTTGATTCAAAGCAATAAATTAGTGCCAACTAATAATTATAAATTTGCCATAATAAAATCTTCCCCAAAGATACTTTCAATATTTATTTTAATTTTACTTTATTTAATGCCATTTCTTTTAATTATTTTTGCATGGAAAGAATTTAAAAATGAAGATTTACAAAAATCTAATTCCAAAATCATTCATTGATAAAATAAATCATGAAATTGATAAAGTTGAATATTTGAACTATCTATATATTTTTAATAATAAAAATTCTCATTTACATAATTTAATATGCGCAGAACTTTCTAAATTGGAAATTTTTAAATGGGATATATCTAACGCACACGTTGTTATACGATGCGCAAAGAAAAACGACAAAAAAATATGCTATTCACCTCATTTTGATAACTATGTCCACACATACGTAATACCCATAATGGTTCCATCGATTCCACCATTTGGAGATTTATGTTTTATCGAAAATTTTCGCTCAGCTCAAACCAATGTTTACATGAATACTATTACTAAATTTGCAATTCAAAACCCACTTGTTTGCAAGGTTCTGTTAAAATATTTTGGTAGACTTTTTAAGTCAGCAGATATCAAACCAGGAGATGTTGCACTGTTCCACGGCCTTACAACTTTGCATTATAATAATTCTGTATCCACCGAAAGAAGAAGTATTTTAATTCATTTAGATAAT
>Ga0164292_10004324_pt1 | contig 11555 bp, 8 predicted proteins | sample GEODES117metaG_FD_111486 | JGI IMG/M metagenome (GOLD analysis project Ga0164292, IMG submission 111486) | Eutrophic lake water microbial communities from Lake Mendota, Wisconsin, USA - GEODES117 metaG | ecosystem: Environmental > Aquatic > Freshwater > Lake | place: USA: Lake Mendota, Wisconsin... | reverse complement strand
GTCCTCATCCTCACCGCCGCCGACAGCGTGGACGAGCGCGTGAAGGGCCTGGACTTGGGCGCCGACGACTACATGGCCAAGCCCTTTTCCCTGCAGGAATTGGAGGCGCGGGTGCGCGCCCTGACCCGACGCGGTATGGGGGGTGCCACCAGCACGATCAAGCACGGCCCGCTGCTCTACGACCAGGCCGGTCGGGTGGCCACCATCGACGGCCGCATGGTCGAACTCTCGGCCCGTGAACTGGGGCTGCTGGAGGTGCTACTGCAGCGCGCCGGCCGGCTGGTGAGCAAAGACCAGCTGGTCGAGCGCCTGTGCGAATGGGGCGAGGAGGTCTCGAACAACGCGATCGAGGTCTACATCCACCGCCTGCGCAAGAAGATCGAGAAAGGGCCCATCCGCATCGCCACGGTGCGCGGTCTGGGCTATTGCCTCGAGAAGATCCCGGGCTGAGGCCCATCAGACCCCGCTGAGGCAGCAACTTCCCCATGCGCATCTTCCAGGGCGAGCAGCGCTCGCTGTTCGGCGAAATTCTGGACTGGATGCTCACGCCGCTGCTGCTGCTGTGGCCGGTGAGCCTGGCCCTGACCTGGCTGGTGGCGCAGAGCATCGCCGGCAAGCCCTTCGACCGGGCGCTTGAGTACAACGTACAGGCGCTGTCCCAGCTGGTGACAGTGCAGCAAGGGAGGCCCAGCTTCAACCTGCCCGGGCCGGCGCGCGAGATCTTGCGCGCGGACGATGCCGACCAGGTCTATTACCAGGTGATGGCCGCCAGCGGCGAGCTGCTGAGCGGCGACCGCGACATGCCGCCACCGCCCAAGGGCGAGACACCCATGACCGCAGAGGTCCTCCTGCGCGACGACGAGATGCGCGGTTTGGAGGTTCGGGTGGCCTACACCTGGGTGCAGCTCGAGAACGGACTCCCACGGCCTGCCCTGGTCCGGGTGCAGGTGGCCGAAACCCGGGAGAAGCGCTCGGTGCTGGCCACCGAGATCATCAAGGGGGTGATGCTGCCGCAATTCGTCATCCTGCCGCTGGCGGTGTTGCTGGTCTGGCTGGCGCTGGTGCGCGGAATCCAGCCGCTGTCGCGGCTGGAAGAGCGCATTCGGGCGCGCCGGCCCGACGACCTCTCGCCGCTGGACGATCGCGCCGTGCCGATGGAGGTGGCGCCCCTGGTGTCCTCGGTCAACGACCTGCTGACCCGACTCAAGGACTCCATCGCCGCCCAGAAACGCTTCTTGGCGGATGCGGCCCACCAGCTCAAGACCCCGCTGGCCGGCCTGCGCATGCAGGCCGATCTGGCCCAGCGGGAGGGCAATGACGCCGAAGAACTCAAGCAGTCCCTCAAACAGATCGGCCGCGCCAGTATCCGCGCCACCCACACGGTGAACCAGTTGTTGTCGCTGGCCAGAGCGGAGGGTAGCGGCCGTCCGGCGTTACTGCAGGACTGCAACCTGGCCGAGATCACGATGGAGGTGGTGCGCGACGCACTGCCACGGGCCATGGACAAGGGACTGGACCTGGGCTACGACGGCGCCACGCCCCAGACCGCGGGTGTCGTGCTGGAGGGCAACCGCACGCTCATCAAGGAGGCGGTGAGCAACCTGGTCGACAACGCCCTGAACTACACGCCCTCCAGCGCGCAGCAACCGGGCATCGTCACCGCGCGGGTGCTGGCCGACCCCTTCGGCCAGGTGCTGGTGCTGCAGGTCGAGGACACCGGCCCTGGCATCCCGCCTGGCGAACGGGAATTGGTCTTCCAGCCCTTTTACCGGGCCCTGGGCACCAACGTCGATGGCTCGGGCCTGGGCTTGTCCATCGTGCGTGAAATCGCCCGCCAGCACCATGCAGAAATCCAGGTGGAGACGGCGCATGCAGTGGGGCCGTTGCAGGGGACACGCATCAGCCTGCGCTTCCAGCTGAAGGACCGGCCGGTGACCTGAGGTGGCCGGGCTTGCGGCCAAGCCGGGCCGACGCAGCACGTATCCAAATTTTCGAGCCTCCGAAAGACGGCGGACGCCGCAGGCACCCGAGGCAGAGAACTCAGCGACAGGGGCGCAGCACTTGGCCACTGAGCAGGGGCTGCAGCTCGGCCAGGCGTGGGCGCAGGGCGTCGTCGACAGCCGGCAGTCGCAGCGCCAGCCCGCGCAGCTCAGGCCGCTCGAGGATCACGCGGGCGGTGCGCACGCCGCGGGCAGTCAGGGCCTCGAGCTGGGCGTTGGCCGCGTCCTGGCTGGGAAAGCCGCCCAGGGACAGCCCAGGCTCCAGTGCAGGGTTGGAGACCGCCTCGAACACCACGCCGCGGCCGCGCAGCTCGGTCCGCTTGCGCTCCAGGGCGCGGGCGTCGGGGTACTTGCCCATGTAGATGATCCAGCGGCCCGCCTCGACCGCTGTGTCCAGGCTCCAGCTGCCCGCTGGCCAGGCGGCCAGGGTCCGGCGCAAGCCGGCCACGGCGGCATCGTCCAAGGGCGAGGTGGTCAGGCACTGGCGCACCGGGGCGGAAGCGCTGAGCTCGGCCAAGCGGGCCGCTTCGGCGGCGGTCAGCACCCGCAGATTCTGGGCCTGCAGCTCCCGCGCCAGGCGCTGGGGCTCGGCCTGTTGCTCCGGCCCCAGGCCCCAGGGCAGCAACCAGCCCTGGGCCCAGGCCAGCCAGGCCAGATTGGCAGCGAGCAGCAGCAGGACGAGCCGGCGCAGGGCCATCAGACAGCCCCCATCGGCCGAACGCTCACCTCGGCGCTGGTCACCACCTGAACGCCGTCCGCAGTCGCCAGGCGCAGGGCGCCCGATGCGTCGACACCCAGGCCGCGGCCCTCGGTGCCATCGGACAGGCGCAGGGGTTGCTCGCGCAGCAGGTCGCGTGCGGCATAGGCCGCCTGCAGGGGCGCAAAGCCCTCCTGCTCAAAGGCCAGCAAGGCCTCTATCAGAGCGGGGGCCACCAGGCCGAGCACCTGGCCCGCCTGGGCCTGCGGCCACCATTGGCGCAGGGCTGCGGGCGGGGTGGACAGCCCAGTGGCGGCCGGAAGCGACAAGTTGATGCCCACGCCGACGACGGTGTAGCGGCCGGCGGGGCCGCCCTCGACCGTCGTGCGGGCGACACCCGAGGGGAGGACCCGCCCGCCATCACGCCGCGCTACCGGCTCGGGAAAGGCCGCCGTCTCGACCAGGATGCCCGCCAGCTTGCGGCCCTGCACCCAGAGATCGTTGGGCCATTTGAGGCTGATGCGCTCGCCCACCGGGTCCAGCGCCTGGGCAAGGGCCAGACCGACCGCCAGGGACAAACCAGACCAGTCGCGCGGCGCCAGTGGCAGGCCCACCGAAAAGGTGAGGGCAGGCAGGTCAGGTCCGCCACCAGCTTGCGTGTCTGCCGCACCACCGGTCGCCGCCTGGCTGTGCCATTGGCGACCCAGCCGTCCGCGGCCGGCGGTCTGCCGCTCGGCAACGAGCAGCAGGGGCTCGGTGCGTCCGGCTCGGGCCCGCTGCATCAACTCGGTGTTGGTCGAGCCGATCTCGGGCAGGACCTCCACGGTGAACCCCGGCAGGCGGGGCGAAACCGCCTCCCAGATCGCTTCTGCCGGCCAGCGCATCGTGCCTGGCGTCCTGCTCAATGGGCGGGGGCGGGAAGGCTTGCCTCCCGGGCTCGGCCTTGGGACTTGCCGCCTTTTTTGTCCTTGGCCTTCTTGCTTTTTCCCTTGCCTTTGCCTTTGCTGTTCTTTTTGCTCTTCTTTTCCTTCTTGCCGTCGCCCGCCAGCAAGGTGCCGCGGCAGCCGGCGGCGCCGCACCAGCAGGGGTACTCTGCCTTGAGTTTCTTGGTGTACGGCGCGTCAATGATCAGGCCGTAGTCGTAGCTCAGCTCCTCGCCGGCGTGGATATTGCGCAAGGCCTTGATGAACACCCGGCCCTCATCCTCGTCGGCCTCGCAGCTGGGGTCACAGCTGTGGTTGATCCAGCGCGAGGAATTGCCGCCGTAGAGGGCGTCAATCACGCGGCCGTCGTCGATGTGGAAGTAGAAGGTGTGGTTCGGGTCGGTCGGATCATGCGGGTGGCGACGCAGGGCCTCCTTCCAGGTGATGATCTCGCCGACGTACTCGATGATGGGCTCGCCCTCGGCGATGTCCTGCAGGGCGAAAACGCCTCGGCCGTGGACGCCCGAGCGGCGGACCTGGATTCTTCGGCCTGCGGCTGCTGCTGTTGCGGCGGCGGTGGCAGCGGGCGGCTTGGCCCGGCCCGGAGCCGGCTTTTTGGTGGGCATGGCCTAAAAACCTGTTAAGTTGAAGAGTGCATGTGCGCGCGTGTGCGTGCGCACGCGCGAGACGCCCGATTGTAGAAACAACCTGAGGGCCCGGGCTGGCAACAGCGCGGAGCCCCCTGCAGACACCTATGAGCAAGACACTGGTCATCGCCGAAAAGCCCTCCGTGGCCCAAGACATCGTCCGCGCCCTCACGCCTGTGGCGGGCAAGTTCGATAAGCACGACGAGTACTTCGAGAACGAGCGCTATGTGGTCACCAGCGCCGTCGGCCACCTGGTCGAGATCCAGGCGCCGGAGAAATACGACGTCAAACGCGGCAAGTGGAGCTTTGCCCACCTGCCCGTGATCCCGCCCTATTTCGACCTCAAGCCAGTAGACAAGACCAAGACGCGCCTGAACGCGGTGGTCAAGCAGGCCAAGCGCAAGGACGTGAGCGACCTGATCAACGCCTGTGACGCCGGCCGCGAGGGTGAGCTGATCTTCCGTCTGATCGAACAGTACGCCTTCGGCAACGAGGACGCGGAGCCAAGCCGCAGCAAGACGGCGCGCAAGCCGGTCCAGCGCCTGTGGCTGCAATCGATGACGCCCGACGCCATCCGCAAAGGCTTCGATCAGCTTCGCAGCGAAAAGCAGATGGCTGGCCTGGCCAACGCCGCGCGATCGCGCTCCGAGGCCGACTGGCTGGTGGGCATCAACGGCACCCGCGCCTTCACCGCATTCAACTCGCGCGACGGCGGCTTTTTCCTCACCACCGTGGGCCGGGTGCAGACGCCCACCCTGGCGGTGGTGGTCGAGCGCGAGGAGCAAATCCGCAAGTTCGTGAGCCGCGACTACTGGGAAATCCATGCCCAGTTCGACGCCGCCGCTGGCCCCTACGCCGGCAAGTGGTTCGACCCCCAGTGGAAAAAGGACGAAGAAGACGCAGAGAAAAAGGCCGACCGCACCTGGACCGCGCAGCAGGCCCAGACCATTGCCGACGCAGTGCGCGGCAAAAAGGCCACCGTCACCGAGGAGTCGACGCCCAAGACCGAGGCCTCGCCGGGCCTGTTCGACCTGACCTCATTGCAGCGCGAAGCCAACGGACGCTTCGGCTTCTCGGCCAAGACCACCTTGGCCCTCGCGCAGAGCCTCTACGAGCGCCACAAGGCCCTGACCTACCCGCGTACCGACTCGCGCCATCTGCCGGAGGACTATGTGGGCCCGGTCAAGGAGACGATGCAGATGCTGGCTCAGTCGGGTATGGCCCATCTGGCGCCTTTCGCACGCCAGGCCCTCGAGGGTGGTTTTGTGAAGCCGAACAAGCGCATCTTCGACAACAAGAAGGTGTCGGACCACTTCGCCATCATCCCCACCCTGCAGGCGCCCAGCGGCCTGTCGGAGGCCGAGCAAAAGCTCTATGACCTGGTGGTCAAGCGCTTCCTCTCGGTCTTCTTCCCCAGCGCCGAGTTCATGGTGACCACCCGCATCAGCACGGCCGCGGGCCACAGCTTCAAGACTGTGGGCAAGGTGCTGGTCAAGCCGGGCTGGCAGGCAATCTGGGGCAAGGAAGCCGACGAAGAAGGTGACGAAAACAGCAAGATGCTCGCCGCGGTGCAGCCCGGCGAGCAGGTGCCGGTGGCGCAGGTCGAAGCCAAGGGCCTCAAGACCCGGCCGCCCGCCCGCTACAACGAAGCCACCTTGCTCGGTGCGATGGAAGGCGCCGGCAAGCTGGTGGAAGACGAAGAGTTGCGGGAGGCGATGCAGGAAAAAGGCCTGGGCACGCCAGCGACACGCGCGGCCATCATCGAAGGCCTGATCAATGAGAAGTACATGCTGCGCGAAGGCCGCGACCTGATACCCACGGCCAAGTCCTTCCAGCTCATGACCTTGCTGCGAGGTCTGGGCGTCGAGGAACTGTCCCGGCCCGAGCTCACGGGTAACTGGGAGTACCAGCTGGCCCAGATGGAAAAGGGCGCGCTCTCGCGCGAGGCCTTCATGCAAGACATCGCCGCGATGACCGAGCGCATCGTGAAGAAGGCCAAGGAGTACGACCGCGACACCGTGCCCGGCGACTACGCCACGCTGCACAGCGCCTGCCCCAATTGCGGCGGCGTGGTGAAGGAAAACTACCGCCGCTACGCGTGCGCCGGTAAGGCCGGTGACGGCCAGGACAGCTGCGGCTTTTCCTTCACCAAAATGCCCGCCGGCCGCGCCTTCGAGCCGGCCGAGGTCGAGCAGTTCATGCGTGACAAGAAGATTGGCCCGCTCGAGGGCTTTCGCTCCAAGGCCGGCTGGCCTTTCGTCGCCGAGATTGCGCTGAAATTCAGCGACGAAGACAAGAACTGGAAACTCGAATTCGACTTCGGCGACGAGGCCGACCCTGCCGAGACCGGCGAGCTGGTGGACTTTGGCGCCATGGAGCCGCTGGGACCCTGCCCCAAGTGCGGCGCGCGGGTGTTCGAGTTCGGCAAGAACTATGTGTGCGAGAAGAGCGTGCCGACTTCAGCCCAGGCCACGCCCACCTGCGACTTCAAGAGCGGCCAGATCATCCTGCAGCAGCCCGTCGAGCGCGCGCAGATGGAAAAGCTGCTGGCGACCGGCAAGACCGATCTGCTGGACAAGTTCGTTTCGATGCGCACGCGCCGCGCCTTCAAGGCCTTCCTGGCCTGGGACGCAGAGGCGGGCAAGGTGAACTTCGAGTTCGAACCGCGCGCAAGCAAGTTCCCGCCGCGCAAGACAGCGGCTGGCGCGCCCGCGCGCACCCCGTTTGGCAAGGTGGCAGCCAACAAGGCAGCGCCCGCCAAAAAGGCAGCCGCAGGCAAAGCTGCAGCGAAAAAAGCACCGGCGGCCAAGAAGGCCGCCAAGCCCAAGGCGCCGCGCAAGGCCGGTGCAGGGCTCACCCCCAGCGCAGCGCTGGCGGCGGTCATCGGGCCCGAAGCAGTGGCCCGTACCGAGGTGATCAAGAAGCTGTGGGACTACATCAAGGCCAACGGCCTGCAGGATGCGACCAACAAGCGCGCGATCAACGCCGACGCCAAGTTGCAGGCGGTGTTCGGAAAGCCGCAGGTGACGATGTTCGAACTGGCTGGCATCGTCGGCAAGCATCTGCAGGCCTGACAAACCCAGCACACGCCCAAGCCCTGAGAGGGCGCAGGCGCGGCGGGTTCAGCGAAGGGAGTGCCGCCCGATTTGGTCGGGGCGCAGGGGCGCCCTAGACGGCCAACGCGTCCTTCACCTGGCCCAAGTCCATTCCGTACATATCGGCAAAGGCCTCCACCGATTGCCCGCTGGCCTCGTAGGCGCGCCGCAAGGCCTCGCGCTTGGCCGCCCAGGCGGCCAGCTCGGCCCAGGCCTCATCGACCAGGGCCAGGGTCTGCGGGTCTTGTGTGCGCACCTGGGCCAGCCAGTCGGCGCGGTCCTGGCCGGCAGCATGTACCGGCGCCAGGGCGTGGGCGAGACAGCCCAAGGCCCAGGCCCGAGCTGCCTGCGGGTCGCGTCCCTGACGACGGCGCCAGATCTCCATCACCGCATGCAACACGTGCTCGGGCGCGGCGGCCTGCACCGGCTCGCCATCGAGGCCGCAGCGGGGGTGGCCCTCGGCAACCGCCTGCAGGTAGCGGCTGCTGCGTACATGCTGGCCCAGGGCGAGCTTGAGTTCGCCGGGGACCAGGGCCTCGCCGTGTGCGGCCACCAGATCCTCAAAAATGCCCAGCTTGAGCGGGCGGGGCCGCGGGCCGAACAGGCGCGGATGCAGGTCGGCCAGTTGCACAAGCAGGGGATGCACCGGGCGGGGTACGGGGCGACCACCGCCCCTGCCGCCCCTGCCACCCTTACCAGCTTTCCCAGCACCTTTGCCGCCCTCGCTGCCGTTGGCTCCGCTGGCGCTGGCGCCATTGCCACTGGCCCGGTCCGCGTCACGGCCCTGGCCTCGGCGGCCACGTGACTTGTCGTTGGGAGGGGTTTCGGCGGCGGCCGGCGTGCTGGCGGCGGCGGGCAAGGCGTGATCGGTCATGGGGCGACACTGTAGCCGCCCGGGGCACAATCACGGCCATGAAAATCGAAAAAGACACCGTGGTGACCATGCGCCTGCGCGTGGCCGACGAAAAGGGCCAGTTGATCCAGGACGGCAAGGCCCCCGTCTCCTACCTGCACGGCGGCCATGGCAACACTCTGCCTGCCATTGAGCAGGCGCTGGAAGGCAAGAGCACCGGCGAGCAGGTGAACCTGGTGCTCACGCCCCAGGACGGCTTCGGTGAGGTCGACCCTGCCCTGCTGCGAACCATCCCGAAGCGGGACTTCCCTCCGGGCGTGAAAGTGGGCGGCGAACTAGAACTGCCGGGACCGGCCGGCGAGCCGGAGGTCTTCACCGTGGTCAAGATCAAGGGCGACCAAGTCCTCCTCGACGGCAACCACCCGCTGGCGGGCCGCACCCTGCGCGTCACGATCGCGGTGACCGAGGTCCGCCTGGCGTCGGGCGAGGAAGTCACCCATGGCCATGCGCACGGCGCGCACGGCCACCATCACTGAACCACCGAGGCGGCGTTCAAGCGCCAAGCGGCATCGGGTGGTCTCGGCGCGCTGAGGCACCGTCTGCCCAAACAAGGCTCGTCCTGCCGTGCGGGCTGGCCCGCCAAAAAGAAAGGCGCCTTGGGGCGCCTTTCCTGTGTCCACAGGGTCCGCGATCAGCGGCCGACCACGCGGGCCATCTCGAGCACCTTGTTGGAGTAGCCCCACTCGTTGTCGTACCAGGAGACGAGCTTGACGAAGGTGCTGTCCAGGGCAATGCCGGCTTCGGCGTCGAAGATGGAGGTGCGCGGGTCACCACGGAAGTCGGTGGCGACCACCTTGTCTTCGGTGTAGCCCAGCACGCCCTTGAGCGCGCCTTCGGACTGGGCCTTGAACTCGGCGCAGATGTCCTTGTAGGAGGCTTCCTTGGTCAATTCGACGGTCAGGTCGACCACCGACACGTCGGAGGTGGGCACGCGGAAGGACATGCCAGTCAGCTTGCCCTTGAGCGAGGGCAGCACCACGCCGACGGCCTTGGCCGCGCCGGTGCTCGACGGAATGATGTTCTCCAAGATGCCGCGGCCGCCGCGCCAGTCTTTGTTGGAGGGGCCGTCTACCGTCTTTTGGGTGGCGGTGGCGGCGTGCACGGTGGTCATGAGGCCGCGCTTGATGCCCCACTTGTCATGCAGCACCTTGGCCAGCGGGGCCAGGCAGTTGGTGGTGCAGGAAGCATTGGAGATGATGGCCTCGCCCTTGTAGGTGTCGTGGTTGACGCCGTAGACGAACATCGGGGTGTCGTCTTTAGAGGGCGCGGACATGATCACCTTCTTGGCACCCGCGTCCAGGTGCTTTTGCGCGCCGGCCTTGTCCAGGAAGATGCCCGTGGCCTCGATCACGATGTCGGCGCCAACCTCGCCCCACTTGAGTTCGGCCGGGCCCTTGACCGCAGTCAGGCGAATTTTCTTGCCGTTGACGATCAGGGTGTTGCCATCGACCGAAACCTCGCCCTCGAAGCGGCCATGCACGCTGTCGTACTTGAGCATGTAGGCCAGGTAATCGGGTTCGAGCAGGTCGTTGATGCCGACCACTTCGATGTCCTTGAAGTTTTGCACCGCGGCGCGAAACACCATGCGGCCAATGCGACCGAACCCGTTGATACCAATCTTGAGAGCCATGTGCGTGATCCCGTGAGGAGTTGAAAAAGAGAACCTGCTTCAGCCCGCGAGCACCGCGCGGACGGTGTCCGCAACGTTCTCGGGCGTGAAGCCGAAATGCTTGAACAGTACCGGCGCGGGGGCCGACTCGCCGTAGGTGTCGATGCCCACCACCGCGGCGCAGCCGTATTTCCACCAGCCATCGGTGACACCCATCTCGACCGCGATACGCGGCACGCCGCGAGGCAGCACTTCTTCTTTGTAGGCGCGGTCCTGGCGGTCGAAGGTGGTGGTCGAGGGCATGGAAACCACCCGCACCGCAATTCCGCTGGCGGCCAGTTGCTCCTGCGCCTTGAGCGCCAGCTGCACCTCGGAGCCGGTCGCAATGATCACCGCCTGGGCCTTGCGCTTCATGCCCACTTCAGAGGGCTCGGCCAGCACATAGGCGCCGCGGGGAATGTCTTCCAGGCCGGCCTTGGGCAGGTAGGGCAGGTTCTGGCGAGAAAGCAAGAGCGCGGTGGGGCGGTGCTTGTTCTCGAGCGCCACGGCCCAGGCCACAGCCGTCTCGGCGGTGTCGGCGGGGCGCCAGACGTCGAGGCCGGGGATCAGGCGCAGGCTGGCCGCGTGCTCGATCGACTGGTGGGTGGGACCGTCTTCGCCCAGGCCGATAGAGTCGTGGGTGAACACATGAATCACCCGCTGCTTCATCAGCGCCGCCATGCGAATGGCGTTGCGGCTGTAGTCGCTGAAGGTGAGGAAGGTGCCGCCGTAGGGGATGTAGCCGCCGTGCAGGGCCACGCCGTTCATGATGGCGGCCATGCCGAACTCGCGCACGCCGTAGTTGATGTGGCGGCCCAGGTGCCCGGCCTCATCGCGCTTGACGGAGCCGTCGGCGTTCATGCGCAGGGCCGGGGTGCTCTTGGTGTTGGTCAGATTGGAGCCGGTCAGGTCGGCGCTGCCGCCGAGCATTTCGGGCAGGCCAGCGGTGAAGGCTTCCAGGGCGATCTGCGAGGCCTTGCGCGAGGCCACGGTCTCGGCCTTGGTGTGGGCACCGATGGCGGCGTCCACCGCCACCTGGGCGAACTGGCGCGGCAGCTCGCCCTTCATGCGGCGCTCGAATTCAGCGGCCAGCTGCGGGTGGGCCTTGGCATAGGCTGCAAAACGCTGCTTCCACTCGGCCTGGCTTTTCTTGCCGGCGGACTTGGCGTCCCAGGCGGCGTAGATGTCCTTCGGAATCACGAAGGGCTCGTGATTCCAGCCGATGGACTCGCGCGTGAGCTTGATCTCCTCGGCGCCTAGCGGCTCGCCGTGGGCCTTGGCGGTGTTGGCGCGGTTGGGAGAGCCCTTGCCGATGTGGGTCTTGGCCACGATGAAGGTGGGCTTGTCACTCGACTGGCGGGCCTGGGCAATGGCGGCGTCGACGGCGTTGACGTCATGGCCGTCGATGGGGCCGACGACATTCCAGCCATAGGCTTTGAAGCGGGCGGCGGTGTCGTCGATGAACCAGGGGGCGACCTGGCCGTCGATGGAGATACCGTTGTCGTCGTAAATCGCGACCAACTTGTTCAGCTTCCAGGCACCGGCCAGGGCGCAGGCCTCGTGGCTGATGCCTTCCATCAGGCAGCCGTCGCCCAGGAACACATAGGTGTGGTGGTCGACGATGGCGTGACC
>Ga0164292_10004323_pt1 | contig 11556 bp, 15 predicted proteins | sample GEODES117metaG_FD_111486 | JGI IMG/M metagenome (GOLD analysis project Ga0164292, IMG submission 111486) | Eutrophic lake water microbial communities from Lake Mendota, Wisconsin, USA - GEODES117 metaG | ecosystem: Environmental > Aquatic > Freshwater > Lake | place: USA: Lake Mendota... | reverse complement strand
TCTACTGGGAACGTTCCGTCTAAGATCTCTTTCAAAGGAGCTTGTTTAGCTCTTCCTGTTAGAAACTTGGGAACTCCTTTACCGGCTTGATTGAGATGTGTCTCAAAAAGCGTCCTTCCATCTTCTGCTTTGAAGAGGTTGGCGTACTTTTTGTAGTGAGGAAAGGAGCAGTGAAGGTATCGAGCGGCAGCCTTATTGGATTTAGTCATCCGGATTGCACGCTCGATATCCTCTCTGAGGAGTATCTTACTCGGTCTCCCTCTCTTTCTTTCCTCCACTATTCTTCCTCCTCTTCTTCTTCTGAGTCTTCAATTACTTCATCTGGATCTTCTAGAAGTTTTACATCTTCTTCATCATCCAAAAACTTCTCTGCTTTCTCTTTCAATGCACGAGTATCATCAGCAACCAGAGTTTGATCGTAGTTTTGAATCTCAGGCATCTCTTCTGCTAGACGATCCACACCTAACTCTATAGCTACTACCTTGCGGTAGGTTTCTTCGTCAAGAATTTCAATCTCATTGTAAGTATGATCTCCTTCTCCTAAAGTGAGAATACGACCTCGTTTCGCTCCTACAGTAGAGTGATTAATACAAGTCTTAGTTTCAGGCAGAGCCTTAACACGCAAGGGATTAATCTCATCCCCACACACAGTACAGAACCTTTTATCCATGTTTTTATTTATTTACCTAAAGATAGCAAGAAGTTGGTTAGGATCCAACTTTTATTTAAATTTCTGAATAGCTTCCCAAACATCTTCTGGGGTGCGGAATGCAATCTTCTGCTCTTTTTTACCAACAGTTACTGAGATGCATCCATCCCATTCTTCTTTTTCGTTGTAGTCGATTTCATTCAAGTACAGCTCGATTAGAAAAACTTGTTCCCTGTTAAAGGTCATTCTCATTAAGTTGTGGATAACTCTAAAGAACTTATCTTCGTAAGCTGCAATATCCATTCCAATTTCGGAAGCTACAAAGTCTGTTCGATCGTCGATTTCTTTTAACAGCTTAAGTATTTCTATAAATAATTCTTTATGCATAGCTTCTTTATTTCGAGGTACCTCTTTTATTCGGTACTTCAAAGGTAACTGTTCTTTTAGTATTCGTCTAAGTATTTCCTTAGGATTCATCTAGTGACTTTAAATAGGCTTAAGAAGCTCTTAAGCGGTAAATGTTTTCTTTCTGCAAAGTACCTAGCAGCAGCAAGGCGGTTAAATGTAAAAGTAGATCCAATAGCCTCCTGGCTACTATCTGTTCGACTGTAGAAAGAGAATCTTTTCATAAAAGTAAGTTAGGTTAAGCTCCAGTTCCTAATGCTTGACGGATAATTTTATCTACATATTCGATGTAGATGAAGAAGCCTACGATTGATTTGTCTTTAAGCTCTCTGTCTCTCTCTACTTGCATACCGTACTGCTTAAGACCTGTATCAAGCTTTTCAGCTAATGCCATTGCAATTTCATTCTGCTCGGTAGGATTGATAGGAGACATATCAGCAGGAATGAATTGTACTTTGATTCCTTTTTTGTTTGGATCTTCGTTAACACCCACCTTAAGTACAAACTGCTTACCCTTAAAGTTTACTTTAGTGGCTTCAGCAATTACGTTTTGGATTTCTTTTAAGAGTAGCTCTTTCATGCTTTAAATATAAGAAGAAGTTAGTTTCGATCCAACTGATCGTCGTCCTTTTTATAAATAGGACCTACTTTTTTCTTCTTATTTGTCTTGATCGGCTGGTAAGGACGTGCTTCTTCCTGGTAGCGGTCTAGATCTTGCAAATGAATCTTGCCCATTTGTCTATAAGTTAATTAAACTATTCTGATATTCGTTCATCTTACTAATTTCTAAAGACATACTACTTACGGTATATGTACCTGGGTTTCCATTCATTTGGATAATCTCCGGTAACTGTTGCAGTACTTGAAAGTCATATTCAGTAAAAGTATTTTTATCCACAGTTAGTATGATTTCATTTTGTAAGGTATCGAACGGAGTTGTTTTGATTTTCTCTGCAAGATTATATTGAGTGTTATGCTGTTCTTTATCCAAGTAGTGAGTAGTTAGTACCTGCATCTCATCATCGATCAGAATTGTTGAACACCAGGGTTCAAGAAGCTCTAATAATTCACTGGTACAATTTGTGACTTTAATACCAATGTCGTACTTAGGAGATACAATTGGTTTCATCATACTATCATGTTTTACAAAATGTCCCCACTTCCGAATAAAATTACGAGTAGATCTCATATTTTGAGCTTCCCACTCGCTACTATTTTTACCTGGAGTTGTCAAGGTAGGATTAAACCTAGACCCTCTGCAGGTCATATGGTATACGTGTCCTTCCCAAGTCTGCACAAATTTAACTCCGTCTAGGTGAAAGCGGTTAAAAATATCGGAGTCTTCTTTTGATTGCGGAGCATATAAAGGGTCGTGTCCTCCAATCTTCTGGAAGTCTTTGCGGTAGAAAGCCCAGGGAGCAAAAACACCTTCTGTAGCTTGCTGCACCTCTAGCTTACTATACCAGTTTAAGAAAGCCTCTTCGTTAAACTCTTCAGGCTCAGTACCAAAGTTAGCTAAAACCTTTTCTGGTCCTGGAGGGTGTAGTGGTGGCTCAATTCGAGTTAGAGATACAATTACACCTGGCTTAATATGTTTCTCAATAGCAGAAATAGCACCTGGACATAAGTACATATCAGCATGGTAGATCATCGCTACATCTGCAGTTGCTACATTATTAATTAAACGGTCGTATAAAATAGTATGCCCTAATCTTTCCGGACCTTGGTTACGAATCCATTTAAAGTTAGGATCTTTTTTCTCCGTCTCTACACACCATGCCCACGTTCCGTCTGTACTAGCATCGTCAGCTACACAAATTTCAATCTCGTGCTCTCCTTGATTTTTTCTAATTGATTCATAAGACCACTTAAGGTACTTAAGATTATTACGGCTTGGCTGTATTAAGCTAATTTTCATTTAATAACTTCTTTTAGGTAATCTGTAAGGTTGCGGGTAGGTTTCCATCCTAGAACTTCTCTAGCAGTATTATCTGTATTCAGGGTAGTTAAGGCTTCGCCTGGGCGTGCTGGGAAATACTCGGCAGTCTGTTGGAACATTTGTAGTACTTCGTTTACAGAGTAATTTTTACCTCTTCCCAGCTCAAATTCGTATCCGTAAGTCTGCTTGTACATAACTAGTGTTAGAGCATCAACAATATCATCGACGTGTGTGAAGTCTCTGCGTTGTTCTCCATCGCCATAAATTACGAACTTCTCTTGCTTGTACCAACTATTAATCCATCTACCAATTAAAGTTGTATAACCTCCTTCTGTTAATTGATTAGGTCCGTAAACGTTGTAAAACCTCGCAATTGAAGCTTTTAGTTGGTAGTGTTGCTGGTATAGTTTGATTATATCTTCTCCTAAATCTTTTGAAAAAGTGTAAGGATTTTTGTACCTTCCACTATGCTTAGAAGATGAACCTGCATACACAACGGGTACTCCTGATTTAGCACACCAATCTACTAACCTCATTGTACCTAGTGCATTAACTTCAAAATAGTCTTGAGGCTTTTCAAATGAAGGTTGAATACGAGCAATGGCAGCCATATGGAAAACAAACTCAGGCTTGATCCAATCGTAGCTGGTGATATTTCTGATATCATAGTTCAGGTACTCTGCTCCGTCTTGGTGATTGCTCTCCAGGCCAGTGCTGTAATTATCAATAGAAACTACTTCATGACCTTCTTCAAGAAGTCTCTTGATTAAATTTGTACCAACAAATCCTGCTCCTCCTGTTACTAAAACTTTCATTACAATACTTCTTTAATAGATTCAAATACCTTAGAGTAATCTCGATAACCTCTCTTAACTATTTCGTCTAAGGTATCAACTACAGGTACTACCTTTGCTTTAGATAATTTGTTGAAGTAAGATTCTCCTTCAAAATAACCCGGTCTAATATCTTTAGAAGTGTTAACGTAAATAATAACAGGTTTGTTAAAGTAGCTGCAAAGTATGCTTGAGCCTCCACCCATAGATATAAATCCTTCGGCACTAGAGTATATTGCTAACTGAGCTTCATTGTATGTACCTCCTACCTGGTTAACAATATCATCGAATAGGTATACATTTTCAAAGTATTCAGTAAGCTGATAATCAGTAATTACTCCTTGACCTTCTACATTAGCTAAGATATCTCTATTCTGTAGCTCATTAGGATCGGTAGCAAACTCTGTATTACGAGGTCGTTTATAGATAATGTTATAACCTTTCTCAGTTAAAAGATTAAACATTATATACAGACTCTCTATATCAAAGTACCCAATAGGTGTCTGCCCGTGTTCTAAGTTAAACCTATTTGAGATAATAACATAGTTACTCAAAGCAGGTGTATCTTTCTTGTAATACTTCTCAGCATAAGGAGGTGCTACCCATTGAGAGTAATCTAACCATCCGTTGGCTTGCTTCTGTTCTTCTTCAGTAAGTAGGCTATAGTCTTTCCCGAAAATAGCTAGAGCATTATGATGTATCCAGCTGTTAGGTAGATTCTGTACTCCGTTAGAGGAATTATCTACAGACCTAGTTGTATACTTCTCTTCTACTTCGTCACAAAACCAGTAGAAAGGTTTCATTCCTTTGCTTGTTATTACCTTAACATACTCTCCTTGCTCTTTAAGCCAGTACGCATAAGGAGCTGCACATACAAGTTCATAGCCAAACTCTGGGTTTAGGTCAACTATCATAATAGTATTCTTTTAGCTCAATGAGCTGCTCTTTAATTGATTTTGTTTTTATCTCTCCTACGAGGCATTTATTTACTTCTACTGAAGAGTTTGGTACGATTTCAATATCTTTACTAAATACTTCTTTAATCAAAGATAGTAAATCAAATTTAGAGAGGCAAGTACTTTCAATAGTATTTTCTACTTTGTAGCTATCCCAATCCTGCATTAGTTTATAACATTGTTTAGCCCATTCTAAAGTTGTAATGCCGCTCCACATAGCTTTGGTGTAGCCTCCTACTGAGTTCTCGCTATTTAAAAACCATTCAAGTAAACTAACTTTAGAGTCTAATTCAGGTCCTATGATAGATGTTTTGAGTATCTTAGTACGTGTTCCTTTTTCAATAATAAAGTCTCTAGCTTTTCTTTTAGATACGCCGTAAACATCTTCGTCTACTTCACAATCAGTTCCAGGGTGTATAACTCTAGTATTTGCTAGAATATCTAACCAGGTAGGAAGATCTTCGTTGATAGAAAAGTCTTTAGTCCGTTGAGGAATAGCTCCAATACAGTTAATAATATACTCTCCTTTAAAGGAAGTTACTGCATCAGCAAAATCAGGAGTTAAGTAGCGGAAAGGAGTAACAGTAACTGTAACTCCATTATTAGAGAGGTACTCGGAAACCATATGTCCAAGCATGCCTTTATGCCCTAGCACTAAAACGTTCATTGAAAGTAATTATAGTGTTGTAGAATATCTTCAAGTTCCTGCTTACTTACTGCTACTTGATCGCTTGTAAATTCTTCCCAGCTTACTTGTCTGTCTGAGATGTCTTTGTAGTGCATGTAGTAAGTATCGTTGTCCTTGTTGTAGAACGTACGAGGTCTTTCCTCCTTAGATACCATCATTTCATGTAGCTTCTCTGAGATGCGTGGTGTGCCGAGTTTATATTCTAATCCAAACTTTTCAGCATAAATTTCAAATAGATCTCTTACCTTAAAAGCCTTTAAATTAGGTATAACATTATAACCAGTTTCCTGTAGTCCTGCTTCTATAAGGTCGATAGCTTGCTCGATATCGATCATAAAGCGAGTCATCTCAGGAGAGTACAGAGTAAGTTTATAACCTTTCTTAATTGCATCCCACATCAAAGGAATAATCGAACCGGTTGAGTTTAGTACGTTACCATAGATAGCAGTTGAAAGCTTAACGTTAGACTTCTCTGCGTTTACAATAAAAGCTTCTCCTGCTACAAACTTCATAGCACCGTACAGGGTTGTAGCTGCTCTAGATTTATCTGAAGAGATAAAGCAAGCTGCTTTAAAGTTATTCTCTTCTGCTACTCTTCTAGAATTAATAGCTCCATCTACAATCACTCGTACTCCTTCTTCTACATTCTGATCTACAGCTTCAATCTGTTTTAAAGATGCAGCAAAAATCCCAATAGTATGTCCGGCGGAAGCTCTTCTAAGCAAGTCGTAGTTGCGAACGTCTCCTACGACGCAATTAATGTTTGGGAACTGTTTTTTAAGGTAGTAGTGCTTTGCTTCGTCTCTAGAGTACACTGTTATTTCATTATCAGTGTAATACCTCTCGACAAGATTTCGGCCCAGGTACCCTGCTCCGCCGGTGATAAAAATTTTTTCACCTTTCATAACCTTCAAAATATTTTAGATTTTCTGTAAAAGACATAACAGGATTTACTCCACTATTATAAATAGGTTTAACAAATGTCTGTTCATCGTGATCAGGAAGACGGCCCCACTTGCTGTTAAATTTGTTGATGTTTGCTTGCTCTGCTAGCTGCTGTCTATCTGATTTAACTGCTAGGTTATCGTCCTTAAAGTGACTTCCTCTAGCAGAAAAATGGTATAGTACCGAAGTAGCTACCATTCTGAATTCAAAGCCTTCTAGCTGCATTCTTACAAACAGGTCCATATCCTCCCAACTAGAGGGAGCAAAGAGAGGATCGTTTCCTCCTATGTGGGTAAAGTCTTCTTTGCGGCAGAAGAAGCCAGCTCCTCCTCCTTTTCGAACTTCCGTACCTTTGTTAAGTTCGGAGAACTCTGAGGCAAACTGATCGAATAACTCTGTATTAAAGTTGTAATGGTACTCCCCAAAAACTTCTGATGGGAAGAAAACTGTACCGGGTCTGTAGTCCGGATCAGCTGGGAAGATTTTAGGTTGAATTCTAAACGAAGATGCGATCAGCCTGCTGTTATTATTTTCAAATAGCTTTAATAACTCTAGGTCTTGATTAGGACCGATCCACATATCTGAGTGGATAATATTTACGAATTCAGTTTGAGCTTTGTCTACACAGAAGTTCATCCCACCGCCAATACCTTTAGGTTTGGTGTTGTGATCTATGTAGTACTCAATACCTACCTCACCTGCTTGAGCTTTCAACCATTCGTCTGTACCGTCTGTGCAATTTTCAGCATGTACAATAATAGGTTGATCCTTATAGTATGCATTCTTTCTTACAGAAGCAACTGCTAGCTTAAGGTAGTTTAAGTTGTTGTTAGTGGAGATGCACGTGGTAATCATCGACTTCGTTTTCCCAGTTGATTAAAGGAGACATAAAATAAGTCTCTCCATGAGTTGAGTACCCGGGTATCGGGCTTATTAATACACGCTTGCGAGCGTTTAATTCCAAAAACATAGAGAAGTCATAAGGATGGCCTGTAACTTTTCCACTCTCTGGATGTATGCCGTTTGTATACTTCCGTAGGATGTCTTCGTCTGCTTTTAATGTCTTTGCTTTAGCAGCAAAGGTCATAGTAGTTGAATTAGTAACCTTCCAGTGAGAGTAGCGAGATACAAATACACGAGTAATCTCAGGACCATCTTTACATAGTTTGTTTCCTCCATGTTCTGCTAGTACGTACTTATCTGGATGATCGTAAAGAGTAATGTACTGTACTCCTGTCTGAAAGATTTCTTCTAGAGCTTGTCTAGCTCCTGCTCTATGCAGGTAGTCATTTTCTACGAAGTATACTGTAGTGTCATCTTCTAGCTGAAGGGCTTGATCTAAAGCAAGATTGAATGTACCTGCTCCATTACCTACAGAATGTCTTTGAATATTTTCAGCCGGTACATACTTGCAGATCATTTCAAAAGTCTCCTCTCCTATATTATCCGCAATTACAGTAATAGAGCTAGGATCGAAATGCTTTACAAAGTTTCGCAGGCAATTCTCATTATTAATATAAGGTGGTTTAATCTTATTATAACCTGCCTCAGATATTCTGTAGTATATTTTAAGCATCTTTAAAAACGTCCTGCCAGGTGTAGGACTTGTAGTTAGGGTTGAATAAATTGTTGGTATTGGTTCTGCAATATTCGTTAGCTAATTTATACCAGTTATGAGATTTTCTCTTATTATCGATATCCACGCTTTCAAAAGATTGCTCTCCGGCAATGTAGTTTCTCTTCTGAGGATGTTTTCTATTGTGTACTACTAGCAAATTCCTAAAATGGTATTGAGGAGTAGTAGGGAGTAACTGATGCAGTACGTGCATGAACGCTGTATCTTCGTGAATAAAGAAAACAGAGGAAGGAATGTTAACTCCTGCTTTAATAACTTCTGAAGATATTACTAATCCGCATCCGTTAAATTTGTGCGGACTAATAGTAGATACTTGTAGTTCTTCAATGTTGTTAAAGCTATTCATTTCCTCTTCTGACATAGTATAAGGAATGCTCCACCAATTTTCTGTATCTCCTTCTATAAAAGGTTTATTTGTAAATTCTGGATGCTCTAGTGGTTCCCAGCTTTTATCCCACATTTTACAAATACCGAATGTTGCAATGTACTTAGGAGTATGTTTTACATTCTGGTGTAGGTGATCTGTGACTACAAATGCCTGCTTTGGGACTAACATATCTGATTCACCCCACACCAGTACATCAACCATAGTACAGTACTTGGCATTAAACTCTCTTCGATAATCTGCTATAGTTATAAGAGTTTCATCAATATAAACATTTGCTGAGTATTCATTAAGTCTTTCCACTTGCTTCTCAAACTGAGATAGAATATAAGCTAACCTGTCTGGATTATCTAATTGTTCTAGTTCTTGGTTAGTGGTGAGCTTAATATCGATAAGTACTTGGTCTTTATCGTATATGTCAACAGCTGCTAAAAGAGTATCAATATACTCTGGAAGCATTTCAATTTCGTACCATTGTACTAGACAGCCAATTGCAAATTTAGTTTTCATATTGATCTCTGTATTTGCTCCAGGTCTGACTCATAAAATGAACACGGTGCTCTTTATCAAAGCCGTTAAAATGCCATACGTAACCGCAATCTACAAACATAAAATCGTTAAGAAGTTCTTTGCGATTTAAGTGAGTGAGATTCCATCTCTTATTAAGTAGAGTTACATCGTAGTCTAACTGCCGTGTAAGGTAGTTAACAGGTGTTTGATCTGTACCTTTGCGCAAAGTTGTCTGCAGGTTTGTTAACGTTTCTGCGTTATTATGCCAGAAATCTGTAATAGCAGTGCACAATTCTTTATGCTGTTTGTTTATTACAACAAATCCGCAGTTGTAATAGTTGACCCAATCCAGCTTTACTTCTGGAAATAAGTGTTGGTAGCCTTCCAAGCTCTGCCATACCCAACCTACATTATCGTTATCGACACAGGCTGCTAGGTTGTGCTTAGTTTCATTAAAGAAATTAGGAGCATCCCAGTGTATCATCGTATCAATATCCACTAATGCTACTTGATCGTATTCAATATTATTTGTCTCTAGTATGTCTAAGACGTACCACCTCTGCCAGGTAGCTTTCATCTCAGTAGGATCTACTAGAGGTTGATCTAATACGATAAGTTCTACATCGTGTCGCTTACACCAGTGCTGCCAGGTAGCTAAGCAGAACTGAGAATAGTTAACAGTGTCGTAATTAGTGTTAAGGTTTGTGATAAAAACAACGTTACGCATATGTGTAGTTTGCAGAGAGAGTTCTGTATTCATTGAATATACGAACTAAATCGTTATCTTCAAAGAACTTGAACATATTTCCTTCAGCATTACGGCAATATTCATTAAGAGATAAGTCACTCTTTTCCTGCTTGTAGGTCTGAGCAGAGTAATGTATGACTGGACACCAGTCAACAACTCCTACTTTCCAGTTGTTCTGTTCACAAACAATACCTGAGTATACATCCTGTCCCCAGCCGTAGATCAGCTGATTAGAAAACTGACTAATCTTCTCAACTAAGTCTCTATGCATTAAAGGTGCTTGAAAGTCTACCCACTTAACATCACGTACTTCGGTAGCAGACCAGCAATGAACATACTTCCATTTGCACTGGTTCTTTTGAGGCTGTAGTACACAAGGAGAAACAATTTTGTAATCTTTTTCGAACATAGCTTTGCGAAGAGATTTAACAAAGTTACCTCCATGTAGAATTAAATCGTTATTGAGAGAAAGCAGACTGTCGTATTCTTTGTTCTCTAAAAACAATTGCATAGCAAGGTTTAAAGCTCCCCCAAAGTAAACATTCTGTCCTGTCTCGTGAGTAGTGTATTTGCTTTTACCTTCCGGTGTAGAACCGTTATCTATAATGATTAGGTCATAAGAATCATCTCTATGTGCTTCTAGAGATTCAAAAAGCTGATCGGTTAGATCAGGAAGATTGTGGTTGTAAATAACTGCTAGTGTCATAATGCTTTAATATAGTTAGGATGAGTATAGATCTCCAACGGGTGATCTATATTAATTCGAGTTATATAACGTAGAGGATCAGCTTCTAATCTATCCGGCCTGATAATAATATTGTCCTGGTTGTTATGCTTAGCCTGCTCTAATGCAGACTTAAAAGCATTTCTGTAAGCTTCTGGGCGTATGAGTTGTCTAAATCTAAGATCTTTATACTTACCGGGTCTCCACCAGGCATAGTGAAATACGTATCTTGGAAAGATTGTTAGTTGAGGGTATTTCTGACTTGTGAAGTTCTTTACAACCTCTCTGTAGTATTCCCAGGTTCCAAACTTAATAACAATTCTTCTTTTATGAATGCGGGAAGGATCTAAACTTTCTGCCTCTATGTAGTATTGATTCTCCATAAAGTCTAAGTACGGAGCTTGAAGACCTTCATCAGGATTTAAATTGGAGATAAGTTCTTCTAGTAAGTCGGTATCATTTTTGTGAAAGAATACATCTCCTTCGAGAGGAAATATCAAATCTCCTTCTTGTACAACTACACCTAATTCTTCAAAGTTACTAACTGAATGTACGTAGCAGTCGTTAGCATCTATGGCTGAGTAGTCTACTGCATTCCAGGTAATTTGTATCTCGGGGTACTTTATTTGAGCTTCTTTTACAGCTGCTTGTACTACTTGCGTATCCCAGGCTAGGTTAGTATCCTCGAAACAGAACTCTTTACGAAAGCTTTCATCTACTCCTCCTTTATTTTCAGGTCCTTTTGGGAATAGTCCTTCATTGTAAATAATGTGAGTAGGCTTTATAGTGTTTACAAGATTTTCAATCTGTAAGGCAGTAAAGTGCCCTTCACCAAAGCAAGGAATTATAACAATCCGCTTCATGTTTATTTTTTCCAGAACGAATAAATTCCTTTTTCTATTTCGTAATTCTCCCAAACAAATCTCTCTCGTTTAGGTTGGTGCTGAGCCCATTCCCACATCTTAGTCAAACCTTCTTTAAGATCTGTTTTGTGCTGGAATCCTAGTAGCTCGATAGACTTGTCGTAGGTTGGGATAGCGTAATGTACCTCGTGGCGTTTCTCTAAATAAACTCTTTCAGCACCTCCAACAACTTCAGTTAGAATATCAGCTGCTTCGTTGATAGAATACTCTTGAAT
>Ga0164292_10004322_pt1 | contig 11556 bp, 9 predicted proteins | sample GEODES117metaG_FD_111486 | JGI IMG/M metagenome (GOLD analysis project Ga0164292, IMG submission 111486) | Eutrophic lake water microbial communities from Lake Mendota, Wisconsin, USA - GEODES117 metaG | ecosystem: Environmental > Aquatic > Freshwater > Lake | place: USA: Lake Mendota, Wisconsin... | reverse complement strand
GCCGGCGGTGCGGCGTCTGCAGCTCTGGAGCCATCCGCTCGTCGCTGCGGGGCTCGTCACGCTGCTCGGCCTCTTCTGGATTGGCCGCAAGCGTCAGGGCCTCGTCTGATTCCCACTGCCCCCACGTAGCATAGGTTTTCAACCTGTGGAATCGCGGCCGGCGGGCCAGCGTGCGTGGAACACCCGTGGAGGACGCGATACGATCATTGTCCAATCGTCGTGATGCCACTCGTGGGATTCGGGCGCTCGCGACGTGGAGACGATTGCCATGCAATGGCCGACCACGTGGAGCGTGCTCGTGGTGCTGTTGACGGCGGGCGCCGCCGCGGCCCGTGGGGATTGGCCGCACTGGCGGGGTGATGGTGGCAACGGGGTGTCGCTCACCGCGCGGCCGCCCGCAGCGTTCGGCCCCGACAAGCAGCTGGCGTGGAGCGTCGAGATTCCCGGGAAGGGGTCGTCGTCGCCAGTCGTCGTGGGCGACATGGTGTTCGTCACCACGGCCGTGCCGGTCGAGGCCGCGGCCGGGATGCTCGACTTCCGGCTCCTGTGCCTCGATCGCACGACGGGCCGCGACCGCTGGTCGCGGTCGGCCGTGAAGGCAGTGCCGCACGAGCGGACACACGAGACCAATGGCTTCGCCTCCGCCTCACCATGCACCGACGGCACGCGGGTGTATGCCCACTTCGGCTCCCGCGGGCTCCACGCCTACACGGTCGACGGGACGCACCTCTGGAGCCGCGACTTCGGCGATATGACCATTCGCAACGGCTTCGGCGAAGGCTCGTCGCCGACGATCGCCGGCGAGTTCGTGCTCGTGCCCTGGGATCACGAACAGGGGTCGATGCTGTACGCGGTGGACGGGAAGACCGGCGGCATCGTCTGGCAGACGCCGCGGGACGAGCCCACCTGCTGGGCGACGCCGCTGGTTGTCGACGATCCGCAGGGCGTCCGCCAGGTGGTGATGAACGGGCAGCATGCGGCCCGGGGCTACGACCTCGCCACCGGCAAGGAGCTCTGGCGGTGTGGTGGCCAGGCCGAGCGGCCGGTCGCGTCGGCCGTGGCCGCCGACGGCGTCACGTACCTCGCGAGCGGTTTTCGCGGCGCGTTCCTCGGTGCCTTCGATCTGGCCGGCCGCGGCGACCTCGCGGGCACCGCCCGCGTCCGCTGGAGCAAGGATCGCGACACGCCCGACATCGCCACGCCGCTTCTCTCCGAGGGCCGTCTCTCCTACTACAAGGAGAAGACCGGCTTGCTCACCTGCGTCGATGCCCGCACGGGCCGGCCGCACTTTGAGACGGTCCGGATTCCCGGCGTGGGCCGCACGTATGCCTCGCCCGTGGCCGCCGGGGGCCACGTCTACCTCACCGACCGCAGCGGCCGGATCACCGTGATTCGTGATGCCGACGCCCTCAGGGTCGTGGCGGAGAACGACGTCGGCGAGGGCGTCGATGCCACGCCCGCCCCCTCGGGCGATTCGCTCTTCGTTCGCGGTGAGCGCCGGCTGTTTCGCTTCGCAGCGCCCTGAACCCGCCGCCCGGCGGCCTCTGACCACGCGGCCCACCGTCTTGACCGCCGCCCGAGCCTAGTGTATTAGTGTAGTAATACACAAGATTCTTGGGCCTCATGGCTTCGCGCGCATATCCCGACCCGAGCCGCTCTTCATCGTCCACGCCTCGTCCGGGGTGCCGATCTACCGGCAGCTCGTCGACCAGGTCGAGACGCTCGTGGCCGGGGGGCGGCTGCGGCCGGGCGACGTCGTGCCGAGCGTGCGGCAGGTGGCTGCAGCCTTGGGCGTTAACCCGATGACCGTCTCGAAGGCCTGGAGCCGTCTTGAGGCCAACGGGATGCTCGACCGCGATCGCGGCCGTGGCATGGTGGTGGCGGCGCGCCGCGAGGCCGTGTCGCTTGCCGACCGCCGCGTCGAGGTGCAGCCGCTCGTCGATCGCGCGGTCACCCACGCCCTCCATCTCGGCCTCGCGCCCGCGCAACTGCTGGCCATGGTGCGGGAGTCACTCAAGGAACATCGGTCATGCATGATTCGCCCTTCGTGATCGAGACCGACGGCCTTATGAAGCGGTTCGGTCTGCGGACCGTGCTCGATGGTGTGACCCTGCGGGTGCCGCACGGGCAGGTGATCGGCCTCCTCGGCCTCAACGGCTCGGGGAAAAGCACGCTCATCAAGTGCCTGCTCGGTCTTCTTCGGCCCGACGCCGGCTCCGCCGCCCTGCTCGGCACCGATTCGTGGCAGCTCGCCGCCCGGGAGAAGGCCCTGATCGGCTACGTGCCCCAGGAGACCATGCTCTATCCCTGGCTCACGGTGCGGCAGACGGTGGCCTACGTGTCGAGCTTCTATTCGCGGTGGGACCACGCCTGGGGCGAGGAGCTCATCCGCCGCTGGGATCTGCCGCTCGGCCACCGCGTGGGCCCGCTCTCGGTGGGCCAGAAGCAGAAGCTGGCACTCGTCTTGGCTCTCGGCCACCGGCCCGAGGTGCTGATCCTCGACGAGCCGGTGGCGAGCCTCGATCCGGTCGCCCGGCGGTGGTTTCTGGAGACGGTGCTCGAGACCGTCGCCGACGGCGTGGGCACCGTGCTCTTCTCGACGCACATCACCTCTGACCTCGAGCGGATCGCCTCGCACGTGGCGCTCGTCCGCGACGGCCGGCTCGAGTTTCACGACGAGATCGACACCCTCAAGGACCGGATCAAGCGGCTGCGGATCACGGCCCCGGCCGATCTGCCCCGCGACCTCCGCCTTCCGGGCACCCTGCACGCGGTGGTCAGCGGCAGCCAGGCGATCGTGACCATCGACGGCGTGGACGAGCGGCTCATCGCCGACGTCCGCGAGCGGTTCGCGGCCGATGTGATCGTGGACGACCTGAACCTCGAGGAGATCTTCCTCGAACTTCACGGTGCCGAGACGACTGCCGTGGCAGCCGTTGGGAGGTGATCCGATGCAATCGTTTCGACGACTGGCGCTCGTGCTCATGGCCATGCTCTCGCGGCCGTGGACCTGGCTCGTGCTCGGGACCCAGTTTGTGATGCCGCTCACCCTGCTGCTGATGATATTGACGAGCCGGTGGGAGACGCTGACTCGCATCGAGGTCGTGTCGGGCCCGACAGTTGTGCGGAAGAGCGGGGCCGCACTCGGCGAGGATCACCTGCCGACGGTCACGGAGTGGTACGCCGTTTTCCAACCAAACCCGGATCGCAGGGAACGACTCGGCGACTGGGACATCATGGACCGGCTCCCGGCGCTCGAGCGGCTCTGGATGGACGAGCCGGACTGTCTCTCCGACGAAGGATGGCGGCGGATCGGCGATCACGACAAGCTCGAACTTCTGTCACTTCGCGGTATCCGCCCCATGCATTACACCGTGGGAGACAAGGACTTCGTCCGGGATGGTCGGGATGCGCTCGCGCGGCTCACGCGCCTGAAGTACCTTGAACTTCGTAACATGGGATCTGAGCGAGGAATCCTCCTTCCGCCGCTGCCAGCGCTCGAGGTCTGCAGCATCGACTGGATGCACCTCGAAGAAAACGTGGCAGCACTCGCCACGGGATTACCCCGGCTTCAGGTGCTCGCGCTGGAGACGTATCCTCAGTTTGAGTTCACGCCCGGCATGCTCGCCGCGCTCGAGCAAATGCCGGCCCTCCACACGGTCTACGTCGCGGCGGCGCCGCGGCGTTGCGACGAGCCGGCAATGGCCCGCCAGGTCGCCGAACTTCAGCGGGCTCTGCCATGGGTTAGCATCCGGCCGGGCTACTATTCTCGGACACGCGCGTCCGCCGTCGCGGTAGCCACATACGCCCTCGCCGGCATCTGCTGGGTGTTCTGGTTTCAGGCGGCAACGCTCCTGGCCACGCCCCTGGGGTGGATGCTGCCACGCCGGTTTCCGCCGCACGCAGTCTGGCCGATCGCTGTCGCTGCGGCGGGAGGCACGGCGCTCGTCATTCTGTGCCGGACCATAGGCGTCGCCTGGCTGCCGGCGGTGGGGCTCGCCCTGTTTGCCGGCGGCGTCGGGCTGTCTGGGCCAGTGTTCGGCGACCTGGCCGGCTGGCCCGCCCGGCTCACGCGGCTCGCGGTTGCGGCCGGCTACGCCGGCGGCCTCCTGATCTGGGGCACGTTCATCGGCGCACCGGCGACGGCCGATCGCTGGCTCATGGGGTACGAGCCTACGGCTGCGGTGGCGTTCGTCGTCGTGGCGGCCGCGTCCCTCGGCTGGAAGATCGTTCGGCTCGCTCGGCTGCCCCGCATCGTGGCGGAAGGTGGGGTGGAAGCGACGCTCTTCGGGGGTTACGGCGGTGGCCTGTTCTCCGCGCCGGCATCCGCGCGGTCGCCGGCGGACCAACGCGATCTGAGTTGGTGGCTGAACGACGCCGCGTTCGACAGGCAGCTCGTTCGGCGACAGCCGACGGCCAGATCCGCGGCGGGCTGGTTTGCCGACATGATCCGTCGGCCGCAGTCGCACCTGCAGGCTCCGCTGACCGTTGGGGTCGTCATGGCCGGCGTCGTGGCAGTCGCATGGATTCGGATGGCCTTCACAGGCGGGTCGCCGATCGAGTTCGCGCGGAGGATGCCCGGTCTGCTCGTAGCTGCTGCCGTTCAAGCAACCGCGGTGGCGTTCGCGACGACCGCTGGCCTCTGGTGGCAGCGGCGCACCAGCCTCGTGCTCGACTTCCTCAGACCGGTATCGCGGCACGACTACTGGCTGGGGCTTCGCGCGGCGGTCGCCCGTGACCTCATCCTGGCGTTCGCGATCGTGGCTGCTGGTCTGATGGTGGCAGTGAGTTTTTGGGGACAAGGACGCCTGCTCCCCTGGGTGGTTTCGGCCCTGGCGTTGGGCGGTGCCATGGCCGTGACGCATGTGATGCTGCTGCTCGTTGCCGTGGCCCGTCGTCCACTCGTCACAGGCACGATCGCCGTGATGGTCTTCGTCGCCGCGGCCTTCGGGTTGGTCGGTGTCGTTGGAGCGGCGGTGGCGCCCGTCCGCTTCTACGAGGGCACGTCGAACACGCTGGCGCTTGCCGGCGCCGTCCTGATGCTCGTCGCCGGCCTCGCGATCCGCGCCGCGGTACTCTGGAAGCTCGAGGATCGCGAGATCGGGTGACGGCCGCGGGGGCGCGGCTGCGGCTTGCCTGCCGCCGTCGCTGAAGACTAAACTAAGTTTAGTCCATCAGAAGTCGATGCCCTGATCGCGGCGCAGCGAGGGTTTCCCATGGCAACGGTCATCAACATCCATCACGCGAAGACCCACCTCTCGAGGATCGTCGATGAAGCGGCGGCCGGCCAGGAAGTGATCATCGCCAAGGCAGGCCGCAAGATGGCGAGGCTGGTGCCGATTGACTCGAAGCCGCGACCCAAGCGATTTGGCGGGCTCAAGGGGCGGGTCAAAGTGCCGGACGACTTCAACGCGCCTCTCGACGCCGCCGTGATCGCCGCCTTCGAGGGCCGATCGTGAGCAGGATTCTTCTCGACACCCACCTGCTGCTCTGGGCGGTCGCCGAGCCCCGGAAGCTCCCGCCCGGGGCCCGCAGGCGGATCGAAGAGGCGGATGTCTTCGTCAGTGCGGCATCTCTCTGGGAGGTGAGCATCAAGGCCGCGTTGGGAAAGCTCGCGGCAGATCCCGCCGAACTGCTGGCGGAGATCGAGCCTGCGGGATTCACACTGCTGCCGATCACTGGCGAGCACGCGGCTGCCGTCGCCAAACTGCCTGCGGTGCACGCGGATCCGTTCGATCGGATGCTCGTGGCGCAGGCGAAGACGGAGCCCCTGCTTCTGTTGACCAACGATGCCGTGCTCGCTGCGTACGGCGACTGCGTGGAACTGGTGGCGGCGAAGCCGCGACGCTGAATGTCCGTGGCTCACGTCGCCGGGCGGCGGGCCACCGGTGAGACTTCCTCGAGCCGAAACTCCTTGCGGCTCAGCGCCTCGTAGTGATGGCCGATGTCGATCTGCGCCCCCTCCGTGACCTGATTGCCGTGTTCGTCGAGGCGGGCGTTCATCGTCGCCTTCTTGCCGCTGCGGCAGATGGTCTTGATCTCGATGAGGTTGTCGGCCCATGCCAGCAGGTACTTGCTGCCCTCAAACGGCTCGCCCTGGAAGTCGGTCCGGATCCCGTAGCAGAGCACTGGCACCGAGAGCTGATCGCAGACCCGCGTCAGTTGCAGCACCTGGAGCGGCGTGAGGAACTGCGACTCGTCGATGAGCACGCAATGCACCGGGCCATCGGCCTGCGAGTGCTTGACCGCGTCATAGAAGTCGTAGGAGGCGTCGAACGCGATCGCCTGGGCGGTGAGGCCGATGCGGGAGTGGATGAGGTGCGCGCCGCTGCGGCTGTCGATAGCCGGCGTGTAGAGCAGGGTCCGCATGCCCCGCTCTTCGTAGTTGTGCGCCGACTGGAGCAGCGTCGTGCTCTTGCCCGCGTTCATCGCCGAGTAATAGAAGTAGAGTTGCGCCATAGTCTCTCCAGTGTCAGCACTTGCCCCTCGGCCGCACAGCCCCGCGGCTTCGTCGCCGGGTGGGAGCGATCCGCGGCAGGTCGATCCCGTGGCCGAGCAGTTGCCGCTCCACCTGCTCGACCCAGCCGCGATTGGCGGCCGGGCTCGCGGGGCTGGGATGGAGGATACTCAAGATTGGCAGGCCGTCGTCGCCGAGCGCCTCCCGGGCCCGGGACGCGGCGAAGCTGCCCACGCCGATCACCCGCTTCGGCTGGCACCACGTCACGAGCCGTCGCAGGGCCTCGTCGCAAACTCGGAACAACGGCTCCCGCTCGGCGGTCGGGAGCTTATCGGGCGTGCGGTTCCGCCCCGATGCTTCCATGAACACGAGCGGGCAGTAGTTCGCGACCAGAAAGCGTTTGCTGAAGGCATCCGCCGAACCAAACCGGTCCTGCACCCAGCCCCACACCCGGCGGCCGCTCACCTCGCTCCGCGTGCAGGCGAAGCCCTCGATCGGCCGCTTCGGATGCACCCGCGCCGGCTGGTCTACCTTTGCCTCGATCCCCAAGAAGTCGCGGACGAGCCCGACCTCGCCAAAGGGCACGCCCGTCTGGGCCATGCCCCACGGCCCCGGGTTCATTCCCAAGAGGAGCGCATCGACGCCCTGCCGCGCATATCGCTTGAGATAGGCCTCGTGGCTCCGCCGTACGTAGACGAGCGGGTTGTAGGTGCACGCGGTGGGCGACCGAAACACGAGGGCGTCGGTCTCTCGCGCGAGCCAGCGTGCGATGGCGATGGGCTTCATGGCTCGACCACGAAACAGGGGTCCGAACGGTCCGTGTGCGGGATCGTACGCTATCCGCCCGACCCGGCTCCCGCGAGCGTCCCGTCGCCGCCCCCTCCCGCAGGCCGACCAATCAGGCTGCCGTGCCCGCCGCGTGGATGCCGCGGGGACGCGGCGGTACGATGAACGCAGCGGTTTTGAGCCGGCTGCCGCTGGAGTCGCCGGCATGACCACGTTCCATCCGTGTGGGTCGAAGAGAAACATGCCACCTGACGGCTGGATCACGCTACCGGCCGACCTCGTGGGCCGACTGACGGCGTTTCGTGGCCGCGTCCGCCGGATCAAGTTCTTCGAGGCGGCCTGCTTGGCGATCTGCGGCGTGGCGCTGGCGTTCCTTGCGGTGTTTCTCTGCGACCGGCTCGGCGAGACGCCCGCAGTCGTGCGACTGGGGGTTCTGCTCGCCGCAGTTGCTGCCTGCATGGCGGTGCCGCTGACGATCCGTCACTGGGGCTTTGGGCTTGGGTCGCTGGAGCAGGTGGCGCGGCTGATCGAGCGACGGTTTCCCGCGGTGGGCGACGAACTGCTCGGCATCATCGACATCGTCCGCACGGGTGCCACAGGGCAGTCGAAGTCGCGGGCCTTGTGCGAGGCCGCCGTGGCGCAGGTGGCCGAGCAGTCGCGGCGGGTCGACTTTCGTGACGCAACGCCACCCGCTCGCCTCATTCCCTGGGCCATGGCCGCCGGCCTGCCGCTGGCCGCATGGGCGGCGATCGCCGCCGCGGCGCCCGACGCGGCCGCCAATGCCTGGGCTCGTTTGGCTGCCCCGTTCGCGGCGATTGAGCGATTCACGTTCGCCCGCGTCGCTCAGTTGCCAGAGCGGGTCGTGGTGCCGCATGGCGAGCCTGCCGAGGTGCGCGTGGCACTGCGCGACGACACCCGCTGGCGGCCGGACGACGCGACCTTGCGGATCGGGCGCCAGACCCCGCTCTCGGCTCGGCGAGACGGCGACCACTATGTGTTCACGCTGCCGCCTCAGGTGGCCGACGGCCCGCTCGCGGTGGCGGCCGGCGATGCCCGTCAGCGAGTAAGGCTTGCGGCCGTGCATCGGCCGGAACTCGCCGGCATCGAAGCCGATGTGGTGCTGCCCGAGTATCTCCAGCGGCCGGGCAGCCGCCGGCAGGACATTCGCAGCGGGATGATCTCGCCGGTGAAAGGAAGCAGTGTGTCGATCGTCGCCACCGCCACCCGCGACCTCGCCGGGGCGACTGTTGATGGCGAGGCGGTGCAGCCCACCGGCACGGAGATTCATACGCCAGCTCGGGTCGTCGATGGCGAGGCGAAGGTCTCGCTCACCTGGCGCGACGCCGACGGTCTCGAGGCGGCCGCGCCGCTCGAACTCCTGATCGCCGCGCGGGCCGACGAGCCGCCGATGGTGGTGATGCTCGACGTGCCGCAGACGCGAGGCATCCTTCTCGAGACCGACACGCTGAAGTTCAAGGTCGCAGCCCGCGACGACTTCGGGATTCGTCGCGTGGGTCTCGAATGGGAGGGGCTCGCCGATGCGTTTGCGTCGAGCGGTGCCGCGAGTGACGCCGCGGCGCTCGAAAAGGGGGAGCGGATCCTGCAGGCGGGCGGCGGCGACGTGGAGTCGCTCGACGCGGTGGCGACGTTCTGCCCCGATGCCCTCGGGATCCGACCGCAGCCGATCGCGATCCGGGCCTTTGCCGAGGACTTCATGCCGGGCCGCGGCCGCGCGGTGTCGTCGCCGCTGGTGCTCTATGTGGTTGATCGCGCGGAACATGCGCTCGTGCTCAACACCAGGCTGCAGCAGTTCCGCCAGCAGGCCAGCGAGGTCCGTGACCGCGAAATGGGCCTGCTTGCCACCAACAAGGAGCTCCGGAAGTTGCCTGCCGAGCAGCTGGCGTCGCCTGAGTCGCGGGGCCGTCTCGAGGCACAGGCCGCGGCCGAGGAGGCCAACGCCCGCCGGCTCGAGAGGCTCGTCGACGAGGGGGCCGAACTCGTACGCGAGGCGCTTAAGAACCCTGAGTTTGAGGCGAACACGCTCGAGCAACTCGCCGAAGACATCCAGACGCTCGCCGACATCGCCGAGAGCCGGATGCCCGGTGTGGCCGACCTGCTCGCCCAGGCGGCGAGTGCGCCGCGCGGCGCCGGAGAACCACAGTCCGGCGATCCAGAGCCCGCCGACGGGAAGCCGTCGCCTGGTGAGCAGAAGCCCAGACAGGACAAACCAGGCGAGCAGGCGTCGTCGCCGCCGCAGCCCGGTGGCGAGTCGCCACGGGTCGGCGAGCAGCGGGAGCAGGCGGGCGGCGGTGCACCCGACGGTGGCGAGAATGACCCGCAGGAAAGACCGGCGATTCCGCAGGTCGTGGACACCGAGTCGTCACAGCAACCGAAGGGCGATGGGCAGGGCGGAGGCAAGCCCGGCGGGCCGGGCCGCCTTGGCCTGCCCTCGACGCAGGCCGGCGTCGCGCCTCCCAAAGAGCCTGTGGAACAGGAGGAGCCGGAGGAGCTCGCGGCCGACGAAGCGCTCGATGCGGCGATCGCGAAGCAGGAGGAACTGCTCGCGGAGTTTGCGAAGGTGGCCGACGAACTCGCGGCGGTGATGGCGCGGCTCGAGGGGAGCACGTTTGTGAAGCGACTCAAGCTGGCCTCACGGGAGCAGGGGGAGATTGGCAGTCGAATTGCGGCGATGGCCGCCGAGGCCTTCGGGAAGTCTGACCGGCAGCCGGAGCCGGTGAAGCGGGCGCTTGGCGACGTCCGCGACCAGTCGATGCGGGAGACCGACAGGATGTCGGCCCTGATGGACGACCTGCAGGCCTACTTCGACCGCCGCCAGTTGCCCGCCTTCCGCACGGTGCTCGAGGAGATGAAGGAACTCGACACGCTCGGCAGCCTCCGCCAGCTCTCGGATGACGTCATCAAGGAGGCGGGCATGTCGATCGCGCAGGCGGAGTTTTGGTCTGACACGTTCGATCGGCTCGCCGATGACCTCGTGCCGCCACCGCAGGGCGAGGGGGATGGCGAGGCGGGCGGACCGCCGCGGGAGAGCGTGCCGCCGGAGGTGGTGCTCGAGGCGATGAAGATCCTCGAGGCGGAGGTCAATCTCCGCGAGGAGACTCGCGTGGCCCAGCAGGCCAAGAACGCGGTGGCTGCAGATGAGTATGCGGCCCAGGCAGAGGGCCTCGCCGACCGCCAGGACGCGCTGGCCGACCGGGTCGTCGATCTCGTCGATCGACTCCTGGAGCAGCCCGACGGCGAGAAGGCGTTCGGCCAGGAGATCCAGCTCTTTGAGAAGGTCGAGGAGGTGATGGCGGAGGCGACCGACACCCTCGCCACGCCCGACACCGGCCCCAAGGCGATTGGCGCCGAGACGGAGGCGATCGAGTTGTTGCTTGCGGCCCAGGCAGCGGCCTCGAACGGCGGTGGAGGTGGCGGCGGTGGCGGGGGCGCGGGCGCCACGCCGGGCGGCGGCGGCACCGGCACGGCCACAAGCGCCGCGCTCGCGCTGGCCGGCCGCGGCAATCGCAGCGGCCGCGGCGAGGGGGGCGAGAAGGATCAGGCCACTGGCACGAGCGGCCGGGTGTTGCCCGAGGAGTTTCGCGCCGGCCTCGACGCCTACTTCAACAAGTTTGAGAAGGAGCGACGTTGATGCCTGGGCGTTCGATTCTCTGCGGCGTGTTTGTGCTCATCCTCGCGACGGCAGGGGTGCAGGCGCAGGGGCCGGTGGTTCGCTACGGCGATCCCGTGCCCCGCGATGTCCGCGAGATGTACGACGCTGGGCTGCGGTTCCTCATCAAGACACAGGACGAGAGTGGCGCGTGGAAGGACGGCCAAGCCGGCCCCGGGGTGACCGGCATGGCGGTGATGGCGTTGCTCGCCTCGGGCGAGGATCCCAACCACGGACCTTACCGGGTGCCGATCCGCAAGGCGCTGCGGAACATGATCCTGTCGCAGAACGCCGAGACGGGATTCCTCGGCTCAGGCCAGGGGCACGACAGCATGTACCAGCACGGCTACGGCATGCTCGCGCTCTCCGAGGCATATGGCACCGTCGACGACCGCACGCTCTGGACCGAGGCCAGCGCCGGCGGCCAGAAGGGGCGGCCCATCGGCCAGGCGCTCGAGCTCGCGGTGCGGTGTGCCGTGACGAGTGCCCAGAACAACCCGCACGGGGCGTGGCGGTATTCGCCCGACGCCAAGGACGCCGACACCTCGGTGAGCGGCGCGGTGCTGATGGGCCTGCTCGGCGCGCGGAACGCGGGGATCGAGGTGCCCGACGAGACGATCGACAAGGCGATCAAGTACTACGCCTC
>Ga0164292_10004321_pt1 | contig 11556 bp, 10 predicted proteins | sample GEODES117metaG_FD_111486 | JGI IMG/M metagenome (GOLD analysis project Ga0164292, IMG submission 111486) | Eutrophic lake water microbial communities from Lake Mendota, Wisconsin, USA - GEODES117 metaG | ecosystem: Environmental > Aquatic > Freshwater > Lake | place: USA: Lake Mendota... | reverse complement strand
GGCTTCGTAAAGGTGATCGCGCCGATCGAGGATACGCCGGCCGCGCGTGCAGGGGTGCGAGCGGGCGATCTGATCATCCGGATCGACGACAAGCCCACGAAAGGCATGGCGCTCAACGATGCCGTCAAGCTGATGCGGGGCAAACCCAAGACCCCGATCACGCTCACCATCTCGCGCAAGGGCGAGGAGGCTCCACTCACGATCAAGATCGTTCGGGATGTGATCCGTGTTCAATCGGTGCGCTCCAGGGTGATCGAGCCAGGTATCGGTTATGTGCGAATTTCGCAATTCCAGGAGCACACGGTCGAATCGCTGATTCGCCACCTGGGTAACCTCGATCGGCAGGGCGCACTCGCGCGCGGGCTGGTGATTGACCTGCGCAACGACCCGGGTGGCCTGCTGCACGGCGCGGTGGGTGTGTCAGCCACTTTTCTCCCGCCGAGGGTCACGGTGGTCACCACCGAAGGCCGCACGGAAGAGGCGCGCAGGCAATACACGGCAAGCCCAGAGGACTACCTGCGTGGCGACCGTGAAGACCACGTAGCGCGCGCGCCGGCGGCTTCGAAGACCGTCCCGATCGTTGTGCTGGTCAACGGTGGCTCGGCCTCCGCGTCGGAGATCGTGGCGGGAGCCCTGCAAGACTACAAGCGCGCGGTCATTCTCGGCACCCAAACCTTTGGCAAGGGCTCGGTTCAATCGATCCTGCCGCTGTCCAATTCGACCGCGATCAAATTGACCACGGCCCGTTATTACACGCCGAGCGGGCGATCGATCCAGGCCAAGGGTATCGCGCCCGATTTCCTGGTCGAGGAGTGGCCCGACGGCGTGAGCACCGCGCGCGTGAGGGAGGCCGACCTGAACAAGCGCCTATCCGCCACGCCGGGCGTTTCGGACGACAAGACCTCTGGAAGCCGCGACCCGTCCCTGCCCGACCCGAAGGCGCGTGAACGCAAGCCCGTTCAATTCGGCGCGCCCGATGATTACCAGCTCCAGCAGGCGGTCAACCAACTCAAGGGCTTGCCCGTCACCATCTCGAAGACCGTTGCGGCAACCGAACAGCCGGGTGGGGCCGCCACCCGCTGAGCGCTGCCGCTTGGGCTCGGGGTCGGCTTCGATGAACGACCGACAGCTGCTTCGATACGGCCGACACCTGCTGCTCGATGAAATTGGCATCGACGGTCAGGAACGCTTGCTGGCCGCGACTGCGCTGGTCGTAGGAGCGGGCGGCCTGGGCTCTCCCGCGGCGCTGTACCTGGCCAGCGCCGGTATCGGACGGCTGATCCTCGCCGACGGCGACGCGGTCGAACTCAGCAATCTGCAGCGTCAGATCCTCCACCGCGACGATTCGATCGGCCTGAACAAGGCCGAGTCGGGCCGTCGCGCCCTCATCGCGCTCAATCCCGATATTGAGGTGGTGAGTCTCCCCTCACGTCTCGAGGGCCAGGCACTCGAGCGCGCCGTGGGCAGGGCAGACGTGGTCCTCGATTGCAGCGACAATTTCGCCACGCGTCACGCAATCAACCGGGCCTGTTTTTCGGTCGGCGTGCCGCTGGTCTCGGGCGCGGCACTGCGCTTTGACGGGCAACTCGCGGTATTCGATCCCCGGCTCGCGGATTCGCCCTGCTATCACTGCATCTTCCCGGAAAATGAGGCGCCCGAAGAAGTGCGCTGTGCGGTGATGGGGGTGTTCGCGCCCCTGACCGGTCTCATCGGTACGATGCAGGCGGCCGAAGCGCTGAAGGTCGCGGGCGGGTTTGGGCAGCCCGCCGTGGATCGCCTGTTGATGGTCAACCTCCAGACACTGCAAATCGACTCGATCGGGCTCAGCCGCAATCCGGACTGCCCGGTCTGCGCGACGCGCCCATCCGGCCGCGCCAACCGTGCGGACCATCCTTGAAATTTTGTATGGTTCGTAGGGAACCAAGCGCCCCCCCAGGATTCAGTTTGCATGACTCAAGGCAATCGCAACCCCGGCAGCACCCATTTCAAATTCGCTTTCGACGCGCCGCTCCCCCGCTTCGCCGAACTGATCCGCCCGAATGATCAGATCGTGATCGGTCAGGCCGGAGCCGAACCGCTTTCACTTACCCGCGCGCTCGTGGGCGAGGCGCAGCACTTGCCGCCGTGCAGGCTGTTCCTGGGCGCCGTGCTCTCCGATACCTTCGAAACTGAGCTCCCCACCCATTTGAGTCTGGCGGGTTACGGCGTCATGGGTCGATCGGTACGGGCGTTTTCCGGATCCCCGGGCGGCGTGGAGGGCGTATTACCCACGCCTTACAGCGGTCTCGAAGCGGCATTCGGATCGGGTCGGGTTCGAGCCGACGTGGTCCTGCTGCAACTCGCCCCGTCTCGGGATGGCAAGCGCCTGAGCCTGGGGCTCGCCCATGACTACGTGGTGGCTGCGGCACGCAAGGCGCGCATCGTCATCGCCGAAATCAATCCGCACGCGCCCTTTACGCCCAATACCGAAGTGGCCGTCGATTTCCGCATCGACCATGCGGTCTGGTGCAGCGAACCGCCACTCAACGCCCCGACGCTTACAGCGGGTGAGACCGAGCAGAGAATCGCCGCGCTGATTGCCCAACACGTTCCCGACCGCGCAACGATACAGGTGGGTATCGGTTCGTTGCCCGATGCCGTTCTCGGCGCACTCGCCGGCCATGCCGGGCTGGGTCTGCACACCGGTCTGGTCGCCGACAGCGCGATTGAACTGATCGAAAAGGGTGTGATCGATAACCGCTGGAAGGGGATCGACGAAGGGGTTTCGGTGAGTAATTGCGCGGGCGGCACAGCACGCCTGCGCGCCCATCTGGACGGCAACCCTTTGTTTGAGCTCAGGCCCGCCGCCTACACCCACAGCCTCCTCACACTCTCACAGGTCAAACGATTTCACGCAATCATCTCCGCACTCGAGGTCGACTTGACCGGGCAGGCCAACGCCGAACACGATGGGCGGGGCTGGCGAGGGGGGCTGGGCGGTCTCGGCGATTTTGCCCGAGGAGCCAGGCTCTCCGAGGGCGGTCGATCGATCATCGCACTTGCATCAACCACCCGCGATGGTGCGACGAGCCGTATTGTGCTGCGCGTCCAGCGCGCTCAGGTCACGCTCGGTCGAGGCGACGCCGATTGGGTGATCACCGAGTGGGGCGCAGCCGACCTGCGCGACGCCGATCTCGGCACCCGCGCGAAACGTCTGATTGACATTGCCCACCCCGCCCATCGGGAGTCACTTGCGCGGCAGTGGCACGATTTCGCGAGGGGCGGGTGAGCTCAAACCCCCTCGCCCGCTCGGCGATACTCCACCTCCAGGGCCCTTGAGAGAGGCTCGCGAACCCACCACAACCACACTGCGCTCGCCACACACACGAGCGCAAACCCACCCGTCGCAAGCGCCGGGCCCAAGGGGCCTGCAAGCGCGCCGAGCACGAGACTGCCCAGCGGGGCGGTGCCGATGAAACTCATCAGATAGATCGAAATCACCCGCGCCCGCAGGCGATCCTCGACCACACGCTGCAAGACCGTATTGGTGCCGGCCGCAGTCACAATGATGCCAAAGCCGACGAGCACGAGCGCCACCATCGCAAAGCCCACCGAGCGAGTGAGCGAAAAGGCCAGAAGGCCCAGTCCGGCCAGTAGCGAAGCCACATTGATGAGCGTCGTGAGCCCGCGCATCGACTGCCGGCTGGCAAGCAGCAGCGTACCGGCGAGCGCACCCAGCCCGGCAGCGCCCACCAGAATCCCCAGGGTCTTCGAGTCCCCGCCGAAGACCTCCTGGACAAACATCGGCATCAGCGTCTGGTAGGTGGGTGCGGTGAGAGACAGTACGGCCAGATTGATCATCAGCACGCGCGCGGGCAGACATTGACTCACCCAGGCAAAGCCCTCGAGCATCTCCGCGCGCAGCGATGAGGGCGCGCGCGCCCGCGGCGGCACGGCGGGCAGTTGAAGGAGTGCAAAAAGGACCGCCAGGTAGCTGATCGCGTTCAGCAGAAAGCATCCGGCCTCACCGAGCCAGGCGATCAACACGCCGGCGATCGCGGGGCCGATAAAACGTCCGAGGTTCATGACCAGCGAGTTGAGTGCGATCGCGTTGGGCAGGCCCGCGGTTCCGCCGATCATGGCCGGCAAGAGCGCATGCCGGGCTGGCGCATCAAAGGCTTGGGCAATGCCCTGTACCAACGCCAGTACAACAATATGCTCCGGGGTGATCCACTGGCCGAAAGCCAGCACCGCGAGGACCAGCGCCTGAACCATCTGAAGCGATTGGCTCGCGATGACGAGCTTGCGTCGATCGACCCGATCGGCCAACAATCCGGCAAAGGGCGAGACGAGCAGCATCGGAATGTGGGTGCAAAACGCGACCAGGCCAAGCATCCAGCCCGAATCGGTCAAACGGTAAACCAACCATCCGATCGCGATCGACTGCAGCCAGAAACCGATCACCGATATCGTCTGACCGAAAAAATAAAGCCGGAAATTTCGGTGCTCGAGCGAGCGGAAAATCTGCACGAGGGGAGGGCGCTGGGCCTCAGGTGATGAGGACCGGGATCTGCTGGTCGAGCGCCTCGACGGGCGAGCGCTTGAAACCGCTTTTGGCATAGCGCAGCCAGCGGCCCAGCACAAAGGCCATCACCACCCCCGCTCGGGCCGACCCATCGGTGTCGGCCGGCAACGCACCCTGCGCGACCGCCATCCGGAATGACTGTCTGAGCGAGGCCTCGATACGGTCGATGAGCTGATTGATCCGATCTTGCAGACGGTCGGCTTCAGTGACGAGCGCATCGCCAATCAGCACCCGCGTCATGCCGGGATTGCGCTCTGCAAAACCAAGCAGCATCACGATGACGTCGCGCAATTGGCGCAGGCCCTCTTCGTGCGAAGCGTTGATCTGGTTGATCAGACCAAAGATGGTGCTTTCGATGAACTCGATCAGCCCCTCGAACATTTGCGCCTTGCTCGCAAAATGCCGATACAGCGCGGCCTCGGATACCCGAAGGCGGGCGGCGAGCGCAGCGGTGGTCACGCGATCGCCCGCTGGCTCCTCCAGCATCAGGGCCAGGGTCTGAAGGATCTGTATCCTGCGCTCGCCAGGCCGTGCGCGCGGTGCACGAGCCCGCACAGGTGGCTGTTCCTCGGAATCGCTCATGAGCCTAGGGGATCATTCAAAAACGCGCCCGGACCGGGCTGCGGACAATACGCTCAAACGATTGTACTTGAAGGTCGACGATCCGGGCGCTGCCTGCATGCCGACGGGGTGCGCCCGGGTCCCTGCGGTCAACACGACCCGTGACGAGCACGGTGGACAGTCCCGCGGAACGGGCGCTCACCAGATTGGCGAGCGTATCTTCCACCATCACGCAGCGTGAGGCTTGGGTACGCAGACGGGCGACGATACGCCGCATCAGTGCCGTCGAAGGCTTGGGTCGGAGTCGGCCGGCCACGCGCATCGTCTCGATCGAGACAATCGCCTCGATCAAATTCGAAATGCCCAGTGAGCCGATCACCTGCCGGGCATAGTGGTGGGGAGCATTGGTAACGAGTACGCGACGGCCGGGCAATTGGGCGAGCGCGCGACGCAAGCGCAGGTTGCGTCGCACCAGCGCGCGCATATCCGGAAACCGGTGCGTGGCATGAAGAAAATCGGTGGGCTCAACCGCATGATGACGAACCAGCCCCAGCAGGGTCGCTCCGTAGCGCTGCCAGTAGTGGCGACGCAAGGCACCGGCCTCCAGTTCGGACAAACCCAGACGCGCCATCATGAAAGCGGTCATGTCGCGATCGATGCGCGGCAGCAGCGCCGGCCGGGAATCATGCAAGGTGTTGTCGAGATCAAGCAGCCAGACGAGCGAGCGCTTGGCTGCTGGCTGATGAACAGTTACGCCCGGAGGCCTCGGCCCACGATGCGTGAGGCCCGGTGCCGGACGGGGCGATACCCCGCGGTGGAGCGGGCGCCGGAGTCGATGCAGCATGCGAACCGGATGCGGGCGCAGGCGATAGACGCTCAGTGGCTCCGGATCATCGTGCCCACACCATGATCGGTCATGATCTCGAGCAGCAGGCAGTGGTCGACCCGGCCATCAATGATGTGAACCGAATTGACGCCGGCCTTCGCCGCATCAAGTGCGGAACCGATCTTGGGCAACATGCCGCCCGAAATGGTTCCGTCTGCAAAAAGCTCGTCAATCCGCTTGGCCGACAAGCCGGTCAACAGATTGCCGGCCTTGTCGAGCACGCCAGCGGTATTGGTGAGCAAGACCAGTTTTTCGGCGCGCAGCACCTCGGCCACCTTGCCGGCGACCACGTCGGCGTTGATGTTGTAGGTCTCGCCCTCCTCGCCTGAGCCGATCGGGGCGATCACCGGGATGAAACCGTTCCCAGTCAGCGTCTGGATGATGCCCGGGTCGATTTTCTCGATTTCGCCAACCTGACCGATATCGATCTCGCGATCGGGCTCACCCGGCGCGAGCATACGCATCTTGCGAGCACGGATCAGCCCGCCATCCTGCCCGGTCAAGCCCACCGCGCGGCCGCCTGCATGGTTGATCAGCTCAACGATCTCCTTGTTGACCTGACCCGCGAGCACCATCTCGACGATATCCATCGTCTCGGCATCGGTCACCCGCATGCCCTGGACAAATTCGCCTTTCTTGCCCACGCGCGCCAGCAACTGCTCGATCTGCGGGCCGCCGCCGTGCACGACCACGGGATTCATGCCGACCAGTTTGAGCAGCACTACGTCGCGCGCGAAGCTGTGCTTGAGTTTCGCATCGGTCATGGCGTTGCCGCCATACTTGATCACGATCAGCTTGCCGTGGAAACGGCGAATGTAAGGCATCGCCTCGGCCAGGATCTCGGCCTTGAGCGTGGGCGCGATGGTGGGAAAGGGCGTGGCATTCATCAGGGAGAGCTCCGGATTCGGGGGCGGCCCGGCAAGGCGTGCAGATCTGGATTTAAAGAATGTAGCGGGCGAGGTCTTCGCTCGCAGCCGCATCAGAAAGTCTCGCATCGACAAAGGCGCGGTCGATGCGGACCGTTTGGCCGGCCAGGCCCGAGGCGGCGAAGGAGACCTCTTCGAGCAGCCGCTCCATCACGGTATGCAGGCGCCGCGCGCCGATGTTCTCGGTACGCGTGTTGACCTCTGCAGCGATTTCGGCCAAACGGGCCACGCCGTCGGCACGGAAATCGAGGGTGACCGATTCGCTTGCGAGCAACGCCTGGTACTGCCGAACCAAACTTGCGTCGGTATCGCTCAGGATGCGCACGAAATCAGCCGTAGTGAGCGACTGCAGTTCGACGCGGATGGGCAGGCGCCCCTGCAACTCGGGAATCAGGTCTGAGGGCTTGGACAGATGAAAGGCACCCGAGCAGATGAACAGGATGTGGTCGGTACGAACCATCCCGTAACGGGTACTGACGGAGGTGCCCTCCACAAGCGGCAGCAGGTCGCGCTGGACACCCTGTCGCGACACGTCGGCACCGTGGGTGTCACCACGACTCGCAACCTTGTCGATCTCGTCGATGAAGACGATCCCGTTCTGCTCGGTCGATGTGACCGCCTGAGCACGGATTTCCTCTTCATTGACCAGTTTCGCCGCCTCCTCCTGGGCAAGCAGCTTCATCGCTTCGCCAATCGGGATCCTGCGTGCCGCGCGCCGCGCGGGCAGCTGCGAAAAGAGCGACTGCAACTGCTGGCCGATCTCCTCCATCCCCGGAGCGCCCCCCGCGGCCATGGGCAAGAGCGGCGAAGCGCCCGACGCTGCGAGCTCGATCTCGATCTCGCGATCATCGAGCTCACCCTCGCGCAGACGCTTGCGGAACTTTTGCCGCGCAGCCGACTCGCCCTGAGGAGGTGGTGCTGCGGGCGAAGCGGGCTCGGTGCCCAGTCCGAATGGAAAAGCGCCTCCGGCCGGGCGGGCAGGCGGCACCAGCACATCGAGCACCCGCTCCTCGGCGCAATCGAGTGCGCGATCCTGAACCGCCTTCATCGCCATCTCGCGCGCCTGCTTGACGGCCACTTCGACCAGGTCGCGGATGATCGTATCGACGTCGCGACCCACAAAACCCACCTCGGTGAACTTGGTGGCCTCCACCTTGATGAAGGGGGCCTGGGCGAGACGGGCCAGACGCCGGGCGATCTCGGTCTTGCCCACGCCCGTGGGACCGATCATCAAAATGTTCTTGGGCGTGATCTCCTGGCGCATCGGCTCAGGCACCTGCTGACGCCGCCAGCGGTTGCGTAACGCAATCGCCACTGCACGCTTGGCAGCGTGCTGCCCGACGATGTGCTTGTCGAGTTCGGCGACGATGGCCTCGGGCGTCATCGGGACTCCGTTTGAGATTGAGTTCAGTCGAGCGTCTCGACGGTATGCCGGTCGTTGGTGTAGACGCAGATCTCGCCGGCGATAGTCAACGCCTCACGGACGACGGCCTCGGCCGACAATTCGGTGTGCGCGATCAGGGCGCGCGCCGCCGCCTGGGCGTAAGCGCCACCGCTGCCGATCGCGATCAGTCCGTGCTCGGGCTCGAGCACATCGCCGTTGCCGGTGATCACGAGCGAGGACGAGCGATCGGCCACGGCGAGCATCGCCTCGAGCCGGCGCAGCGCCCGATCGGTCCGCCACTCCTTGGCGAGCTCGACCGCGGCCCGCACGAGGTGCCCCGAGTGCTTCTGCAGCTGGCTTTCGAATCGTTCAAACAGCGTGAAAGCGTCCGCAGTGCCGCCGGCAAATCCAGCAAGGACCTGACCGTCGTGCAAACGCCTGACCTTGCGCGCGGTCGCCTTGATCACGATCTGGCCGAGCGTCACCTGACCGTCGCCGCCAAGCGCCACACTCGACCCACGTCTTGCCGACACGATGGTCGTGCCGTGAAATTGTTCCATCTGAAGATGCTCAGCCGTTCAAATGCCCAGCCGCTCAGTCGCCATAGAGCTTCTGGCGCAATTCGCGCCGCTGCTGCGCCTCGAGCGACAACGTGGCGGTGGGCCGGGCAAGCAGCCGCGGCAAACCAATTGGCTCTCCAGTCTCTTCGCAATAACCGTAGTCGCGACTGTCGATGCGGGCAATCGACTGCTGGACTTTCTTCAGTAGCTTCCTCTCACGATCGCGGGTGCGCAACTCGAGCGCGTGTTCCTCTTCGATGGTGGCGCGGTCGGCCGGATCGGGAACGATCACCGTCTCTCGGAGGTGCTCGGTCGTCTCATCGGCGTTGGCGAGGATGTCGCGCTCCATCTGAACGAGTCGCTCGCGGAAAAACGCCAGCTGAGCACCATCCATGTAGTCCGACTCGGGCATGCGCAACAGCGCCTCCTCGGTCAGAGGCTTCGCTTGCGGTTTCTTGTCTTTATTGGCTGCCATGTATCCCCCATCGGCGCGGCAATCGGACGATCAGCCCAGGATCCCTGCCCTCGGCAGCAAGGCTCCTAGGCCAGGCACTGTTCAAGTCCCTTGACGAACAGATCTTTCGGAAGCTTTTTCCCGATGAAGACCATTTTGCTGGAAGGCTTTTCGCCCGGCTGCCAGCGCCGACCCAGGTCGGCGCCCATCATCATATGGACACCCTGAAACACCGTCTGGCGGTCCGAACCCTTCATGAAAAGCACGCCTTTATACCGCAACATGTCAGGGCCGTAAACCTGAATCAGGCCGGACAGGAAGTCCTCGAGCTTCGCGGGATCGAACGGCTTGCTGGCGCGAAACACAAAAGACTGGACGCTGTCGTCGTGCTCATGATCGTCGCTCTCGAGGAAATCGGGGTCGATTTCGAGGATCGCATTGAGATTGAAGCCTCGGATGTCCAGAATCTCTGCGATCGGTGCCTCGCCAAAATGCACGGTGCGGATCGGGGCACGCGGATTCATCCTGCGCAGCCGGACTTTCAGCGCCTCTTGTTCTTCGGGCGACACCAGATCGACCTTGGACATCAGGATGCGATCGGCAAAACCGACCTGCTCCTGGGCCTCGCGGCGCTCGTCGAGCTGGGCGTTGCCATGCTTGGCGTCCACCACCGTGATGATCGCATCGAGCAGGTAGCGCTCGGCGACGTCCTCATCAACGAAAAAGGTCTGGGCGACCGGCCCGGGATCAGCCATGCCGGTGGTCTCGATGATCACCCGGTCGAAATCGATCTCCTTCATCTGGCGCCGCTCGGCCAGATCGCCGAGGATGCGGATCAGGTCACCGCGCACGGTGCAGCAGATGCAACCGTTGTTCATCTCGACGATCTGCTCCTCGCGCTCCTGGAGCAACAGGTCGTTGTCAACACCCTCTTCGCCGAACTCGTTTTCGATCACTGCGATGCGGTGACCGTGTTGCTCGGTGAGGATGCGCTTGAGCAGGGTGGTCTTGCCGCTGCCGAGAAAGCCCGTGAGGATGGTGACCGGAATCAGCGAATTGGACATCAGTTCGTTCCCGATGGCGCGCCCCGCGCGCCGGCTGTCAGAGATCAGATCCGCTGCAAAAGCAGCCCTTTGAGATACTCACCTTCCGGATGCGTGATCAGCACCGGATGATCTTCGCCCGCCTGCAAGCGACGGACCATTTGAACATCGACCCGGGCATCGAACACCGCACCCGCGACGATCTTCTGAAAGAGATCCACCGAAACCGCGCCCGAACACGAGAACGTCATCAGCCTGCCAGACGGGTTGAGAAGCTTGAGCGCATGCATGTTCAGCTGCTTGTAGGCGCGCGCGGCCCGGTCGACGTGCTGGGCGGAGGGGGCGAATTTTGGGGGATCCAGCACGATGAGGTCAAAACGCCGCCCTTCAGCAAGCATGGCCTTCATCTGATCGAAGACGTCTCCTTCAACCCAATGTGAGGGCGCGGCGAGCCCGTTCAAGTGCTGCTGACTGCGCGCCCGGGCCAGCGCATCGGCACTCGAGTCGATCGACCATGCCTCCCGGGCGCCAGCCTTCAGCGCCGCAAGCGTGAAGCCCCCCGTGTAGCAGAAACAGTTCAGCACGGTGCGGCCGGCGGCAAGCCCCGCCAGCATCTGCCGGTTGTCACGCTGATCGATGTAAAAGCCGGTCTTGTGTCCGTGTTGCACATCGATCTGATACCGGACACCGTCCTCACAGACCTCGATCGCTTCATCGGGTTGCCCGCCCGACACCACGCCCTCGCGCGGCGCAAGGCCCTCGCGGCTGCGGGCCGCCGCATCCGATCGTTCGTAGATATCGCGGCACCCGGTCAAGGCCGGAAGCATCGCAATGATCACCTCGCGGCGCGCCTCGACCCCGGCGGCCAGAAACTGGACCACGAGTTGATCGCGATAGCGGTCAATGATCAGACCCGGTAGCCGATCGGCTTCGCCAAAAACCAGACGCACCGCGTCGGTCCGTGCCGCCAGAGGCGCTCGCCGCCTGATCGCCTCGTCCAGCCGCGCCTGCAGCCAAGCCTCATCCGGACACTCCGATTCGACAAAGCTCCACATCCGCGCACGCAGCGTGGAATCGGGGCTGTAGGCGCCCCAGGCAAGAAATCGCCGATCTGAAGACTCGACCCGCACCAAAGTGCCGGACGCGACCCGACCCTCGACCCGTGCAATCGAGCCTGG
>Ga0164292_10004319_pt1 | contig 11557 bp, 10 predicted proteins | sample GEODES117metaG_FD_111486 | JGI IMG/M metagenome (GOLD analysis project Ga0164292, IMG submission 111486) | Eutrophic lake water microbial communities from Lake Mendota, Wisconsin, USA - GEODES117 metaG | ecosystem: Environmental > Aquatic > Freshwater > Lake | place: USA: Lake Mendota... | reverse complement strand
TGGCAAAGATGCGAGCGCAACCCAGCCCTATCGGATCAATCCCGGTGACCAACTCGCGATAAGCGTGTGGGGCGAGGAGCGCCTGCAGCGCGAAGTCCGCGTTCTGCCTGATGGTACTTTTTCGTTCCCGCTAGTGGGGCAAATCGTTGCGCAAGGCTTTCTGCCATCGGAAATTGAAATATTGATCAAGACGGGCCTTCGCGATCAGTATCGCGGGGAGGTGCCTCAGGTAACGGTGTCCGTAACGGAGGCTTCCGGTTTGCAGTTTTCAGTCGTCGGCCGCGTGAATTCGCCAGGAGCTTTCGCTCCAGGCCGCTACGTGAACATTCTTGAAGCGCTGAGCATGGCCGGCGGGCCAACCGAATTTGCCAATCTTGATAACGTTCTTATCGTGCGCAAGGCAGGAGGCAAGCTTCAGCCCATTCGCTTGCGCCTGGCGCCACTGTTCACACGCGGTGCGACGGCCAGTGATATTGATCGAGCGAACATTGTCGAAATCAACGCCGGTGATACGGTAATCGTGCCATGATCCCCAAGTCTGTGACCATAAGCCACTTCGCGCTCGCTGCCGCCAGCATTGCAGTGGCCGCCCCCTCAACGGCGGTAGCCCAGAACGCGCCTGTCCATGCAATCAGAGTAACCGGGGGCCTCGAAGCGTCAACCAATCCGTTTCTCCTCGAGCAGGGTGAGGAATCCGTAGCCGCCTACATCACAGTCGATCCGACAATCTTTCTTGAAGAGGGCCGTAATACGACCGTGATTGACGGCAATCTGCGCGCCACGCAGTTTCTTAACGAGTACGGCACGGATGCTAGTGGGCGCTTGCAGATTTCCACGCGGCGCGCCATTTCCGAGCGCACCGAGCTTGATATGAGCGCAGCGATAGAATCGACGCGTAGAAGCTTCATTGATGGTTTGACCGGCGGCAACAATAGCCTTGCGACTGACCCGACCGCACTTCCCGATCCGGCGGTTCTTGACCCCACTCTCATCGGTGCGCTGGTCAGATCCACGACGATCTCCGCGACCGGCTCGATTGAACATCAAATCTCCCCCGTGAGTTCGGTTACAGCGAGCGCTGCCTATTCACGCTCGAGCTTTTCGGACGATCTGGGCTTTGATGTCAGTAGCAGCTCAGCCTCACTTGCTTTCGGGCATCGCGTCGCGCCCCAAACCGTTATTTCGTTTGGCGGGCAATTCACCTCTCTCGATTTTGCAGATCCCCAGCTTAGCGACGCACGGATCTATACGCTCCAGGCCAGGCTAGAGCAAGAAATCGGTACACGTTGGCGTCTGGCGCTGGGTGGCGGCGTCGATCTGGTCGACAGCAATCTCGGGATGGCAGGTCGCGATACGAGTAGCCTGATTTCTGGTGACATCGGGATCTGCAACACTGGTCTCAGAAGCCGCTTCTGCCTCACAGGCAGGAGAGCAGCACAGCCCACAGCCATCGGCGGCGTAGCGACTGTTACGTCTTTGGGGGTAGACTACCAATTGGAACTCTCCCGCAAAGACACCCTGTCTTTCAATTCGCAGATAGGTCGCTCGAACCAAACCCTGGACAATGGGTTTGTCACAGCAGGCACCGTGGTTGATGTGATCGGCGCTTTTGCCAATTACAGACACGAACTTTCAGATCGGACAGCCTTTATCGTGGCAGTTGGCTATTCTGATGTGAGTGACGATTTGCTCGACGTGCCGTCCAATGCTTTTGTCCGCGTGGGCATCACTCTAGGCTTCGGCAGGCAAAGATAATGGAGCAGATGTCGTTTGACTCGTCCTTCGAGGAGACCTCGAATGGAGGAAACTTCTTCTCGCTGATCCCTGTCATCTTGTGGCAGCGGAAATGGTGGATCATTGCCAGTGCTCTTATAGGCATCATTGCGAGCGTGATCGCATTGCTTGTGATCCCTCCCTCATACCGCTCGACCGCCGTCTTGCTCGTTGAATCATCTCAGCTTCCGAAGGACGTCCTCAATCTGTCGGAGGAAGATCTGATTGAGCGCAGGCTGGCCTCGATCCTGCAACAGATTACTGCACGGCCTGATCTTGTAGAGCTAATTGAAAAACACGGGCTCTATACCGACGAGCGAAAGGCAAACTCGCTGTCTTCCGTTCTCGAAGATATGCGCACCGCAATCTCGCTTACACCCACGCAGTCGTCGTTATCGAATGCCCGCGGAGAATCGACCGCGATCGCTTTTGAACTGACGTTCGATTACAAGGAACCGGTGGCGGCTCAGGCCGTCGCGCAGGACCTCATGGACCGGGTGCTGCGACTTGATGCCCAAGGCACCAGCGAGCAGGCCGAGAACACGGTTCAGTTCCTCAATGATCAGGCCACCGCCCTCCAGACCCAAATGGGTGAGCTGCAGTCTCAGATCGCAGGCATCAATGCTACCAATGGTAGCGTGCTCGGGGCAAATATGAGTTTCATCGGTGGCGGCACCGGCAGCTACGATGTGCAAATCGCCTCGCTCCAGAGAGACAATCAATCGCTTTTGCAACAGCGCGAATTGGCGCTGAGCAGCGACAACCGTGATCCGATCATGCTCGCAGCAGAACAGCGTTTGGCGTCGGCGCGAGCGGTCTATGCGGAGACCCATCCGGATGTTGTGTTTGCCAAGCAGCAACTAAAGGAGGCCCGCGAACTCGCTACCACAAACGTGGCGCGCGTGCCGATTGATACGATCGACAAGCAGATCGCATTCAACAGCGAACAGATTGCCGCACTTCGCGCCGCGAAGGGCCAGGAAGAGGCGCGGATATCGTCGCAAGTGAATGCGCAGGCGCGCGGACCGCTAGTTCGCCAGCAACTCGAACAATTGCAGGGCCGGCTGGCATTGCAGAACTCACAGTACGAGAAGGTACAAGAGCAGCTTATGGCCGCCCGCGCTGGGGTGAGAGCAGAAGATGAGCGGATGGCCGAGCGCCTCTCGGTGGTCGACCCGCCCGTCATTCCGGAAGAACCGAGCTGGCCTGATCGCATGATATTGCTAGCGGCGGGAATCGGCGGCGGCCTTGGCTTGGGCTTCGTTCTTGCCTTTGGCACCGAGTTTCTGATGAGGCCAATCAGAGACCCCGCGGCGCTGGATGCCGTGTTCGGAGCTGATCCGATCGGTCTTATACCGATCGTGACCTCGCCAAAGCCGTCACAATCATGGTGGATGCGCTGGCGCCGCGGCGGACGAAATACAGACGATATTGCAGGAGACGAGGAATGAATTCGTCTGACCCAGTGCTTTCCTCGAATGGCGAAACCGTCCTTGAGGGGCTCGCTGACTTGACCCTCGATCGCCAACTCCTGCGAACCAACAATATTGTTGGCTTTAACAACCGTACTATCGAGACACGTGCGTTCAACCTTCTCCGGACCACCTTCGCCAAGAAGCTGAAGGCACAAGGCCATCGTGTGATTGGCATTACGTCCGCAGCTCCAGAGGCTGGCAAGTCGTTTCTGACCGTCAACCTAGGGGCCTCACTGTCCTTGGTGTGTGATGGGCCGGTTTTTCTCGTCGATCTCGACCTTCGCCGTGCCTCACTCGCATCAACCATCGGCTTGGAGCCCGAGGCATCAGTAAACGACTATCTCTCCGGCCAAGCAAACGATCTCCTGCAGATTGGCGTACGGATCAAAGATTCTCGAGTGGCTGTTTTCCCTGCGGCAAGAACCCGAAAGCCGCCTATCGAGTTGTTGGCCGGGGACCGGCTTGCTGAAATGATCGCAGGGCTTCGTGGCCTGAGCGATACGGCCATCATGCTGGTCGATCTTCCGCCGGTCTTTGCCGATGATGATGCAATGATTATTGCTGAACACTTGGATGCGTTTCTCTTGGTGGTTGACGCCGGGAAAACCACCAAAAATCAGGTCAAGGAAGCACTTGCGATGATGCAACCGACCTCCTGCCTTGGAACAGTGCTGAACCGGTACCGCGGCGGCTTGGCTGACTCCTACGGTTATGGCTATGGCTATGGCGCGTATCAGCAGTATTATGAATAACTGATAAATCCTTTATATACTGCCCTGACGAGACAAAGACGAATACAAGGAAAGCTCCTGGTGCAGACAGAACTCGCATATAACGCTAGCTATGACGGCGCTTTCTATTCACCCTGGCGGAGTATGACATTGGTCAGTGCTCGGCGCATTCGACGCCTGATGCAAGATGTGCTCCCGTTCACTTCAGTTTCCGACCTCGGATGCGGAAGCGGCGCTTGGCTTTCGGTTGCCATTGATGAGTTTGAGGTCTCCAAGGCCTATGGCATCGAAGAGCCATGGATGACGAGTTCTGCGTTGGATAACGCCGCGATCTCATTCCAGCCGTTAGACTGAGAACGTGCAAATTGAGCGTCCACTTTCTGATCTCTTAGTGCAAATGTTTTGCGATATCTGGCCAACTCAACAGTCTGGAGATTTGGCAGCGTTCCTGGAATTTATGCCGTTTATCACAGCCAGAGGTCCAATGCGTACAGATTATTTCCAGATCGAAGTCGCGCCGATTAATGAAGTTATGCGGAGATTTCAGGCAGATCTCTAAGACTAGGATAAGGCTTGGAGTTGAGGATCATGCTTCAGAAATATGCGCGAGCCTTGATGAACCGGAGAATTGAGCTTAATCTTCAACCAAAGCACACACAGCTTTTAAAGAATGCCGCCTGGGTCGCTGCGCCGTTCGCACTCTCTCAATTTATACGCCTTGGCACAAGCGTTGCCGTGGCATGGTTCCTTGCGCCAGAACTTCTAGGCCTTATGCTGTTGATAAATACTCTTCGTACAGGGGCTGAGTTGCTGACTGATGTTGGCATTGGGCAGAGCATAGTCGGCAACAAGAAAGGCAATAACCCTGAATTCTATAATACGGCTTGGACAATACAGATCATAAGGGGAATCGTACTATTCTTTCTCCTATGCGCCGCCGCTGGCCCTGCCGCAACGATCTTTGAAAATCCTCAGTTAAACACTCTCCTGCCAGCGGTGGCACCAATATTCTTGTTGACGGGCTTTACGGCACCTTCGCAGTTCTTGCTTCAAAAGTCGCTCGATGTGCGAACGCAGTCAATCTTCGATTTATCGATAAGTGCGTTCGGGGCGCTCGTGCAGATTGCGTTGGCTTGGGCGATCCCATCAATCTGGGCTCTCATAATTGGGCTATTGGTAACAGCCGCCTGCTCCGCGGCTGTGAGTTACGTTTTGATGGATTGGAGAACGCTTCGATTCAAATTGGACGCGGATAGCGCAAAGGAGATTTTTTTATTTGGGCGATGGATATTTGTATCGTCTATTGTTTATTTTTTATCACTTAACTTCGACCGCCTTTATTTCGCAAGTATAATTCCTCTTTCTACTTTAGGTATTTATGGCATAGCCCGAACTTTTTCTGAATCCATACTAATGCTATTTTTCCGCCTTTGTCAAATCATTGCTTTTCCTATGATTTCAGCTGCAAAAACGCGTGGGTCGGATTTGCGGCGAGCCATCCAACCAATTCGTTCTCTTGCGCTTATAGGCGTGGCCATCGTGCTCGCGGTTCTGGTGGCTGTGGCGGACGAGTTTATCGATTTGATTTATGACGCGCGATACGAGGGGGCCGGGATCATCATGACCATCCTCCTATTAGGAGCCTGGTTCGCGATCCTTGCCTCGATAGCTGATGCCATCATGATGGGGATTGGAGAGCCCGCAGGAGTGGCGGTCGCCAATGGGACGAAATTGTTGATCCTCGTGATAGGCTTGCCGCTTACCGCAGCGAGCTTGGGTTTTGCCGCTTGCCTTGGGATTTTGGTATTCGCGGAACTTTTTCGCTACATGGCCCTGATGGTGGGCAATCGACGCTTGGGTTTCGGCTTTTCGCGACAGGACTTGATGATGACGATCCTCTTCATCGCTCTAGCTTTCATCTTTCGGCAAACTTCCATGCTCATGGGACTCACCGGTGGAGTGGCGTCGTGGGTCGAGCAAGTGAAAGCGCTTAATGTATAAGGGTGAGCAAAGCATAGGCTTGGTCGTGATCGGGAAGGATGAGGGGGAACGGCTGAAGGTCTGCCTTAGGTCGGCTCCTAGCGGCGTGCCGATCGTGTATGTTGATAGCGGCTCGGAAGATGGGTCAGTTGCCTTTGCGCGATCAATCGGCGCTCGGGTTCTTGAGCTTGACAAAGACCAGCCCTTTACTGCCGCGCGGGCTCGCAGTGAGGGTTTTCGCGAACTACTCCTGCAGTTTCCTTATTTGCCATTTGTTCAGTTCGTTGATGGCGACTGCGAAATCGAGACGGACTGGCTAGCGATCGGAGAAGCATTTCTCTGTGCGCAGGGTGACTATGCGGCAGTTTGCGGTAGAAGGCGCGAACGTTACCCAGAGGTTAGTTTCTACAATCGTATGTGTGATGAAGAGTGGAATACCCCAGTTGGCGATGCGCTGGCCTGTGGCGGCGATGCACTCTATCGGGTCTCGGCCTTCGTTGATGTAGGTGGTTTTGACCCTTCAGTTGTCGCTGGCGAAGAACCTGAGCTGTGTGCAAGGCTCCGCAGAGCCGGATGGAGAATCCATCGACTCGACGCGGCCATGACGGTTCATGACGCGAATATGACGCGCACATATCAATGGTGGATGCGGTCGGTACGTTGCGGATTCGGATATGCCCAAGTCTGGTGGAAGACGAGATCAAACGGGGGGCCGTCAATCTATGGCAGGCAGATCGCTAGCGCGCTGTTTTGGACGCTCGGTGTAACCGCGCTTGCAGTGACTCTTGCCGTCTCGACGACCCCATGGGCCTTGCTAACGGCGCCCGCGATGTGGGCAGCGCAGCTTGCTCGGCTTGCTCTGCGCATGGGGTGGAGAAAAGGTCTTCACCTTCTTCTTGGCAAGGTGGCTGAAACTCTGGGTGCCCTTCGGTATGCAAGGACGGTTATGCGCGGCCGCGAACATGGAGCGATTTTGTACAAGTGACGCGCATAGCTTATCTCGTAAGCGATTATGATGCGCCATCTCACACCTTTGTACGGCGTGAGGTTGCAGCCTTGCAACATCTCGGCGCTGACATCGTTGCCTTCAGCATTCGGCCGGGCAGCAAGCCTGACAGCGACGTCACAAGCGTACTCGGGCGCTCGCCGTGGGCATACCTTTTGGCTCTGATCGCTTCGGCAGTTAAGCGACCTCCCAGATTCTTCTCTACCTGGCATCTCGCGCTGCGGCACCGTCCGCCAGGCTTGCGGGCTATTGTGTGGGCGCAATTCCATTTCGTCGAAGCACTTGTCCTCGCACGCCTCCTTTCTCAAGCTGGCGCATCGCATCTTCATGTCCACTTCGCCAACAGCGGCGCGACAGTCGCAATGCTGGCGGCAGATTATCTTCGTGTGCCATGGAGCCTCACACTGCACGGCATATCAGAGACCGATTTTCCGGCAGGATTGCTGCTTCCGGACAAGATTGCGCGTGCCAAATTCGTCGCATGCGCGAGTTATTTCATGCAAGCGCAAGCCATGCGCATAGTTTCGCCGGACCAGTGGCACAAATTCCAAATAGTCCGCTGCGGAGTTGATACTCACCGCCTAGGGCAAATGACCAGTGAATTGGCTCGTTCTGACCTTCCCAGGCTTATTTGTGTCGGTCGCCTCTCTCCGGAAAAAGGCCACCTAGGTTTACTTGAAGTGATTTCCCGCTTGCGTGCGAGGGGCATTGATTGCCGCCTTAGCCTTGTTGGGGATGGCCCCCTTCGTCCTGCGATCGAGGATGTCGTCGAACGAATGAATCTCGGCGATAGGGTGTCACTCGAGGGCTTCCTGACCGAGGATGACACTCTCGCAGCTATCGCATCGAGTGATATACTTGTTCTGCCGAGTTTCATGGAAGGATTGCCGGTCGTCCTTATCGAAGCTTTGGCTATGGGCAAGCCGGTAGTGGCTTCGCGCGTCGCAGGGATTCCTGAGCTGGTTGAACACGGCCGGTCTGGGCTCCTCTTCACGCCTTCGGATACCGAGGATCTTGAAGAAGTTCTCGCACGCATTCTCGTCGACCGGACAGATTGGGTTACGCTTGGTGTCGCAGGAAAAGGGCGTGTTCGAAGCGAGTTCGACTCCTTACAGATTGCCAAGCCCTTGCTCGACATGTTCTCGGGCGCGTTAAGCTCTTCTTCTTGCAAGATTTAGCAACGAACCGTTGCAGTGTCGGCGCATATTCTGGAGTCGTTGACAGTACAACGTAAGTCTGGTCGGATTTAGTCGGGGGCGAATATGAATATCTCCATCTGCATCATCGCCAAAGACGAGGCCCGAAGCATCGGTGATCTGATCAATCAGATCCATCAACAGACCGTTTTCAGTGGTGTTAAGGCGGCCGAAATCTTGATCATCTGTAACGGGTGTACAGATGGAACCGCAGAGGTTGCGGGTGAAACGTTTTCGAAGCTGGATTGGCCAGCTAATGTCAAAACTGCTGTCCACGAGTTCACGGAAGCCGGAAAGGCCCGCTCTTGGAACGAAGCGGTTCATAACATCATCTCGGTGGACGCAGAAATCGCATTTTTTGTGGATGCTGATGTGGAACTTATCGACACATCCGTTCTCAGGGAACTGCTCGCAGATCTGCAGAAGGACAATGAGGCAGTCGCAATTTCTGGATGGCCCCTCAAGGATATCGCGCGTAAGGATAAAAAAACGCTTATCGACAGCTTTTCTCTGAAAATCTCGGCACAAACACAGTACACGCATTCGATCAACGGTTCGCTATACGCGGCGGAAATGCAATGCCTGAAACCGATCTGGCTTCCTGTTCCGATACCTGGCGAAGATGGTATGCTGTCGGCTATGATACAGACGAAGGGCTTTACGACCGCTCCTCAGAAAAATCTGATTATCCGTGCGAAACGCCCAACGCATTATTATGAGGCTCACACGATTGAGGGGTTCTTCCGACACGAGCAACGCATGGTGATTGGTACAACCATAAACGGATGGCTTTTCGAGCATTTCTGGGAAGGCAATCACTCTTCTCACGTTGGTGAAATGGTGCGTGAGCTGAACAACGCCAAGCCTGGCTGGATCAGCGAAATTGTCGCAGGAAAGGTTGGCGACCGGAGATGGGTTCTGCCGAGACGGCTACTAACATGGCGGCTTTATAACCTTCGTGCCATCAGCTTAAGAGAAGCGATGGTAAGATCGCCATTTTCGCTTGGCGCGACGTTGCTCAACATATACCCCTGCATGATGGCCAATCGTACCTTGAAGAAGCAAGCGGCTGCGAGCTTCTGGTAAATGGGGCCGCCATGGAGAGTCAGAGTTGGGATAACGACTGGGACTTTGTTAACCTGCGCTCACTGATGTTCCGCTTTAATGGCTGCTCGATCAACAACCTGCTAGTGTTTGAACATGCTTCATAAAGGGGAGTCTGGTGAGCCTAGGTAAAATTAAGTACCATCTGCCTCGGTTAAAACGGCTGCTAGGGAAAAGGCTGGTTTTGGGACCTCGCGCCTACAAAGTGCATGGTTACAACGCCAATCGCTTTGCCGAAGACATTGGTGATGAGCCTCATTTGCTCCCAGTGTTCAGCAGACTTCTTAATAGGCCTGGCACCTTCATTGATGTTGGGGCCAATACCGGGCAGACCTTGATTAAGGTTCTAACTATTGACCCTGAGCGCGATTATGTCGGGTTTGAGCCACAGATCGAATGCTGTTTTCAAATCGATCAGTTTCTGCGCTACAATGGGATTGGCACCGGTCGCGTCGTACCGCTCGCCCTGTCGAATGAGAACGGCATGGCGCAACTATTTTTCAATGGCCCCACCGACATGACAGCGAGCCTCATCGGCAACCAAGCATGTTCGTCGTGGGTTTGTGTCAGGCGTGGAGATGAACTGCTGCGTGAGATGCAACTTGACGAGATTGCAGCCATAAAGATCGACGTAGAAGGCTTTGAATACGAGGTGATGTCAGGACTGACCGACACCCTGAGGGAAAGACGCCCGCCAATCGTCTTCGAGGTTCTAACGAACTGGTACAGTGGCGAGCTTCTCAATAGCGAGACAGCACGTCAAGAGCGCCAACGGCGTGCCGACAGTATCTTCGCCTTGCTCACTGGGCTCGGCTACTCAATAGCTCAGATCGATGCAGAGGGCGTCGAACATGTTATCAGCCACTTCGCCTTGGACGAGAGACCGCGCTTCTCGAACGACGGGCGTGATTTTATCGCGAGGTAGCCATGCAGGTGTTTCAGGTAGTGCCACCGGTCGTTCGCGATATCGGTAATGGTTTGGAGATCGATCAGGACTTTCTCAGCAGCCTGTCCATTTACATGGACACCTTCGAGAGCTTTACAGTCGCATGCCCGGTTCGCGTGGAAGATGCTGAAATTTGGGGCCTAGGCCAATGCGTCCCGTTGAGGGATCTGCCTTGGGGGCCAGAACGGTTTAAGTACATCCCCCTGCCGACTACCTACCGGCCCGGTGACTTTCTCAAGGTCCTGCCGAAGGTAAGAAAAATCCTACGAGCCGAGATCGAAGCTTCCGAGCACCTCATCTTCACACCATATTCGCTAATCGGTGACTGGCCCACCGTTGCAATTCGAGAGGCGGTAAAATTGGGCAGGCGCTACACGCTCGAAGCCGATGGCGTACACGGGGACATCATGCGCAAGAGGCATATCAGCTCTGTTGCATGGAAGCGCTGGGTCAAGCGCATGATCGAGTTCCCGGCATTCGATCGTTCGTACCGTTACAATCTGCAACATGCTAGCTTAGCAATCTTTCAGGGACAAGACGTGTACAATGCCTACGCGCGCTATTGCTCGAAGCCGGTCAAGCTCAACCATCACATTCCGGTTTATTCTGGCGATCACATCCCGCTAGATCAACTGGAGGCAAAGTTGGCTTCCGTTCGGGCGGGGTACCCGCTGAAGATCGTTTATGCCGGGCGTGCCATAGACATGAAGGGACCTTTAGAATGGGTTGCGACCCTCAAGGAGCTAAATAAGCGCGGCGTCAAGTACGAGGCGGCCTGGCTGGGCGATGGGCCGATGCTCGACGCCATGAAAGCGCAAAATGTGCCTGATATTCACTTCCTTGGATTTGTTGGGGATCGTAACCGGGTGCTTGCAGCACTCCGGGAAGCGCACATCTTCCTATTCTGCCACAATACGTTAGAGTCGGCTCGGATCCTTGGCGAAGCACTTGCCTGCGGGGCACCGTTGGTTGGATTCCAATCAGAATACCCTGCTGACTTAGTATCGGACTACGGGGGCGCTCTATTCAGCGAGATGGGCGACGTCATCGGCTTGGCGGATATCATATCGGAACTCGACAAAAATCGTGCTGTGTTGACCGATTTAATTGCGAATGCCGCAGCGTCTGGACGCGAGTTCGACCGTCATGCGCTATTGAAGAGAAGGGTCGAAATGGTGCAGGCGACCCCAGTAAGAGAGAATTATGGTCTGCATAGAGGGGCTTCGCAGTGACCGCCGATGACAACTTATAATAAAGAGTGTTGTGTAGGACTTACGTGGCGGAATTCCCAATTGCTGTCTGAACGACGAGACCCAATCTCTCCTGAAATCACAACCTCAAGCCTG
>Ga0164292_10004315_pt1 | contig 11564 bp, 11 predicted proteins | sample GEODES117metaG_FD_111486 | JGI IMG/M metagenome (GOLD analysis project Ga0164292, IMG submission 111486) | Eutrophic lake water microbial communities from Lake Mendota, Wisconsin, USA - GEODES117 metaG | ecosystem: Environmental > Aquatic > Freshwater > Lake | place: USA: Lake Mendota... | reverse complement strand
TTTCAAAAACTTGCCTTCTGATAAATCTAGGGTTATTTCTGTTTCTAAAGAAAAATTAGACACTGATCTGGAATCTCTTGCTCGTCGTTTAACACAGAAAATAATAGCTTTAAATTTACAGTTAGGTAGATTATACTCGATTCAATTATTTTAATGTATTGCACCCAAAACATTCATTAGGAAAATAGGCTACGACAAAATTCGAAGATTTTTCCTGCGGCTTTATCGGATGCCCGCCGTAACTATTTCAGATCCTTTGCAAGCCTATCTCCAAAGGCTTTTCGATGTTCATCTTTTTATTTTCGAAAGGCACCGACTGTTCGGTTTCGCCAAGTTGTCTATAGAGTTAAAGTTACCACCAAAATTTTGTCGTTTGTTTTTCTTTCTTATACTCTTAAATTTTAAAGGTGATTTCAATATAGCACCTGTCTAAATTTGCCAAGACTTTGATATTATAGATCTTCAAGCCAAACTCTTACATTTCTAAAGGTGGCCAGTTCAATTTTCACAGCAGTTCCACCAATTTTTTATATATGATTAAACCACTGACCCTATTTGCTTGCATAAATCTTATGAAAATGTCATGTTTTTTTGACTTACGTAACAAACGTCACTTAAATACTTTTTTCCTGAGCATAATTTTGTGATATATTAATCAAAATAAATGAATTCGGTACAAATAATTGGTTTTGGAGCATCAGTGATGATAGGGGTTAGTTTAGGGCTAATTGGTGGAGGCGGTAGTATACTAACTTTGCCAGTAATGGTTTATTTATTACATATTAGTCCTGTAATTTCTACAGCATACTCACTTTTTGTGGTCGGAACCACATCTTTGGTAGGTTCGGTTAATTTTATGAGGAAGGGTTTGGTGAATTATCAAGCGGCTTTGGTTTTTGCTATACCTTCTTTTACTACTGTTTTTCTTACCAGAAAATACTTAGTTCCGGCTATACCAGATCCTCTTTTGTCTTTTTCAAGTTTCGAGATCTCCAAGAATGTAGGTATAATGGTATTTTTTGCTCTCATTATGTTGGCAGCCTCCTACTCCATGATTAAGTCAAAAAAGGAAGCACAGGAAGATACAAACGCTCAACTTAAATTTAACTATCCCATGATTGCCCTAGAAGGTGGGCTTGTAGGTGTTTTGACAGGTATAGTAGGAGCAGGCGGTGGATTTTTAATTATTCCGGCCTTGGTGTTATTTGCCCGACTTCCTATGAAAATGGCAGTGGGTACCTCTTTGTTGATTATCGCCGCCAAATCTTTAATAGGCTTTTTGGGAGACCTTTCAAATCTCCAAGTGGAGTGGGCGTTTTTATTGCCTTTTACAGGAATGTCGGTAATCGGAATCTTCGTCGGAACCTATATCTCTAAATTTATTCCAGGCGAAAAATTAAAGAAAGCTTTTGGATGGTTCGTTTTGGTAATGGGTATTTACATCATCACCAAGGAAGTGTTTTTTTCGGGCGTTTAGAAGCTTTTAATCTAATACTAAAATAATTTTTTAATCAAATATTAAACTAAAATAGAAGATGTTTTTTCAACACGTTTACGACAAAAGTTTGGCACAGGCCAGTTACTTCATTGGTTGCCAAAAGGCCGGAATAGCTATTGTTATTGATGCTAAAAGAGATATAGACACCTATCTTGATATAGCCAAAGCCAACAACATGAAAATCACTCATGTAACAGAGACACACATTCATGCAGATTTCCTTTCTGGTACCAGAGAGCTTGCTGCAGTAACCGGAGCCGAGATGTTCTTGTCGGACGAAGGCGGTGAAGGATGGCAATATGAATTTAAACATACTGGCTTAAAGGACGGAAGTGTTATTACAGTAGGTAACCTCACTTTGGAAGTGCTTCACACACCTGGACATACGCCTGAAAGTATCAGTTTCTTGTTGACAGATAAGCCGGCAAGTATGGAGCCTGTTATGTTATTTACGGGAGATTTTGTGTTTGTAGGAGATATAGGTCGTCCAGATTTGCTCGAAAAAGCAGCCGGTATAGTGGGAACAAAAGAGGCTGGGGCTATTCAAATGTATGGTTCGATACAAAAATTTGATGCACTCCCTGACCACCTTCAGGTATGGCCAGGACACGGAGCGGGCTCAGCCTGTGGAAAAGCACTTGGTGCGGTTCCAAGTTCGACAGTAGGTTATGAAAAAATACGCAACTGGGCGTTTCATTATGAAAACAACCAAGATGGTTTTGTAAAATATCTTTTGGCCGACCAACCAGAACCACCAAAGTATTTTGCAATGATGAAGCACCTCAATAAGGTAGATAGACCACTTTTGACGTCTGTGCCGACACAAAAAAAGCTGTCAGCTGAAGAAGTTAAAGAAGCCATGGCCAAGGGGGTTAAGCTTATAGATGCGAGAAATAAGGTGGATTTTGCCGCTGGTTTTATACCGGACAGTATTAATATTCAAGGAAACAACGCCTTCGCTACATGGATGGGATGGTTTGTTGACTATCAAGAATCATTTATGTTGGTAGCTAGCGATGCTCAAATCGAGGATTTGACTCGTAAGTTGATGAGAATCGGCCTTGACAATGTTTTGGGTTATGTTTCTGACGTAACGACTTTAGGAATCGAACTTTCGAAAAGTGATATCATTGGAATAGAAGAATTCAAAACATATCTAGACAGAGAAGATACCCAAGTGATCGATATCAGAGGGGTGGCCGAATACAATAGTGGACACATTGAAGGCGTAGAGAATATTTTTGTGGGTACTATGCTTCAACAACTAGATAAAATCAGTAAGGACAAGCAAATTGTGATTCATTGCCAAAGTGGTGATAGAGCTGCCATTGGATATTCACTATTGCTGAGAAACGGTTATACAAATGTTAAGAATTATTCTGATAGCTATGCGGATTGGGTTAAACGAGGTAATCCTGTTGTGACTACATTGGTAGAAGACGCTGTTTGTTAATAGCAAAATGGCCACGTTCTGAATAATAGAACGTGGTCAATTTTCAGAATCGCCTTCGGAATTCTGCAAAGGTTTGTTTAAGATCAAAGGTCTTCAATATAGTATAGATACAATAGCCACTCATGTCGCCATTAGTTTGAATGCTAAACTTGTTTAAAACTTTGAATAACTAAAATAATATGACAACATCAGAAATTTGCTTTGAAAAAGCTAATAATAGCATTCAACTGGAAAGAATTCGTGTTCGCCTAAAAAATCTTACCGGAGTTTATTCTGTCGAAATTGATGAAAATACATCCAAAATAATAATAGAACACAACACAAACGTTAAAAAGAACGATTTTGAGTCTCAAATAAGACACTTGGGATTGGCTTAACAATACACACGCATTAAGCTTACATTTAGCACACCGTATTTTAATTCTGAAGCTATTCGAAGCATTGTTGTTTGCACGCCCTAATTAATATTCAATTTTGGTTATTATTGGCCATATTAACGTACTGAATAAATGAAAGCCAAAATACCTACAATCACCATTGAAGAGATTAATTCTTGTGACAAGAATATAAAAATGAATGTCGATATAAGGCGTTTGGAGGAACATATACGAAACTTAGGGCCAAACGACTTTCCTCACAGACATGATTTCTACAACCTCATTTACATCAAAAAAGGTAGCGGCACGCACGATATAGATTTTCGAAGATTCAATGTTGAACCTGCCCAGATGTTCTTTATGAACGACGGTCAGGTACATGAATGGAATCTGAGTAGTGATACAGTAGGCTATACACTATTTTTTAAAAAGGAATTCTACGAGGTTTTGGAAAAAAACCTGACGCTTAAAGCCCTACCATTTTTCAATAATAGCGAGAGCGATACACCCTTTGTGGTATTTGAACAAACCTTTGCCACATTAATTGAAAACATATTTGAGCAGATTATTGCGGAGTTTAGAACGGAGATGTCGCATAAGGAGAGCTTAATCAAGATTTTATTAAAGTCTATTTTCATTTATTCAATAAGAGCTTATCAACCCACTTTTAATGGCGATAACAATTCTCTAAATATAGCAAAAATCAGAAATTTTGAGAATCTAATAGAAACGAACTACAAAGAGCTAAAGTCAGTAAAAGACTACGCTGCTCGGCTGAACATTAGTGCTAACTATCTAAACGTGGTATGCAAAGAAACAGTTGGCAAAACAGCTGGAGACATAATCCGAGACAGAATTATACTAGAAACCAAAAGGCTACTTCTTCATAGTACAATTTCGGTTTGCGAAGCAGCTTATTTTTTGGGTTATGACGATTGTTCCTATTTTATAAGACTATTCAAAAAAAATGTTGGACTGTCTCCTGAGAAGTTTCGAGCTCAGAGTCGCCAACCCAATTTTTCGTTATCGTAGTAATTCCTTGTTTTGATTGAAGTGAAGGCGTTTGATGAGAAAATACGCTGTCTAGTTTCTATCTCAAAACCTTCACTTGCCAAACTTATTTCCCTAAGCAAAAGCTAAACTTTAGAATCAAAATTTGTTAGGTAACATTTGTTACAAAAGAAATATGAGCTAGAGCATATTTTTGTTGAATCAACCAAAAGAATAGCCCTTTAGTAATGTCTTCAAAAGAGTATATGTCACCTTTAAGAAAACTTGTCACCGTTCTTTTAACCATCAGCGGTTTGTTGGTTATTACAGTTATTTTGATAATGGCCATGGTGTTTAATCAAATTTTTGGATTTGATGAGGAAAGCCCTGAAACCACAGATTCGGCACCTGTTGTCAAAGTAGACAGCAACTTTGTAAACCTCTGGACAGCACCAGTAGAATGGCGAATGATGAGGCTCGAGCCAGAGGAACAAAAACTCGTTAAATACGGAAAAGAACTTATTGCACATACCTCGCAATACCTAGGCCCTAAGGGTAGTGTAAGAAATATTTCCAATGGCATGAATTGTCAAAATTGTCACCTAAATGCAGGCTCACAGCCTTGGGGGAATAATTATTTTGCGGTAGAGGCCAATTATCCTAAATTCAGAGAGCGTTCAGGAGCAGTAGAAGATCAGGTAAAACGAGTAAATGATTGTTTTGAAAGAAGTCTGAATGGACAGGCTCTTGATTCGAATAGTACCGAAATGAAAGCTATACTGGCTTACATTAAATGGCTTGGCTCCGATGTTCCTAAAAAAACCACTCCGAAAGGTGCAGGAATATTCAAGGTGAAAGGTTTGAAGCGGCCAACTGACCCAATCAAAGGGCAAATAGTTTACGAAGCCAAGTGTCAATCGTGCCATCAAGCAAATGGTGAGGGCGTGTTGGCAGAGGATGGGAAAAGCTATACCTACCCACCATTGTGGGGCAAAAACAGCTATAATCACGGTGCAGGACTATATCGAATATCGAATTTTGCGGGATATGTAAAATACAATATGCCACTTGGAGCCACCTACGAAAGACCACAATTGACCGACGAGGAGGCATGGGATTTGGGAGCGTATGTAAACTCACAGCCTCGCCCTGCAAAAGACTTGAGTAAAGACTGGCCCAATATTGCAGGCAAGCCTTTTGACCACCCATTCGGTCCTTATGCTGATCCATTTTCTGAAGAACAACACAAATATGGCCCTTACAAACCGATAAAAGACTGGATAGCGGCACATAAAAAGGATAAAAAATAGTAAATAATCAATCTTAAACAATGAAAATAAAAGTAGCTTTAATGCTGGCCTTGTCTATGGCCGCTGCAATCAATTCTTTTTCCCAAGAAAAAGTACATAATGTCGTTTTTCACTTATCAACACCCGATACGCTAGCCTACAGAGCCCTTACAAAGCAACTGGACAATGTTCTTAAGGTTTGGCCAAAAGCAAATATTGAAGTGGTAATACACAACAAAGGCTTGGGTTTTGTCATAAAGGGAAAAAGCCATTTTGAACCAGAAATAGACGTTTTGGTCAACAAAGGTGTAAAGTTTGTTGTTTGCGAGAATTCTTTACAGCAGCAAAAATTAACGAAAGAACAAATATTTACAAAGGCCTCGTTTGTGCCAGCTGGCCTGGTAGAAATCATCGAGAAGCAGGAGGCAGGTTGGTCATACATTAAAGCAGGATTCTAAACATTACACTTATGCAATCAAGAAGAAAATTTCTACAGTCAAGTATTTTGGCAACTGCAGCAGCGGCTTCACCTGCTACTGTTTTGGCCAAAGATAAACCAGAACTCAACGAAAAGGGAAGTTTGGAAGCTCTCAAAAATGGTACTATTACCTTCCTACAGACAACAGACGTTCATTGCCAACTGCACGCTCACGACGAGCTCTTTTGGGAAGATAACAAGCTGGTGTTTAGAAAAACAGGAGGCTATCCCCACATGGCTACGGCACTGGATATGCTCAAAAAAGAAAACCCTGAGAATACCATCACCATTGACACTGGAGATATGTTTCAAGGAAGTATGCTCTCGGTTAAAACCTCAGGACAAGCCTTTGTTCCCTTATTGAACGCCATGAACTACGACCTTTATCTGCCCGGAAACTGGGAAGTGGTGTATTACAAAAAGAATATGCAAAAACTACTGGGTGGCTTGCTAGCACCCAAGGTTTGTGCCAATATGTACCACGATTTAGGAGAAGGCAAAAAAGGCGAACTGATATTTCAGCCTTATCAAATTGTAAATAAACTTGGTGCTAAAATCGGTATTTTGGGTTATACCGACCCATTGGTGCCTCTTCGTCAGTCGCCATTGTATAGCAAAGGAATAGTTTATACAAAACCCGAGGATAACCTCAAAGAGTATGTGGAGTTACTGAAAGAGCAAGAACAATGCGATTTTATCATCATTCTCTCACATCTGGGTTTGTCGCAGCAGATTGCCTTAGGGAATCACCCGCATTGTAAGGGCGTAGATTATATTTTTGGTGCTGATACACATGAAAGAGTACGGAAGCCAATTCAGGCAGAGTATTGCAAAATAGTGGAACCAGGAGCATTTGGGTCATTTATAGGACGCCTAGACCTGAAGGTAGTAAATGGCAAAATTGTCGGTGAAAAATACGAACTCATTGAAGTAAGTCCCAAAAAGTATCCAGCAAAAAAAGAAATTTTAGACTTGGTAAATGCCCTCGAAAAACCATATAAGGATGAAATTGGTAAGGTTTTAGGTTACAGCACTGTGCCGCTATACAGAAATTTCGTGGTTGAAAACACAATAGACACCATGATAGTAGATGCCCTAAAATGGAAAGTTAATGCTGATGTGGTGCTATCTAACGGTTTTAGGTTTTGCCCCCCTCGGAATGTCGGGTCTGATGGCAAGGTAGCAATCACAGAGGGTTATCTGTACGATATGTTGCCAGTAGATTCAACCATTCGAACAGCCAAGGCCACTGGTCAGCAGATTATGGATTGGTTGGAAAAGGAACTTCAAAATGTTTTTGCTCAAGATGCTTCCAAGCGATTTGGGGGTTGGTTAATACGATTCAAAGGCATGCAGGTGGAGTTTAAGGCATTTGAGAGAGTAGGGCATAGAGTTCAAAAAGTAACCATAGCCGAGCAACCATTAGATTTGAAAAAAACCTATACGCTATGTGCATGTGAACGCGACGGCGACCCGGATGATATGCTCTGCCGCATGAAAGGCGTAAAGGAAGGAACCAACACTTCATACACCCTGCACAGTATGATGAAAGAATATTTGCATAAGTTCTCGCCAGTGACTCCAACACTTAGGCATGATGCCAAAATATTGGACGCTCCACAGGATTTATTAAGTCAGGTTTCTGGAGTTGATTATCAGTTTGTGTAAGATAAGGCATTGGCTGCATGAAATGGCAAAGATGATGTACTATTTCGTTGGTTATTAGATGATTAAAAGAATATAGCAACAGTTATTTTTGGTTAAACTTAAAGGGGTTGTATTTTGCCATTTTCTTGGTTTAGAATACAGCCTCCTTTTTTTATAAGAGTAAAATACCTTTTACAAGTCAGCAATAATCACGCACAGTGTAACATTTATCACGAAAATAGCCCTTTAGGTCATATACTTTTGTGCACATTTCAATTTTTATGAGGAAAGTCATATTTACATACGTATTCTGGTTATTGTTAATTTCAAGTCTTAAAAGTTTTGGTCAGGGAATCCATGCCCATCATGAAGCTAACAAGGACACCAATAGCTTAAATCATTTTTTTGGAAAAGGTCGCTTTTATGGACATGCAAGGTCATTTATGTCTGGGACAATTAACGAGAATGAGCTTAGCGATTATCACGCCTGGGGCGTTGGTGCCGGAATAGGCTACGAAACGCCCAAGTTTTTCAAGCATTTTCAGGTCGGTTTAAGTGGGTTTTTCATGTTTAATCTGATGTCCTCGGATTTGAAAGAGCTCGACGAAAAAACCAACCAACCAAATAGGTATGAAGTTGGTCTTTTTGATATTGAAAGACCCGATGACCATGAAGACCTGGACCGATTGGAGGAGCTATTTTTTCGAACGCACCTAGGCAAAAAGTCTAACATAACCATAGGAAGGCAAATACCTCTTACTCCGTTTATTAACCCACAGGATGGACGAATGAGGCCAACCTTGGTTGAAGCAGCTGTTTTTGAGTATAAAGAAATGAAAAACTTAAACCTCCATGCGGAATATATATGGAGAATTTCGCCTCGGTCAACCGTAAGGTGGTACAAAACGGCCGAAAGTATTGGAATATATCCCTCAGGTGTAGATACAGGCGGAAATCCTTCAAAATATGCCAATGAGCTGGAGTCTGACGGAGTCCTTATTGCGGGTGCCAATTACCAAAAGAAAAATTGGAGTGCTCAAGTTTGGAATATGTATAATGAGAATTTGCTAAATACAGCACTTTTAAAAATAGAATGGAAGTCGAACACAGTAAATGGTAGGAATTGGCTCATAGGTGGACAAATTCTGGATCAAAAAACAATCGGAAATGGTGGAAATGTTGATCCGAAGAAAGCTTATGCTTTAGTTGGGAGTGGAGCCAATATATTCTCAGCCAGAGTAGGCAAGCAATCTCTTAAGTTCGATTGGTACATAAATGCCACTAGGATTACTGACAGAGGTAGGTATCTTATGCCTCGTGAATGGGGACGTGAAAGTTTTTACACCTTTATGCCTCGTGAAAGAAACGAGGGATTTGGAGATTTAACGGCCTTAACCCTAAATACCTATTACAAACCAGAAAAACATATAAAGTTAGAGATGAGTGCGGGGTATTTCAAATTACCAGATGTTAAGAACTTTGCTCTCAATAAATATGGTATGCCTACCTACAGTCAGATTAACATGGGTGTAACTTATCAGTTTGACCATTATCTGAAAGGCCTCAGCATGCTCTTACTCGTAGTACGGAAAGACGAACTTGGAGAAACATACAACAACGATCGCTATATTTTTAATAAAGTAAATTTAACGCATTTAAACCTAATTGTAAATTATCATTACTAAAACAAAAACAAATGAATCAAATTATTGAGTTTATTCTTAAGCCTTGGCCATGGTATGTTGCAGGGCCATTAATTGGCCTTACTGTGCCGACCCTCCTTTTGATTGGCAACAAGTACTTTGGAATTTCGTCTTCTTTACGTCATGTTTGTGCTGCTTGTATTCCAGCCAACATTCCTTTTTTTAAATACGATTGGAAAAAGGAAATCTGGAACCTAGTTTTTGTACTAGGTGTATTTTTTGGTGGTATAATCGCCACAAATTTTCTTGAAAACCCCAACGATTTTGTACTTTCTGAGGCCACCATAGCAGATCTTAAGGGATTAGGAATTACTGATTTTGCAGGCCTTATGCCAGCAGATTTGTTTTCCATAGAAACCCTGTTTAGTTTCAAAGGCTTTTTGTTTTTTGTCCTTGGTGGTTTTTTAGTGGGCTTTGGAACCCGCTACGCAGGAGGCTGTACCTCGGGACACGCTATTATGGGTCTTTCTAACTTACAATTACCGTCGCTTATTGCTACATGTTGTTTTATGGTTGGAGGTTTTGCAATGACTCACCTCATCATGACTGTTATTTTCAGATTATTTTAAAAATTATTAATTTTAATAAAAATGAGCACCATTAAAGAAGTTAAAAGTGAGGTATCAACACCAGAGACGTTTGTATGCGAAGCACCCAACGATATGGTAAAAGGTGAAAGTTGGACCGATAATATCAAATACCTTGTAGTAGGCATCATGTTTGGTATTGTGTTTGTAAAAGCAGAAATCATATCGTGGTTCAGAATTCAAGAAATGTTTCGTCTTCAGAGTTTTCACATGTACGGAGTTATAGGGAGTGCTGTGGTAGTAGGAATGATTTCAATATTCTTAATCAAAAAATTTAACATCAAAACTATCACCGGAGAAGTTGTTGTTTTTCACCCAAAGACTTTTCAGAAAGGGCAAGTATATGGCGGCTTAATTTTCGGTTTGGGTTGGGCTATCACGGGTGCGTGCCCTGGCCCTATTTTTGCCCAAATTGGTAGCGGTTATGTGGTTGTATTGGTTACGCTTCTAAGTGCCATTGCTGGTACTTGGACTTACGGACGCATAAAAGGGAGCTTGCCAAATTAATGCCTTCAGAAATCAGAAATAGAAAACCCCTCTTGCAGTTTGTAAGAGGGGTTTTTGTTTTCTAATCGCACAACTTTTGTCCAAGGATAAGTCAGATTTTCAAAACTAGATTCCCTCTCGACGAATTCATAAATAACTTTTCATGAAAATCTTTCGAGGGCGTAGGCTGTGGCCACTTGTTTTCTATTATCATAGTTCCTGTGATAATATCAAAACCTTTTCTTTTCTTTAGAATTTTTGCTTTGATATCTGATACCCCATGCTGTATCAGCCCCAACTTACGGGCGGCTTCCCTTGATAGGTCTATAACGCGTTCGCCAACAAATGGCCCGCGGTCATTTACTTTTACTATTACTTTTTTTCCGTTTCTAGGATTTTCTATTTGTATCAATGTACCAAAAGGCAACGTGCGATGTGCACATGTATAATAGCGGCTGTTGAAAACGTCTCCGTTTGCAGTTGTTTTGCCATTAAATTCTTTGCCATAAAACGATGCTAAGCCTTCAAACGATTTTTTGTATTCTAATCCTTGTGAAAATGAAGGCACAAAACCTAAAGCAGAAATAAGTATTATAAAAAGTGTTTTTGTAAAATTCATACGCACTTAATTTTTTTACAAAATAAACGGTTGGAGGTTTAGGGAATTGTTAATGGAATTAAAAAAATCAGTGATTTCTTGAAATAGTACAATGTTTACTTCTAAAATCATAAAATTGAATAATGGTTTTATGTTGATTTTGAGGGAGTTGAGGGTTTTTTATGATAGGTTTCTAAAATATTTATGACGGAAATGTCTCTTAATGTGTTATTGCTACACTTTTAAAATGTTCTAAGAATCTGATGATTTTTGACTCAATTATTTGGCCCAAACTTGATGGGTGATTAATCTTACTTGGTGAAAAACAGTGCAGGTTTTCTGAAATTACAGTTTAAAACCCCAAAACGTTAGCTCTTAAATCAATTTCCTTAAGTTAAAAATACGTTGCATGTTTTTTGAAAAAGAAAATCTAAGAGCTAAATCTTATTATTACGCCT
>Ga0164292_10004312_pt1 | contig 11569 bp, 9 predicted proteins | sample GEODES117metaG_FD_111486 | JGI IMG/M metagenome (GOLD analysis project Ga0164292, IMG submission 111486) | Eutrophic lake water microbial communities from Lake Mendota, Wisconsin, USA - GEODES117 metaG | ecosystem: Environmental > Aquatic > Freshwater > Lake | place: USA: Lake Mendota, Wisconsin... | reverse complement strand
GGAAGGGGGGTCTGTAGTAGTCGATGCGCAGGCCGCGCCGCTGGCCTTCGGCCACCACCGCCTGGGCCACCACCATGTTCCAGTAGAGCTCGTCGCTGATGCCGGGATACATGGGCGGCGCCCCCGCGGCAACGGCAGCACCGCTGGTACCGGAGCCGGCGATATTCTGGGAGTCGGCGTGGCCGGCCATCACCAGGATCGGAGTGGCTGGGGAGAGGGCGCGGCTGCCGACCCAGTCGCGGCGGAGACGGCTGCGGGGGCCGGTGAGTGGATCGCTGTCAGGGCCGGCGGGGTTGGGGCTGACGCCGCTCTGGCCAGGGGGCCGGGGGCGGAACCGGGCGACGGCGTGGCCCCGTCTTGGGCCTGAACGGCGGCAGGGAACCCCAGGGGGGCCAGCCCCAGCAGGGCGGTGAGAACAACCGTGGAGAAGCGGCGGTGCATGGCGGAGGGGCGGCGGAGGAGAGCGCCGGGCGGGAGGGCTTCAGATCGGCGAGGTGAGCAGGGCGCCGTCGCTGGCCAGCTGCAGGCGGGGCCCCAGCTCGGTTTCAATCGCGATCAGCTCGTCGCGGTGGGCCCGAAGCCGCAGGGTGCTGCCCGCGGTGCCGGGCTCGTTGAGCAGGCGCAGCTCAAGGCTTTCGCTGCGCTCGGCGCGACGCCGGTAGATCCAGCCGGCGAGGGGACCCACCAGGGTGAGCAGCAGGGGCCACCAGCTGAGGCTGGGCAGGAGCTGGCGCAGCACCAGGCCCAGGCAGGCCGCCCCCAGGGCGCCGAGCAGGGAGAGCAGCACGGCCAGGGGCAGGCTGGAGCTCACCTGGCCGCGAAAGCGCAGCACCTGGCGTTCCGGATCACTGGCCTCGGTGCGCCAGCCGCGGGCGTCGAGCCAGCCGCTCAAGCCGTCGAGCACCTCCACCGGCGGCCGGGGGGAGTGCACCTCCACGGTGGTGGTGCGGTCCTTGCTGGCGGCGCGGAGGAAGAACACCAGCCCGATCGCCAGGAGCAGCGTGAGCAGCAGAGTGGAACCCAGGGTGGGCATCGCGGAAGCCGTCTGGGCCGCAGAAGAGTGGCATTCTCCCCCATTCGGGCCGGAGCCGCCGTTGCCGGCGCGGCCGAGGGCCGGAGTCGGTGGGTCACGATGGGGAGTGCCCGTTCTTGCCGCAGCGCGCCCCGATGGCCCAGGCCCCCGCCAGCTCCACGCTGCCGCCACCGGCGCGCTTTGCCGTGTTCGATGGCGATCTCGATGAGGAATGGGGGCTGCTGTTCGGGGGCGCGGGCGCCCTGGCGGTGGACACCGAGGCGATGGGGCTGATGCACGGCCGCGACCGGCTCTGCCTGGTGCAGATCTGCGATCAGGCCGACAACGTGGCCTGCATCCGCCTGGCGCGGGGTCAGCGACAGGCGCCGCGGCTGCAGGCCCTGCTGGAGGACGGCGGCATCGAGAAGGTCTTTCACTTCGCCCGCTTCGACGTGGCGGCCCTGGCGGAGAACCTCGCCATCGCCGTCAACCCCCTGTTCTGCACGAAGGTGGCCAGCCGCCTGGCCCGCACCTACAGCCCCCGCCACGGCCTCAAGGAGGTGGTGGGCGAGCTGGTGGGGGTGGAGCTGGACAAGCAGGCCCAGAGTTCCGACTGGGGGAGGGTGGAGGAGCTCAGCGACGCCCAGCTGGCCTATGCCGCCGGGGATGTGCGCTGGCTGCTGGCGGCCCGCGACCGCCTGGAGCTGATGCTGCGGCGGGAGGAGCGCTGGGAGCTGGCCCAGCGCTGCTTCGCCTGCCTGCCGGTGATCGCCGAGCTGGATCGCAACCGCTTCGGCGCGATCTTTGAGCACTGAGCCCTGGCTGGAGGGGTGAGCTCCGGGGTGGTCAGTCCTCGGTCATGAAGTAGTCGTCGCTGCTCAGCGCCTGCAGCATGGCGGTGAGCCGGGCGGCGTTGTCGACGCCCGAGGCTTCCGCCTCCGCCAGCATCAGCTCGGCCAGGGCCAGGCGGGCGGCGGTGTCGCGGCGTCCCTCCTGGGCGGCGCGGATGTCGACGCGGCGGCGGGCGGCCGCGAGGCTGACCCCAAGGCGGCTGGCCAGGCGGCCGCAGGCGGCGTTGTAGTCGCGGTCGGGGATGCCGGCCATCGCGGGGGGGAAGGGCAGGGCGAGGACGGAGCCATCATCCCCCGCCGGGGTCCGCGCCAGCGCCAACCGCCAGCAGCCGGGCCTCGATCAGGGCCGCCAGCCGCCCACTCCCGCCGGGCGGCCCCATCCGCCGCCGACCGATCGCCCCCAGCCGCCGGCGCAGCTCGCCATCGGCCAGCAGCGCCGCCAGCCGTCGGCGCAGCTCGGCCGCGTCGTGGCAGGGGTGCACCGCACCCCCCAGCAGCCGGCTCTGACGCGTGGCGAAGCCCGCCTGGAACTGGGGCCCGGCGCCGGGAAGGGAGAGGGCGGGGATGCCCAGTCCCACCAGCTGCTCACAGGCCGTGCCGGCGGTGGCCAAAGCCACCTCGCCCCAGGCGGCCCAGGCGGCGAAGCGACCGGGGCCGATGAGCAGCTCCAGCCCGCCCCGCCGCCAGGCCGCCGCCGCGTCACTGCCAGCGGGAATCGGCTGGGGGAGAAAGCCGGCAGCCGTCAGCAAGGCTGCCAGGTCCGCCGGGGTGGGGCGGCCACCGGTGCTGAGCAGGGCGGTGGTGGACTCGGCCATCTGCGGCGGCAGGGCCGCCAGCAGGCGATCCAGGTTGCGTTGCGCCTCGGGCATGCGGCTGCCGGGGAGCAGCAGCAGACGTCGCCGGTCCGTCAGCCAGCCGGGCAGGGGCCCCGCCACCAGACCATCCATCATCGGGTTTCCAGGCGCCAGGGCGGCCACCCCATGGCGCCGCAGATTGCGGGCCGTGAGGCGGTCCCGCACGGCCACCAGGCGACAGCGGCGGGAGCGCATCAGCGCCCAGTCCCAGGGATCCCACTCGCTGCCCTTGAGCCGGTGGCAGGCATCGGCCAGGGGGGTGGCCCGCCAGCCCTGGGGCGCAGGCGTGGCCCAGGTGAGATCGCTCTTGGGGGTGCCGACAAAACCGTAGGGAGCTCCGGCAACCCAGGCCAGCAGCAACGGCAGCAGGTCGCCCACCGCCAGGATGGGATCGCCGCTCAGCCCCCAGCGGCGCACCAGCCGCCATTGGCGCCCGCTGAGCCCGGCCAACCCGGCCCCCAGATCCGCCAGCAGACCTGGGAGGCTCTGGTTGCTGAAGCCACCGCTGGGCAGCTCCTGGCGCGGTCCGACCCGATGGAGCCAACCCAGGCCTTCCGCCGCTGCGAAAGCCTCCCCCTGGCCCACCAGGGGGAGGACGGCGACGGAAAGCCGGGTCGGCCGCCGCTGCTGCAGGGCCTCGATCAGCCGCAGGGCGATCAGATCCTCCCCGTGGCCGTTGCTCAGGACCAGCAGGCGGGAGGGCATGCCATGGCTGATACGATCCGAAGAAGGGAGTCTGCTCCCCGGCTGGCGGCATGGCCAAGTGGTAAGGCAGAGGATTGCAAATCCTTTACCCCCAGTTCGAATCTGGGTGCCGCCTCTGTTTCCTTGAAGGCAATCCCACCCCACATTTGGGGGCTTGACCCGCTATTTGCCCTGTTCCCACGCCACCAGTGGTGCTTGGCGCCGATGGCTGTCGTGAATCCCGATCCTCCGGCGAAAGAAGCTCAGCGGAACCTTGCTTCCGCCGGCCGCCGACCCCCTTCAAACCGGCAGGCTGGGCGCCTGCCATGCCTCTCTGATGGTGAGAATCGGCTTTGAAGGCACCTCGTGGGCAGCGCCACCAGCAGCAAAGAGTTCACATCGGAACGAATCCACTTCAGGCGCAGCAGCAGCTACCGGGGTTGGCAATGCGCCGCCATTTGGTGCAAGCGCTTCACGAAAGCCCTTGACTACGGCAACAGGACATTCACCCAGACCTCGACACAGGGAGAGCATGGGGCTATCCAGAACGACCAAACGGCCTTAATTTTCAACCAAACCAAAATCAAATACGAACCAACCTCACTCTGCTATTCACAAGCTATTGCCACTCACGACCCCTTCTTTTGCGACTCTACCCTCGACGGACTATTTCGCAGGCCTGCAAGGCGACAAGGCAAATTTATCGCCTTCGAGCAACAAAAATAAACTGGGCACCAAACAAGCCAGGAAACAAACGAAGGGCCAGTTGATCCATCTTCATCCTGAGCGGCCCCAGCAGACGGGAGAACGGAAAGATTCCATCCGATTGGCGCTTGATCAATTGGAAACCGGCATTTTCAATGAGTTGGGCGGCAGAGGTCCAATCATAAAAGCGATAATGGGTTTGATCCATAATTCCGCCGACAGTATATCGAAACCGTCCGCAGAGAAACTGAAGGCGCTGCTTATAAAAAAGAACGTTAGGGAGCGCAACAATAAGAGTTGTATCTTTGTGCACCGAGGATTCCAGAAGAGCGCGCAGCAGATGCTCCGGACAATAAAGGTGCTCCAGCACGTGTGAGCATACAATGCAATCAAACTTCCCCAAAGATTCCAGGTCGGGCTGATTAAGGTCCATGGTAATCACTGCGTCCAACCGCTGGGCCGCAAGCGCTGCCTCGTGATGGCTAAATGTAATGCCTGTAACGTGACATTCATTCTTCATTTTTAACCTGCCTCCAAAGTCGCCCCCTCCGCAACCAACGTCAAGAATCCGCGTGGCAGAGAAGGGCACAGCATCGAACACGGCTTTGTTGACCGATTGATAGACAAGCGCCGTAGAGAGAGAGTCTGTTGCTGACATTTTTTGCCTGGGTAGGTTAGACAGAAACTGCGGGGCCTCACAGCCAAGCCATCAGAGGGGGATAGCCCGCTCATAATAGCTATAGCTGAGCCGCTGTAGCGACATGGCAATCATCCGAGAGCAAGCATGCTGTCAAAAGCTTGCCGGATCGCGATTCGGCCCCCTCGCTTTTACAAAAAGGTTACCCTGCGCTCCAGCGATGAAGGAAAGACTGTAGGCCAGTTTGTTGGCAACGACAAAGCGGCTGAAGATCCCAACGGCTTCAGGGCTGTGCCGGCACGCTGGAGTGATTCTTACGTCTCAGGAAACCCACCTCGATCGAGGCGAGAAAGGGGCTCTGATCGTGGACCAGGACGGAATTGATGGACAGCAAGCAGCGTGGATTGAGTGCTGACGAGCCAGGCACCTTTCCAAAGCACACCCGTCGGAAGAAATGTCCTAGGGCGAAGGACAAAGTGATCCACAGGTGGCCATCGATTGATCTGATTGCGCCCCTCCATCCCAAGCCAGGCTCCCCGGGCGGTCATGCACCTGGTGCCTTGGAAACCAGTCATCAAATTCACGGGCTGTCGGGGCCGACCATGGGATGGGCCTCGAAGATCGACGTGATCAGCGAGCGGATCCCCTCAAAGGGCGTGGCATGGCCAGGAAGGGCCTTCCATGCCCCTGGCGTGGTGAGCACCCTGCGGGATGGCTAGTGTTGGGGAAGATCGTTGCTCCACCGGCATGAAATCTCTCCTCTGCATGCTCCTGATCGGCTGGCCCCTGCTGGTGGGATCCGGCGCCACGGCTTGCGAGAAGCACCTCAACGGGCACCAGAGCAGCTCCGCCACCGCGGCCGAGGCAGCCCGGCGTTGAGGCCTCGGGCTCAGGGGAAGATACCGAACAGAAGGGAGAGCAGGGCGAAGCCCACAACCCCGGCGAGGGCGAGCAGAGAGGTAGAGGAAGTCATGACGGCCCCGAAGGCGATGGGGGAACCCTAAAGGAAATCTGAAAAAGCGGACAGCCTCCATGGCTACTCCCCGGTCGTTTGTGACCTCCCGTAACCCGGGGGACGCCCTACGCCCGCAAGCATCTGCCTCCAGCCGCCAGGCGCTCCCATCGTGCGCCCGCACGTGGCAGCGCATCACCGTGGCGTTCAGCTCGCAGCGACCCTCGGCCAGCTGCCTCCGCAGGAGGTCGGCGCCAGCGGCTGGCGGCGGGGCGGCTGCGCCGTCTCCGAGGGCGAGCGTTGCTCCAGCCGGCAGCGACGCGGGTTCCGCTCCCAGCGCCCCATCTCCTCCAGGGGATCGCGGGCGCCGGGCACAGCCGCCACTCCAGGAGAAACCAGGATCAGCAGGAGGAGAAGAACGGTCCGGAGCGGGCAGCGGGCCGCACCGCTGGCACCGAGAGGGCGCATGGCCATGGGTCCGGGGCCCTCAGTAGCCGGAATCGGCCACGCACATGCCGATGCAGCTGAGCCCGTTGCGGGCGGTGCGGCCGCAGTGGCCGCAGAGCACAGGGTCGGCGGGCGCCGCGGGGGCGCCCCCGCTCGCCGACGAATCCGCCCCTGCCCCCGCGACCGGACCAGCCAGCGGGCTGCCTGCCTGGGGAAGGGTTCCGGGGCGGCCTGGAGGAAGCAAGGCGTGGGGAAGCACGAGAGTTGATCATGGCCCCGCGATCGCCCTGCCGTGACCTCCATGCCTGCCCCTGCGGCCCTCTCCGCCCTGCCGTCGGCTGACGCCGTCCCCGGGGTCGGGGTGGGCACCTGGGCCTGGGGCAACCGTTTCCTGTGGGGTTATGACCCCAGCCAGGATGAAGCCCTGCGGGCCTGCTTCGAGCGGGCGGTGGCGCTTGGGCTCTCCTTCTTCGACAGCGCCGATTCCTATGGCACCGGCCGGTTGCGGGGACGCAGTGAGACCCTGCTCGGCGACTTCTGCGCCGCCCTGCCGGCGGAGCGCCGCGCTGGCCTTTGCGTGGCCACGAAGCTGGCACCATTCCCCTGGCGGTTGGGCCGCCGGGGCTACAGGCGAGCCTTCCGCGAATCCCGGGGGCGGCTGCGGGGCAAGCTCGACCTGGTGCAGATGCACTGGAGCACCGCCCGCTACCTGCCGTGGCAGGAGCTGCCCCTGCTCAACGGTCTGGCGGACCTGGTGGAGCAGGGCGAGGTGGGCGCCCTGGGGGTTTCCAACCTGGGGCCGCGGCGGCTGCGCCAGCTGCAGGCCCAGCTGGCCGGGCGCGGCGTGCCGTTGCGCAGCCTGCAGGTGCAGCTCTCGCTGCTGGCCCCGGAGGCGCTGGCGGCGGGGGGGGTGGCGGAGGTGTGCCGGGAGCTGGGGCTCACCCTGATCGCCTACAGCCCCCTGGCCCTGGGCCTGCTGGGACGGGCGCCCGGGGCGATGCCCGCCCCGCCGGCGGGTCCGCGGGGGCTGCTGTTCCGGCGGCTGTGGCCACGCCTGCAGCCCCTGCTGGAGGGGATCCATGCGATCGCGCGGGACCGGAACGCCGAACCGGCCGCGGTGGCCCTCAACTGGTGCCGGGCCCATGGAGCCTTGCCGATTCCGGGGCTGCGGAGTGTGGATCAGGCCGAGGCCGCGGCCGCGGCCCTGAGCTGGCGGATGGATGACAACGAGCGCCTGGAGCTCGACGCCCTCAGCCGCCGCTGCGTGAATGCCGGCGCGCGCATGCCGGCGAATCCCTTCCTCAGCGACTGATGGCCGGGGAAGGATCGGGGGTAAGCACCACCGGGAGGCTCGCCGGAGCGCTTTCGGGTGGCTCGTGGCCCTGGAGCATCCGCTGCACCTCGGGGTCATCGCTGGCCGGGGAGCTGGCGCTGCTGGGACCACAGGCGGAGAGGGCCTCTTGCAGCAACGAATCGAAGGTGGAGCCGGGCAGCCGATGCCGGGCCAGTTCCAGGAAGGCCCGGGCCAGGGATTCGCCGGCGGCGGCGCGCAGGGCGGGATTGCAGCGGCGCAGCTCCTGCTCCTGGGCGATGGCCGAGAGGAACCGCTCCGTCACATCTCGCTTGGTGGTGGCCCGGATGCGGATGTCCTGGTCGGCCTGGGTGAGGCCCCCCTGGCGCTCAATCTCCTGCAAGCGGCGGTTGAGGCTTTCGAGGACCTCGCGGGCTTCTTTGGTGATGTGGGTGAGCTGGCCGTCCGAGAGGCGGGGCAGATCGGCCACGTAGACCTTGCCGTGGTCCCGCAGGGTGAGAAACGTGGGGCGGTGGCCACCACCACCGCTGCTGTCGCGGCCACTGCCGGGGTTGATCTCCCGGGGTCGGGGCTGGAGGGGGCGCGTGGGGCGCTGGGGCGGGGTGGGCCCGGCGGAGCTACGGCGACGGGTGATGCGGGAAGAGGTCTCGAACATGGCTATCGGCGGAGTCGGCGGAGTCGGCGGATGGGCCCGGGGTTCGGGCAGCATCCCGGTATTACGTATTCAGCACTACCAGGGGGACGATACGAACCCGAGGGCGGTGGGGCCAGGGCAGGCTCAGTACGGCAAGCCGGCCAGGGGCCGCTCGCCCGCCTCCCCCACCGCGACATGGCCCAGTTCCCAGGCCAGGAACCCCAGCTCCCCGCAGAGGCTCAGGGCGCCGTCCAGGGCATCGGCAGGAAGCACCAGGCAGAAGCCCACGCCCAGGTTGAAGGTGTTCCAGAGATCCTCTTCCGGCACTTCCCCCGCCTCCTGGAGCCAGGTGAAGAGAGCGGGCCGCCGCCAAGCCTGGGCTTCGATCACGCCATGCACGCCCCCCGGCAGACAGCGGGGCAGATTTTCCGGCAGGCCCCCGCCGGTGATGTGGGCCATGCCATGGAGGGGCACGCCGGCCGCCCGCAGCCCCTTCACCAGGTCGCCGTAGAGGGTCGTGGGGGTGAGCAACTGCTCGATCAAGGTGGGCCCGGCTGGATCGAGCCGGGTCTCGGCCGTTACCCCCCGTCGGGTAAGGATGCGACGCACCAGGCTGAAGCCGTTGCTGTGCGCGCCGCTGCTGGCGACGGCGACGATCCGATCGCCGGCCACCACCTGCCGACCGTCGATCCGCTCCTCTTCCTCCACCACCGCCACGCAGAACCCGGCCAGGTCGTACCGGCCGGCCGGATAGAAGCCAGGCATCTCGGCCGTCTCCCCACCGAGCAGGGCGCAGCCGCTGCGGCGGCAGCCCTCGGCGATGCCCTCCACCATCTCGGCCAGCGCCTCAGGGGCCAGGCGGCCGGTGGCGATGTAGTCGAGAAACAGCAACGGCTCGGCGCCACTGGTGATCACGTCGTTGACGCACATCGCCACCAGATCGATGCCGACGCCGTGGTGGCGGCCGTAGTCCTGGGCCAGCTCCAGCTTGGTGCCCACCCCATCGGTGCCAGCCACCAGCAGCGGCCGGCGCATCCCCGCCGGCAGGCGGCAGAGGCCCCCGAAGCCCCCCAGTCCACCGAGCACCTCCGGGCGGCGGGTGCTTTCCACGCTGGCGCGGATGCGGTCGACGAAGGCGCGGCCGGCCACCACGTCCACCCCCGCCGTGCGGTAATCCATCGGCTTTTGACCCGTTTCTCTCCCCGATCCTGCCCGCCCACGCCACCACAGACAGGGGACGGTCCGCGGATTGGCCCAACAAAGCATCAGCCGTGCTGATCACTTTGATCGGATCTGCTGATTGCTCGGCTGTCGTGGTGGGGCCGGCAAGGCCTGTGGCACAGGGGGGGTAGGGGTGTCGATGAAAAAAACTGATCAGTGATTGAAGACGATCTCGCCGACCAAAAACGCCGGCGCACGCCCTTACCTTTGCTGTGTCGTGATTCTTGATAGGAACCCGCCAGGTTCATTCATCACCTTGTCCGGTCGCTTTCTTCGCCACCGTTCCAGTTGATGAATTCGGCCCTCTTCCCTTCCGGGATCAGCAGGGCTTTCGTCACCGCCGGTTTCCGACCGTTATGCGTGCACCTCAACTCCTGGGCGCCGCCGCCCTCCTGATCACCAGTGCCGCCGGCATCGCTCCGGCCTCCGCTGGCAGCTTCCAAGCCGCCACCCCCACATCGGTGGCCATCCTCGAAGCGAACCCCACCCCCTCCTGGGAGGACCGGTTCATCAGGCAGATCCCCCCGGCTCCCCTCGCCCAGGGGCAGCAGATCGCCTCCGCCGCCGTCTCCACCGGCCAGGCGAGCTGGTATGGACCCGGCTTCTATGGCAACCGCACCGCCAGCGGCGAAGTTCTCCGCCCGGGCACCCTCACCGCCGCCCATCGCACCTTGGCCTTCGGCACCCGCGTCCGCGTCACCAACCTCTGGAACGGTCGCACCGCCGTGGTCCGCATCAACGACCGCGGCCCCTTCCATGGCGGTCGCATCATCGACCTCGCCCACGGCGCTGCCCAGGAGCTGGGCGTGACCGCCAGCGGCGTCGCCCAAGTGAAGATCGAAGTGCTCGATTGATCCCCGCGGGATCTCCCGACCCATCCGCCAGATTGGCGGGTGGGTTTTTTGCTGCCTGAAGGGTGGATCTGCTCCGCACCGCTGCCGATCTGGCCCGCTGGCGCCGGAGCGAACCGGGCCAGCCCCTGCATTTCGTGCCCACGATGGGCGCCCTGCACGGGGGCCACGTCGCCCTGCTGCACCGCGCCGCCGAACCCCGCGCCGCCGGGCCGCCGCGGGTGCTGCTGAGCGTGTTCGTCAATCCGCTGCAGTTCGGGCCGGCGGAGGACTTCGCCCGCTACCCCCGCGACCTGGAGCGGGACGCCGCCCTGGCGGCCTCAGCCGGCGCCCACGCCCTGTTCGCCCCCGCCGTGGCGGAGCTTTACCCGCACGGCCCCGAGGAGATCACCCGGGTGCAACCGCCGGCCTCCCTGCAGAGCCAACTTTGCGCCCGTTCCCGACCGGGCCACTTCGACGGGGTGGCGACCGTGGTCTGCCGGCTGCTGGCCTTGGTGCGGCCGGCGCGGGCCCTGTTCGGCGAAAAGGACTGGCAACAGCTGCTGATCCTGCGGCGGGTGGTCGCCGACCTCGGCTTGCCGGTGGTGCTGGAGGGGTGCGCCACGGTGCGCGAGGTGGATGGGCTGGCCCTCAGCTCCCGCAACCGTTATCTCGAGCCACCGCAACGCCGCAGCGCCGCCGCCCTGCCGGCCGCCCTGGCTGCAGCAGGGGCGGAGCTGGGTGCGGGGGCCTCCGCGGAGCAGGCCCTGGCCGGCTGCCGAGCCCGGCTCACCGCGGCCGGGCTGGCGGTGGACTATCTCGAGCTGGTACAGCCGCATACATTGACTGCCAGGCAGGCGCTGGCCGGGCTAACCCTCCTGGCGGCCGCCGTCCACTGCGGCCCGGCCCGCCTGATCGATCACCGCTTCCTGATGACCCGCTCCCCGATTGTCGCCATCGACGGCCCCGCCGGCGCCGGCAAGAGCACGGTCACTCGCGCCTTCGCCCGTCGCCTGGGCCTGGTCTACCTGGACACCGGCGCGATGTACCGGGCCCTCACCTGGTGGGTCCGGGAGCGGGGCGTGGATCCGCGTGACGGTGCCGCCGTGGCGCCCCTGCTGGAAGGCCTCGACTTGCTCTTGGCGGGGGGAGCGGACGGACAGCGGGTGCTGATCAATGGCCACGACGTCAGTGAGGCGATCCGCGCGCCGGAGGTCACTGCCCTGGTGTCCACCGTGGCGGCCCACCCCTGCGTGCGCGAGGCCCTCACCGCCCAGCAGCGGGCGATGGGCCGCAGCGGCGGGCTGGTGGCCGAGGGGAGGGACATCGGCACCGCCGTCTTCCCGGACGCCGAGTGCAAGGTGTTCCTCACCGCCAGCGTGGCCGAGCGGGCCCGGCGCCGGGCGGAGGACCTGCGGCAGCGGGGCTTC
>Ga0164292_10004311_pt1 | contig 11569 bp, 16 predicted proteins | sample GEODES117metaG_FD_111486 | JGI IMG/M metagenome (GOLD analysis project Ga0164292, IMG submission 111486) | Eutrophic lake water microbial communities from Lake Mendota, Wisconsin, USA - GEODES117 metaG | ecosystem: Environmental > Aquatic > Freshwater > Lake | place: USA: Lake Mendota... | reverse complement strand
TCTGTGCCATTATAAAAAATATTTTGTTTCAATAACCTTTAATAAACTAATTTTTGTTGTCTTGTATTCCATTGGGTTAAACCCATCTACTTTATTCAGCCTGAATAATATTCCATCAATCCAATAAAACTTACTAAAGTCTAAGTTCATAATGTCAACAGTATCTAATAAAGCTGAACAAGTTAATAACTTTGAATCCTTGCTTGTAATTTCTGCAATGTATTCACTATGGTAGGCATTAAATATATTAGTTGTAGGATAAGTTGTAGCATTGAATTGTATCTCAAAAGGTACGCCAAAGTTAATATCATTTGTAGGTGCAAAAGGATTATCTAAATGCCCACCATATCCATAGGTAGTAAGGGTATCAAGGACTGCTAAACTATTTAATATATTATAACTTGTTCTGCCTGTTATTTTTTTAGCTTGCATTATCCTGATAACACTATCCATTGAATTTTCTTTTGTGTTATTATCAGATACCTTGTAAATAGCAGGATATATTTTATCCGTGCCTGTCTTTTGGTATAATACACTTGGCGCAAAGATTACTTCAAGCGAATCAGTTTCTTTACTAAAATCATATTCTGTATCAAAAATTCTATCGCCATAACTTTCATTATATTTTTTCTTATAATTCTCATTATAAAAATCATTATCCTCTTTAAACTTATAATGAAAATATCTTGCGTTTAATTCACTCATTGGCTTGATACTCAAAGGCTTAGACCTGTCTATTTTATTAGACCAGTCTAAAGCAGTTGCACTTGATTCGGGATAAAAATTAATATATGGTTTTATCATTATCTTTTTATCATCCCAAGTGTCCTCATATACATATAAATTAAACATCTTTGTAATGCTTAAAAAAAAGTCTCTTTGAAATATACCCTTTGGAATTGTATCATTAACAATTAATCCATCCCCATAAGCTACATCAACAGGCACAAAAGAATCCGAGAAAAAAGAAACTTGCCCCTCTGTTATCGTAACAGGTGGGTCATCTCTATTAGGTGCTGTGTTGGTAAACCTAAAACTTATTGCGTCATTTGTTACAATTAGTATTTCAAATTCGCCATCCTCACCAACTCCATCTGCAAAACTTGATTCATAAACGCTTACGCCATTTTTTAATATATTAAAAACTCCGCTTGTTGAATCCCCTGAAAATGAATAAATCATCTTTAAGGTAATAGAAGTTGCGCCTGTATAAGTGAATACGCTATTTGAAGACGTTGCAACTAATCCTGATCCTGTTACTGTTGTAAATCTATATAGGCTTGTTCCTGTAATTATTTGTTCTGTTGTTCTTGTAGCTACAGGAAAATTGCTTGTAGTCTTTGTTAAGCTCTTTTGATTGTGTGGAATGATAAGCCTATTAAATAGTTCCTGATCCCCTGCTAATAAATCTAATGTATAAGTGTAATCAGTTCCTGCAAATATCTTTTCTAAATACTCCGCTACATATAAAGCAGGACGAAATGACTTTACTTGAAAGTTAACTTTGTCCGTGCTAACATTTCCGTAATCAATCAATGGATAAAAGTAACCTGATCCTGCAACGCTATCCCAACTTGCTTTTATATTAGTTACATCGTAGATGTGATTGTATGCGCTAAAATCTAAGTCTGATAATCTCTTGTTTCCTAATGCAGTTATAAATCCACCCAACTCCCCAAACACAGAGCATTGATATTCAATGGTTTTATTATCAATTACAATCTCTAATATCCTTAAAGTCCCTTTAAATATTTGAATTTTATCAATAAATATTTTACAATTAGCTTGTTTTGAAGCGTTAAAATTGTAGTTAACATTCGGTAAATTATCATCTGTATCATTCGCATTCCCTAAATCAAATATAAAGCCAAATATTTTATTGTTTGTAGCCGTACCTGTTATGGATATTGTTTTACTATATGAAGTGTTCTTACTACCGAAGTCGGTAATATCATCAATCGTGTATGTAAACTCGGTACTAATATCCTGTACTAAATCAAGTCTATAATCTTCAATGTATATTTCTGTACTAATCATTATCTAAATTGACTATTTGTGTATTTGCCTACCTCGATTCCAATTTCAAAATTAAATAGCTTATCGCTTACCTCTAATTTATATTCGTAGTTTGTATCAGCTATCGTTACAGGGAAATAAGCACCTTGCACTTCCATATAACAAATGCTACTCGCTACTAATTGCGCAAGCCATTCGTAATCCTGTTGGCTTACCCAATCACTTATTAGCTTGTACTTATCTGTATGCTGAATAGCATAGTTTAAAGTAGTTTCATTGTACTTATTATAGACGTCATTGTTAGTCATTTGATTGCCTGTTAGCTGCCAATCATTGCGTCTATATGATGCCCTTTTAAACTCGCTTGACCTTTTATTAACCAAAGCAAATTTCATAGTATCCCAACCGCCTAATCTATTCAGGAAGTGCAAATTGTATTGCTTAAACTTAGGATAGCACTTTTGTACGAACTTAAGTTTACGAGATTCTGCAACCCCTAATTTTAAATAAACATTGTATCCGTAAGTATTCTCATTGATTATATTTGATCCTGCAAACGTATTGATATGCCCTGCTTGTAGGTTAAATAGATTCATCTGCCCTGTTAGCGTTACGCTTCCGCTTGCCGTATTGATAACCGCACCGCTTTCATTTATTACATCTATCACAGCAGTATAAGACCCAGCAGTTATTTTTAGATAGGTAGCAAAAAAATTATCGCCGTATTCTAAGACAATGTTATCTGTATCTCTTTCTGTAAGCCAATCATCCGTGTAATTTTCTAAAAGTAAGTTGTCGTAGTAATCAGATAAAACCAAAGGCGTGTTATTATTTACAAATAGAATGTCAGCAAATAAAGGCGGATAGTAATTGTAAGCACTTAAATTGCCAGATGCTAAATTATAGTTGCTTATTGATCCTGATGCATTCAGATATTCCTCGCCTACCCTATATTGATAATCAACTTTAATCTTATCATTTGTAGCTACCAGGATTGAATTGCCAGAAGGCTCAAAGTAGTTTTGAACATAAGCCCTAACCACAGGACTTGAATTATAAATACCATAGCTACCTTCTGCGCTTGGTGCTGGATATATCTTTGTTCTGCTAACTTGTGCGCCATCTATGAATATATCATAAATAAACTTAAATGAAGTTTCGCCTACATTTGTTGAACTCGCTACAAACCAAAGGTCATCGTGCATACTGCTATAAGTTGCAGGACTACTTTCTATTGTTATTGCCATTTTTTATTTCGTTTGCTATTTGTGTAATTTTTATTTCAACATCAAATCCTAATGCTGCGTTCATAACCTTTTGAAAATCAGCTCCGAATACACTATCCCTTGCCTTGTCAAAATACCTGGTTGATGTTAATCCTTCTTTGTGTATCTTTCTTGCTATTGCATATTTTAAACTTTTTGTTCCCTCTGTTGCTTTTAGTTCCACCCCTAACTTAGTATATTTTTTAACCGCAGTTGCTTTTTTCTTACCATACTTTAAAAAACCTTCTACCACTGAAATAGGAATAGCCTTTTTATTGCTCTTAAAAGCGTATGGGGTTTTGCCGTCTGCCTTTATATTTTTAGTTCCCTTTACACCCTGATTAACAAAATCCCAATACTTTGACGCAGGAGTATTTTTAGGGTAACCCATTGACAAGGTATAAGTTGTTCCGAATTGAGTAACTTCAAAAGTTAAATTATTCTCTATATTACCAGAAGCAATAGAATTGTTTGCATTTAAATTATCAATAGCCGCTTGTTGGAACTCTGCGCCGTATTTTAGAAGCATTGCCTTGATAACAGGCATATCTGGTTTGTCAGATTTTTGTTGCCCTAATGTGCTTAAAAAGCCATCTGCTATTGCCTTTGCCTGTGCTTGACTAATACTCATATCTTTAAATAGATAAACGGCTTAAATATACCGCACAAAAAACCCCCACCATATTGGCAGGGGTAAACCACAAATCTACAACTGTCTATGTAACTCCCTATCGTAATCCGCTTTTGCTTTTAGATAAGACAATGTATTTAAAGCCTCTATTGTTGCTCTGTCATAAACTTGCTCAACTCTGATATTTTCGTGGTCGGCAATAAGTTTGGCTGAATACTGCCATCCAAAATACTGCATAAATTTGCTACCACTTGGTTGGATTCCTCCTCCGTCTGACCTGTCATCATCATCTTGGCTACCAAATAATCCTTTGTAACTTCTATCCAATTTCTGAATACTTGATAAAAAAAAACCATCGAAAAATATACGTCTTGAAAGTTAGCTTGTAAAATATCTTCTGCATAATCTTCGTGCTTAGAAGCATCGTAATTGTCATCAACCCATAACCCAAGCCAATTCTTTTTCTGTGGCATTACCATTGTAGCACCTAACTTATGAAGGTTGCCGTATATATCCCCCACAAATGCTTTGCTTTCTACATATCTTCCGAATGGCATCCTTGTAACATCATAAATCAATCGGTATCTTTTGCCGTTTACCTTTATGACTTTTACAGGCTTACCCTCTGGCATACTATTTAAAAAATCGCACTCCTTTAGCTTTGCCTTGTATTCCGCTTGGGTTAAGCTATCAACCTGGTTTTCAGTCATATTGTAAACAATGCCTATAAGTTTAAACGACTTTTCTATTTCGTCGTCTTGTTTATTTGCAAGTGTTTTTACAATATTCTGATACTGCCAAACGCTAATGTTATTCCATTTCATAGCACGAAGTTACTAAAAGTTCCTCAATATCATTATCAGATTCTAAGATTTCATCAATCTTATTTAATACGTCTGCGCAAGTAAAGGGCTGCCCTGTCTTGCATTGCTGATCCACCCAATCCCGAAGGTTAATTAATTGTTTCATAGTATAAATTTTTTTAGTCCGTTTGCGCTTGTAATTATTGCCTCCGCCCTTTGTGTCAGGCTTTCAATCTGGCTTTGTAACTCCGCCCGATCCTTTGTGCAATAGTATCCGTTTGATGTACCCATAACAGGAAGTATGCCTTCTGATCTTATGAAGTTAATTATCTTCCTTAATCTTGGCTCGCTAAATAGTTTAATCCCGTACCTGTATTTATTTTCGTTTATTGCGTTTACAATATCCGCAGCCTTGATAGGATTGTCTTTAGTCTTTGTGCTTAAGCCCTTAATGATTATAGGCACAAGTTTCTTTTCGTCCTCTGTTAATTCCTTTGTGATTTCCTCAAAGTTAGTTATCATAGTATAGGTTTTACGATACGTCTGCCAATGCTAAATTTACCATTTTTAATTGAATCCTCAACTCTTTGTTTTCCTTTTCTTTTAAGCCTAATTCCTTTTCAATCTTTGCAATCCTTTCTATAAGTAACTCATTTTCAAGGCGGATCATATATTCCTGCCCCATTAAATAATTATTCTTTGTCATACTTATTTATTTTAGCTTGATCAATTTGGTTTTCTGTTTCTTTATCCTTTTCTATTTCCTCCTCGTCCTCCTCCCAATCGCAATGCTCTAAGCAATCAGGGCAAATATCTATTTCGTCAAAGTTGGTATGTGCTCCGCAGCAAGTTGAATATGGCATATTATAAGTTTTCAATTAAAGCAGTTAGTAATAAAGCACCGCCCATAATATACCAGAACCATTTTCCGCTTAGGCTTTCCGCTTTGTATTGCTCGTTTCTTTTTTCCTGTAAGGTTTTTAATCTGTTCATAGTTGTAGTTTTAAAAGTGCGTTGGGCAGTCGCACCCCTGCTGGGGATTAGTTATTAATTTAATTTAGTTTCTGCCCATTTAAACGCTTTTTTAAATGTACTAAAATCTTTTGATTCTAATACTTGTTGTTGACCTGCATAAATTTGAACATACATTGCAATAAATGAAGTCATATTTTGCTTGATGTTTACTGCCTTTGAACCTGTTTGATTAATTAAAGTTGTCATAGTGTTTGTTTGTTTTGTTATACAAATATACACCTTTTATACATATTATATACATATAGGGCAAGTTTTTTCTTAAAATTATGTTAAAATCTATAAACCCTTGTAAATCAATGAGTTATGTAATTAAGCAAAGGCGTAACGCCCTGATCCCCTTTTATAGTTAAAGTTCTGCCAGGCTAAAGCCAATGCCATAACGCAATCATCGTGGAATCCCGAAGGCGCAGAATATCGTACCCCATTAGCCGTAAACTGATATTCAAATATATCCAATTCGTCTACGATTACCCCCTCTGGATAGCTTATTTTGCCCTGTTGTATTGCCTGTGCCAAACCCTCCATTAATTGTTGCTTTGATTGACTTGTAAACTTTAAACCTTCTATGTTTATCCCCTCCCTTTTTAGATCCTCAAGGATAGGATCGCCTACGCCCGTGCTATCCGCTAATATAGGCGCAATAGGGAGCCTTCTTATTGTTTCCTTAGTATTATGCCAATCCATCTGAAAGCGGTCAAAATAAGCCACGTTACCCCCATTGTCAAGCCCTATGATTACAGTGAAGTCAACTGACTTAGCAAGGTCAATCCCATAAGCTACGATTTGCTGACTTGATATTGGACGTATGCAGTTTTTTATATATACGTTCCCGAATGGGTTTGCACTATTTTCCGATGGGTTTGCTAAATATTCCTGCTCAAATACAACCTCTGGCAACTGCAGTTTAGCTTCGTCTATTTCCCTTGTATTAATATATGGATTGTCGTAGGTGCTGAATTTAAAAGACTGACAATCAGCCTCGCCTTGTTTCATAAACATTGAGTAAAAATAATTCTTGCCTCTGGGCGTGGATAGGAATACCGCCTTGCCTTGATAATCAGTTAGCGTTGGGCGTATGCTATTCTGCCACCCTGATTCTAAGTCAGGGATAAATGCCGCCTCATCTATGATTACTAAATGAAACTTGCGACCTCTTAAATTGTCTAATCGTTCCCCTGTATAAAATTCAATTGATCCGTTATTAGGGCAATAGATTTTAAGGTTGCTGATATTGTTTTTAAATGGGATAGCAGCCGTAAGCCTTTCAAAAAATGCTTTAGCCAATTTATAAGTAGGTGTTATGTATGCTACCTGTCCGCCCTTGATTGCTTCGCTAATTGATAGTATTTGGGATAGTTCTGATTTACCGAAACGCCTTCCGCACATTACCACAATAAAACGCCTGTCGCATTCTAATATCTTCTTTTGGTTTATATGTGGGCTTGGTAATTCTATGCGCACTATAAAATAGTTTTGCCTTCAACAAATACAACCTCAATCCTTGTATCTTGCTGAATGTCCATTTGTTCTTTGGGCTTGCCATATACTCGGGTTAGCAAAGTATCTAAAGAATACAGGCTGCCCTTTTCTAAAGATTTACGCATAGCTGCGGCAATAGTCTTTTCTAATATTGTAGCCTTTGGATTATCCCAAACCTTTTTTAGTTCGTCCATATCCATTGACATCATTACTTGGATTGTATCGTTTATTTCGCTTAGCTTGTAGCCTTGTTCTTTAAGAAGGCTTACATACTTTCTTGGACGTCCGTTTGGGTTACCTGATTCGCCTGGCTTAAATGGTATTAAATGTTCTTTGCTCATTCTGTTATTGTTCTGTTTTTATATACGCTTGTCCGTTTCTTTTTACTTCTAAAGTCGGATCAAGTTTTTGCATCCTATCTACAATCACTTGGCAATATTTAGGATCAAGTTCCATACCAAAGCATTTGCGTTTAGTATTATGACTTGCAACCATTGTAGTTCCAGAACCTAAAAATAAATCTAATATATTATCTTGTGCTTTGTAATTAGTAAATGACCATTCTACTAATGCAATTGGTTTTTGTGTTGGATGAACTCTTTTTTCGCCCATCTCACTACCTTTTATCATTCCGTGCCATTGATGTCTAAATACATCTACTTTAATTCCTTTATTTACGAATGCTAATTCTGCACCACTAAAAGTATCTCCTTCTCTTTGCTTATCCCAAACCAACCAACCAAATCCATTTGGTAAACAAGATGAATAATAATTTGCTCCCCAAAATATCATTGTTGCATCGCTAAATAAAGATTGACACAAATTAAAAGCATCTATTGCAACTGTTACATCATTATCTCCTAATATCTCACCAAAATCATTTTCTTTAGCATTACCCTTTATTCCTTTACCACTATGCGAGATTCCATAAGGAGGGTCGGTAAATACCATATCAGCCTTTTGTCCGTTCATTAGCTTTGCCACTTGGTCGCTATCTGTACTATCACCACAAAGTAACCTGTGTTCGCCTATCTCAAATAAATCGCCTAATACTATGTCCGTTTTTATTCCGCCTTCTGGAACTGCAAAGTCATCTTCCTCTGCCTCTAATACTTCAAAATCAGGTATTTCAAGTCCCCATTCTTTTATTTCGGTTTCGTTCCAATCAAAATTAATTGCTTCAAAGTCCCAATTAATATTGGCTTTTGCTGAAGCGTTATCTGCAAGGGCTAATTCTCTACCTTTTTTTGAATCAAGGTCTATATCCATTCTTTTGACCGCTACAATTTGATTCCCTGTTGTTTCAACTACAATTACATCATCTAATCCTATTGAACCTGCATTTTCAATAGTTTTATTACCAGCTATTATTCGGTTATTTTTATCTATTAAAATTGAACGACCTGCACCAAATTTGCGTAAAGACTTTTCTATAAGTGAATTACCAAATTCGCTTCCTTTGTTGTAGTTTTTATCATCAGGTGTTAAATCTGATATTTTAAGATTGCTCATATTTTAATATTTTACCCCCATAGGTATCGGTTTTATAATGACATTCTATACATAATGTTCTGCCATTATTTAAATCAAATCTCAAATCTTTATATTTAGAAAAAGGCTTTATATGGTCAGCTTGTAATTTACCACCTATTTTACCACAATGTATGCAAGTATAATTATCTCTTTCAAAAACGCTTGTTCTCCAAACTTTATATTCAGAAGATTTTCTGGCTATTTCATTTTCGCTACTTTTACCACCTTTCCAAAATTTACTTTTCTCACCTGTTCTATCAGGAAATTTCATGCCCAATGCTCCTCTTGGGTGTTCTTTCCCTTCCCACATTTTAATTCCCTTGTTCCATATTGTTATACCAATTTTAGCTTTAGACATTTTACTCTTTGTTTCATCACTTATTTGTCTTTTAGCATAACATTCTTTTGAGCAATACTTTGGTGTTCTTGATTTACAAGCCTTTTTAGATGTAAATTGTTTTTTACAACAATTGCAGTCAAATATCTTAATGACCCTGACCTCTATAATTGCGTTCTTTTCTATCATTTTTATTATAGGACTTTTTGTATTTGCCTCGTTTCCTTTTACCAAAATTAACCTTTTTTGAATCACTTTTAACCTTTGCCATCTATTTTTTTATTATGAATGTTTTTTAAATAATCATAGTGCGTCTTTGTATCCCCCATTACAACGTGGCATTGTCTACATAATGCTTGTAAATTTTCAATCGTATCTGCCTTGTTTGATCCGCCCATTCCCCTTGCGTCTATGTGATGAATATCTACTGCCTTTGAACCGCAAACCTCGCAAGGTATAAAGTCCTCTATTCCGTGACCGAAATAATCCAGATATATTTTAACGTGTTTTTTCATTATCGATTTGTTCAAGTTTCCTTTGCGCCCAAGCAACGCCCTCGTCGCCGCCCCAAGCTAACCACATAAGCGCACCGCAATCTTCTTTTGGATTGCCCTTGCTATTATCCCTGTGCCTTTCAAAACTTGACATCCTGGCGATTGTTTCCCTTGATATGTTTTCGCCATTAGCTATTTGATTAGCCCTTGTCCAACCTACTAAAGTTCCGCAACCTCTATCGTTTTCTTTTTTAATATTTAAAGCCCTACGAGCATTTGCCTTTGCCGCTTCTGGGTAATCGTTATAACTATCCACCATTGAAACCCTGATTGCAGCCCAAACGCTTTGAGCCTTTTCCTCTGTATCAAAGATGCAAGCACCTGATCCAATTCTATATTTTCCGTTTGAGCATTTAATTACTGGCATTGTCTATCAATTTACTATAAATAGCAAACCTCTGCTTATTTACTTCGTGCAAGTTGAAGTTCTTATTACAATACTCGTAAAGGTCATTGCCGTACTGTGTGCGTGCTGCCTGATCGTGGGTTAATAGCTTGATCCAATAATACCAATCCTTTTGACTATTGACGTGGCAAGCGGGATAAAAGCCCTTGTAAGGATTTACATTGCTGACAATAGCAGGGTTTTTCTTTGATGCCGTTTCTAATACCTTTAAATTGGACTTCATTGAATTAAACTTTGAATCCACCAAAGGGATAAGGCTTATGTCTGAATCACAATAAGCCGCCATGTATTCAGTTACAGGATTGTAGTTATAGATTGTAGGCTTTAGCTTTAAGCCATTTGTAAAAGCGCATATCATATTATCCCAGATATGTTTCTCACCTTCATTATACCCTGCTATGATTGTTCTTACAGGGAAGTTTATACGCTTCATTGGGTTGCGTAGTATTTCCAAATCCCTTCCGTGCGTTCCTGATCCTGACCAAAACAGTCTTACAATATCCGAAGGCTTTTTATCTAAGATAAATTGCTCCTCGCCATAGGGAATAGCATTAGGCAATATTTCTACGTTTATATTGTGCTTGTATATTTCCTCTGCTAACCTACTATGGGTGCAAGTACAAAGGTCTGCTATCAATAACCAACTTATAATCTGTTCTGGTATCTGATTTGTAATATAGTGATGATAAAGAATGTGCGAAGGATCAAGCTGCCAATGATCGTCATTATCAACTATTAATTTAAAGCCATACTTTTTGCGCCATTCAATCATCTGCTCTGGTGTTATGTTAGCAAGCATCCTATTCATAACCACAATATCAAAGTTCCCCTCAAATGTTTCCTCGCTTAACGTATCAGTAATTAAGCAATAATCTTTTTTCATATTAACCAATGGCATCATTATCCTATGATACCCAACTCCGCTTTGCTTACTCGTTATTGCTAAAATTCGCATCTAAGTTTTTTTTCAGTATGGTATATAGGTTGATACTTTTCCCAAATTGCCTGCGCCCTTTGTAGGCTTGCGTCCTTCATAGCCCTGTAATCTGTGCCATTCCCAACATCGTGTCCAATATGTTCGCTTCTTAAATCAGGAATGTAGTAATTAGTAAACCCAGCAATGATAGCCCTTTCTGCATAATCCCTGTCCTGCATTCCGTATGGATCGTATTCTGTATTGTACCCTCCAATTGTGTCAATCAATTCCCTTGTTATAAAATTATCCCCAAATGGCACATGAGTTTTATGTATTCCGTCCTGTAATGGCGGCAATTCCTCAACGCAATGTATTCCAATAATGCCTGTTTTTGGTACACGTTGCGCAAACATAACCCAATTTGACAACCAATTCTGTGGAAGCAATATATCATTTGCTAATAAGCATACGCCGTCATATCCTCTGGTCATATTAAGCCCTGCATTTACTCCTGCACCTATGCCTCTTTTATTTCCTACATTGCAATTTGCCCAATTAAATAAATCATAAGGTACTTGATCGCTTCCATTGTCT
>Ga0164292_10004307_pt1 | contig 11576 bp, 5 predicted proteins | sample GEODES117metaG_FD_111486 | JGI IMG/M metagenome (GOLD analysis project Ga0164292, IMG submission 111486) | Eutrophic lake water microbial communities from Lake Mendota, Wisconsin, USA - GEODES117 metaG | ecosystem: Environmental > Aquatic > Freshwater > Lake | place: USA: Lake Mendota, Wisconsin... | reverse complement strand
TTGGCGGCGAAGTCGAAGTCGCGGACGGCGGCCGAGTTGACTCTGCCCAGACTGATCCCGTCGGTGTCGACGTCATTCGCGGCGACGGTCATACGGAACGTGAGCGATCTGGTGCCGCTGCCCGACACGTACCGCGCTTCGTGCATCGCGTAGCCGACTTCGACAGGGAGCGTGACGGCGCTCTGGTCGCCGACCACCTTCACCGGTTCGTTGAAGTTGACCTTGAACGACAGCGCCCGATCGGTGCCGTAGGTGCCCGCCGCCGGCAGCGTGACCGATCGGACCACCGGTGCGATCATGTCGGGCAGCCCGGGCATGACCGCCAGCGCCAGCCGCGGCTCCAGCGACTCGAGCTTCAGATCCCGCTCCCGATCGCTCCGGCGACGGCGCCTCGCGGCCTCGCGGGATCGGCGGGAGGGGAGGCCTGAATCGCGGAAGAAGCGGACCATGGATACTGCCCTTGTACCTGGGGACGCGCGGATGCAGTGTGCGGAGACATCCAGCTATCGGAATCGCGCAAAAGTGACGGCGGGGATGATTTCTTCCAGACGCGGAGCGGTGAAGCGAATTGCCGCGACGCGCGCGACCGAAGACGCAGCCGACTGACCCGCTCTGAAAACGGAGAGGGGAGCAGGAACGTTCTCGCGACCTGCCCCCTCGCGTTGGAATCGCATTGGCTGAATCACGTCAGGCCCGCTTGCGATGGCGAACGAGCGAGTAGCAGCCGTAGGCCAGACCGGCGAGGGCCATGGCGGACGTCGTGGGTTCGGGGACGGCGGTGACGGACACCGACATCTGATAGGGCCCATTGCCTACGTTTTGGAAAGTTCCATTGCTGTTCGAGAAGTACTCGCCCGTGACACCCGTGCCCGCGCTGTTCGACGCATACCACCATTTCGTCAGCGCGCCGTTGTTGGTCGAGAGTCCCACCCATTACCGTGTGTTGGCAGCCAACGACAGCGGGGATACGAGTGACACGTTCCAGACGCTCGCGGTCGCACTCAGGCTGGAGTCGCTGACCGTCCCGATCGCTGCGTAGAGGGCTCCCGGCGATGGTGGACTCGTGCCGTTATTGGAGTTGAAGATCCCGATTGACGTAATGCCAGAAGATCCGCCCCCGTTGGACAGGAGCAGCTGAACGCCCGTCAGACGAACGCCCGCCCCGACTCCCGTCGAAAATGAGCCGTAGAGGGGACCATTGACGAGCCCCCCCTGGCCCACGAAGTCGCTGCCTCCGGAAGCCTGGCTGAGATTGTCGTAGATCAAGCCCGCGCGACAGATCGGCGCGGCCGCCGCGAGGAGTATTGCCATTCCGGCCGCAACAGTCGTCAACAGATTCTTCATCGGGAAAGTCCTGATTGTTTGGGATAAATCGTCAGTGGGTGAGGTTCAATCGGCCAAGGCACTTCGCACGTGTCGGCCGAGAAGGCCTTCCACCCGGGGAAGAGGGATGCGGGTTGGGCCACCTCGACAGTCAACGATCGCCGAGGCTGCCCTGCTGAGTCGGTGTGCTCGAAGATGATTCCCGGGAAAGAGTGGCGTACTGGGTTCAAAGCAGAAAAACGGCCGGCGTTGTCACGTCAGGCCCGCGTGCGACGACGCTCGAGCAGGCCGAGGACTCCCCCGACCGAGGCAAGGACGCTCGCCATGCCAGCGGGGTCGATCTCGGGAACCGGGACAGGGCCGCCGACCGAGAGGGCCGACCTTGGCACTGCCATGAAAAGGTCGTCGGAGGACCCGAAGCCGCCGTTGTACTTCACCGAGAAGTTGCCCGTCAGCAGATCGTCGAACGAGTTGAAGACTTCGATCCCGATCACGTTGCCGCTGCCCGAGTCCGTGCGGTAGTACCTGCCGTTCGCGGCGAAGAAGCGATCTTCTTCGGCGTAACGGAAGCTCCTGTGATTGGTGCCATTGTCATTCAGGACGTCGGCGATCGAGGCATACCGCCTGATGTAGTGTATCGGGAACGACTCGCTGTCCCGTTGCGCATAGAAAAAGTTGTAGATCCCTCCGTCCGAATCGGCGAACCACGTTCCCGGATCGCCGTCACCTGGTGACGTTCTGTGAAAACCGTGCGTGTCCGCCGCCGAGTCGTTGATCAGGTTCTCGAGTTGCGTCCCGTAGTCGTGCAGGAAGAAGGCGTTTCGGCTCGACGGAGAAACAGAGTGATCGACCCAGTAGTAATGAGTCCCGTCGAAGAACGCGGATTTGCCGTAATTGGGGTTCGACATGGCCTGCGTCCAGAACTGGTTTTGGTACGTGACCATGTCGGACGCAGACTCGAAGGCTCCGAGGTGGTCGAACGATCCGTCGGACCGCTTGTTGCCTCGAACGAACACCGGGTCGACGATTTCCGCCTGAGCGGCCGCGGCCACGAGCAGGATGGCAACGATCGCAGGCACAGTCGCGCTGAACATCGAAGGGGCTTTCCTGGTGGGAGGAGATCGTGAAGGATGGTTCTCGCCGACTGCGACTGCCTCCGGCCAGACGGACTCGGCAATACCTCGCATCGTGAACGAGATGGTCAACGGCGGCTGCGACGCGTGCCCGTTCTGAGGCCGGCGCCCTGCAGCGGTAGACTCGAGCGCGTGCGATTGGTGTCGGCTGTCGAAGCAGGATTTCCAAGGCAGGTCGACTCACCGGGCGCGTTGGAGTTGCTGAATCTCCTTGGTGGCTGCGGCGTCGAATTGAAACTGGTCGCGTGCGTTCTGTGCTATGGCGAGCAGGAGGCATCGGTAGAGTCGCGAATCCCTGTTGAGCGCCCGGAGATTCGGCATCAAGTTGCCTTCCGCCCACGGCGTGGACTCCTTTCCCGGGGCGAGCGTCACGCCCGGCATCGCCCACACGATGGCATAGCGCAGCATGGCCACGGACGCACCATGCGTTTTCGATTGCACGGTCGCAAGCGGCCTATTCGCTACGCTGCGCAGCACTGGAATCCAGTCGCTCGTGGCGGTGCTCGTCCACTTGAAGACGCCCAACGTTGTGCGATCGTTATAGTTTGATATCCCACGGAGGATGGCGTTCTTGAGGCGAATGAAATCCGCGGCATCATCATCGTCGCTTTTTTTGTAGAGCCCGAGGTAGTCCCAGTTCGCAGATGACTTCAGGATACTCTCGAGGCCGCTCGGCAACGTGGCTTTCGCGCGGGTATCGAGCCACAGTCTGTGCTGCTTCGCAAGCGATAAGAGTTTTTCCATCTCGTTCGCTGTCTTCAAGAAAAGTCCGCCGTGGATCCGCGCGACCGAAAACATCGCTCCCATTTGAACCGCCGCCACGACGATCTCGGAGCAGAACGCTTTCTTCATGGTGTGGGGAGGCTTGTAAACGTTTTGATTCTCCATATACAGCATGGCCCGCGCCCAGTACTTCCCTTGGAGGGCGCGGTGGGCCCCGTGCTTGCTGCTGCGAAACACGGACGTGACCGCTCGCCAGTTGCCGTACTCGGTACCGTGGGAAAGACATTCAACGGCAAATGAGACGTCGCTGCGGTCGGATTCCGAAGCCTTTGAGCGGTAGACTCGAGTGCGAGCGGCCTCGAGGGCTCGTTTCGTTGACCCGTGCCTTTGGAGCCACATGGTGACCATTTCTTCTCCCCTCATGTTGACCCGGGTGTTATCGCGGTAGCCGATCTCGGCGTGACCGAATGCGTATGCCCCTTGGTCGACGTATTGGCCGTCGATGTTGGAGACGACCCGCTCCAGGAACAGGACGTCACCGTCTTCAATTTTCATGACACTCTCGTTTCAGAAAGGGCTCGAGAATAACCGGCTCGGCACGCAAATACGCTCACGAGAAGCACGCGTACGCGCACGCTCGCTTGGCTGCATCGGCGCCTTCCCGGTGAGGGTGCTCAGCCGACGAACACGCCGCTGGTGGTCTTGGCGGTGAACCCGCGAATCTTCTGGTTCGTCAGGTCAGCGCGCTGCGTCCAGGGGTCGGCGCTGCCTTCGGCATACGCGAACAGCTGGATCGTCGGGCTCGTGCCGGGGCCGGATGCGACCAAGACTTGGCCTGCCCGGGCCGCCACGCGAACGCCCCCCTTGAAGGCCACGCCGAGATCCTTCCTCGAAACGAGTGTGCCCTTGAGGCCGTCGTAGATGCTCACGGTCCGAGCATTGTCGAACCCGACCACCACCTCCGCGCGACCGTCGCGATTCATGTCGGCCGCGGCGACGAACACGCCGTTGCCCCCGACCAAGGCGAAGGCCTTGAGCAACGCCGTCTGCGGCTGCGTTATCGGCATGTTCTCGTTCCTGGCGGCCACGGTCAGGAGCCTGCCGCTGTAAATCTCGACGGCCGCCTTCGCGCCGGGGCCCCGGCCCACCACCACGTCGCCGTAGCCGTCGCCATCGACGTCGCCGCCGGCCACACGGACGCCCCCCCTCGCCCCGACTCCGAACGCGCGGAAGGATTGGAGCATCGTGCCGCGGCGACCATCGTAGATGTTTATTTGGCTTTGCCGGTTCCCCGCCGAGCCCACGACCACATCCGCGAAGCCGTCGCAATTGACGTCGGCCGTGGCCACGAACACACCCGGCCGTGCCGCCGCTCCGGTGGCGCCGGCAACGAGCGGAAACATCCTCGCCACTTGCCAGATCACGGTATTCCTCGCACCATCGACGACGACCACGGTGTCTCCGCCGCCCGGGCCGGAGCCGTAGACGTAGTCGACGACGCCGTCGGCATTGATGTCGCCCGTGGCTGTCCGCCATTCGCCGAAGTACGCCGGCAGGAGCTGGCCGGGCGAGGTCTTCACGATGGGGCTGACCGGCGCGCCTGGGTTGCGGAATTCGAGCACCGGCCGCGTGTTCACCCCGACGGCTGCGACCGTGAAGATCGCAGGGTTTGTGGCCGACGCTGCATGGGACACGACTGGGTAGTCGATGCGGTAAACGTGGCTCGTCGGCGCAGGAGCGACATCCTCGGTGCGGAAGCGCGTCTGCATGTCGGTGCCCCCGGTGCCATCGACGTAGGAAACGAAGGAAGCGGTGCCGTCCTCGTCGGTCGCCAGCGCCGAGTTCTTGAACACTCCCGCCGAAGGGACATTTCCGGTAGCGGTGGTGGTGAGGAGCCTCGTGCGGCTGGTTGTCATGTCGCGAACGAAGACGCCCCCCTTGAACGCCCGGTCGTAAATGCCCTGCGCGAGGTTGTTGGCCGCGCTCGAGAACATCACGAACCGACCGCTGTCGCTGATCGTGTTGAGAACGTCACGCGAACCGGCCGGCGTCGGCGATCCGAGCGTCGCCTTGTTACCCGAGGCATTGGGCTTGCCGGTGATGTCGGGCAGGCCGGAGGCATCGACGGCGAAGCCCACCGACACGAGGGTCGTGGTCCCCGCGGCCCCGGCGTCCCAGTCGATCTTCCGCATCCAGAGGTTGTTGAAGCCGCCGAGGATGAATCCGAGCGGGAGTGGCGCCTGCGGCGGATTCTGCGTGAAGGGGTAGGGCGAGGTGAAACCCGGGAGGTAGAAGTTGTTGGCGGCGGTGTCGAAGAGGAACGACGTGCCGTCAGCCGACATGCCGCCGAAGCTGGCGATCCGGTTGGTGTTAGCCAGCCCGTCGGGGGTGTTGACGAGCGCGGCCTTTCCGGCCGAGTCGGTCGTTGCCGCCGAGTTGAAGCGGAAGCCGTAGATGTCGATCGGATTACCCTGGTACGTCGCCCAGTCCGCCCCGATCGAATAGGAGGGCTGTGCCAAATCTGCCGTCACGTTGACCCACCCCTGCACGAGGTTACCTGCCGACGACGTGAAAGCGATCGTGAGACCGTCGGTGCTGATGGCGTGGTTCTGGGAGTCCCACAGCTCCGTCAAGATGACGATGTTGAAGGTGTTTCCAGTGAGGATGTTGGGCTGGTCCGCACCGGCGGCAGCCTTCGCGTTTTGCCAATCCCGGCTGACGAGGAGATTCGTCCCCGAATCGATGTCATTGACGAACACGTCGGAGGAAAAGTCGGAGTCGGTCGTGTCGGCCACGATGTCCGCGGAGGTCCGCCGCGTGCTGTACACCACCCGCTTGCCGTTGCCACTGATCTGGCTGAACATCGGCTCGAAGAGTTCGGTGACCGATTTGCCGGTCGACCATTGCACCTGCAGGTAGCCGAGGGCTTCCTTCCCGTCCTTGGTGATGCTCACGGTCTTCGCTGACCACTGGCCTGCGGCACCACTCCCGCCGAAGCCCGTGTTGCTGGCGACGAAGCAGTCGAGCGTCCACTGCGCCCCCCCCTGCGTGCTCTGCGTGTCGAGGATGTCGGGCTTCACCGTGTCGATCCATCCGGCCGGCACCCAACTGTCGTAGAGCACGCGCGTGCCGTCGTCGGAGATGCCCTTGTTGAGCGTCTGCGACTCGATCGGCTCGACCAAGGAAGGCGAGAAGAAGTCGGTCGGATTGGGGGAAAACACCGTCTCCTGGGAAAACACGCCGGTCGCCATCGGCTGGCCCGCGATCGGCGGGGTCAGCCCCGATGGCGCAAGCGCCACTGCCTGCTGTTGGCCCGTGGCATTCAGCCGGCTGACGAGCGAGATGTTGTTCGCGGGATCCACGCCGTTGGCCCGCCAGACGAACACGTCGACCGTGCCCATCTGGATGTTCTTGAACGTCTGTTGCTGACCTTGCCCGGTCACCTCGAACGGCCGGAAGGTCGCCTGATCGTTCTGGACCGGCACGCTCGCGTCGTATTCGTTGGCATTGATGACCGAATCGAACACCACGCTCTGGCCGTCGCCGCTCAAGTCCGCGGTGAGGGGCTCGAACTTGGCCCACAGGCCGAGGCCGGGACCGACCCAGGTCGAGCCCTCGACCCCGGCATAGCCGGCCGACTGCACCGTGCTGCCGGCGCGGTGCGTCACGAGCCTCGTGATGCCACTCTGCGTGTCGAGCCAGAACAGGTCCTGATGGATCGAGGGGATCGTCTGCTGGCCCTTGATCACGTTGGTGTCGGCGCTCGAAAAGAGCACGTAGCGCCCCGAGTCACTTACGTCCACGAGCGAGGCGCCCGCTGGAATCGGAAGCTGGTCGTAGGCGGGGAATCCCCCCGAGGCGTCACGCGGCACCGCCAGATCGATGAGCGTGGCCGTGAAATTGATCCGCGCCTCGAGCCGCTCGGCAGCGGCGAGCCGGCTCTTCCGCGTGGCGCGGGCCTGGGCCGGCAAGCGGCGCGGGGAACGGGCGAAAAGGGAGAGCAGGCTGGCGGGTCGCATGGGGGCCTCTACCGGGGGGGGTGGGGGATGTTATGGATGTGTTCGAGTGGACGGGGATGGAGCGGCAGCGGGAAGCCGAAATCACGTGGAAGGTGGTACGAACGACCGTTTGCGTGAGTAGATCCGGGCGGATGAGTTCATGAGCGTGCCGCTCCATTCGTACTTCTGGCGGATACCGTCTTCCGGGCGCTTCATGTCGGCTGAATCCACGTCGATCCAGTCGTCGAGTCGGCGGTTGTCCCAGATGCCCTGGAGATCGACTCTCGTCTCGCGCGTCGCCGTGTTCCGCGGGAGAATGATCTGGCTTCGGATTCCGTTGTCGATCTCGAAGTCGAAAATCTCGCGGTCCACCGCCTCGGCCTCGGTCATGAGAACCTGCAGCAGGGTGTCGATGTTGAGAATGCTCGACGTGAGGTTGATTCCGTCTTCGACCGGATCATGGACCCGGACGCTCGACATCCCGATGGTCGAGTCGGTCAGGCTGAAGCCGTTGTTGCCCGCGTGGTTGGACTCCACGGCCTTGATGCTCCATTCACCGCGCACCGCCCCGATCACCGAAATCGCGTCGATGTCGTCGCGCCGGTTGCCGTTGCCGTCGCCGCCCTTCGGATCCTTCCGGCCCAGATAGTTGGCCACGATGGAGTCGGCGATGAACGAGGACGCGTTCCTGGCGACGATCGAACTGATGTTGTCCCTGCTCGCCACCCGCGTGCCGCCACAGAAGAAGACGCCCCCGTTCTCGGCCACCGCCACCGGCTCGTTGGCGTCGTTGGCGGCCTGGAAGGTGACGTTCTTGGCGACGAGCCTGGATCCGGAGTCGAAGATCAGGGCCGGGGAGGTGAGATACCCGAAGTGCCCTCGGCCGTTTCGGATTCGCACCTCGACACCGTCCTCGATCGAGAGCGTCACCCCGAGCGGAACGTGGACCTCGCCCGTGATCACGTAGACCGTGCCCGCGCGGAAGGTGGTGTCCGCGGTGATCCACTTCGACACCTCGACGATGCCGTTCACTGCCGGCGGCAGGACGAATGGCGGCGAACCAGCGACGATCGGCGGCGACTGAGGAGGTGACGACTGAGGAGGCAGCGACCGCGCGAGAATCGGCGTGGCCGGCGGTGCGGAGACGGGCGCAGGCTTGCCTAGCCGGATCTCGTCGAACCACTGCAGTTGGCCATACGTGGCCGAGAGGACGGCGCCGCGGTGGCTGGCGAAAGGCACCGGTTCCGTCTCGGTGTTCGTCTTGCCGAAGGTCCCCTGCTGCCAGGTGGGAACGATCGTGGCGACCGACTCGGGCGAGCCGTCGTCGGCGGTCCCGTAGTACATCTTCATGGGGCTTTCGAGGCGGGTCTTCCCCGCACCCGCGTCGCGCATCAGCCCCGCGAAGATGGTCTTTTCGTAGGCGCGGGGATCCTGGCCGAACCGCTGGACGATGAACTCCGAAGGCTTGGCCGGGCGGGTGTCGCCGTCCATGGTCATGACCGGCACCATATTCTCGCGAACGTCCTTCTTGAACTCGAAGCCGGGGATCGACTTGAACTCCCGCATGTAGAACTTCCTGGCGAAGTCGTAGTTGCCGCCGAAGAGTTCCAGGGCCGCGCCAGGCTTGCCGCCATAGCCCCCCAACGAGAACGCCCCGAGTTGTGGAATCATCACCACCCACGGCGCGTCTGGCGTGGTGGTCGTGGAATACGGCCGCGGATTGAACAGCATCCGGCTGACCAGCATCTCGGTGTTGGCGGGTGCGGCCGCCGTCGAGACGCCGTCAATCTTCGTGCCCCTGGCCTCGAGCGCTTCCTGGAGGGCGACCGTGACGACCCCACCCTGCGACCAGCCGTTCAGAAAGAGCTTGTCGGTGCTGAGGCTCAGGCCCGCGAACAGCTTCTGCGCTGCCGCGTGCATGTCGAGGGTGGCTTGCTGCGCGCTCCCCTTGACGAAGAAGCTGTCGTTCTCGACCGAGTTGCCGATGCCAAAGTAGTCGGCCGCGATCACGGCATAGCCATTCCCGGCGAACCGGGCGACGTTGAGCCGGGTCTCGTAGGCCGAGGCATACACCGCCCACTCCGGCAGGCCGAACGCCGCGGGGGCCGTCGAGTTCTTGTCCCACGAGAAGGCCTGCGACGGAGCAGACTCCTTCAGCACGAGCGTGCCGTGCTGGTAGGAGACGAGCGGCAGCGAGCCGGTCGCCCCCTTGGGAATCGCCACGAGACCGTAGGCCACCGTGGGGCGGTTGCCCTGCTCCGGGATCGTGGAGCGGTAGGCCACCCGGTAGAGGTCGACCTCGTTCTTCACCGGCTCGAACACCGGCGGCACGTAGCCCGCCCAGTAATCGGCTTTCTGTTCGCCGATCTGCTTGACCTCCTCTGACCGGAAGTCCGACTGCTCCTGGGTCAGGATCGTGTTGAGTTCTTCCTTGGAGACGCTCTCGCTCGTCCCGACCTTCAGCTTCTCGAAGTGGGTGCCGATGACGACGACGCGGTTGCCGTCGGGCTCGCCATTGTCGGTGTAGGCCACGCCGAAGTTGCCGCCAATCGGGGTGACGGCGTTGCCGAAGCGATCCTTGAGGTTCGCATTCTTGGGCAGCAGGATCACTTCCCCGGGGAGACCGTTTTCACCGCGGAACGCCGGATTCGCCACCGACTGACCCTTCGGAATGGTCACCGCGAACGTGAGCGTCGAAGTGCCCGTGCCGGAGGCATAGGTTAGCCACGTTTCCTTTCCTTCGATTGTCACGGGCACAGTCGGCTTGCCGGTCACAGTCACCGGGCCGTCGAAGGTCACCTTCAGCGAGACCTGCTGGCCCCGGGTGACAAAGGCGCCGTAAGACGCCACCACGGGGCCAGTGGCATCGACGCGGATGCGGCTCGTGTTCACGGCCGGAATCACGTTGCTCGCCGGATTGCCGGCCCGATCCTGAATACAGTCGGCGGTGAAGTCGAAGTCGCGGACGGCATCCGCGTTCACCCGGCCAAGGCTGATTCCGTCGGTGTCGACGTCATTGGCGGCGACGGTCATTCGGAAGATGAGTGACTTGGTGCCACTGCCCGACACGTACCGCGCTTCGTGCATTGCGTAGCCGACCTCGACCGGGAGGAACAGGTCGGCCTGGTTGCCGACCACCTTCACCGACTCGCTGAAGTTGACTTTGAAGGAAAGCGCCCGGTCGGTGCCGTACGTGCCGGCGGCCGGCAGCGTGACCGACCGGACCACCGGTGCGACCGTGTCGGGCAGGCCCGCGACGGAAGCGAGTGCCAGCCGCGGCTCGAGCGACTCGAGTTTGAGGGCACGCTCGCGATCACTTTTCCGCAGCCGCCGGGCGGCCTCACGGGAACGGCGGGAGGGGAGGGCGGAGTCGCCAAAGCGAGGGGCCATAAAGATACGTTTCCTGGTTTCCGTCAGCCGATCACCACGCCGATCGGCACGCTCACGCTCCCGCCAAACCCGTCGCTGACGACGACGGTGAAGGTGTCAGTCTTGTCGGACGGAGTCGCCCCGGGAGCGGCCGCGGCTTGTCGGGCCGCCGCGGTGGGCGTGTAAGTGAAGAACATTTGCGTCGTGTCGACCACTTCATTGACCGTCACGAACGTCCACGTGACGCTCCCCTTGGTCGGCCATGCAGACACGCGGTACTTCAGCGAGTCGTTGTTGCTGTCGACGCTGGTCAGCAGGCCCGTCACCTCTCCGGTGATGGGATTCGGGGTCGTCACCACGGGTGTGGCCGTGGGGGAACTGTTGCCCGTAACGGCGATGTTGCTGCTCAGGCCCATCTGCCCCACGGTCCCGTTCCCCATGAGGGCGAACACGCGGTACTGATACCGCTGGCCGGGAGTCAGGCCGGTCACCGTAGCGGCCAGAGAAACGGGGCTGACGGGGTCGGCCTGCCTGGTCCAGATCGTGTCTGTGACGGCTTTGTACTCGACCCTGTAGCCGGTGATCGGTGAGCCGTTCGTCGCCGGGCTCGTCCACGAGAGCGTCGCTCCCGCTCCGCCGTTGATCAGCGTCGCGGTGAGATCCGCCACGGCATTGGGCAGGCCGCGCTTGGCATTGAACCACTCGATCTGTCCGGCGACGGCCGTGAGGGCCGTGCTGCGATGGCTCGCGTACGGAACCTTCACCATTTCGATGTTCGTCTTGCCGAACGTGCCCCGCTGCCAGGTGGCGACGCTCGTGGCCACGACCTCGGGCCCCGCTTCGTCCTGGTCGCCGTAATACATTCGCATGTCGCTCACCAGCCGGGTCTTGCCCGAGCCCGCGTCACCGAGCAGCCTGGCATAGGCCGTCTGCTCGTAGGCTTGGGGATCGCGGGCGGCCTTCTGGTCGATGAATCGTGACACCTCCGCCGTGGTGGTGACGCCGTCCTGGATAAAGACCGGCACCACCT
>Ga0164292_10004302_pt1 | contig 11581 bp, 10 predicted proteins | sample GEODES117metaG_FD_111486 | JGI IMG/M metagenome (GOLD analysis project Ga0164292, IMG submission 111486) | Eutrophic lake water microbial communities from Lake Mendota, Wisconsin, USA - GEODES117 metaG | ecosystem: Environmental > Aquatic > Freshwater > Lake | place: USA: Lake Mendota... | reverse complement strand
GATGACCCCTCCCTATGCTGCAGAGTTGCTCGACGACGATTGACGTTGGTTTGCCTGCGCTGAACAGGGGCGGTCCGGTAGCAGTTCCTACTTCAGCGGAATTCTATGTCCGATTTGGGGTCGGTTGCTGAATTTCGGCTTTTGGCAGAACCCCGGTCCAAGCTGACTGACCGGTATTGGCGAACCCAGTCATTCAGAATGTCGACTGGGAACGGCGGTTAAGTCCCACGCCCGGTCGTTCAGCGCTTCGGGCAATCGGCTTTCCGCTTGGATAAACCGCTGGGCCGAGGTGGGGGCGCGAACCAGCGCGGATAGCCAGCCTGATTGGGGTCGAGAGACACACTCGGGTTCCGCAGCCTACACGCAGCCCGAGGGACGGCGAGGCCGCCAAAAGCACTCCCCCAATCTGCATCTACCAAGCGGGTTTTCAGCAGATCGCTCACATGATCATAGTGATAAGCGCAAGTGAATTTGCACTTACATTTCACTTACGGCCATCATGACCAAAATTGTGCGGCGCGGTATTTCATTGATAATGATGGCGCACCATACAGAACGAAGATGAGAACTGGCCTATAATCCTGTAAAAGAACGTGATCCAGCCGTTCTCGCGCAGCTTTGCGACCGATCGCGGTCATCAGGCTGATCGTTCTGATGGGCTCAAAGCGGTCATAACTAAACGAGTTCTGACCACCCGCGCTGTTCAGGCTGACACTTTATCGCCCAAGGTCTTACGTGTTTGAACTGCCCCCTTCTGAGTGGTCCAAAATCTGTTTTAGATTTGGCCATGAAGGAGGAAAGGCCCGGCATGCCGCGCCCGGCTCAGGCAACCAGGGCGAGCTCGGTTGCCTGCTTGATCGCCTGTTTGGCATCGAGTTCGGACGCTTCGTAGGCGCCGCCGATCAGCACCGGGCGCGCGCCCTTTGCTACCAGCTCATCATGCAGCCCGCGTGCCGGGAGCTGGCCTGCACAGACGATGATCGTATCGACTTCGAGCAGCTGCGGCTCGCCCTCGATCCGCAGGTGCAGCCCGGCAGCGTCGATCCGGTCATATTCCACCCCGGCGACCATCTTTACTCCGCGTCGCTGGAGCGTCAGCCGGTGGGTCCAGCCAGTCGTCCGGCCCAACCCCTTGCCGACCGCGCTCGTCTTGCGCTGGAGCAGCCACACCTCGCGGCCGCTGGAATGCACTTCCGGCGTGACGCCGGTGACACCCCCGCGCGGGTGGTTCTTGAAATCGATGCCCCATTCCTTGGCAAACACCTCGACATCGAGCGCGCCCGAAAGGCCATAATGGGTGATGAGTTCAGCGACGTCGAAACCGATCCCGCCCGCGCCCATGATCGCCACCCGTTGACCGACGCTGGCTTGCCCACGGATCACGTCGATGTAGCGCACCACCTTGGGGTGATTGATGCCGGAAATCTCCAGCGTGCGCGGCTCGATCCCGGTGGCGATGATGATCTCGTCGTAGCCGCCCGCCAGCAGCTCGTCGGCGGAGATGCGGGTCGAGAGCTTGAGGTTGACCCCGTGCTTCTCGATCATGCGGCCGAAATAGCGCAGGGTCTCGTAGAACTCCTCCTTGCCGGGGATGCGCTTAGCGAGGTTAAACTGCCCGCCGATCTCGTCCGCCGCGTCGAATAGCGTCACATGGTGGCCGCGCTCGGCAGCGAGGGTTGCATAGGCGAGACCAGCCGGGCCAGCGCCGACCACGGCGATCCGCTTGGGAGCCGCAGCCGGAGCCAGCGTCAGCTCGGTCTCGCGGCAGGCGCGGGCGTTGACAAGGCAGGAGGTCTCGCGGCCCGTAAAGGTGTGGTCAAGGCAGGCCTGGTTGCAGCCGATGCAGGTGTTGATCTCGTCCTCGCGCCCCTCGGCGGCCTTCTTCACCAGCTCGGCATCGGCCAGCATCGGGCGCGCCATCGAGACCAGATCGGCATCGCCGCGCGCGAGCACCGCCTCGGCGACATCGGGCATGTTGATGCGGTTGCTGGTGATCACCGGCACCGAGACTTCCTTGCGCAGCCGGCCCGTTACCTGCGCAAAGGCGGCGCGCGGCACCATGGTGGCAATGGTCGGCACGAAGCTCTCGTGCCAACAGAAGTGGGTGGAGATCACGTCCACCCCGGCGACTTCGAGCGCGCGGGCAAGGCTCGCCACCTCGTCCCACGCGAGGCCGCCTTCGAGCATGTCCATCGCCGAGATGCGGAAGATGAGGACGAAATCCGGGCCGACGGCGGCGCGCGTCCGGCGCACGACCTCGAGCGGGAAGCGCATCCGGTTCTCCCACGATCCGCCCCACTCGTCGGTGCGCAGGTTGGTCTTCTCGACGAGGAAGGTGGAGATCAGGTAGCCGGCCGAGCCGATGATCTCGACACCGTCATAGCCCGCCTCCTGCGCCAGCGCCGCGCACCGGGCGAAGGCGGCGATCTGCTCCTCGATCCCAGCCTCGTCCAGCTCGTTGGGCGCGTAACGGCCGATGCGCGACTTCACCGCCGAGGGCGCGACCGCATCGGGCACGCCCGCGAGCGCACCGGAATGGAGTATCTGCATGCAGATCTTCACGTCCGGATCGGCAGCATGGACGGCCTGCGTCACCTCGCGGTGCATCGCCACCTCCTCCGGCCCAGTCAGCTTCGCGCCATAGCCGCCCGCGGGGTGCGGGGAGATGCCGCCGGTTATGATCATGCCCACACCGCCATTGACCCGCTCAACGAAATAGGCGGCGAGGCGCTTGGCCGGTTCCGGCCCGTCCTCCAGCCCGGTATGCATTGAGCCCATGATGATGCGGTTCTTCACCACCTGCTTGCCGATGGTCAGGGGGGAGAAGATGTGTGGATATTTGGGGTGGGTCATGGTCGGTTCTGGCCTTCAGTCGGGAATGTAGTCGGGGCGGCGCTTTTCGAGGAAGGCGCGCATACCCTCGGGGAAATTGGGGCTGGCAGCAGTCATCAGCTGGTTGCGGTTCTCGATCGCCATGGCCGCCTCGAGGCTCGCGGCATCGACCGCCATGTTGAGGCCTTCCTTGGTCATCCTGAGGCCCATCGGCGAGGCAAGCAGCATGTCCTCGACATAGCTCTGCGCGGCGGCTTCGAGCTGGTCGTCGGCCACCACCTCGCTGACGAGACCCGTGGCGAGCGCGCGAGAGGCATTGATGAAGCGACCCGTCAGCATCAGCTCCGAGGCCACCGACACCCCCACCAGCCGCGGCAGGAAATAGCTCACCCCCATGTCGCAGGCGGACAGTCCGAGGCGGATGAAGGCGGCGTTCATCCGCGCGCTCTCCCCGGCGATGCGGATGTCAGAGGCAAGCGCGAAGGCAAAGCCCCCGCCGCAGGCCGCGCCGTGCACCAGCGAAATGATCGGCTGCGGGCAGCGGCGCATCCTGATGTAGACATCGGCAAGGAAGCCTTGAAAGCCGAACCCTCCGCCGAACGGGATTGCTGCCGGATCGCGGCTACCGTGATCCTTGATGTCGAGCCCAGCGCAGAACGCCCGGCCCGCGCCGCGCATCACCACGATGCGGGTAGTGCGATCGTGATAGAGCGCGCCGAAATAGTGGCCCAGCTCCCCCACCATTTCGGTGGTGATCGCATTGAGCGCATCGGGCCGATTGAGCGTCAGCCAGTCGACCTCGCCGCGCTTCTCCAATGCAATCGTGTTGTACTGCCCTGCCATCGCATTCTCCGTCACCGCCGGTCTGGCCGCGACCACTTTGCGAAAAGCTAGTAGCGGGCGCAAAGGCGTTCTTGATCTAGCAATTCGCGCAGGTGCATTTGGCCGGCCAAAGCGCCTTCGAGAGATCCGGGGCCACAAAGGGAACGACTGCAACATGACCATCAGCAACGAAGCGCTCGACATGGCGGCCTGACCGGCCCCCATTGAGTGGTCCGCGTTGATTGTTAGTGCAAGATTGCCTCCGGCGCCGTGGCTGGCCTGGGGTGGAGCGTAGTGGATCCGGAGGGCAGCCATGGCGGCGTTGCTGCTTCCCGGGCTTGCGGACGATAGCCGAGCGAGCTGTGCGGCCGGACGGTTTTGTAGTGTCGGCGCCAAGCTTCGATCAGGATCTGAGCCTCGGCTAGGGTGTAGAAGTTCTCTCCGTTCAAGATGAGAACGGCAGCACAGTAATAGATGCAGGATCGAACAGTGGTCGTTCTTGGCCCTCTTCAACAAAGACGGCCAAACTTGGCCACCGCAGATCTGTCATGAAGTAGCGCACGCCGTGCGTTGATGTGCCATATGGCCCGCATATCGGCTCAGGAACTTCTTCCTGAGCCGTAGGTGCATGAGCATCGGGATGAACCGGCGCAAGGACATGAAAGGCCATCGTGCGCGGCGCAGGACGCACGGCTGCTGACTGCCAGCTGCACTCTGCGTCCGCTTTCAGGTAACCAGTTTCAACAAGCCTTTGGCTGAGAATGGTGACGTCGGATGCTTCTGACAAGGCGAATGGCTGCACAGTGTCGCGCGACGATCAGGGTGAGGCAATGCGGCTTCGCGCTCGGGAGCACCCTTGCTGAGGCAACGGGTAATTGTCGCCAGCGGCAATTACCCGCCAACCATCCGATGCGCTTCAGACCAACAGTTCCAGCCAGCCTCAGCGACAATCACCCAGCGTTGTAAATGTCGCTGACGCTTGCCCCTCAAAACCGCTCATGATAGCCAGAACCCACCAACCGGCGCGGCCACCTACCGGCCATCATAATTGACGCCGACCGGTCACCGTAATCGTCGCGCTACAGCGATTGCGACAGCATCGATTTCACTGAGCTGCCTTGGCGTGAGTATTTCCTGGTGACCCCGAGCCTTGTCGGCAGCGGCGAAATAGCGCCTTTCGGCATCTGGCCGACGCCTGAGGGCCACCTCAAGGGAATCGGTATGAAGCGATAGCCGGAAGGGCGACTTGCCTAGGACCGGCCAGAGATCCTTGGGGTATGCGCGATTGAAGTACCAGCGACCGGAGCGCTGGATCAGGTTCGCCTTGCGGGACAAATCAGGTTTGCCTTCTGTGACAGGATTATGTGCCACTGAAGTTCTCTAACCCTTAGAAATCTAGCCTTTCCAGCCGCTTGAATGGCGTTTGTGCCAGAAGAGGACCCTGCGGACCGCTGGCACTGCAACCTGCTTAAGCAATTACTTGCTTTTCGGGGAGGCCGTCTCCATTCTGAAGTACTAAAAAAGGAGATGAAAACATGCCGTACCGTATCATCACCAAAGCCGTGGCCTTTGCCATTGGGCTTTCCGTATCGGTCGGTGCGGCCGATGCCTGTTCGCGGGCAACCTGGCTCGGGCCTGACAATGCGGTCATCACCGGCCGGTCGATGGACTGGCCCTATGCCTTCAATACTCATTTCTTTGTTTTCCCGCGTGGGACGAAGAACGTCGGTATCGAGAATGGTCAAGGCCTCACCTGGGACAGCAAGTACGGCACGGTGGTGGCCGGTGGCACAACGACGCCCGGCGGGCCGATCGACGGTGTGTTTGACGGCATGAACGAAAAGGGTCTTGGTGCCAACCTCCTCTATCTCGCTGAGACCGAATGGCCGAAGCCAGGAACAGACAAGCCACATGTGTCCTGGGCAGCGTGGGTGCAGTACGTGCTGTCGAACTATGCAACCGTGGCCGAAGCCGTCGATGCCATCGGCAGGGAGCCTGTCTATCTCGTGCCGGCCAATTTCGGCCCTGGCGGTGCCGCGCATCCCACCGTGCATCTCTCACTCACTGATCCTTCGGGTGATTCGGCAGTGATTGAGTATCTCGACGGCAAGCCGGTCATCCACCACGGACGCGAGTACCAAGTGATGACAAACAGCCCGACCTTTGCCGAGCAACTCACCCTCAACGACTACTGGAAGCGACTCGACGGCTCGAAGATGCTGCCGGGCTCGCATCAGTCGCAGGACCGCTTCGTCCGCGCCAGCTACTATCTCGGCAAGTTGCCCAACAGCAAGGACGAGCGCCAGCAGGTGGCGGGGGTGTTATCCGTCATGCGCAACGTGTCCGTGCCCTGGGGAGAGCCTGACCCCGAACATCCAAACATCGCGCCCACCTACTGGCGTACCGTGATGGACCATGGCCGAAAGATCTATTACTTTGAATCGGCGCTGAGCCCCGACATTGTCTGGGTGAACCTCAATAACGTGGATTTCACGCCCAAGTCAGGCGTGCGCAGCGTGTCGCTCGAAGGGCCTGAAGGGTTCGCACTGATGGGCAGCATCAACACGGCCTTCAAGCCGGCGGAAAATATAGCTTACCTGAAACCCTGATCCGCCCTCGGCGATGGCTCGGAATATGTCAGCTCCTGTTTGGGTCGAGACGGATTGGGAGTGAGAACGGATCGACGGCTCTGCATATCAAGGCTAGGGATTGTGGGAATCCTAAATCCCCACAATCCCTACTCTGTCGGCGCTGCGAAGCTCTTTCAGCAGGCCGTCGACCCTGCTCGCATCGAAAATCGCGTGGTCACCGTGCTCGGCGCAAGGCTCAACTTGCATTTCTGACGTAAAAAAAGGGAGAACTTGCATGAAACAAACACTGACAATGCTGCTGGCAGCAAACTTTTTGTTCTCCGCGGCCTGCGCGCCCGCACCGGCCGGCGAGGCCGCAAAGGAGGCAGTGGCTGCAAGCGCCGATGCAGCGATCGACACGCCGACTGATGCACCCAAGATCGCATCGAACGACCCGCTCTACAATGTGACTTGCGCGGATTTCCTCGGAGCCGCGAATGTCGCCACCACCGTGCCGGCCGATGATGCGGCGCTTGCCGCGCAGGACGAGATTGCCTACGGGCTCCTTTGGCTGCACGGGTATCACTACGCCAAGACCAACGGCAAGCTCGAGCCGCTCAGCCAGGATTGGATGGCCAAAACCGCCAAGCGTGTCTATGATGCCTGCTCCAAGGTCGAAAAGCCTGAAGAAGCTAATCTTTCTGCGCTGGTGAAGCCATGAAGGCTGGCAAGACGATCGCCATAGCCACGCTCGCCGCGCTTGGCTTCGCCACCTTCGCGGGCGACGCGCTCGCCAAGGACCGCTGGGATCGCGACCGCGACCGGCGCAACCGCAACCATGATCGCTGGGAAGACTGGGACAACCGCCGCGATGCGCGCCGCGCCGGGGCGATCGCAGGAACCGTCGCGGCGGGCATTGCAGGGGCCGCATCCAGCGAAAACGCTCGCGAGGAATACGATGAGTGCATGGTCTACTACTCCTACAATGATCGCTACGATCGGTATTGCCGCGAGCAATATTACTATGACCGGGCCAAGAGCCGCCGCGCCGCGCGGCGCGCTGGGGTGGTGGTCGGACTGGGCGTGCGTGAAATCGTGCGTGACTAGCGTCCTAACGCTGCATTATTGAACGGGGCCGGGGTCAACACCTCAAGCAGGCGCGTTGGCCCCGCCACCTTTGCTTTCCGAACAGCGCGATCGCCCGCCTTAGCGGCTGCGCTCTTGGTGTCCTGCGTCCTTGCGCCATTGCGACGGAGCCCTTCTCGCGCGCCTGCAAAAGGGGAAAGTGGAAGACCAGCCAGACCCCACCAATACGTCCGAAAATTCATCTTTGGACGAAAGGTCTGCTTGTTCCCGCTCGTTGCCGAAACGTGACATTCAGCATGCGGTCCATCAGCAGCTGATAGCGAAAGAAATTGGCGGCAAGAATCCACCCATCTGCGGTCATGAGCGGGGTCCTTTCGCGATCCCGAAAGCGGTATGGCGGCTTTGCCTCGTTCGCGAAAAATTTCTGTCGCTCAGGAAGCGACCCAGGTTGGACCTTCAATCATTCAGTGCGCAATGCCAAAACCGGCGGCTCGAGCTCCCGCCCCCTTCCGGCTAGTGGTCAGTACGCGACGGAAGAATCCCCCAAAATCGCCGCGAAACGGCGGTTTTCTGGGCCTCTGGCGGGAACTATCCGTTCGAATCTATCCACTAGCCTTCCGAAGTGGGGAAGCCTTTGATGCAGGGGTCGCTTGGGCTAAGTCTGGATCGTTACCAAGAGAGTGTAATCATGAACCGCGACAAGCTCATCATAATCAAGCCCGACTTCGCTGATCCTACGCTTCCTAACATGCGCTTCTATTGCTGGCACTGCGCCTTGATGGAAGGCGTTCTTGCTAGCTTCCCCGACGTTGGCACGCGGATCGACGTCCTCCGCATTGAGTGGCCCAGGCCGAGACACGAGGTTATCGAGCTTATCGGAGTAGAGAATCAGTCGTTGCCGGTTCTCATACTAGCCGATGATGCGGACGACGAGCTTGCGACCGGGAGCTACAACGGACAGCGGTTTGCCGAAGGGAAAGAAGCTATCCTTGAGGCATTGTCGCGCCGCCATGGCATTCCCTTTCCGCATCCCTAAGTACCCCGCGCACGTCGGTCCTGATCAGCTGTCGTTTCGAAAGGCCGATGACGCGACCAAGCGGCAGCTATCGCCAACCAAGTCGCCGAAAGCTGCCAGGCCCCTATCCACCCACGACCGGTCACGCGCGGGGCCGTTCCGCGATCCCGATACCTGCCAGGCAGTTTCAACGGGCTCCCCGCCAAAAGCCGAAATTCAGCAACCGACCCCATAGCCGCCATAAAGACGGCTTTGCGCTGAGGCTGAGCTCGCACCACTTATCGGAACTGATGCCTCGTCAGCGCGGGAACCATAGCGGCGATAATTGCCATTCCGATGAACAGGCCAACCATAGCGTATCGTTCAGGGGTTGGCGTGACGAGCGTATTGAACGGCAAGACCCAAGGAAACCAGTCGGCCTGTTGCGTCCGGGTGATCATCACGGCAAGCGCGACCAAGGTGCCGCCAATGCCGACGACCAGCGGCACGACGAAATTGGCGAAGCGCAAGGCGACCCACAGCTGGATGGCGACCAGCGTGGTCATAGAGGCGGTCATGAGCGCGCCCTGCTCCATTAGCTTGGCCCACGGGAATGCTTCCTCGGGAACGCCCGGCCCCATCGCGCCGCCCAGCAATGTGCCCAAGCTTGCGAAGCCGAGAACAAGCACAGTCATGACGACAACGGCCGCAAAAGTCACAACGATCTTCGCCACGAAGATCCGCCACCGCGCTATGGGAAGCGAAAGGAGATGATCCCACCCATGCCCTCGATGCTCTATCTGGGCGGTAAGCGCGGTGAAGGCGGCGATGACCATCGGCGCAAGGAAGATGGCCCATAGTGGAAGGGCAAAGCGATATGTGTCGGTCCACGACGCCGCGCGATCATTCGAGAGCAGGGCCAACATCAGAAGCAATCCCGGAAGCGCTGGCGCGGCGACGCCCACCAGCAACGCAAGTGACCCCCTCAGCTTCTGCAGCTCTGTGAAAATCAGTGTGATCATGCTGCCCTTCTTTCTGCGTCGGTTTCCACCGCGCCATCGCTGTTGGTCAAAGTGGTGCGGTAGAGGTCCTCAAGGCTGTGTTTGCGAGGCTCCATGGCCGATACTGCGAAGCCATGCGTCACGAGGAGCCGGTTTGCCGCAGCGGCCGCACCCCGGTCACCGTCCGAGAAATCGACCCTGATGGCGCTGTCGTTGACGACGCTCGCGCGCAGTCCGTTCGCGATCAGCAATTCTATTGCCGCACCCGCCCGGTCGACGGTGAAATCGACCTCGGCCCTGCCGCCAAGCAGGTCTGTGACAGCACCCTGCAACACGACCGCCCCTGCGCGTAGCAGGCACAGGTGTTGTGCGGTTTGTTCAACCTCCGAAAGCAGGTGGCTGGACACGAAAACCGTGCCGCCGATCCGGCCCGGCAATTCGCGGATGAGCGTGCGCATCGCCATGATCCCATCCGGATCAAGACCATTGGTCGGCTCATCCAGCAGCAGCAGACGCGGCGCACCAAGCAAGGCACGCGCGAGGGCGAGGCGCTGCTTCATGCCGAGTGAGTAGTCGCGCGCACGCTTTGTCCCGGCGCGCTGCAGATCGACCAGTTCAAGCACACGGTCGATCTCGCTCGCAGGCAAGCGCAGCAGTCTGCGGGTGATGTCGAGGTTGGCGTGCCCGCTCAGGTGATCATACAGCGATGCGCTTTCGACAAACGCACCCACGCCCGACAGCGCCGGAACTCGCTGCGACCTGAGGTCGTGGCCGAGCAGGCGCACAGTCCCGCGGTCGGGACGCAGAAGCCCGAGCAGGAGGCGCAAGGTGGTCGTTTTGCCTGCCCCATTGGGCCCCAAGAAGCCGTAGACGCTGCCTGTGGGAACGCGCAAATCGAGGCCGTTGACCACAGCTGTCCGGCCAAAATGCTTGGTGAGTTGCTGCGTTTCGATGGCAAACACGGAACGGCCCCTTGCGAATCTTTAAATAAGAGATAAATTATCTCGCGGCCCAAAATTTAAGTCAAGGTTAAATTATGACCGATGCTGATAAGATTTTGATCGACCGGAGCCGCTGGCTGCGCCGACTTGCAACCATAGTGTTGTGCGTGCTTGCGGCCGCGCTCGGTATGGAGGCAATCATGGCTTTCGTGTCCGATGATGTGATGCGCGATCTCGCCTTTATGCTGCCTTACCGGCTGCCGATGCTGTTCTACCTTGCTGGCGTCTGGACGATCAGACAGGCCTTTGCCCGTCTGGCCGAAGGCGAAATGTTCAACCAATTGCTCCCCATCCTGCTGCGACGCCTCGGCCTGGCGCTTGCGGGTGGCGGGGTTGCCAGCGTGTTTTTGACCCAATGGCTGTGGCGGGCCCTCCTCGGCCCGGCCAGCGGCGCCTGGGCGTCGTTCGATCCACCGGCGATCACGGTCGGACTGGTGGGCTTGCTGATGATCGTGCTGGCCGACCTGATGAAGCGCGCCGCCGCCATGCGGCACGAGCTGGACGGGTTTTTCTGATGCCGGTCCGGATCACGCTCGATGATGTGCTTGCGGCGCGCAACATGACGGGCAAGGCGCTCGCCAGCCAAATTGGCATCAGCGAAACACAGCTGTCTCTATTCCGATCAGGCAAGGTGCGCGGCATCCGCTTCTCTACCCTGTCCCGGATGTGCGCGATCCTCGAATGTCAGCCAGGCGAACTGCTCGAATATATCTTCGCGCAAGCGGACCTGGATAACACTGGTTAGCGTTCGAACTGGACGTTCCGGTTTCCACCCACTTGTTGCCGGTTCGGTGATCGTCGATCTTCGACGAAAGCGGCCATCGGAGCTTGCCCGACGGCCGCCAACAGTGTCAGATCTCAATGCGCTCCTCTAGGACCAGAGCATCCTCCACGTCGATCCCAAGATACCGGACCGTGTTCTCGATCTTGGAGTGGCCGAGCAAAATTTGGACCGCACGCAGATTTCCGGTTGTGCGGTAGATCATGGCCGATCTGGTGGGAACAAGAACCGCTCGGCGCGGGAACAGGGGAAGCAGCGGATTTCTGCGGCCTCGGCTGGCCTGTTCCCGCTGTTCCCTGCGTTCCCGCAATTTCGAGAGACAGTAGCAACCGCGTGGCCCGCCGCAGCCGATTGGCCGGGCTTGCGGCTCTGCCAATCTGCGAAAAGTTGGCTGCGAAAAGCCACCCGGTGCTGACTGGTCCATGATGGCCTGGCCGAGTATGCGGCCTAAATTCTTGAAAAAGCTGGCGCACCCGACAGGATTCGAACCTGTG
>Ga0164292_10004300_pt1 | contig 11586 bp, 11 predicted proteins | sample GEODES117metaG_FD_111486 | JGI IMG/M metagenome (GOLD analysis project Ga0164292, IMG submission 111486) | Eutrophic lake water microbial communities from Lake Mendota, Wisconsin, USA - GEODES117 metaG | ecosystem: Environmental > Aquatic > Freshwater > Lake | place: USA: Lake Mendota... | reverse complement strand
TCTTAGGTAGGAGAAAAAAGAACAATCCGGTTCTCATCGGAGAAGCAGGTACAGGTAAAACAGCAATAGTTGAAGGCTTGGCTCTTCAAATATCGAGCGGTGAGGTTCCTCTTTCTCTCCAAGGAAAAAGAGTCTATACTTTAGATCTCACGAGCCTCGTGGCTGGAACAAAATATCGAGGCCAGTTTGAAGAGAGACTTAAAGCTCTTATCGACGAGCTCACTGCTAACCCTCAGATCATCATTTTTCTCGATGAGATTCATACATTAGTTGGAGCTGGTAATTCATCAGGCGCTTTGGATGCAGCTAACATCTTAAAACCTGCATTGGCTCGTGGAGAGATCCAGTGTATCGGAGCTACGACCTACGATGAATATAGAAAGAACATTGAATCTGATCATGCTCTCGACAGAAGATTCCAAAAAGTCACTGTTGAACCGACCACATCGGAAGACACGATATTGATCTTGAAGAACATCAGAAAGAAATATGAGGACCACCACAGCGTTTCATATTCAGATTCTGTTTTAGAACAATGCGTAATTCTCAGCGAAAGATACATCACTGATCGTTATCTCCCAGATAAATCAATTGACATCATAGATGAAGTAGGTTCTCGCATTCACATTAAGAAAGCTTCTTACCCTGACGAGATCAAGGAGATGGAAGAACGTTCTAGAAAGCTCAGAGACCAAAAAGCAGATGCAGTTAGCCGTCAAATGTACGAAAAAGCTGCTCAGTTTAGAGATGAAGAAAAGCGAGCTCAGCTCGACATAGAAGAGAAGAAAAAGAAATGGGAATCTGAGACTCGAAAGAATAAAGTCGACGTGACTGAATCTCACGTTCTTGAAGTCGTTTCGATGATGACCGGCATTCCAGTTACAAAGCTTTCTGACGAAGAGAACGAAAGACTCTTGAAGATGGGAGAGTACCTAAAAGACAAGGTAATCGGCCAAGACGCAGCGATAGACAAAGTGGTCAGCACTATTCAAAGGAACAGAATCGGACTTGGAAAAAAGAACAAGCCGATCGGCAGTTTCATCTTTGCAGGATCTACGGGAGTAGGTAAGACAGAATTGACCAAAGCGATCTCAGAATATCTTTTCCACTCTGACGATTCTTTGATAAGAATTGACATGAGCGAATACATGGAGAAGTTTAACGTTTCAAAACTGATCGGATCACCTCCAGGTTATGTTGGACATGAGAACGGCGGTCTATTGACAGAGAAGGTAAAGAAGAAACCGTACTCGGTGATTCTCCTAGATGAGATAGAAAAAGCTCACCCTGACATCTACCACGTGCTTCTCCAAGTCTTGGATGAAGGTCACCTCACTGACGGCTTAGGACGAAAGATCAATTTCAAGAATACTCTGATCATCATGACGTCCAACATCGGAATGAGAGAGGCTGCAGAAACTACAGGGATCGGATTCAATAATAGCCCTCAGAAAGAAGAGGATGCTAAGAAAGCAGTAATTGAAAAAGCTCTGAAAAAGACTTTTACTCCAGAATTTTTGAACAGATTAGACGAAGTCGTTTATTTTAATAGACTAACGAAAGATCACATGCTGAAGATCTTAGAATTACACGTCATAGATCTTCAAAGCAGGCTGTCAGAAATGGGATATAAAATAACCGTATCCGAAGAAGCAAAAACTCTCGTAATAGAGACCGGTACTGATGAGAGATTTGGTGCCAGAGTTCTTCAAAGAACTCTACAAAAAATGGTTGAAGACAAAATCTCTGAGATCATACTCAAAGAAAAACCTTCGAAGGGCAAGACTTTTAAAGTAGATCTCAAAAAAGGAACCACCGACCAGCTCGAAATATTGGTCAAAACTAGATAAAACTAAAGCATGAAGCCAAAGCACATCTTACTATTTTTAACTGTTTTTCTTTTGCTGTTAGCGACCACACAAAGTCTGGTCCAACTCAATTGGAAAGAAGCAACTCTGATCGGGTATTTGGAGAAAGTTTGGGACAACGTAGTCTCTCTCTTCTTTGCTTTAATAGTCACGATACCCATAACTGTAATTATTCAAAAGAAATATGAAAAGAATGGAAATTAAGCAGCCTAACTCAAGAGTGTTCATGCTGGGAGACCAGGTGACTCAGACAACAGTATCTAGCATCATTAAGTCTATCTGGGAGATCAACCTCGAGGACGCTGAGAAGGAAGCTCAGATGGTAGGGTATGAGAGAGTGCCCATTCACCTCATATTGAACACATACGGCGGCAGCGTCTATGATGGATTAGGTTTGATAGGAGCAATGGAAGCTTCTGAGACTCCGATATTTGTGACAGTTCTTGGATCTGCGATGAGCATGGGTCTCTTTATCCTCTGCGCAGGACACTATCGAAGAATGCACGTCTATTCGACTCTCATGTACCATCAAATTTCCACAGTCTCAATGGACAAATTGGAAGGTATCAAAAAAGATCTCGTAGAATGCGACAGGCTTGAGAAGATGTGTGAATCGATTTTGACTAAGAGAACCAAACTTACTCTCAAAGAACTCGAAGCTCACAAAAAATCAAAAGGAGAGTGGTACATTGACGCTGAAACGGCCGCTAAATACGGAATAATCGATGAAGTCGTGGCCGGAGAGCTCGCCTCAGATGATTTGCAGAGAATACAGAAGAATTTAGAACCGAAGAAGAGATCTCCTAAAAAACCTGCAGAACCAGCGAAAAAACAAGCTCCGAAAAAGTCAACTAAAAAGAGTTAGGTTTATATTTGTCATGTATGAGCCAAAGAGCAGTAAAAAAAGTGATAAGCTATTTAGAGTCGAGAAGAGTCGAGGTCAGAAAGGGCCGAGACAACTGTTACTACCCTGAGCCGAGGACTATAGTCTATAATGCTCAGGGCAGTTACAAAAATCAGCTCTACACTCTGCTCCACGAAGCTGGACATTTTCTCCAAGAAAAATCTAGAAGCTTCAGCTCTATGAATCTCATCTATACGACTGCAGATGAGCTCCACACCAACTATCAAAAGTTCAGGCTTCTTGAACAGGAGATGGATGCTTGGGACAGAGGAGCAAAGCTGGCTCAAAAGCTAGGAATAAAATTAGACATTCTAGACTACAGAAAGAATGCCGCATATTTTATCATGTGTTATGTTAAACTATTGAATCAATGAGTTGGTACGAAAAATGGCTCGAAAGAGCTGCTCTCGAATTTTTAGAAAATCCGGATAATGAAATTGAAATTTTTCTAGATAAGATGCACAGCAATTTTCTTGTCATTGCTCTCCAAGAGGCAGGGATTAAGAAAGTCATCAAAGACCTCACTCGAAAAATAGAAGATCTACGTTGAATTTTTTACTGATCATATTGTCTTATGTTCTCTGTGTCATCTACGTCAAGATGAAGATGAAAAAAGCTTCTGCTAATATCTTGGAAGAGATCAGAAAAGAAGTCGATTCTAAGAATCTAGACAATCTGTTCAAGCTCTCTGAAAAGAAGCTGAACCCCGACTCGTACAACGATAATTTGTCCAATTACCAAGAAGCCGCAGCGATCTATGCAGGTATGCGTGCTCTGAAGTCTCCTCTTGAAACTTTTACAGACTTTTTCAAAAACTTCAGAAGTTATTAACATTTTGAAACTTTTTTGATGAAACATTTTTTTGTTTCATTTTTTTGTTTTAATTTTGTTATACTAACATACCTACATTATGCAAGTTTATTTCAAACAAATCCGACACTACGAAGTTCTTTCTCCAGACGCTGAGAAAGACTTGCTCATGAGGATCAAGAAAGGTGACAAGGGTGCCACCGAGATTCTCATCAAACACAATCTAAAGTTGGTGGTTCACATCGCTAACAAGTACAAAGATCTAGGCGTAGAAATTGAAGACCTAGTTGCAGAAGGCAATATCGGTCTCTGCGAAGCAGTCAAATTCTACAAAGAATCCAAGAACGTCAAGTTCTCCAGCTATGCGGCATGGTGGATCAGAGCTTACATCTTCGGTAGCATTTCTAACAACAGAAACGTAAGGCTTCCAATGAACATCATCAACCAGATGAAAAAGACCACTGGAAACTACGAGATGGAAAGGAAAGTCAGAATACACGATTCTGCAACCGAGGAAGATGAAGCACCTACTGTAAAACTGCCTACTCGCCCAGAAATCGAAAAAAGCCATGACAGCGAACATTTCGCTTATCTGGTTTCCAAAGCATGTCAAGGATTAAGCGATAGAGATAAGGACATTGTTCTCTACCACTACGGAGTCGGTAAGGACTACTCTATCTCAAAAGAAGATCTTGCTGAAAAGTTTGGCATTACTCGAGTTAGAGTCAATCAGATCATCAAATCGACTCTTTCTAGGATGAAATTAAACTTAACATAGTTTGAAACACTTTAATCTTTTTACATAAAAGCTACATAACAGTAGCTTTTTTTATGTCAGAAGAAAACAAATTCATCGATGCATCAGAAGTCAAAGAACTAAAATCTGATACCAAAGTCACAGCATTCCACGTAAAATGGAACAAAAAACATTTTCACGTAGTCAAAGCCTTCCACGGCAGATTTGGATGGATGCTATCAGGTTACCACGCGACTAATCGCGGTTTGCCGATACATAATCAGATGATCTTCTTTTTTAGCGGAACTGATCCTCAGGTAGGAATAGATCATCTCCTCCAAGTCTTGAACGGCCGCGAAGAACCCAAAAAATTGACAATTCGTTACACATGATAATTTACCGCGAAGAAGGAGAAACTCTGAATGAAGTAGTGAACCGACATTCCGACGAAGTCCATTTGAGAGTGGCTAAAGTCGTGTGCGAAGCTTTAGAAGAAGGTCTAGAAAGAGCACATATTCTCACTGTTCTTCCTGACAATTACGAGCTCTTCTGTACAAAATCCAATTACGAAGATTCTTTGGTTACAAACCTGCCCTACGTTGAGCTCCTCGAAGAATACGAGCTCTGTCAGAGGATGCATGGTTGGATCTCAAAGCTCAAGTATAAAAAATACGAAGACGTTTTGGAGAAACCAAAGAAAAGAAAGAAGAAAAATGACGATGAACAATCTTAAAGTAGTTGCAAAAACCTGTTACTTAGGAAAGACCGGCTATGCAGCTCACGCTCGAGGATTTTTTAGAGAGCTTTCCAAATTGGTAGGCATCGATCTTAGAGTCATCAATTACACATGGGACGACGATTACAGTCCTTATCTGAATGAAATAGACAGAGAAATTCTTTGGAAAATAGTGCTAAGCACTGCAGACGGACCACAGCTCTTCGACATACACTCTCACGGACATTTTAGCGATCACGAATGGAAACGCTCAGGCGAAGAATTCGATCCTGAAATAGAGATAGTGCTCATCGATAACGGTCACTATTTTTTTAGAAGCGAACCATATCCCGGAGTCAAATTTAGAATAGCATACACAGTCTGGGAAAGCACGGAGCTGACAGAAAGCTTTGTTAGAAACTTGCAGGAGAATTTTGATCAAGTCTGGGTAGCCACTCAGTGGCATAAGAAATGTCTCCACGAACAGGGAATACCTTTAGACAAGATTTTCATTGTCAGAGAAGCAGTCGAAGCTGACGCAGTACCGGCTAATTTCCCCGATAAAGAATTTCATCCGATTGAATTTTATCGAGACGACTATTTCAATTTCGTCTTCTTCGGTCGATGGGATTATCGAAAGTGTCTCCCGGAAATCATCAACGCGTTCATCGAAGAGTTTGAACCTGAAGAAAAAGTAAGGCTGATTCTCTCAGCAGAAAATCCTTTCGCTGGAGACGGTAAGACTGTCCAAGACAGATTAGCAGATCACGGCTTCGTAGATGAAAGAGTAATTTCCATCGGATTTGTGAACAGGTTGAAATATTTAAGATACATGCAGTCCGGACACTGCTTTGTTTCATGTGCTCGAAGCGAAGGTTGGAACATTCCCTTGATAGAAGCAATGGCTGCTGGAACTCCATCGATTTATTCTGACTGGGGAGCTCAGCTAGAATTTGCACAATACCGCGGAATACCCGTTAAAGTAAAAGGACTAGAACCGGCTTCACTTGGACATGAGAAAGGTTTAGCTCCTCATTTTCCAGGGTCTTATGCATCTCCAGATTTTGAAGATCTGAAGAGAGCAATGAGAGAAGCAAAAAACAACTATCCTGTTCTCAAAGAAAAAGCTCTCCGAGAATCTCGAGAGATTAGAGAAGAATTTACGTGGGCTAAAGCTGCTGAAGCAGGACTCAATGCTTTAAGACAGATTCGCGAAAATAGATCTAGCGAAGAAGAGACTGTGATTGATTCAGTAAGTTGTCATTTTGTCGATGGACCTTACATAGAAATTAAGGGTTCTGGGAAGAAGAGATTCAAAGCTATTTTTGAGGACCGAGCCATCGGAGAAATAGTGTATCAGACGACTCTGGCACCAGGTGAATGGGCTAGGTGTAATAGAAAATGGTGGACAGATTGGCACTTAAAACTTCTAGACGAAGACGAAGTTCTCATCTGGGAACACGTTTTCGATGTTAAAGACCGCAGAGTTTTTATCTCTCTTGAATCATCTTCACTAGGCGATAACTTAGCTTGGTTTCCACACGCTGAAGTTTTTAGGCGTGAAAAAGGTGCTAATGTAATAGTCTCGACTTTTCAAAATGATCTCTTCAAAGATCAATACCCTGAGATAGAATTTGCTCCCAAAGGTCAAGGTGTACCTGATCTCTACGCATGTTTTAGAATGGGATGGTTCTATAAAGAAGACACCTTAGACTTTAACGGAAGCATGCACCCTCGAGGATTCAGAGATATTTCCATGCAGGAAGCAGCAACCGATATCTTAGGACTACCTTTCACTCACGAAAAACCGCTGATCAAGATTCCTGAAATGGAACATCCATTTGAAGGTAAAAAATATGTCACCATTGCGATTCACGGAACTGCTCAGGCTAAATACTGGAATAATCCGTCTGGATGGCAGGATGTCGTAGATTTCTTAAGAGATCACGGCTACAGAGCAGTGCTCATATCTTCTGAAGAAAACGGTTACATGGGAAATTCACACCCTAAAGACATTTTTCATAAACCTGGGAAAATTGCATTGGAGGAGAGAATCAATGAGATCAGACACTCAGATCTCTTTATCGGAATCGGATCAGGCCTGTCATGGTTAGCCTGGGCTGTCGGTACTCCGATGATCATGATTTCAGGTTTCAGCGAAGAATATTCTGAATTTTCAGATCCCAACATGATCAGAATCATCAATAAAGAAGTCTGTACCGGTTGTTTTAATCGTTATAGATTAGACGCCGGAGATTGGAATTGGTGTCCAGACCACAAAGGTACACCTCGACAGTTCGAGTGTTCAAAGATGATCGGATCGTACCCTGTCATAAAAGCAATCAAGAAAATTTTATCTCTATGAAGTTAGCCATTATCGGAGCAGGCGGCCATGCCAAAGAAGTTTATCACTCACTGATGAGACAGAGAGATTCTGACTCGCAGATCTTTGATTTAGAACTGGATGGATTTTATGTCGAACCTGAATATGTAGATCCTTCTGCAACTCTTTACAATTTTCCTATTAGAAGCATAGAAGAATTGGACAGCAAGACTCATTGGATTCACATCGCTGCAGGTGATATTGATTTTAGAGCCAGGCTCTTCTCTAACATGAGAGAGTTCGGTTTCAATTTTGCAACCGTCATCGACCCTACCAGCGTCATCGGAGAGAACTGCGATATTCAACAAGGGTCTTACATAGCTCCAGGAGCCATCATCACTGCCGATGTTAGAATCGGAAAATGCAGCATCATAAATACGAGAGCTGTAGTTTCACACGAATGTGTCATTGAAGATTTTTGTAACATCTCTCCCGGAGCAGTCCTCTGTGGAAATGTTAGAATTGGCGAAAGAAGCCTCATCGGTGCAGGATCTCTAATCAGAGAAAAAACTTGGATCAGAGATAATGTAACTCTGGGAATGGGTTCTGTCGTCACCAAGAACATTCTCGATCCTGGAACCTACATCATCCACGACAGCGTAACCAAGAAGCTCTAATGTACGTCAATTGGCTAAATAGAAAGACACCTGATTTTAACAGAGTGCAGTCTCTATTAGACGAGAGCGTGAGAAAAAATCACTTCACTAATTCAGGACCTCTCGGAAAGAAGCTCGAAGATTTTCTCAGAGAAGAGCTGGAGATCAAAGATTCTAAGATTGTCAGAGCTGCTGCCAGTGGAACGGCTGCACTTCACGCTTTAGTGGAAGGAATCAGATTATACCACGGGAGACAGATAGAATTTTCGACTCACGCTTGGACTTTCCCATCTGCAGTCATTGGACCCTTAAGCGGTACGCAGATAGTGGATCTCACACACGATTTCGATATAGACCTCAGTGAGGTATCTGATGACTCTGAAGGCCTTATCGTCACCAATCCTTTTGGACACCTAATGGACTTAGATAGGCATCAGGAATGGGCTCGAAAAAGAGGAAAAATCCTCATCTATGACAATGCAGCGGCTCCGCTTAGTTTTAAAAAGACCGGTAAATTTGAGGGTACCAACTCTCTTAATTTTGGAGATGGTTCTTTCATCAGTCTCCATCAAACAAAATCTCTCGGCTTCGGCGAGGGCGGTTTGTTAATAGCAGATAAGAAGTATGAAGAGTCGATAGACAGAGCCATGAATTTCGGCTTTGGCCAGGAAAGAATTTGGACTGCAAATTCATCGAATTACAGGATGTCAGACATTTCAGCAGCTTTCATCTATGATCACATTGAGCGAAACCTCGAAAAGATAAAAATCCACTCAGCAGAGCTTGAAGAAGCTTTCGATCAAGTCTGTAATCACAACGGCTGGCAGAAAATGGCCAACCGAGCCGGCGATTGGTGTCTTCTCGGTAGTCTTGTATTTTTTACCGAGGATACGAAGATCAAGAACCTCGATAATTTTGAGTGGAAAAAGTATTACAAGCCTCTGCAACCAAAGACTAACGCTGAAAACTTTTACTCTAAAGTATTTTGTCTCCCTTGTCACTTAGAAGTTAGCGTCTATGACGTCAAGTCATTGATGAAGTGAGAAGTTCTATCTTTCTACTGAGAGAATATATAGAACAAGTAAGAGAGCATAATGTCAATTCAAACTTCCAATTATCTAAAGACCAGATTCCAGACCGGAGATACTCCGAGCGCTCAGGATTTCGGCGATTTCATAGATTCATACATCAACACCTCGGATCTACTTGCCAAAGGATTGGCCAACGGTCAAGTTCCCGTTTGGCAAGCGAGTTCTACGAGTTGGACAGTAGGTACTGCCGGAGGCGGAACCGGACCTCAAGGTCCTCAAGGGCCAACGGGCCCCGGTTTAACGAGTGGAACTTCTGGTTCTTCAGGAACGCGTGGAACTTCTGGTTCTTCAGGAACATCAGGTCCTCAAGGGACTAGAGGACCTCAAGGTTTCGGTGGACCTCAAGGGCCTACGGGACCTCTAGGAGCAACTGGTACAGCTGGTACAAGCGGTACTAGCGGAACTAGTGGAATTGCAGGATCTAGCGGAACTAGTGGAATTGCAGGATCTAGCGGAACTAGCGGAACATCGGGAATTGCAGGAACTAGTGGAACTTCAGGAAGCTCAAGCACTTCTGGATCTTCAGGAACTTCAGGCCCTCAAGGTTCTACTGGACCTCAGGGACCTATCGGACCTAACGTAACTTCAGGAACTTCAGGTAGTACTGGAACTAGCGGAAGCAGCGGTAGCACCGGTACTTCTGGATCTTCAGGTAGTACAGGAACTTCAGGAACTAGCGGATCTTCTGGAAGCATTTACACAACTACCTCCACTACTTCAGTGGCAATCCCAACTTCTCATCCGACGGTCGTCAACTTAACAGTAAACACTGGAGCAGGTTATATCATCGGCCAGACGGTCATCGTAGTTTATGATGTCTCCAACAGTTTCCAAGGCGAGATCACTTTCTATAACCCTGCTAACGGGCAGATGCAGCTAAACTCCATCAACAATGAGGGTACTGGAACTTATGCCTCTTGGTCAATAGCTCTAGCCGGTATAATTGGTACTTCTGGTTCTTCAGGCACTTCGGGAACTACTGGAACTTCTGGTACTAGTGGAATAACTGGACCTCAAGGAGCTCAAGGGCCTCAAGGTGCTTTTGGTCCTAACGTAACATCTGGAACTTCTGGATCAGACGGAACGAGTGGATCTTCAGGAACTTCTGGTACTTCTGGCAGTTCTGGCACTTCAGGGACTAGTGGTTCATCAGGAACTTCTGGATCTTCTGGTACTTCAGGAACTAGCGGTTCATCAGGAACTAATGGAACTTCAGGTTCATCTGGAACAGACGGGACTAGTGGCAGTAGCGGAACTTCAGGTTCTTCTGGAACTAGCGGAACTACAGGAACTAGCGGAACTTCAGGTTCAAACGGAACTTCAGGTTCAAGTGGAACGTCAGGTTCTTCAGGAACATCGGGCTCTAGCGGAACAGCTGGAACGTCAGGAGCGAGCTATTCGGGCAATACTTTATATTGGCTCACCGGGAATTTTAATAACTCAGGTGAAATAGGTTTTGGGTACTCAACATCGAACCAGCTGCAATATTTGGATCGTCTTTTCGCAAATGAGACCTCGTCAGATTCAAACGGAACTCCTATCAGTTATAAGAGCGCTCTACCTTGGATTGAAGGTTTATCGATTGGTACCGTCATCACAATGCAGGGTGTGAGTCCTTCTCCATCGAATTTAACTCATACTCTAACACTATCAGTTACTTCAAAAACTGATAGTGGAGATTCGTGGCTCATAAATGTCAGCGTATTGGCATATCAGCCATTGACCCCTGCTACTGCTTACGGTGTATATTCATTCACATACTTCCCAGCTAGCGGAACTTCAGGATCTTCTGGGACATCAGGTTCAAGCGGAACAGCTGGAACGTCAGGTTCGAGTGGAACTTCTGGAACATCAGGAACTGCTGGAACTTCAGGATCTGATGGAACTAGCGGAACTCAAGGTCCTCAGGGAAATACTGGGCCACAAGGGCTTCAAGGGCCAGGGACTAATGGAACATCAGGAACCTCAGGATCTGCCGGAACTTCAGGGAGCGGCACGAGCGGCACGAGCGGAACTAGTGGGATAGATGGAACCTCAGGAACTTCAGGTATTGCAGGACCGCAGGGACTACAAGGCCCTCTGGGACCAGGTGGTGGACAGGGCCCTCAGGGATTGGCTGGACCTCAAGGGCTTCAAGGGCCTCTAGGTGCACAAGGACCAGCGGGTATACAAGGTTCTAACGGAACTAGTGGAACTAGTGGATCTTCAGGAACGAGCGGTACTTCAGGTTCTTCAGGAACGAGCGGAACATCAGGAGCACAAGGCCCAGGTGGTACGAGTGGAACAAGCGGAACATCAGGCTCAAGTGGAACAAGTGGAACATCAGGTGCACAAGGCCCAGGTGGTACGAGTGGAACGAGTGGAACATCAGGCGCACAAGGTCCAGGTGGTACGAGCGGATCTTCAGGAACAAGCGGTACTTCGGGTTCTTCAGGAACGAGTGGAACATCAGGTGCACAAGGCCCAGGTGGTACGAGTGGAAC
>Ga0164292_10004299_pt1 | contig 11586 bp, 7 predicted proteins | sample GEODES117metaG_FD_111486 | JGI IMG/M metagenome (GOLD analysis project Ga0164292, IMG submission 111486) | Eutrophic lake water microbial communities from Lake Mendota, Wisconsin, USA - GEODES117 metaG | ecosystem: Environmental > Aquatic > Freshwater > Lake | place: USA: Lake Mendota, Wisconsin... | reverse complement strand
TGGCAGGTGCAGGTACTTACTGCTCGTGCCGCAACCCCGCCTGGAGTCTTAATGCTGCCATTGGCAACCAAAACTGGGGCGGAATTGCAACTGCCAATTGTCCACCTCCAACGCAGCTCATTACCCTCGAATTTACCCGTCCGGGCATCGCCCGCGATATGGGTTGTACAGGTATCAGTCCTTTAGACCAGTGTACCTATACCCAAAATATCAACGCAACTTTTACAAGTGGTTCTTCTGTAGATATCAATGATTTTGAATATTATGTAAAGGTTAACTCAACAACTTACGGACCTTACAAGACATTTACAAATCTCAAACTGGATAGTTCTAAAACCATTACCGTATACAATAATTTCACATTCACACGCAACACTCTTTATACCATCAGGGTTTGGTCTGCCAACCCCAACGGATCGGTTGATGGAGATGTTAAAAATGATACTTTTACCCGTGTGTTTGATTTCCGTGGAACCCTTGCGGTTCCTTCCACAGGTGATACCACCCTGTGTGGAAGTCAGAAAGCCCTTTTATCTGCTACTCCCGGTTCACTCCAGGACTCTCTGGTGTGGTTTTCGGATCGCGGAGCTTCCAACGTGGTGGGCTATGGCCGCAAAGTGTTATCACCATTTTTGATTTCCGGAAATACCTATAAATTCTATGTCGGCTCTTACAATGGCCTTAACGTTGTAAAAGTGGGCATTGGTGGTGGAACCAATGGTCAAAATGGTGCGATGTTTGATATTCGCGCTAAAGCCGGCGACCTGAAAATAGATAGCATGCATTTTCAATGCTGGGCTGCTCCCGGAACTACGGTTGCCACCGATGTTTACCTGAGAACCGGTTCATACACCGATCCGGGTGCTGCATCCACAGCCACTATGTGGACCAAAATCTGGAGCGGAAATGTTACCAGTATGGGTACTACCACATATACAACCCACATTCCCGTTACTTACACATTAAAATCAGGTGTGCAATATGCAGTTTACGTAAATACGCCTTCTGAAACGTTGGGGTATGCTAACGGAGGTGCGACCATTAACACACCCGAAGTAACTATCATTGGTGGTTATGGCATTGGGGGTACCTTTAGCGGTACTTTTAATCCCCGTACTTTTAATGGTGCGGTATTCTACACCAAACCCATTTGTCCATCTGCACTGGATAGCACTGAAATAAAGGTGAATCCTGCGCCCTTTGGAGCGAAAATGCTTCCAGGTACTCCCCATGTTACTTCCCCTGAGCGCAGCGGTACCGGTGGTATGGGCTCGCCACGAGTAGTGGCCATGGGTGATACCCTGGCTTGGAACCTTGCATCTCCAACCGGCTATAACGACGCAGACCATGGAACAACCTGGAAAATTACCAATACATCATTAACAACCAAATCAGGAAGATCACTGACTGGTTATTCCTGGACTGACCCTTCAGCTACAGCAGCCGGCAGATTTGTGTATACCCCTGCAACTACAGAGATAGACAGTCAGTTAATCGGTAAAATCACGTTCCAGGATATCGGCAAAAACAATTGCGACAGTTCTGTAGTGTTCTACATGTATGTAGCACCTCTCCCTGAGCCGGACTTTACCCGCACTAAGGTTACCTGTGAAGGTGATGCAGTGGAGTTTGTCAATAAATCCAAGATTGCCAGTGGATTCCTGGATCATATGTGGTACTTCGGCGACGGAGACAGCAGTGAGGCGGTAGACCCCGTTCACTTCTACCCCAAAGGCGGCGTATACTACGTAACCTACAAGGCAATCTCAAGTATTTATGGCTATGAGCGTATCAAGCGCGACACCATCACCGTGAGCCCGCTTCCCAACGTAAACTTCCGCATACTGAATGTGTGTGAGGGTAAAACCCACCAGTTTGTAAATACTTCTACAGGCCTGGGTACCCTTACCTATAAGTGGAATTTCGGCGTAACCCCCGGCACTAATGCTACCAGTAAGGATGCTACCTATAAGTACAGCAAAGCCGGCCAGTACAATGTAACCCTGACGGTAGAAGACAACGGTTGCCCTGCAACCCGCACCAAAACGGCCTACCTGTTCCATACCCCAGTATCAGATTTCTCATACCCCAGCAATCCTGGCCAGAAGTTCTGTAGCAATGTACCGGTACAGTTTACCAACAAGAGCACGCTGGTGAGCGGTATCCTGGGTCAAACCTGGAGCTTCGGTGATGGTGAAGTAGGAACCGTAAAGAATCCGCTTCATCAGTTTAAGACAGGAGCCAGCTACAACGTACGTTTGATATCCATTACGGAATTTGGATGCGCAGATACTGCAGAGAAAAACATCAACATTGGCAGTGCGCCTGTAGTAAGCTGGAGCAACGGACAGGTATGTGATCAGACCCCGACTCAGTTTACCAATGGCACAGCGCCTATCAGCGGATTTGCATCTGCTCCAAAATGGAGCTTTGGCGATGGCAGCACCTCAACATCAGACAATCCCGCGCATCAGTTCACCACGCTGGGTCCAAAAACAGTGAAGCTGGTGGTGAGTGTAAATAATGGCTGTAGTGACAGTGTAACCAAAACACTCAACGTAGGAACGCAGGCCATTGCAGATTTTAGCGCACAGAGCACATGCTCGGGTAAGCCGGTACAGTTTGACAACAAGTCAACAGTGAAACAGGGCGACATGGTTTATGAATGGGATTTTGGAGACGGATCAGCATTGTCAGGTGATGCAGACCCTGTTCATACGTATAATGTAACGAATTCATTTGCACCGAATGTAACGCTTAAGGTTACGGTAGGGGCATGTGAATCGGTGGTGAAGAAGCCCCTGCAGGTGTATGAACTGCCCAACTGTAACTTCACGGTAACCGATGACTGGACTCCCGGCGATGGATATAGAACCATAAAAGTACAGGCGGCCAATACGGGCTATCCGTTCTATCGCTTCAAGTTCTCGGATGGAGGATCGATCAACGCAGCAAGCGGCGTGTATCAGTTCCCATACGAGGGAGACTTTGACATCACGCTTTACACCCGTAATGCGGCAGATTGCGAATGCAACAAGACGATCGTTAAGTCGGTTCGCAATAGCATGGGTACCACAGGCATAGGTGAAGGCAAGATTAAACTGTATCCGAACCCCAGCAATGGTTTGGTGAATGTAGAATCGGGCAGCCGTATACAGAAGATATCGGTATACAATGTGTTGGGCGAAGCAGTAGAAGCGTCAGTAACCCTGAAGGGCAATCAGGCAGAAATGCGCATGCAGAATCTGGCTGAAGGAGTTTACCTGGTAAAAATCACCACCGAACAGGGCGTGGTTACCCGCAGCGTAAGCATCAACCGATAAGCAAATTATATTTCACATAATCGAAAGCCCTGCCTTGCCGCAGGGCTTTCTTTTTTGTTACTTTGAATCCAAGCATCATGATAAGAACCGATATCGCAGATTTACGAAAAGAATATACCAGGGCGTTTTTAAATCCTCAGGACCTGCCTGAAAATCCGTTACAGGCATTTTCCAATTGGTTTGACTTTGCCATGCATGAAAATGTATACGAGCCCAATGCCATGGTGCTTTCCACAGTTTCAGTCAATAGACCGTCTTCAAGGGTAGTACTACTGAAGGGTATTTCTGAGGGGGGATTGGTTTTTTACACCAATTACAACAGCAAAAAGGGCAGGGAGTTGCTGGAAAATCCCTTTGCATGCCTCAACTTTCACTGGGCCCAGCTGGAGCGGCAGGTTAGAATAGAAGGGAAGGTGGAAAAAGTAACTGCTCAGGAGAGTGACGTTTATTTTCAAAGCCGCCCGCGTTTGAGTCAGGCAGGTGCCGTGGTTTCAGATCAAAGTAGTATCATTGATTCGCGTGAAGAACTGGATGAAGCCATGAAACAGCTGATGGATCATGATAATGAAAAGTTGCTGGTTCGCCCTTCCCACTGGGGTGGCTTTAGATTAATACCTGACTATCTGGAATTCTGGCAGGGCAGGCCGGGAAGGGTACATGACCGAATTGCCTACTCACAGTCTGCCGACGGTAGCTGGTCCAAATGCAGATTAAGTCCATAAAAAAGGCCCGATAAGGGCCTTTTTTATAGTGTTTTTGAGATTGTAAATCCTACTTTAACGTTGCAATCAAGTGTTAGGTTCTTTAAAATTCTCCATCAGTTCTGCCGCAATACCGGTATAGCTGAAACCGCCATCGTGAAACAGGTTTTGCATGGTTACCATGCGGGTGTAGTCACTAAACATTGAAACACAGTAATCTGCGCAGCTTTTGGCATCTGCATTTCCTAATGGACTCATGGTGTCGGCATAGTTGAAGAATGCGTCAAAACCACCAACACCGCTGCCGGCAGTAGTTTTGGTAGGACTTTGAGAAATGGTGTTTACCCTCACTTTTTTATGCTTGCCAAAATGGTAGCCGAAGCTGCGCGCAATGCTCTCCAGTAAAGATTTTGCCTCTGCCATTTCACTGTAATCCGGAAATACGCGCTGGGCGGCGATGTATGTCAGGCCCACAATGCTGCCCCATTCTGCCATGGCATCCTGTTTCCATAGAGTTTGCATCAGTCGGTGAAACGACATCGCAGAAATATCCAATGTCTGATGCATATAATCATAATTGAGTTCGGTGTAGGGGATTTTCTTGCGAACATTTAAGCTCATACCTACGCTGTGAAGCACGAAATCCAGTTTTCCACCCAGTTTTTCCATGCTCTGACTAACCAACATTTCAAGGTCTTCCATTTTGGTTACATCTGCATAAATGAGTGGTGCATTCAGTTTATTGGCCAGTTCTTCGGTTTGTCCCACACGCGCTGCCACAGGTGCATTGGTCAGAACGATTTGAGCCCCCTCGGCATGGCAACGCTCTGCTACCTGCCAGGCGATCGAATTTTCATTGAGTGCGCCAAAAATAATACCGCGCTTGCCTTTTAAAATTTGATTTCCCATAATGTTGGGCCAAAGGTAAAACATTTGATTGAATTTAACTTTCAAAGGAATTTATCAGATATCCAACTGTCAAATTTTGAAATCAGTCTCTGGTGATTAACATTACATCGATTGAATATGATTGCAGAGATAATGCGTTGTTTGGCCGTTTTTTGTTTTTTCGATTTTTTTAGTATAGTTTTACGTTATGAAGCGTTTGTATGCATTTATTGTTTACGCGGCGATATTTATGGGTCTGAGTGCCCAGCTGCAGTCTGTTGAGGGAATTCGCATCCTTTCAGGTCAGGCAGAGAACAAGCCCTTTGACATAAGCAGAAGAAGTGCTTTAAAGCCGACTGCGTGCAAAACAGATACAAGTTATTTTGTTCAGTATGGCAATAAGGGGTATCGATTTGTTACCCTGAGAAGCGGCAGTAGTTTGGGTCAGTTTTATGGGGCTCCTCAGGAGCTGACGATATCAGGATTTCGCCTGTTTGCCGTTGCCAATTCAGTCAGCCCGGCACGTCCTGTTTTTATAAAACTTCGATGCCACCTTTACAAGGCAGGTGCTGATTCTTTACCCACCGGTCTTCCCCTGGCGAGTGATACGGTTACGGTAGATACGATCATGAGGTCTAATGTTTTCCTTACTGATGTGCAATTTGATGCTAAATTTAAAAATCCGGTAACCCTCAATTATAATTATATCCTTGTAGTGGATTGTGACAGCACCACAGTTACTGCAAGTATGATTACCAGTGACTGGACGTTGGGTGACGGGCGTAAACGAAACCTCGGTTGTGGCAGTGTCAGTGGAAAATGGTACCGCAATTTGCAGCTCAATATCGGCGGGGTATCTTTCGATGCAGACGCGCAACTGTTGCCGTTTGTAAAGTACAATTTTGGCACAGATTTTACCATCAATAATAACTGCTATCCCACAGTAGATACCGTCCGCTTTCAAAATCAGCTGAAAAATAACGTTTCAGGTCACCCATACTACAATTATTACAACTACTATAATCTGAATCAGTTCTCCCACCGCTGGTCTTATGACGGCAGTTTTGGAAGTACCTACATCGTTGACGGCAAGTATAAACCGGCCACCAAGAAAAATTTTAACGTGCAGCTCATTTCCATGGTGTATCAGTACAGGTCAGGCACATGCTACGATACCAGCGTGAAAACAGTGTATTTCAAGCCCGCAAATCCGACGTTAAAAAAGGCTGCCAACCTCTGCCGGGGGGATACAGGCAGCATTGATGTTTCGTCTGATCCCGGCGTGGCGATTAAATGGTACCGCAAACTTAACGATACTGCCTTTTATACAGGCAACAGCTATCCTGTTATCAATGCCCAGAACAATGATTCATTTTGGGTCAGGGCAGAAAATGGTCCGTGTAATTCGGGATATGTGAAGATTAATGTAACCGTAAATGATTACCCCAATGACCCTACCACCCAGGATGCCTACGTTTGCCTGGGTGCGGCCGCCAATTTACAGGCAAAAACCAATATAGGCCAAATTGATTGGTTTACAGAGGTTGCCGGCGGGAAAAGTGTACTTACAGGAAATATTTTTCAATCTGCCGCACTGTTCTCAGATACTTCATTTTTTGTTCAGGCAAGTAACAAAGGATGTTTGAATAAAGGCGGGCGGGTGAAGGTCACGGCATTTGTAAGCAATAATTACGCACCGCAGAAACCGGATGTTGTATCTGATACATTTGCCTGTTACAGCGCCGGTCAATCTTTTACACTTAGCGCTTCGGGAAATGATACCCTACGCTGGTATAATCAACCCATAGGCGGCACCCCCATTGCTTTTGGTGCAGATTACACGTTTGTGCCAACGGGCAGGGGAAACTACGATTATTTTGTAGAGGTATGGAATGGTATCTGTGCCAGCAGTCGTGAGCATTCAACCTTACACGTATATCAGCCGCCGTCAGTTTCGGGTAAAACCAATCCTACGGTTTGTTTTGGTGATTCCGTTTCTTTTGCCATCAGTTTGCCATGGGGAACCCTAAAATGGTATGATCAATCTGATTTGCAGGTGCCTGTTTATACAGGCACGAATCCTGTTTTTCAAAATCTGCAGTCAAACAAAACCTATTATCTAAAGGTATCGGAAGAACAATGTGAGGCCCCTAATTTTGACAGTGTTAAAGTCACTGTGAACGTGCCTCCCGTTCCTTCATTGGTTAAATCAGACCCGGTTTGCTCCAAAGGAGCAGGGCTATTTCAGGTTAATGTGGCCGGTGGTAACGTTTGGTGGTACTATGAGGATACATCGTCCACTGCATTTTCTAAGGGAAGTCAGATTGTAACCGGATCATTGTTGTCTCCCGTTACGTATTTTTATGCCACAGAAAAAAATGGTTGTTACAGTGCACGGAAACCTCTTACGGTTGCTGTAAAACCACGTCCAACTGCAGGGTTTACATGGCAGCTGCGCTGGCAGCGAACCCTTGTTTGTACTCCTATAACAACGGCCGGACTTACTTTTGAGTGGAACTGGGGTGATGGTAGCAAAACCACCGGATTGCCGGGTACCCATCAGTACGCTACGGAGGGCAATTACACTGTTAAACTGGTGGTAACGAGCAGCAGTAATGGCTGCAGGGACACAGCAGATATTCCGGTATTGATTAGCCATGTGGGTACTACCAAAAGCCCCAAGGTGAATATAGAGGCCTATCCTGTTCCTGTTGCTGCCGGTACAGACTGGTTTGTAGCCGTGCCCCAGGGTAAGCAATATACCTACACTGTTTACACCCTGGCGGGGGCTGTTTGCTTTGGCGGACAAACCTCAGACGGGCGCATTCCGATACCCACAGGAATTGCAGCAGGTGCCTATTTTGTGAATCTGAATTCCGGACAAGCGTCGTTTTCAGCCAAAATGCTGGTAACCGAACCCTGACAATAGCCGATGTATGTGGCTAAACCGGAATGATGCAGGGCGTCTTGCCGAGCAGTTTTCAGCGGCTTTATTGCTATTGCTTTCGTTTTGGGTGGTGGGTTACCGATTGGATGCCGTCCCCATGTATTTGTGGGATGAAAGCAGGCAGGCGAATAACGCGCTGGAGATGCTGTATTCCGGAAATATCAGCTATTCCACCTACAATGGCCTTCCTGATTTCTGGAATACCAAGCCCCATCTACTCATTCTTTTGCAGTGGTTGTGCATGAAGTTGCTGGGACCGGGTTTGCTGGCACTGCGCCTGCCCTCGGCGATAGCTGCCTGCATCCTTCTCTGTTCGGGTTTTGTGTTTTTAAAAAGAAGATACGGTTTTAGTCCGGCGGCCGCATGGATCACAGTAATGCTGGGTTGCGGCGGATTTAACACCTACCATGTTGCACGAACCGGCGACTACGATGCATTGCTCACCCTGTTTGTATTTCTGGCTTCATTGTCGTGGTTAAAATATTTAGAAAATCAGGATAACCGAAAAACACTCATCAGCATGACGATTTGGTTCACCGCGGCATTGCTCACCAAAGGGATCGCTGCTGCCATGTGGCTGCCCGTCTGGTTTGCTATGGGTTATGCGGCCAAACCCCATGTATCGCTTAAAATCGGCAGGTTGGTTGGGTTGGGACTTATTCCATTATTAGCCGTAGTTGGCTATTACGGATTGCACGAATGGCTTACGCCGGGTTATATACAGGCGGTGCTGGAAAATGAGTTTTCCGGGCGCTACCTGCGGCCCAATGAAGGTCATAATACTCATTGGTACTATTATCCGGTCGTTCTGTGGCGTGATTATTTTATGGCTTTCATTGTCCTGCTAATCACAGCAGCATTTGTCATCAGATCTGCGGCCCATAAGCAAGTTTATTTTAGGATATTAATGGGTGTTGTTGTATTTCTGATTATCCTGAGTTTGTCGGCAACCCGCATTTATTGGTATGTTGCACCTGCCATCCCACTGTTGGCCGTTTTGGTTGTATTACCGCTGGCTGATAATCCAAATCGGTTTTTTCAGGCAAGCTGGAAAGTTGTCATAGCCGCCATTTTCGTGGTCGGATTTTTTAGTAACTATCGGCAAAATACCACTTGCGAAGGCGTGAGTGCCGCACAGGTACTAATGAAGGCAGAAAAAATGGGTGCACTTCCTTACGCGGCAACATGGCATGTGGGACAATACCATCCCGTAGAGAAATATTACGCTGCTGTTTTGCGAGATAGGGGCCTCCATTTAAACATTAGCACTAGGTATGACTACAAACCCCAGGACACGCTTATTGTGAGCAATATGGCGCATTTAGATACGTTAAACAGGCGGTTTTTTATGCGTCAGCACCATTACCCAACCCATGAAATGCCAATTTGGGTAATGGTGGTAGACAGCGTGAGAAGTCGCTAGAGTTCAAATTCCCGGCTGTGAATGATGTTGGTGCCGTCATCCAGCACCAGTATCTGGTATTTGCCTTTGCTTAAACCCGAAACCGGAAAAGACAATGGCAATGTTTGTTTTCCGGGGTGTTGTGCTTTGTTTTCGAGCAGGGTTCTGATGATCATGCCATTGGTGTTTTTAACAATAACCGTTACCGATGTGCCGGTGGTTAGCGTGTAATCAATTTTGCCGGAAAGGGTAGAGGCCTTGTCCGAAAAAACCATTCCGGGAACATCTTTATAGCTGATATAATACCAGGGCATTTTAATGCCGGCCAGTTCAGCGGTAAGGGCCCTTAATTCGGCATTTTCCTGTCTATCGCCTTCGTGTACGCTACTTAGGTTGTGTTTGTCTGATAATACCCAGATGGAGTTTTGCACTGCTGTACTCGAAAAGTTGTTTTTGCTGATAAACTGAGCCAGCTTCACCAAAGCAGCAGAGGCCATTGCCCCTACCTTGAAGGAGTGCCCTTTGGTGGGTGAACGGTCTTTTTTCTGGCAGCAAAAGGCATAGAGTTTTCCTATAAAAGTCTGGCCGGCAGCCAGCGTAATGGTTTGATCTTTCACAATCAGCATATCCTGATCAGAAACGGTATCCGCCTCCAGCCGTCTGCCCGGCTCTACCTCTATGGTCAGGGCACTGCCGGTATTGTTTTTTATCTTCATTTCAATGCAATATTCCTGGTGTCCGCCGGAGGATCTGAAAAGGGCTTTGACCTTGCCGGTCTCAATAAGTTTCTGGATAGATTCGGCAGAGAGTGGTCCTGCGGTAAATAAAAAGAGGATGGAATAAACAATGATTTTCATAATAGTATTTTTTTGTAACGCCGCTATTCCCGTATTTATTGTGTATTATTTGGCTGAGGCCTGTTTTATTTTATAACTTTGCATGGCTATTAAACTTCCCCGACCATGTTATTGCACAACAGAGTGAACCGGGAGGAGCTGAAGGCACGTATGCTGGCTGATAAGCGGCCTTATACCACCATCTCCTTCTACCGTTATTACCCCATTGAAAATCCTCAGATATTCAGAGATACCCTATACCTGTCTTTAAAACAAATAGAAGTAGTGGGCAGGGTTTACATTGCGGAAGAAGGAATTAATGCCCAGATTGCGCTTCCATCAGAACGTTTATCAGAATTCAAAGCAGTGTTGGGAGGTATAGGTTTTTTAAGTGATATCCGACTTAATATCGCCATTGAAGAAACCCAGCTGGGTTTCTATAAGCTGGATGTGAAGTTAAGAAATAAAATAGTGGCAGATGGAATTGAAGATCCTACCTTCAAACCTGAAGCAACTGGCAATTACCTGGAGGCGGGTGACTGGAATGCGATGTTGGCAGACCCGGATACTGTGGTGATTGACATGCGAAATCATTATGAGAGCGAGGTTGGCCGTTTTGAAAATGCCAGATGCCCTCAGTCTGATACATTCAGAGAAGAATTACAGGGTGTGATTGATGAATTTCAGCAGGAAAAAGAAAAACGGATTTTGATGTATTGCACGGGTGGTATTCGCTGTGAAAAAGCCAGTGCCTGGATGAAGCACAATGGATTTAATGAGGTTTATCACTTAAAGGGAGGAATCATTCATTACGTAAATCAGGTAAAAGACAAGGGACTGGAAAATAAATTTCATGGTGTGAATTTTGTGTTTGACCAGCGCTTACACGAGCGTGTGAGCGATGAAATAATTGCTTGCTGCCATCAGTGCGGTGAACCGGCAGATACCCATGTTAACTGCGCTAATACGGGCTGTCATATTTTATTTATTCAGTGCAGTAAATGCGCGGAGAAGCATGATGGCTGTTGCAGTGACGTATGCAATTCTGTGATAAAATTGCCAATACAGGAGCAGATTGCCTGGCGGAAAAACAGACCCAAGCCGGCTATTTTTTCAAAGGGAAGATTTCAGACGCCACAATAAAATTGTTAGGGAAACGTTTATTTTATTGCACAATATTGACAATGTGGACAAAGATACGGGTGCCTCTAACCCAAATAACCCTTCAGGTGAATTTATATTCGCAGCCAAAAATTCGGCACATCTTTTGATTTCGAGACAGAGACACATGACAGAATCACGCACTTTTACAAAGGCATTACTGCCCATTTTAATATTATTAGGTTTCGGCTTTCAGCCATTGATGGCCCAGGAGTGGGGAACAGACCTTAGAAGCCCGGGCGCAGCAGACAGCACAGCTACCGATTCGACAGCTCCTGCCGCGGGTGGCTGGGGAGAACCGGAGGGAACTCCTGATGTTCAGGTAAAG
>Ga0164292_10004298_pt1 | contig 11587 bp, 10 predicted proteins | sample GEODES117metaG_FD_111486 | JGI IMG/M metagenome (GOLD analysis project Ga0164292, IMG submission 111486) | Eutrophic lake water microbial communities from Lake Mendota, Wisconsin, USA - GEODES117 metaG | ecosystem: Environmental > Aquatic > Freshwater > Lake | place: USA: Lake Mendota... | reverse complement strand
TTGTTATATGCCTTAGACATTAAACCAATAACCTCAGAAGGAGATGCGTCTTTATTTTCTTCTTCTTCTATAATATAACTTTTGCTTTCTTGTTTAGGAGCTTCCTTTTCAGCTTCTGGTTGGTATTGACTTTTTAGATTATTTAAAAACCCTGAAAACTCTTCCTTTACAGCGTTTAATTTAGGAAGAGTAGGTACAAGTTTTAAAGCTTCTATTGCTTTATCATCTTCTTCATTAGCCTTAAGTTCTTTAGCTTCTGCTTCTAATTCTGCTTGTTCTTCTTTGAGTTTAGCTTCTTTTGCATTTAAATCAGCAACAGCATCTTTATCACCACGAGCTGAAAGAATCTCCCTAGCAAGAGCGGTTACTTTTTCATCAATATCAAGTTTTGCTTCGGCAAATCCATTTTCCCAACGTTTTTTGAATGTACCACCTAACAAGAAGCCATTTTCTGCTTTTGTAATTTTATCTTTTAATTCATCAAGAGTACGTTTTTCTTGGTCCCATTTATTCGAAACCTCATCATCTAAACGACTTTTTGCAACTTTAATTTTTTGCTCATCTTGCTCAATTTTAATAATAGCTATTTCCGCTTTCTTATCAAGCGCCTCTCTTCTTTTTGTATCGGATTCGCTTCGGCCTTCTATTTTATTCTTTTCAACTTTAATCTGTTCCCTAATTTGCTCCTTCTTTTCCTTTAATTCAATCTCAGCTTGTTTGTAATCATCAAGCTTTTTCCCCTTATATTCATCATCAAAAACAGTTCTTGATTGTGACGATCCACACAATTCATATTGCTGTAGATAAGGACCTTTAAGTGATTGCAACTTCATGTAAGTCATTCCGTTCTTCATGGTTCTACCTATTAGAGCAAGTGCACCAAATACAAGCGCGTCTATTCCTCCACCTGACATTGACGCTTCACCGTCGTATTCATTTAATTCTTTACGAATAAAAAAGTTTTGATTCATAGTCTTAGGAACTTTCTGCTCATTTACCTTGGTTTTTGCCGCCATGTATTGTTTAAATGTTGCCATTTGTTTTCTTATGTTTTTATTCCATGTTATATATCCCTAAAGAAAGTCTAGGTATTAAGACAAAAAAAAACCAAACTTTTATATTATCATAAACGCAAAATCTAGTCCTGCTTCTATGCATGCATTTTTTTTAAGTTCATTAACATCCTTTTGAATTTTATAAGTCCATTCAGACTTAACTTCTATTATCTTGTTAATTGATGATATGTAAATGTCAGGAAAGTATCGGTGTTGATTACCATTATTGTCTATATACATAATCACGCCAATTTTTTCTCTTATATTAGCAGCTCCTAAAATAAGGTCTTCTTCGCTGTATATTTTTAATAAAACATCCAATGCTTGAGGTTCATATCCTTGAACTTTAACAATCTTACCAGACGGAAAAACATAATCTTTTAATGTATAGTTATCATTACTTTTTTCTAAGAATTCATCCGATGAATATATTTCCACCATTTTTTCTCTAAACTCGGTAGTAGACCACCTTTCAAATGCTTTGGTTGATAACTTTTTTAAATATTCTGGATTTGTTGATCTTTGTAAACAACCAGCTTTTAATGCTAAAATAAAATCAGGGTTATTCTTTTTAAATTCAGATGCACAATGTGTAGAACAAAAAGATGTTGATGATCTAACAGGCTTAAATAAAGACCTACAATGTTTACATTTTATAGGCTTTAATATTCCATTACCTAATAATCTATGTTTATTAGAGCAACCAGTAGAACAATACTTTGCATTTGTTTTTGAACTTATTTCAATATTACAATAAGCGCAATTACTTTTGGTTAATACACGTTGAGTTTTAGGTTTCTTTAAAGATGTTATGTAATCAGGATTAAGTTTACGATTATCTATAGAACATTTTTTAGAACAAAATTGTCTGCTACTTTTAATTGAACTATATTCTTTATGACATTGGTTACAAGTTAGTAACATCTATTTACATTATATTTTACATTTTATATATCTGTAGAATGTAAGACAAAAAAAGAGAGACCGAAGTCTCTCTTTCTTGTAGATATGATTTGCTTAAGATTAAGCAATAGTCATTGTATCTGCAGTAGCATTCCAGTATGCATTAGCTCCAACATTTCTTAAGTTTACTAAGAAAGTGAAGTATTGCGTCTCTGGGTGGAAACCTGCTTCAACTAAAGCATAACGAGATTTAACAGCAAGTTTTGGTGCCATTGTACCCTCAGCAATAGTTTGAATAGATTCAGCCATTAAGTAAGGCATGAATTTAAGACCCGGTTCTTCATCAGCACCTTTACGACCAACTAATACACGAGTATCACCATATTTCATGTTAGGATCAACATAAATTGTTAAACCAGCAAGAGTTCCTAGTGGATAAAGAGCTCCGTTGTTTTGGTTTACTGTGTTAGCAAGTGGATAGAAAGTAAATTGTGCAGAATCTTGAAGAGCTGTAGCGATCTGTAAGTTAGTAACTACAAAGTTACCTGGTCCACGTCTACCTCTTTGAGCAACCACGTTAGCAGCAGCTAAAACTTTAGATTGGATTCTTCTTTGGAAAGTACCTTGGTTTTCAAAGTTTGTACCAGAAGAAGCATACATCGAGATTACAGGTAATGGCATAGTTACAGAACTATTGTCTTTTCCTATAAAACGAGCACCGTAAGTAGCATTCGATGCAGAAGATGATGGATTTAAAGTCAAGTTCAAGTTAACACCTTCAGTCAAGTTAAAAGTAGAGTGGTTACCCCAACCTAATGCAAATGCACGAGAAAGAATGTGTTTGTTGATTGACTGAGAGATTTCATTTACAAGAGCATTTTCCATCATAGATACCACATCGATACCATACTGACGGTTAAGATCTTGAATTTGCTCAGTTGTTACAGTAGCAGCAACTTGGAAAGTTTGAGCTTCAACAAATTTAGTAAATGCTTGAAGACCCATAGTTCTGTAATATGAAGTCTCACCAACACCTCTTCTCATTGGCTCATAAGCAACTTCCCCGTCAGTACCATCACCTTGATAGTCAGCTGTGTCAGAAGGACCAGCGCCAGAGAAACCAAAGATATGATCTTCAAGAGCTTTTACTAGCTCAACATAACCACCATTATTAGAACCATTAAAGATATCTGATTCAGTAGTGGTAATAGCACCATAAGCACCAGTTGTAGTGTTATAAGATGCAACAGGGTAAAAGTAAGTTGAAGTTGATCCGTCAATAACAGTAGAGAAAGCTAAAGATTGAGTATCACCTGTAGCAACGTTTGCTGTGGCAGTACCACCAGCAGAAGCAGTAATAGTACCTGAAGTAGCTTCACCAACTACACGGAAGATAGCGAATCCGTCGATACGAGATTTACCAACGTATTCAACGAAAAGCACTGGAGTAGTGCCAGCAGCGATAGATGTAGCAGACGAATCAGTAGTGATAGCGTAAACTGAACCAGCAGCAGGAGGTACATCAGTTGTGAAGAAAGTACCGTTCCAGTATGAGTTACCTAATTTAAAAACTAAAGCTTTATCTTTAAAAAGAGCAGCATTAGAGTTAGGAATACCAGCAGCTTGTGCATCACGACCACCAGAGTATACATAGTCTAAGTATGTAAGAACACCAGAAGGACCGTTCATAGGTACTACAGAAACGATGTCGAAACCAACAGTTCTAGCAGCAACTTGAATAGCTAAAGGTAAAAGAGATGGGAATTTATCTCCAGAACCTTTTGAACCAGCTCCGTAGAAGTTAGCAGCACCACCAGCTACAGTAGAAGCAGGTGCAACGTTACCCATACCTGGGGTATTAAGAAGAGATGCTTGAGGGTAAGTAAACCCTTCATTTAATGAATGGTAGTGAGCGTATTTACTCATCCATTTTAATTTGTTTGACTCGGTAATTCCCGTTTTTTCTTCAAGAATTGGGCTCCAAGTTTCAAACACTTGAGATTCGTTTAACAAGTTCATTTTGAAATTTTGTTTTTTTTACTTGGTTTGTTTAGCGACTAAACGATTTACCTAAACTTTCTTTAACTGAATTTAAGTAATCATTAGAATAACCTAAACCGTTTGTCTGCGTAGACGTTTCAGTTTCAGTTTTCTTAGATTCATTAAGAGATTCAGCTACGAAATCTTCAGGTTTACCTAAACCACGAGTTTGCCAGAAATTTTTGATTTGGTAAGGAGTTGACAAGTTGTAAAGTTTAGATTGACGAGTGATTTTATCTTTCAATTCTGGTGAAGCATTTTCCCATAAAGGAAGATATTCAACAGGCATGTCAGTTAACCAAGCTTCGTTAACTTCAACTTCAGCAAGTGCCGCTTCCCATACTTTAACAATTGTTTCTTCGTTAAACGATGGTTTAGCATCGAGAGCTTTTGTGACCCTTTTCTTTTCGGTCTCATTCATAGCAAGGAATTCGTCGCGTTTTCCTTCGCTTAAGAATGTTGTGAACGGATAATCAGCGATATAAGATTTATCATCTGCTTTTTGTTTTTTAACAGATTCTAATACAGCTTCTATTTTATTGTCTAGAGCAGTGTAACGGCTCATAACATTTTCATTTTCAGTGATTGCTCCAGCAATAATACCTTTAGCAGTCAATTTTTCTTCATCAAGATCTTGAGTTTTACCGTCTTTCTTAGGAGATAAACCTTCGAACATATATTCGGTATATTCAGTAAGATTTTTGAAGTCTTCTTTTGATGTAGCATTCTCAGCAAGATACTCACCATATTTAATACTATTGTCAGTGTGCTCAGCAACATACTCAGCGTAAGCAACCGTTTCATTAATTTTACCTGCAAGATATTCACCGTAACGAATAGCCTCATCAAGTTTACCAGCCATGTATTCGTTATACTTGTTGGACTTGTCAAGACCTTCAGCAATCATTTCAGAATACTGAATACCGCGATCAGATTTCTCAGCGATGTGTTCTGCATAAGCAATACCTTGGTCAGCTTTCTCAGCAACGTGCTCAGTATAAGCAATGCTTTCACCTAATTTCTCAGACAAGTAATTTGCGTAAGAAATAGCTTTATTTTGAGATTCTGCAAGATAGTTAGTGTATTTGCGTAAATTATCAAGTTCTTCTTCAAGTGAAGCAATTTTTTCATCTTTAGTAGATGATTCAGCAATTTTGCCTAAACGATCATTGATTTTTTCAATTTCTTGTTTAATAACTACTGAATACTTGTTCATTTCTTCAATTGAAACAAATTCTTTATTGTCCATTTTTAATTCGGTTTTTTCTGAGGTTTCAGTATATATCTCCTCATTATTAGTACTTTCTAAGAAAGAAGGAAATTCTGTACCCATGTCGTAAATAGCAACAGAATCATCATCATTACTAAAACCAAAAGATTCGTTAATCTTTTTCATTGTAGCATTCTCAAAACCAGGATCAGCTACAAGATCATAGGTAAAAATTCTTTTAATCTCAACTTTTTTGTTTTCCTTTACAACGCCAGCAGCACGAGAAGAAATACTAATAGGAACTCCTGTGTCAACAAGGTTCTTAGCAATCTGACCGCTGGGAGTATCAAGTAATTTAATACGACCAACGATTTGACGTTTCTTAGGATCATACTTAACATCTTCAATAAGGTGGCTTACCTTAGATAAAGAAATATCAAACTTATCTGGGTGATCAAGTTCTCCAAGTAAACGGTTTTCAGAAATCTTTTTCTTTAAATAGTCTAAGTGAGGTAGATATTCTTTTTCTTCGTATATACGATGATTATTATTTTCTACACCAAATTGGGCGAAAATACCTTCGAGTACATACTCGTTGTCTTTCTTGCTGATCTCAAGGTTAGCGCCCGAGCGCTCAAGGATCATTAATACATTATTTTTGTTGCTCATTTGTCGGTAAAGTACTTTTATTATTTCCTTATCTATATATACTCTTATCTAATATAGAAATTATCACAAGAAGACATAGTTTTCTCGTGTAGTTTTATTATTTGCTTTATTTATCACCTACATAAATTGGTGTTTATTTCTTTTCGAAATTCTCTAGATTGTCTAAAAATGTAAATTGACGTTCTTGCAGGTTACAGGTGAAGAAGGGATTAATTTTTGAAAACCTTTCAATGTATTCGTTATCAAGAATTGTTTGGAATACAGTTACACCATGATTACGAACATACTCTACATAAAAAGGATTATCATCATAGTAAATTGTAATATCATATTTCTTAATTAGTTTAAGTTTATGTTCACGCATATTTAAGAAATGCGCAGAAGTCATATTTTTCTTTTCATATTCAAATCCCATTAGGATATCAGTATATGAATCTCTACCAAACCCAAGAACTTCAAGTTCATCTTTAACCGCTTCCAAATTTGATGCGGGTGTACCAGTTACAATGTAGATATCACCAAATTGTTTCCAAGCCTCAAATAGGTTACGAAAGAATTTAGGATTATAACTTAATGTGTCATGGTAATCAATACCCAGATTCATTTTCATAAGTTGGTTTTTAAGATTTTCTTTTTGATGTCTGTTGTTGAAATTCCTTGGTATCTTGGAATGTAGACTATTTCAGTGCCATGTTCAGTAAATTTCTTTAGAGCTTCTTGATGCTCAGGTAAGTAACCAAATTCTTCACCCACCGCAAATACCTCAGCACCCAATGTTTGCACCATGCCAAAATAGTCAAGATCTCTATATATGATAGAAGAATCAACAAACTTAAGATTATCAATTACTTCTCGTCTCCACTTGTCAATAATAGCCGGTGCTTTATCTTTTGTCTTTACACACATTTCATCAGAGCAAACTCCAACGATTAAATGTGTACCATTTCTTTTTGCTTCTTGTAAAACGTTTAGGTGGCCTACATGAAAAAGATCCCAAACACCAGGTATATAAACTCTTCTTATCGTTTGCATATAAAAAAGTATTGCTTAGTGTTATACTTACTTTCAATATTATCAGGATATGCTCGTGTAACTTTTACTTCTTTATAATGTTTACCGAAAACCTTAACGCATTCATCAACTGTTCTGTATACTGCTGAGTAATCTCTACCTAAATCATCAGAAAACTTATTAATCTCAATTCTATCAGTATCACAAGAGATTCTTGTAATGAAAAGATCAGATTTAAGATTAGCAACTATTTCTGATAACTTTTCATCAGTAAAAACATAAGGAAACATGTTCATACAGATAGAAACATCTGTATCAGGAAATTCCAGCTTATCATTATTAACATCAAAAGCATAAGGGTGTACTTGGCTATCACGGTTACCACCTATGGTAGATAGCATAGCCGGTGAGATATCATAACAGTAAAAATCTTTAATGTATGTAGTCTCACGTAAAAGAATTGTAGTGGACCCATTACCGCAACCCAAATCAAGAAGTGATTTAGTATTATGAGGAATGTTCTCTAGTAAAAAATCTAATTCATATTTTCTTCTTTCTTTAATAAAAGGATATGAGGGATAATAGGTTTGGTTTACCCAAAAGTTTTTTGCGGTTTCTGCAGTATTCATAAATTATTTATTTGTTGTCTAACTTTCCTTCCTTCTTTTTCCAGTTATAAGAATATTCTCCATGTTCCTTTTTAGAAATAACATAAAAACCCTTATTATCTGAACTGCTGATGTAATTTGGATCTGGTTCGTTCCAGCCTTTGCCAAATACATTTTCAAGATAAGGTTCAACTTTAGACGGGATCTTAAATTTGGTTCCTTCGTGAGTTAATGTTTTAAATGATGATATATGATCTGACTTAACACGGAAGTAATTTCTACTTAACATATATAAGTGGTAGTCTTTATGAGGGTAGTAAACAAAAAGGTCAGTCCAGATTAGTTTGCCTTTAAACTTTACTTGACGATTTTTATCTAATGAATGGTATTTTAAAGATAAAGGACGAGTTGCTGCATTTTCATCTTTAAAATCAGGAAACTTACCAGGTTGAAAGAAATTGGATTTTCCTTCAGTAGATCTTGCATGGTCAGCGATTGCTTCTAAAAATTCTGGTGTAATGTCTTCAGCAAAAATACCAATATCATTATCGCTGTCGCCCTCAATCATTTTCTTGTCACGGTAAAACCCTAAAAGAGTTCCACAGTCTAACCAATATCTTACTTTGTACTTATCACATAAAGCACAAGCATCTGTAAGATTGTTTAAACGAAGTTTGTTAAATTCTTCATGATCTTCTTTTGACCAATCAGAAACAGCCATACGTCCTTCATTTAATAACCAATTTTCAAAACTTAATGTTATCATTTGATGAGAGCAACTTTCTTTTAAATACAAATATTATTTGTAGTACTTTATATATCATTTAAAAAAAGAGGGTAGATCTTGTGACCTACCCTTCATAAGTGGAGCTGCCGGGATTCGCTTTTCTCTGTTTTGTTTCCAAACAGTTAGACTATATCATCGTCTCAGAGAGACGTTGGGCGCTCGTGCTGGTTATTAAGGAAACTCTATTCCTCCAGTAGTCGTTGAACCTTCAGTAAGTGTACTTACTGCTTGGCTGCTGATTAGCATATCATAATGACTTAGCCTTCCAGCAATTCACCCAATTTTTAACACCTCATCGCTGAGGTGTGGGTCCGAAATTAAACCCGGGTCCAGTACAACCGCTCAATAAGATTCATTCACAGGCTTATGAAGTTTATTCAGTACTTCAAAAATAGAGAGGTTTATGACACCACCAAACATTTCACTTTATTTGGAACGGACTTAAGCGTCGGTCCGGTTAAAACATTAACAGCGATCTTAATGGTATTTCAGGGTTACTGATGTTTTAACGGTTGGTGGTACTATAAACCCTTTTTCCGCGTGCACATTTTCTTTAGAGAACCGGTAAGTGCGACCGATTGGTTAGGCTGCCATAGCAACTTTACCACTAACGAAAGACGTAGAGTCTTCGAAAGTCATTGTTGACAATTTATTGTCGGTTGTTGTTTAATAGGTTATTAAAGTGTTTCCATTTAACACTGCCTGCATCTCAAAGAACTTTCGCTGCCTGTCAAGTCCAGTCAGCCCCGTGTATTTATTTAATATTTATATTTTAAAATAGAAATATAGTTCTTATAGAATTAAGGTTTTCACGTTAAAAGTTGTTGGTTGTTGAATTATAAAAAACCAAACCAGTTACATTTGTTGTTTTTGTTATAGTTGATGTTGAAAAGCTAAAAGTCATTACATCACCTCCACTCAGTTCTCCAAATTGTATTCTTATTGGGTAATAAACACCAGCCGTTAAGGATATAGTTCCTGATCGTTCTTGAGTTCCATGAAGACCTCCATTTTTTACTATTGCATTTGTTGTGGTAAAACCTGTTTGAGCATTTTCACCAACCCATACATACGAAGCATCATCACTTGATGTAAAGAATGTATAAGTTTCAGTAGTTGTTGGTTTGAAATATCCTAACCATTGACAACTGAAATTCTCTCCATCATTCTGAGAAGGTTCAAATATAGAAGTGGTTTGTACAGAAGTGGCCGGATTTCCACCTACTGATGCAGGAGTTGCAGTTGCAAAGAAACTAACATTATCACTAAAATACCCGCTATATGTTGTCTTATACAATCCAGCTGAATAAGGAAGAAATGATGTCCAATAGCCATTTGTACCTAACCAAGTATTTGCTAAACTTGCAGATGCAAAAGCAGCAGTTGCACCATTTGATACTTGATTGGCTAATGCAATGAATGCTGCATCAGTTTTATCTGCTGTTCTTTTAAAACCAAGAAAAGCTGTGGTTCCAGTTTCAGGAGTTGGGTGTAAACCGTCAGGCTGCGAATAAGCAATTACATATCCAAGGTCTTCATCAGGTCCTGCCCACCATTTTTTACCAGTCGCAGCAAATCCTGATGTTGGAATCCCAACAGCTAAACTACCTACTTGTATAGTTCCAGAAATTCCTCCTCCTGTGTTATATGCAAAAGGTCGGTTAGTTGCCATTAATTTATAAGTCTTCTACTGTGGCAAGAATATCACCCGGTTCTCCATGTCCATCCTCTTTTTTAACCTTAGATATAGTTAAACCGTAATCTTTTGCCATGCTTGCAAACATTCCGCAAACCTCATCAGAAAGAAATTTGTTATCTTCTTCTAAACCAGCTTTAAGTATTTCTGGCTGGCAGTGAATATGCGGATATGGCTTTTCCATTAAAACTATGCTTTGCTGCATTAATCCTAAAGGAATATCAACTTTATCGGAAATTTCTTTTACAAGTTTTCTACAAATATCAGCAAGCTGTTCAATTGTAATTAAATTGTCTTCTTTCTCTAACAAGAACTCTTTAAATGATTTCATTTACACATGAATTTTTTTATCTACCTTTCGGATAGATTATTTATCCAGGAAAAGTTACTGCATTATTGTTAATATAAATGTCTGGATCGTAAGAAACAAATTGGATTCGAGCAATATCCTTGCAACGGACATCACGAGCAGCGCCAGCATCATGAAAGAAAGCATTAGAAACCTTTTCTTCCACTTCTTTGTAATTCTCAACAGTTGCGTTTGTTGGGATAATTACTTTTAACCCTTTTCCACTTGGTGTAATAAAAGCAGCACCAACATAATTTAAACTAGATGCTCTCTTCTTAAGAGACGTAGGATCTTCAACGTGGTCAATATCTAAACACATAATACCATTATATTCCTCAAGACCTTTAATACTACGGTGATTAAAAACACCCGTTGGTGTAAAGCAAGGAAGATAATCCTTTTTGGATAAATCTGCTTGACACGGTAGAACCTTGTCTTTGTAAGTACCGTTTTGAATTTCTTGAAGAACCTCAAGAATTGGCATTGTTTTAACAGGTTTGGTACTACGTAAACCTTTAAAGAAAGTAACTGTTTGATTAAGCATATTATCAGTGTTTTTAATTATAATACAAAATTAACCAAATAAATCCACAATAGCAAATATTGTGAACGAAAGTTATTAACAAATTAAATTTAATATTACCGGTAAGAAGGTATCTACTAATTTTAAAGTAATAAAGTACTGCTTTGTAGCTGTCTCAATGAATATTCTGCTGCAATAGCCCACAGAGCCTAACACTTAAACTAAAAGAATATTAGAACCTTGTGGATTATTATTTAATTTATGTCCAAACTGGTATATAATATGTAGTTCCACTAATATTTACGTCTATCCAACCAAAAGGTGATTTTCCAGAATCATCAGGAACTGATGAGAATGAAGAGGGGAAGAAGATGGTTCCAGTTACTCCTACAGGACCAAAGCCACTTGAACCTTGAAATCCTTGGTTTCCTTGGTTTCCTTGGTTTCCTTGGTTTCCTTGAAATCCCTGCGGACCGGTTACTCCTTGGTTTCCTTGGTTTCCTTGGTTTCCTTGAAATCCCTGAGGGCCGGTTACTCCTTGGTTTCCTTGGTTTCCTTGGTTTCCTTGGTTTCCTTGGTTTCCTTGAGACCCAGTTGGTCCAGTTCTGCCTTGAGTGCCCTGATTTCCTTGGTTTCCTTGAGGGCCTTGGTTTCCTTGGTTTCCTTGAGGGCCGGTTACTCCTTGAGTACCTTGAGTACCTTGGTTTCCTTGCGGACCAGTTACTCCTTGCGGACC
>Ga0164292_10004295_pt1 | contig 11588 bp, 8 predicted proteins | sample GEODES117metaG_FD_111486 | JGI IMG/M metagenome (GOLD analysis project Ga0164292, IMG submission 111486) | Eutrophic lake water microbial communities from Lake Mendota, Wisconsin, USA - GEODES117 metaG | ecosystem: Environmental > Aquatic > Freshwater > Lake | place: USA: Lake Mendota, Wisconsin... | reverse complement strand
TCTTCGATCAGGTTGACGCTGCTTTTAACAGTTTGCAGTCCAATCCCCAGGAACAGCGAACCGCCGCGCGTCGTTTCCTCTCGAGGCTGCACTCGCCGATCCTGTCCGAGCCCCAGCGTCAGTTTCTCGCTGCCCAGTTCGAGCCGACACTCATTGAGCAGTTGAAAATTGCCGCCCGCGAGGAGATTCGGCTTGAGCAGTTGCTGACCGAAGTGGAGGCTCTGCAGGAGAATCACAATGGGGTGGCTCAGCATCGAGTGAACCAGCTGTTCCAAAACCTCGCCTGGCAGGATGATCCCGCCGCCCGGGAGTTGGCTGCAACCATTGATACCCATTTCCGCAACGCCAATTTCCGGATTTCCGTTTCGGATGAAATGCTCAATCTCCTTCTGCCCGACGCAGATGAGACCCATGAGCCGGTGAACGAAAACGTGTTCGGAGCCGAAGTGCGGGGACAAAGCCGGGTGGCCAACCGCCTGCAAATCCGCCTCATCCCCGACACCTCGAGGATCCAAATGCGGTTAGAGGCCATTGGCAAGGTGCTCTCACAAACCGAGGCCCAGCGTAGCGGCTTCACTATCCAGAGCGAAGGCGACGCCCGGTTCCAGGTTTTCAAGCGACTTGCAATCGGTCGCGAAGGAATTATCACGGACCAGCCCGAAGCCTGGTCGCGGGCCACCAATCGGATGGTCGGCATGCAGTCGGAGTTGGACGGAGTGCCAGTACTGGGCTGGGTTGCCCGTCGCATCGCTGAACGAAAAATCGCTGAACAGTCGCCACAAGTGGAACGGTACACCCGGCGCAAGCTCGAAACAACCATTAAGCAACGTTTCGATACCGAGATTGAAAATCAACTCAGCGAGATGCAGCAATACCTGAACGGCAACATGATCCAACCACTCACGGCGTTGGAACTGGAGCCGACACCGCTTGAAATGCGGAGTACCGACGAACGCGTGATTATGCGTTATCGTCTGGCCGGCTTTGACCAGATGGGTGGCAATACGGCTCGACCTCGGGGACTGCAAAACAGCCTCTTGAGCATGCAGATCCATGAGACCTCGATCAATAACCTGCTCAATCGGATCGACCTCAATGGTGAGGAGTTCACGACTGACGAGCTGACTTGCCATTTGGCTAACGTGTTTGGCTGGCAGTCGAGTGACGCTCCCCAAGCCCGCGAAGCAACCTTTGAGTTCGCCCATTTCGACCCGATTCGAGTTACCTTCTCGCATGGCTCAGCCGCCGTGCAGTTGAACCTCAAGCGGTTGCGGATCGGCAATGGCAAGACTTGGAAGAACTTGACCGCGACCTGCAACTTCATTCCCCAAACCGAAGGCGGGAAAATCGTTTTCGTCCAGGATGGCTCTGGAGTCGAACTGTCCGGCCACCGACTCGGGTTACGCGATCAGGTAGCCGTCCGGGCGATTTTTACGGCCCTGTTCAAGGACCAGTATGAATTGCCGATTCTGCCGAAAAACATTGCTCAAAAACTCGGTCCCTCGGCCATGATTACCCAGCTTGAATTGAACGATGGCTGGATTGGGCTTTCGGTCGATAAACGGGAAAACCTTACCCCCCAGCGGATTTCCGAACTGGAAGCTGCCCGCACCGGTAACCGCTGAAAACTAGCCGGGAAGTCGGCCAGAGCGGTATTTGCAGCGGGGACGGGCCGAAACCAGGCACTCGTCTCGCCCGGCAGCCCTTGCTCTCTCCGCCCCCCGGTCCTAAGATAGAGCCTCCAAATTTCAATGACTTTCCCGCGTTTTTCTTGCCCTGACTGCCATGACTATCGACAAAAGCCTGAGAATCAAAGCCGGTTCGGCCAAAATGCGAAATGTGATGACCCGCGCCGAGCGACTCACCAAGCTCAAGGAACAGGAACGCTGGCAGCCAGGCAGCACCGTTCTCGGCATGCCGAAAGTTCGCGTGGAAAAGCCGGCCTTGAAGAAGAAGAAGAAGGTCAAGGCTGAGGGCGAAGAAGCTGCCGCCGGCGGTAAGAAGGCCGACGCGAAAAAGAAGTAACTCGGGAAGAAGTAATTCGGCAAAAGCTGCTGGAAAAGCTCAGGCAGCACTTGTGGCTTGCTTCGATCGAATCCAGCCTACTATCAACTCCAGATTTGAACGGTGCCGTTTTCAAATGGTGCCGATTGCGAACGGTGCTGATTGCGAACAACACGGCCTGCTCAGCAGGCCTTTTTTTTGCGCGGTTGAAAACGACGTCCCCACCGCTGAGCCGCGCTTCCCGGAATGCTCTGCTCGCCAAGCGGCTGATGACATCCCCAACTCGGTGCGTGAAATGCCCGCATCTCTTGCCCGCATCTCTGCCCGCATCGCATGCCCGCATCGGCTCGTGCCATCAGCACGCGGGTGAGAACACGCCGAGCGACTGCTTGGCGAGCCCTAACGCTGCCTGCTTGTTTGTGGCTTGCCTATTTGCTCAGAGAATTGACATCGCTGCGAAGACCGGCGAGGTACTGTTGGATTGCTTCGGAGCCGGCGATCGGGGCGAGGCATTGATTTCCCCGACAGTGATACAGGGTCGGTTGGCCTTCAATGCACGCGCGTCCGCTGAAAAGATGGTCCAGTCGCGGGGATTGGCTGCCATTGTCCGTTGCAGCACGCACGGCATACACCGCTTGCGGTAACCATTGCTGATGCAGCAAACGGAGTCCCGCTTCGCGTCCGGCTTGGTTGGGAGCGACCAGCACCAACTCTTCATTGGCTTGGATCAAAGACCATGCTGCCACCAGCATCTGTCCGACCGCCAAGGGGGCTCGTTCCATCAAGGGCCGGGCGGCGGCGATGATTTGTTCCGCTCGCTGGCGATAACGAACCTTCCCGGTCAACTGAGCCAATCGCAGCAGACCACAGGCCGCAGCCGAGTTGCCGCTGGGCAAACTGGAGTCGTGTTGATCCTTCAAGCGAGTAATCAGCTGCGGTGCATCATTGGCCGTGTAGAACAGGCCTCCGCCTGCCGGGTCGGAAAACAGATGCAGCATCTCGTCTGCCAGCCGCTGCGCCGTTTCCACCAGCGATTCGTCGCAATCCACTTCGTAGAGATCAAGGCAAGCGTTGAGCAAGTAGCTGTAGTCATCGAGGAAGCCGGATTGCTTGGCCGTGCCTTGCCGCCACGAATGCAGAAATCGACCATCCGGGTTGCGGAGTTGGAACAGCAGAAACCGGAGCGCTTCTCGGGCTGCGTCGTTGTAGCGCGATTCGTTAAACGTGATCGCACCCGCCGCCAATGCCGAAATCGCCAGGGCATTCCAGCTGGTGAGGACTTTGTCGTCTTTGCCTGGCCGCACCCGGCGACCGCGAATCTCCAGCAGTCGAACTTTGGCTGCCTGTAGTTCCGCAGTTAATTCTTCCGCAGGATCAATCGCCAGGCTCTTGGGCAACCGCGGGTTGAAGAGAATGTTATGGCCTTCGAAATTTCCACCCGCCGTCACGCCGTAGTAACGACAAAACTCGGCTGCAGCGGCAGTAAGTTCTGCCTCGATTTCCGCTTTGCTCCAGACGTAGAACTTTCCTTCTTCCCCTTCACTGTCGGCGTCTTCGGAACTGTGAAAACCGCCGGCCGGGTCTCGCATATCCCGCAGCAGATAATCGAGCGTCTCGCGGGCGACTGTGGCAAACCGCGCTTGCCCTGTCAGGCGATAGAAGTTGCAGTACACCGGAGCGAGCAGCGCATTGTCGTAGAGCATCTTTTCGAAATGCGGCACGAGCCAGCGTTCATCCACACTGTACCGGGCAAATCCGCCGCCGAGATGATCGTACATTCCCCCGTAAGCCATCGCGTCGAGGTTCAATCGCACCATCTCGCGAGCCGTGTCGGCCCGCAGGTTCGGGGCGAGGTCTCCGCTGGAGGTCGCCCGCAGCAGGAAATCGAGGTGCATCGAGTGGGGGAATTTGGGTGCCTCGCCAAAACCGCCCCATTGAAAATCAAAACTCTGATATAGCTTCTCCGTCGCGCGACTGAGGAGTTCCGGATCAACTGCGGCTGCGGGAACAGGGGCCATCACTTGCTCGTGAAGCCAAGCCGTCACCTCGCGGGATTGCCGCAGCACTTCGGTCCGCTGTTCCCGCCAAGCGGCGGCGACCCGTTGCAACACATGATCAAAGCCGGGCATGCCCATCCGCTCTCGCGGAGGCCAGTAGGTGCCGCCGAAAAAGGCGTGCCCTTCAGGCGTTAAAAAGGCCGACAGCGGCCAGCCACCTTGGCCGCCCCGCATTGCCATTACGGCCTGCATGTAGATCTGGTCGAGGTCCGGCCGCTCTTCACGATCGACCTTGATGCTGATGAAATCCCGGTTGAGCAACTCGGCGATCGCTGCATTCTCAAAGCTCTCGCGTTCCATCACATGACACCAGTGGCAGGCGGCATAGCCAATCGAAAGAAAGATCGGCTTGTCTTCCCGCTGCGCAGTCGCCACTGCTTCTTCCGACCACGGCCACCAATTGACCGGATTGTGGGCATGCTGCAGAAGGTACGGACTGGTTTCGTGCGCGAGACGGTTGGCCATGAGTGCTGCCGGGTGGGGGAGGGATTAAGGAGCGGGACGAAGGTGGTGAGTAGGTGGGGACTGGGACTGAGCCCCTGCTTCCTTGGCGACCGTCCTTTTGACCAACGATTGTCCTGGTTTGGCCGGCCGGGGAAAGCCAGGGGAAAACGACCCGTCATAGTTGTCCGCATGTCAGCCTGAAACGCAACCCCGGGGGGTGTCGGAGGCGCGGAGTTTGCCCGGTTGATCGACTCGGCTCTCTGAAACCGGACTGTTTGCGGCACTGGAATAAATCTGGTCTACTGCACGTTCTGAGCGCAGTCTTGCTTGGCCCAGAGAGCCTTGCACCGAGCGGCTGGGCTGATCGAAATCAGTGATTGTGAGATGGCGAAAATGAGTTCCTCGGGCGGCAATGACGGCGTGCGGATGACGACAACCCATTGGCTGATTTGCATCATCGCCTCAATCGGGTTCGCCTTTGATATTTACGAGCTGCTGATGCTGCCGTTGATCATCAAGCCTGCGATTTCCGCGCTCAGCAGCCCGCTGGTCGACGAGTTGGTAGCGGGCGGGATGGCTAAGCCCGAAGCTTTGGCTTCGTATGCACCCGGCGGCGCGAATTACGTAGCTTGGGCGAGAACGCTGTTCTTTCTGCCAGCAATTGCCGGTGGTGTGTTCGGCTTGTTGGGCGGCTATTTGACCGACATTCTGGGACGGCGCCGAGTCCTGACCGGCAGCATCCTGCTCTACGCTTTTGCCGCGTTTGCCGCGGGCTTCAGTACCAATCTGTACCAGCTGCTGCTGTTTCGTTGCCTGGTCTTTATTGGAGTCTGCGTCGAGTTTGTGGCGGCAGTCGCATGGCTGGCTGAACTGTTTGAAAACCCCAAACAAAGAGAAAAGGTCTTGGGCTTTACTCAAGCCTTTTCCTCGCTGGGCGGACTGCTGGTGGGCTTGGCCGCCTGGTTTGCATCCCGTTACGCGAGCTCATTTCCAGCGATTTATGAACAGCATGAAGCTTGGCGATACACGCTGATTTCCGGTGTGATCCCGGCCCTCCCGCTGATTTTGATCCGTCCATTCCTGCCGGAGTCGCCGGCTTGGAAGGCCAAACGGGATGCGGGCAGTTTGCGCCGCCCCAATCCGCTCGACCTGTTCGGCCCCGGACTGGTTCGCACGACCGTTGTCACCACGTTGATGTTTGCCGCCAGTTATGGGATTGCCTTCGGTGCCATCCAGCAATTGCCGCAAATTCTCGGAGCCCCCAATGGGCATGTTGAAATTCGCAAAGTTGGCGACGAAGCCGTCGCGGCGAAATTGAAGGATGGTGGGCAGCTGAGCGAGGGGCAGAAAAAAGGAATCTCCGGCAATGCTCGCGATCAGGCGGTGGCTGAAGTCACGATTTGGCAGGAAATCGGCGGGCTGGTGGGGCGCCTCGCCTTTGCGTTTGTGGCGATCTATCTGGTCAGTGTTCGCTCCCAACTCTGGTTGTTCCAAATCCCGGCCCTGATTTTTGTGCCGCTGTTGTTTTGGTGGATCTCCACCAGCCTCGAAAACGCTGAATCGTTAACCTGGATCAAACTTGGGATCTTTGCCGCCGGCTTCTTTACCGTTGCCCAATTCAGCTTCTGGGGGAATTACATCCCGCGTGTCTTTCCGCTGCATCTACGCGGTACGGGCGAGAGTTTCGCGGCAAATATTGGTGGACGGATTTTGGGCACGGCCGCAGCTTGGTTGACGTTGACATTCTCGGCCAGCACTCCTCCCAGCCCGGCGAAGATTGCAGTCGTCGGCGCCATCGTCGCCGGAGCTTACTGCTTCGTCGGCGTGCTCCTCTCATTCTGGCTCAAGCAGCCGTCTGCAGGGCATCTGGAGAATGATTGATTGCTTGGCTTGGGGCGAGCGCTTTGTACTGCGGCCTGTGCTGTAGACTTGCGTTGTTGATTCGCTTGGTCTGCGGCCGCTCCAACTACCAGCAAACTCCCCTGCCCTACCCTCCGCTGGCCAAACTGGTCCGGAAATTCGATAATCTCTGGCCGGCAATTTCACTTTTCGGGAAATCACTGAGGGCGCAAGCGATGAACTGGAACGCGGACGAGAAGATTAAGGAATTGGGACTGACGCTGCCCCCTGCCCCCAAGGCAATTGGTGTCTACAAGCCGGCAGTCGTCTGCGGTCATCTGCTGTATACCTCGGGCCATGGTCCGCTGCAGACCGATGGTTCACTGATTCGCGGTGTCGTGGGTAAAGAGGCGACCAAGGAGGACGGTTACGCGGCCGCCAAACAAACCGGTTTGGCACTGCTGGCCACGCTGCAGAAGGAACTCGGTTCGCTGAATCGGGTCAAGCGTCTGGTGAAGCTGCTCGGGATGGTCCAATGCACTCCGGAATTCGACCAGCACCCGGCCGTCATCAACGGCTGCAGTGAGCTGTTCGCCGCCGTTTTCGGCGCCGATCACGGCGTGGGCGCTCGCAGCGCGGTCGGTCTGACATCCCTGCCGCTCGGCATGATGGTCGAGATCGAAGCGATTTTCGAAATTCAGTAAGCGCTCCGTTCGCGCATGCTGCTCGGCCTGTTTCACTCTCCGATGAATGACTGATTCATGGAACTTTCCCCCCGCGTTGACTTGGCCTTGAAGCACCTCGAATCGGCTCGCAGCTACATGCGCGGGCTGCTGCAGGACCTCACCCCGGACGAATGGTTCTGGACGCCTCAGCCGCCGATTTCACATATCGCCTGGCAAGTGGGGCACCTGGCGGTGGCCGAGTATGGCCTGATGCTCTTTCGCCAGCGGGGCCGTCAGGAAGTCGATGCCGAACTGATGTCGGGTGCCTTTCGTAAGCATTTTATGAAAGGCACGACCGCCTCCAGTGATCGGGGCAGTCACCCTGCACCCGAGGAAATTCTCGCAGTGCTCGACCGCGTGCATCAGCAGGTGTTGATCGAAGTGCCCCGATTTCCGGACACGGAACTTGACCAGCCGATCGACCCGCCCCATGCAGTCGTAGCGACCCGTTACGGTTCGATGCTTTTTGCGGGTGACCACGAAATGCTGCATGCGGGCCAAATTGGTTTCTTGCGGCGTCTGATGGGCAAGCCTCCGGTCCGTTGACGATTTTGGTTTGTACCCGGGCCAGTTTCCTTACGTACTCGGCCGGTCCCAGACGCGTGACCGGTAACAAGATTCGCTGGCTTCCCTCTTTTCCGTCCTCTTTTCTGCCTCACCGCCCGTTCACCGGATGTCGCCGCCGTGATCGAGACCCGAGAATTGACGAAACGGTTTGGCGACTTCACAGCGCTCGACCAGTGCACTCTGCAAGTCCAGCGCGGTGAAGTATTCGGACTGCTTGGACCCAACGGCGCGGGCAAGTCGACACTGATTCGCTTGCTGCTGGGGTTCATGCAACCCACTTCCGGAGCGGCATTGGTCGCAGGGCTGGACTGTTATCGGGACCGCTTGCGGGTGCACCAGCAACTCAGCTACTTGCCGGGCGATGCCCGGTTGTTTCGGGCGATGAATGGGCGACAAGTCCTCCGTTTCTTCTCGCAGGTCCGGACTGACTGCAATCTCGATCGCGCATTGCAGGTCGCCCAACGCCTGGACTTGAACCTCCGCCGCTGGGTTGGCTTCATGTCGACCGGGATGCGGCAGAAGTTGGCCCTGACTGCGACACTCGCGGTCGAACAGCCCCTGCTGATTCTCGATGAGCCAACGGCCAACCTCGACCCGACAGTTCGCGGTGAAGTCCTGAAAATGGTGCTGGAAGCGCGCAGTGCCGGGCGGACCGTTCTCTTTTCTTCGCATGTGCTTTCCGAGATCGAGGAAGTTTGCGATCGCGTGGCGATCCTCCGCAGCGGGCGGCTGGTCTACGAGCAATGCATGAGTGCGCTCAAACAGCGTTATCGCATTACGCTTCGGCAGTCTGCCGCAGCCCTGACACTGACGCCTGATGTTGCCCAGTGGCTGGAGCCACAAGGGATTGAAGACGGGGTCGGGCATTATCTGACCACAGCCGGGTTGTCTGAGGTTTTAACCGCCCTGCATCGTGGCGGATTGGAAGTTGTGCATGTCCAGCCCGAGGGGCTGAGGGCCATTTACGAGCGCTACCACGGCCCCGGAGGCGGAGAAGCCTGAAATGAATCGCGGACTGCTCGTCAAATGCCTGCTCGAAAGCGCGCTGCTCTTTGCGGCCTGCGGGCTCTGCCTGTTTGCCTTCGCTTATTTCCGCGTTTGGGTCGTCAGCGAACTCGACTCGGCGCGGTTCAAGCAAATCATCGATCTCTTGCCCAAAGACTGGGAGCGATTCTCCAGCGTCGATTTTCAATGGCTGGTCTCCTACATGGGCCGGACGGCCAGCACCCTCGGCGAGCCGGCGATGCTGCTGTTGATTTGTCTCTGGTCCGCCGTCCGCAGCTCGGATGTGGTCAGCGGGGAGCTCAACCGCGGAACCCTGGAGATGGTGCTCGCGCAACCTGTCAGTCGCTGGGAAGTCTATCGCATTCACGCGCTGGTCACGCTGTGTGGTTTGGTGTTGCTCTGCCTGTTGGTCTGGGCCGGAATGGCGACGGCCGTTCAGTTTTCCGCCATCAAGGAGACGACCTACCCGGCGTTCAAGGTCCCAATCGCTGGTTGGAGCGTACCGCTGACAGCCGCCAAACCAATCGAGACCGAGGTCCTGATGCGGGACGTAGTGAATCCAGTCAGCTTTCTTGCTGGCTTGGCCAATCTGTTTTCCGTCGGGGTCTTCATGATCGGCGCGACCTCCTTGCTCAGCGCGTTCGATCGCTATCGCTGGCGAACACTGGGGATTGCTGGCGGGTTGTTCATCGTCAGCGGGATTCTCAAAGTCGGGTCACTGGCGACACCCAAACTGCGCTGGCTTGGTTGGTTCTCTTACCTGAACCTTTACGAGCCCGAACGGCAGGTAAAACTGTTTGACGAAAATCGAAGCAGTTTCTGGTGGTTGCTCGACGAGCGCACGGTCGCAGGCGTGAGCACGCTCATTTTGGGGCCTTTGGGTTCCAACCTGCTGCTCATCGGCTTGGGCTTGCTGGCCTGGCTGGCGGGAGGCCGCTATTTCCAGACTCGGGACTTGCCGCCACCAGTTTAAGCGCGAGCAGACCGTTTCCTCTCAGGACGCCCTCGCCCGACCTGCAGAAGATCTGCGGGAATTTGCGCTGCGGCGGTCACTGCCGCCGGGTCGCGGTGTTATCTTTCCCCGCGTCAGGGAATTTATCGCTAGAATGGAAAAGTCGGGATGAGAGCTGTTCTGGTTTGAATAGGAACGCTCTTGGCCCTCGGATTATTCCAGTTCCTCGGAGTCGTTTGAACCTCGATGGTCATTCTCTACCTGCTGGTAGCCGTGTTGTTGCTTTTGCTGAATGGCTTTTTTGTGTTGGCCGAGTTCGCTGCGGTGAAAATGCGGCCATCCCGGGTCGAGGAGTTGGTGAATGACGGCATCGCTGGCGCCGCCTCGGTCAAGCATGTGCAGGCCTTTCTGGATGATTATCTGTCGGTCTGCCAGTTGGGGATCACCTTTGCTTCGATCGGGCTGGGGTTCGTTGCCGAACCGGCGATCGTTCGCTTGGTCGAACCAGTCATCAACAGCCTTGGCCTGTTCCAGGGACATGACAAGGCAGCTTGGTTGACAGCACATGGCGTCGCCTTTGCCCTGAGTTATCTGCTGGTCAGCTTCCTGCATATTCTGATCGGCGAGTTGGTGCCGAAATCAATCGCGATTCGGTTGACCGAAACGGCTTCGCTCTGGACCGCCCGGCCGCTGATTATCTTCCGCTACATTTTCTACATCCCGCTCAAGTTGCTCAACGGTTCGGCGGCCTTCGTGTTGCATTGGATGGGGATTCCCAACGCCGGTGCCTATGAAGTGCACAGCGAAGATGAGTTGCGGATTTTGCTCAGCCAGTCCCAAACCGAGGGCGTGATGTCGTTTCGCCGCCTGTTGTTTGCGGAAAACGTCTTTGATCTCGGCGAATTACGGGTCCGCGATGCGATGCGGTCCCGATCGCTGGTTCGTTGTCTGAGGGCCGAAGCACCGTGGGCAGAGAACCTGGAAGTGCTCCAGCGATATCGTTTCAGCCGGTATCCGTTGCTGCATGCCGGATCGAGCGAGCCGATCGGCATCATTCACATCAAGGATCTGGTGCTTGCGGACAAGGATGACCCGAACCTGCTGAGCATGGCTCGTCCATTTTTGAATGTACTTGAGACCCAGCCCCTGGAAGCGCTGTTGGCGGAAATGCAACGGAAGCGGATTCACGTTGCCCTCGTCCGCAGTAATGCGGGCGCCTGGACTGGCTTCCTGACCCTGGAAGACGTGATCGAAGAGATCATCGGAACCATTCGGGACGAATTCGAAGATGAAGAGCAGATTCATCTCTCGGACATTCTTGAAGAGCAGCATGTGCAGCTGGGAATTGAGGCCAGTGATACGGTCGACGCGGTTCGCCAGGCGCTCAAGCGCGTTCCCAACTGGAAGTTGCCGATCAGCCGCGAGTTGGTGATCAAGTCTGTCGACGAGCGCGAACGGGCAGTAGAGACCTACTTGGGCAAGGGATTGGGGATGCCCCACGCGCGGATTGTCGGTTTGCAGCAGCCGGTCGTCTTTTTCATCCGTTCCGAGCAGGGAATTCCCTATCGGGGGAATCACGAGCGAGCCAATCTCCTGTTCCTGCTCCTCAGCCCGGCTGGCCAGCCGCGCGTGCATCAGCGGCTGCAGGCAGTGATCGCTACGATCATGGATGAGAGCGAATACATCCCCGACCACTTGCGCACGGCCGAAACGGCTGCTGAGGTCGTCGACATTCTCAAAACGGGCGAACAGGCCACGCTGGATTAAGTTTTGCGTCGCATCTGCAGAAGCACACCTGGCAGTGGCCCACGACCTTTGAGTGACGAGTATTTAGACATCGGATATCGGGGGCTGATTTTGCGCGCTGCGGAAACTCGCCTGTGCTGCCGAACCGGGGGCTGGCGCGAAACCCGGCTGAGATTTTGAGGAGATGCGTATCTTCCATTCCCCTTCTACTGCTCTCCTGCTCTCAACTCTCCTGCTCTCGCGTAGCGG
>Ga0164292_10004294_pt1 | contig 11589 bp, 8 predicted proteins | sample GEODES117metaG_FD_111486 | JGI IMG/M metagenome (GOLD analysis project Ga0164292, IMG submission 111486) | Eutrophic lake water microbial communities from Lake Mendota, Wisconsin, USA - GEODES117 metaG | ecosystem: Environmental > Aquatic > Freshwater > Lake | place: USA: Lake Mendota, Wisconsin... | reverse complement strand
TCCGGAACCAAACTGGCATCACAAACAGGACATCGCGAATGCATGACCGTAAGTTTTCGATAGCTGAATGGAGAAACTGGAAACATATTTCCTTGTCTGCATTTTGGACACTTGGCCTGTGCGATGGATGTAGCTAAATTTTTTGGCATAATTGAAAAATGAGTACGTAAAAATACCCTAACAAGAAAACCCTTGCTGTGACCTTTGTTACGCAGGAATGCCTAGGAAGTTCTGGTTTATTAAAAAATCAAAAAATTAAACTGAGCCCCTTAGCGCAATTCCTCCAGATCGTAATCCTTGCCCTTGCCCCATTGCAGCAACTCGTGTAAGGTATAGTACTCCAAGGTATCCAAATCTTTAATCCGAAAATTCTCTCCTGATATCCAGGCCATCACCTCAATTTTACGAACCTCACCCTGGTTGACCAAGCGGTAAATCCGTCCTACTCGTAAATTATCTAAAGCCAGTGGCATCAGGATTTGGCTTTAATTAAGGCTCCTGAAGCCTCAAAAGTGATTTCTTTTTTGGGAACAGTAATCGCTTCTACTTCTTCCTTGGATTTTCCTTGATCTTCAGCATAGTGCCTTAAGGTTTCCACATCGGTTTCGGTCAAGGTCGCAACCCCTTCAATCGTAATGGGAAATCCTTGGGAGTTGGTGGGGATAAAAAATCCGTAATCTTTAAAAGTTACGCGCATGCTAGATCCATTTGGCAACGCCATGGCAAACCAACAACCTTTATTGGTACATACTTCATTAATTTGTCCAGAAACCTTTCCTGAAAAAGTTCCAGAAGATTCCACTTTTTGGAGAAGAATGGCAGGAGTGACTACACCCGCTTCCTTCACTACATCCCCATAGTTTCCAGGAACCGACTTGGCTTCGCCTACCAATTCGTAGGTGGTTTTTTGAGATACAATACCTGTTTTCTGGCAAGCAGCAAGGCCTGCCACAAGTGCAATCATTAAAATATTTGCCTTCATTTTCATCGTTCGAATTGGTAGTTGACAAAGTAAAACTAGGGGGTTGCTGCAATCAAGCGCCATGCAGTGCACTTTTCACTCTTAAAACAACCGGAGATTCAAAAATAGGTGAAAAGTCCTTGCCTCAAAAATAATTTGTAAGCAGACTCTTTCTTCATTCGGAAAAAGACACAAAATAAACCATTCAAGCCCATCGCTTGTTTAATTCTCTAATAACCTAAAATTTCCAGGAACTCAAAAACAAAAAAGATTCGTAACAAATACAGGAATAAATGGCCACTTTTTTTGACAATCCATTAATTTTACTGTTTATAATTTTAGCTGCTCCATGCCAAAAACCAAAAAATTCATCATTGATTTTGACAGTACCTTTACCCGAGTAGAGGCTTTAGATATCCTGGGAGAAATCAGTCTTTCAGCTGATCCCCAACAAAAGGAAAAATTACAAGCCATCAAGGATATCACCGACAAAGGAATGGATGGTAGCCTCACTTTTAGAGAAAGTCTAGAACAACGACTCAATATTCTTCAAGCCAGCAAAAGTCAAATTGCAGAATTGATCATCATTTTGAAGCAAAAAGTTTCCAAATCCTTTGAGCGAAACAAGGATTGGTTGAAGGATAATGCAGCCGATGTCTTTATCATTTCCAATGGCTTCAAGGATTTTATCATCCCAATTGTGACCGAATACGGAATTAAGCAGGAAAATGTCTTTGCCAATGACTTGATTTATGATGAAAGCGGAAAAATCATCGACTTCAATCGAGAAAATCCCCTATCAAAAAATAATGGCAAATCGGAAACCATCCGTGACATCAACTTGGATGGAGATATCTATGTCATCGGAGATGGCTACACCGACTACGAAATTAAGGCTTCTGGCTTGGCCAATAAATTTTATGCCTTTACCGAAAATGTAAGCCGGCCAAAAGTCACCAGCCAAGCAGATCACATCGCACCAAGCTTTGATGAGATCCTGTACATCAACAAACTCAATACGAAGTTTTCCTACCCAAAAAGCAGAATTAAGGTGCTCCTACTTGAAAATGTGCACCCCATTGCCCTTGAACTCCTCAAAGAAGAAGGTTACCAAGTAGAAGTAGCTTCGGGTGCAATGAGTGAGGAAGAGCTCTGTGAAAAGATTCGAACTATCTCCATCCTTGGCATACGCTCCAAAACTACAGTCACCAAAAAGGTATTAGAAAATGCGAATCGCCTATTGGCAATTGGTGCTTTTTGTATCGGTACCAACCAGATTGATCTAGAAGAATGCCAAAAAAGAGGAGTTGCAGTTTTCAACGCACCCTTTTCGAATACCCGCTCCGTCGTAGAAATGGCCATCGCGCAAATCATTTTCTTGATGCGCAGGTTCCAAGACAAATCCGTCGGAATGCACCAAGGGATCTGGGACAAATCAGCGACGGGTTCCTTTGAAATTCGCGGTAAAAAACTAGGAATCGTTGGCTATGGCAACATTGGCGCTCAGCTCTCTGTCCTTGCCGAAAACCTAGGTATGAATGTCTTCTATTACGATGTCATTGAAAAATTGGCACTCGGAAACGCTACCAAGATGAACTCCTTGGATGAATTATTGGCTACCTGCGATGTCATCACCCTGCACGTGGATGGCCGAAAAGACAACAGCTGCCTCATCGATCAGGAAAAAATCTCAAAAATGAAGCCCGGTGCCCTCCTACTCAACCTCAGCCGAGGACATGTGGTGGACATTCCCGCACTTAGAGCGGCCATTCTTTCCGGACATATCGGAGGCTGTGCAGTAGATGTATTCCCGGAGGAACCGAAAAACAACAAAGAGGGCTTCGAATCGGAGCTCAAAGGATTGCCAAATACCATCCTCACCCCACATATTGGAGGCAGCACCCTAGAAGCACAAGAAAATATTGCCCGATTTGTGCCTGGCAAAATCATGGAATATGTCAATACAGGAAACACCTACAACTCGGTCAACTTCCCCAATATCCAGCTTCCATTCTTGAAAGATGCGCATCGACTGATTCACCTGCACCAGAATGAGCCCGGTGTATTGGCAAAAATCAATCTTGTACTGGCCAACTATCACATCAACATTGTAGGTCAATACCTCAAAACCAATGAAAAAATCGGCTACGTGATCACAGACATTGACAAAGTATACGATCCCGATGCGATTGAAGCCCTAAAGAATATTCCAGGTACCATTCGCTTCAGAACTCTATACTAATTGCACCACATAAAAAAAGCCCTTAAAAGGGCTTTTTTTATGGGTTTCCGTAAAGATCTTCGTAATAGGTCTGGTACGCTCCTGAGGTCACTCGATTTAGCCAAGCTTCATTCGCCAAATACCAGTCAATCGTCAGCTCTATTCCTTCTTCAAACTGCAAACTCGGTTCCCAGCCTAACTCCTGCTGAATCTTGGTAGCATCGATCGCATAACGCAAATCATGCCCAGCACGATCCTGCACAAAAGTGATCAGCTTCTCTGAAGCGCCCTCCTCACGACCAAGCTTGCCATCCATCTTTTGGCACAACAAGCGCACAATGTCGATATTTTTCCACTCGTTGAAGCCGCCAATGTTGTAGGTCTCCCCAGGCTTTCCTTTATGGAATACCACATCAATGGCACGCGCATGATCCTTTACAAACAACCAGTCACGCACATTCTCTCCTTTTCCATAGACTGGCAAAGGCTTGTTATTCTTGATGTTATGGATACAAAGCGGAATCAGCTTCTCCGGAAAATGGTTGGGACCATAGTTGTTGGAGCAGTTAGACACCACTGTTTTCATTTTGTAGGTATTTGCATAGGCCCTTACAAAGTGATCTGATGCTGCTTTAGATGCAGAATAGGGTGACTGTGGATCGTAGGCAGTCGTCTCCAAGAAAAATCCTCCATCATGCAAAGAACCATAGACTTCGTCTGTAGAGACATGGTAGAACAAATGCTGATCCAAGGCTCCAGCCCAAGCTTTCTTAGCCACATTCAGCAGATTCACGGTTCCAAACACATTGGTTCGAACAAATGCCAAGGGATCTGAAATAGATCGATCCACATGGGATTCAGCAGCTAGGTGAATGACATCCGTAATTCCATGCTTGGCAAAAATCGCTTCCAAAGCCTCCTCCTCTTGAATATCTGCTTTTTCAAAAAAGTAGTTGGATGCATCCTCTACCTCAACCAGATTTTCCAAGTTGCCCGCATAAGTCAAAGCATCTAGGTTGACGATTCGATACTGCGGATAGGTAGCCACAAAAAGTTTGACTACATGAGATCCAATAAATCCGGCTCCTCCGGTAATTAAAATTGACTTTGACATATTAAGATTGATAAAAGTTCATATACCATTTGGTGAATTCTGCCACCCCTTGGGCCACCGAAACTTTGGGATCGTAGCCCATATCTTGTATTAACTCACTGATGTCGGCATGTGTTTCGACCACATCTCCGGGCTGCATGGGAAGAAACTCCATTTTCGCCTTTTTTCCAAGTCCCTTTTCGATGGCTTCGATAAATTCTAGCAAGGGCACGGGAGACGAGTTCCCGATATTGTAGAGTTTGTAGGGAGCCGTAGAGCTCGAAGGATCGGGATGCTGCCGGTCATAGTTGGGGTTGGAAGCAGCTGGCCGATCTGCTACGCGAATTACACCAGACACGATATCATCGATGTAGGTGAAATCCCGCTTCATTTGACCCTGATTAAATACCTGAATGGGCTCTCCTTTGCGAATCGCATCGGCGAAAAGAAAATAAGCCATATCCGGTCTGCCCCAAGGGCCATAAACCGTGAAGAATCGAAGACCTGTAGTTGGGATTCCAAAAAGGTGACTGTAGCTGTGTGCCATCAGTTCATTCGACTTTTTGGAGGCCGCATAGAGTGAAATCGGATGATCCACTCCATCAGAAGTCGCGAAGGGCATTTTGGCATTGCTTCCATAGACCGAACTGGAGGAAGCAAATACGAAGTGCTTTACTGGATAAAATCGGCAGGCTTCCAAGAGGTGCAAAAAACCAGTAAAGTTGCTATGCAGGTAATCTTCGGGGTGAAGAATTGAATTTCGCACTCCTGCTTGGGCAGCCAAATGAATGACCAGGTCAAACTTTTCTGCTTCAAACAGGCGAAGCAAAGACTCCTTGTCCACCAAGTCCTGCTGAACAAAGCGATAATTTGATTGTTTCTCTGAAGGCACTAAAACACCAGCTGCAATCTTATTTCGTACAATTCCCGATTCTGCCAATCGGGCAAACTTAAGTTCAAGGCTATAGTAGGAGTTAATATTATCCAAACCTACCACTTCCTCTCCTCTTTCGAGTAGGTGTTGGACCACATGAAATCCAATAAAACCTGCAGCGCCAGTAACTAGGTATTTCATGGATTACAAAACAGAATTAGCTTACAAAATAGTACCATGGTGCCCTTTAATCTTGATTCTTTAGCAATTGACGGTAAGCAGCTGCCTGTAGCGTGCGCATTGCTTTTCGGTCATATTTCTCTTGAACTTCTTTAAAGAGGGCATCCGCATAGTTTGCTAAGGTATCCCGCTTCACAAAGGCAAACTCCAAGGCTTCTTTCAATACGGTGGGCTCTCCAACTGGGAAAACCAAGCCTGTCTTTTGCTGTTTGATGAAAGAGGTATTCCCAATGCAATTGGAACAAATAATCGGCACTTGCATGGCTGCCGCCTCCAAAAGAACATTCGAAAACCCTTCTTCATGCGAAGGCTGAACCAACACATCTGCCAAGGCAAGGTGGTGTTCCACATGATCTGTCCAATCGATTTGTACGACACGCGGATGTTCCCGAATCGTTTGTATAGTTTCTTGACTGAGGCCCTCCTCCTCTGGTTCAAAGGTCCCAATAAGTACCAATTTAGATTTAGATACAATCTTGGATTTTAAAAAAGCAGCAACTAAGTCTTCGATTCCTTTTCGTTTAATCAGCTTTCCTACAGCTAAAATAATGAAATCATTTTCTCCTGGCAGAATGCGCATGGTCGCTGCTACCAAATGATTCTCTTTGAGAACCAATCTATTGAATTTTTCCAAATCCACTCCTAGGGTAGAGCCAGTTCCAAGCAGCTTAAACTTGGAAGCTTCAACTCCTGAATTGCTAGTCAAATAAGTAAGCATTCCTGGGGAATTGACCCAAAGGCTTGTGGCTTTCGAAAAAGTCCACTTTTCAAGGAAAGTAAGTCCCTTTTGTGGGTTTTTCGCATGTACAGGCATCTCAGTAATGCTATGGATTCGATGTGGAATTCCAGCCAAGTTACCTGCAAGCATGCCCAAGAACCCAGTTTTGGAGTCGTAACTATGAATTACATCCGGCCTTTCCTTTCGGATCAATCGAAAGAGTAGCCAAAAACAAATAAAGTCCTCCACATAGTTGACCCCTTTCACAAAGGGAATAACCTCATGTTGTACTCCTTCGGCTCGACAAATGGATTGCACTTCTCGCCCATCTGCACTTACGAGAAGCAGGTCCCATCCTTCCTCTTTCATAAATTTAGGCTGACCAGAGAGTAAAAGTTTAAAAGTAATTGGCTCGGTGGAAAGAAGGAGAAGCTTTGGCATTTAAAGAATTGTATGAGCCACAAAGGTAAAATTTTCTCAGAAGAACTTGACTAAAAATAAAGGATTGACCTAGATCAAAGCAGGTAAAAAACGAACGAATAGCTGCCTTTGAAAAAAAATTCAGCCTGAGCCAAAAAAAATATTTTTTTTTCATTGGATTCTGCCAAGAATTTAATCGACCCAAAAACAGCCAATTAATTGTCTTTTTGCCGATAAAGGCAAAAGTAAATTAAAAAATAGGGACAAATAGATTTTAAATTCTTATTTAAATACAATTTTTTATTTTAATTTTAATTTAAAATTATTTTGGTTTTTAAATATTTTTATTAGTTTTATAACGGGTGATAAAACTTTTAACATTTCTTTTTTAAATGAATCTATTTTTAAGAGAAGGACTACATAGTAATTTTTTCCTTCTTTCACTTTTTTTAATTGGCCCTAAAACAGAAATCCTTTCATTCGCAACCAGTCCATTTAGGTTTTAACCCGCATGGAATCGTTTCGAATAGAAGGATTTTTATTTTTTAAAATTCCTCAATCGAAGAGTTCTGCCAACTTGGCCTCGAGGCTTGGTCCTCTCAAATCCTTGGCAATGATTTTACCGTCTGGATCAATCAAATAAGTAGCAGGAATGGCTTGAATTTGGTACAACTCAGCAGCAGCAGAGTTGAAGTACAGCAAATCTGAAACCTGAGTCCAATTCAATTGATCGTCTGCAATCGCTTTGACCCAATCCTCACGGGAGCGATCCAAGGAAACTCCAAAGACTTCGAATCCCTTCGCATTGTATTGGGAATACAAGCGAACGACATTTGGGTTTTCCTGTCGACAAGGCTTGCACCAAGCCGCCCAAAAATCAATCAGCACATACTTACCTCTCAAATCTGATAATTTAGTTGTCTTTCCACTCGGATCAGGAAGGACGATATCAGGAGCAACCTGCCCCACTGCCAATGCTCTCAATTCATCCAGCTGCTGCTTCATCTGAAGAATTGAAGCGGTTCCTGGGTAATTCTCATTCAGCTTGGTGATCAATCCATCAATAAAGAGAAAATCATTTTGTGGATTTAAAAGCCCAATAGCTGCCAAGGAAGCAAATGAAGTACCCATACTCTCAATCATCTCCTTCACGCTTACCACTTGTTGGGATTCCAAGGCCATAGCATCTAGTTGGACTTGGCGAATTACCTCCGCATCGTTTTTGCTCATTGCCTCGTAGTAACGCTCATTGAGCTGATTGACTTGAGCCTGGTATCCTTCCATGAGCTTTTCCAGCTTCAGCATTTCTTTGCTGTCTTGGGAACCTTCGATTTGAAGGCTATTTGGGTCCGAAAAATTAAACTTTACATCCACATTTTCTTTGAATAGCGCCAGTTTGACTACGCGCTGCCCATACAGGTTCAATTCATAAAATGTCGGAGTACCAATAGAGTCAATTTCGTAGGTAAAGTCTCCATTAGACTTGATTTCCAAGGTGTCCAATACCTTCGGTCTACTGTCTGTATATTGGGAAAGTACCACAACTCCATCTGGAGCATTTTGTAGATTTCCTGTGATGACCACTTTGACCCCTGCAGAATCTGCTTTTCCGCAGGAAAACAAGGCCATGGTGGCACTCAATAAAATTCCGAACATAGATTTTTTCATAGTTTAATTCGCTAACAATTCACTGAAAATACGGGAAGCAACTTTTGGATCTGCCTTCCCCCCTGATTTTTTCATTAATTCACCCATAAACAATCCCAAAAGTCCTTTTTTTCCAGACTTAAACTCTTTTACCTTATCTGGATTTTCGAGAAGCACCTCCTTAGCCAATGGGTTTAGGTAGCTTGAATCACTTTCTTGGATCAAGTTGAGACGCTGCGCAATTTCCAAGGGTGTAACTCCTGGATTAAGGATAAGTTCAGGATAAATCTTTTGAGCTGCAACCGAGAAAGAAACTTGCCCCTCCTCTACCAATTCGATTAGCTGGGCAATTACCTCCACTTTCAACGGAAAATCGGCGAAAGTAGTACCTGTCTCATTTGCCTGTGACTTCATTGGTCCCATCATCCAATTGGAAGCTGCTTTGTAGTGTCTAGTCTTGCTGCAAAGCGTATCAAAAAAGAGAGCCATCTCCTTACTTTCTGTGAGCAAGGCAGCATCGTATCTCGGCAATCCATAGATTTCCCTAAATTTTCGATACAAGGCATTTGGCAAGGCAGGCAGCTGAGCGCTTACCGATCCGATCCATTCTTCAGTTAGCAAAACTGGAGGCAAGTCAGGATCCGGAAAATACCGGTAATCGTTCAGTTCTTCCTTGGTTCGCATACTGCTAGTACAACCCCCATCCGCATCAAAGGTGCGCGTCTCAGAAATAACGGCAGTTCCCCCTTCGAGCAAACCTACTTGACGCTCGTATTCATAATCAATGGCACGACCCAAATTGCGGAAAGAGTTCATGTTCTTGACTTCCACTTTCTTTCCAAGTGTTTCTACTCCACGAAGTCTAACCGATACATTGGCATCGCAGCGCAGGGACCCTTCTTCCATTGATCCATCACAAATCCCCAAATACATCACCAGCTTTCTCACTTCATTCAAAAAAGCAACTGCCTCCTCGGAAGATCGAAGGCAAGGCTCGGTCACAATCTCAATTAAAGCCGTTCCTGCACGATTGAAATCCACCCAACTCTCTTCCTTTCCAGGAGCATGAATTAGTTTCCCTGCATCCTCTTCCAAATGAATCCGATTCAGCTGAACATCTAATTCACTTCCATCCTCTAAAATGAATGGCACCTTGCCCCCTAGGCAAATCGGTTCCTTGTCCTGTGTGATTTGGTAGCCCTTGGGTAGGTCTGGATAAAAATAATTCTTCCGATCAAAACTTGAGTGGCGGTTGATCCTGCACTCACAGGCCAAACCCATTCGTACAGCAAATTCAACTGCCCGCATATTGAGTTTGGGAAGCGTGCCAGGATGTCCCAAAGAAATCACAGAAACCTGGGTATTGGGATCTGCCCCGAAGCCAATTGCATCTTCAGCAAATAATTTACTTGAAGTTGCCAGTTGCGCATGCACTTCCAGTCCTACTACCAATTGGTACTTAACTGCTAGTTCTTTGGACAACATGGCGCTACTGCTTTCAATTACAATAAAATAGACTTCGCTTTGGCAACCACCTGGGGCAAACCAGCAAGGTCCTTCCCTCCAGCAGTTGCAAAGAAGGGCTGCCCTCCTCCTCCACCTTGGATTTCTTTGGCAAGTTCACGAACGAGGTTTCCTGCATGCAAGCCAGTTGCCTCCAACAAGGACTCATCAATAAAGACTGCGACCTGAGGCTTGTCCTCTATGGTTGCTGCCAACACGATACAGGCATTCGCCACCTCATTTTTCAATTCATACACCAACTTCTTTAAAAAGTCTGCATTGGGAAGTGTTACGGCAGCAATCAATACCTGCATGCTATCTTTCTGTACAAACTGTCCCTTTAGCTGCTCCTTGATGCCCGCGGACTTTTCCAATTGCAACTGCTCCAGTTCTTTTCTCAAGTCGTTTCGCTCTTGAACCAAGGATTCCACCGCTTTGACCAGATCTCTTGGATTCTTTAGCAGCTCCTGAATTTCCTTCACCAAGGCTTCCTGCTCACGCAAATACTGCTCAGCAGCTGTGGAGGTAATTGCTTCAATACGACGCACTCCTGAGGAAATGGACCCTTCACTGCTGATTTTAAACAATCCGATTTGACTAGTTTGGGACACGTGAGTACCTCCACAAAGTTCAACCGAAAAATCTTGATCAAACGTGATCACTCGAACAAAATCCCCGTATTTTTCCCCAAATAAGGCTGTCGCACCTAGCTTTTTAGCATCTTCAATAGGCACATTGCGCTGTTCGATCAAGGAGATATTTTCACGCACTTTGGTATTGACTATGGCCTCAACTTGCGCAATCTCTTCTTCAGTCATCTTCCCAAAGTGGGAAAAATCAAAGCGAAGCAAATGCTCATTGACCAAAGATCCACGCTGTTGGATATGCTCCCCTAAAACGGATTTGAGCGCAGATTGAAGCAGGTGCGTAGCAGTATGGTTGTTCATGGTGAGCTGACGCTTCTCCCGATCCACCACGGCAAAAAACTGCGCTTCAGGATGCTGAGGAAGTTTCTCTACAAAATGAACAATCAAGTCATTCTCTTTTTTGGTATCCAAAACACGAATTTGTTCCGCATCGGTCTTCAACCAACCCGTATCACCAATTTGGCCTCCACTCTCTGCATAAAATGGTGTTCGATCCAATACCAGTTGGAATCGATCACCTTTTTTGTCGGTAATGGTACGGTATTTAACAATGTGCGAATAGGTATCCAGCATGTCGTACCCGACAAATTCCACTCCTGAATCCTCTTGCACCATCACCCAATCTCCGGTATCTTGCTCAGAAGCAGCTCGGGAACGGGTCTTTTGCTTTTCCATTTCTTCTGCAAAGCCTTTTTCATCGACTGAAAATCCATTTTCACGGGCGATGAGGGACGTGAGATCTAATGGGAATCCGTAGGTATCGTACAACTCAAAGGCAGTCTTTCCAGAGATCACCTGCTGGTTGGTGGCTAGTAAATCTGCCTTGATGCCATCCAACATCCGAAGTCCATTGTCCAGCGTACGCAAGAAAGAGGCTTCTTCCTCTTGAATAACCTTGGCAATAAATTCCTGCTGCGCACGAACTTCTGGAAAAATATCTCCAAAATTCTCAGCGATCAGCGGTGTCAATTCAAATAAAAATGGCTTGTGGAATCCTAGGAAGGTATAGCCATAGCGTACTGCTCTTCTTAAAATTCTTCGGATCACATAGCCCGCCTTGTTGTTGGATGGAATTTGTCCATCGGCAATGGTAAAAGATATCGCTCGGATGTGATCTACAATTACCCGGAAGGCAATGTCTGTAGGCTCGTCTTTACCATAAGATTTGCCTGATTTACGCTCCAATGCAGCGATAAAAGGCATAAACAAATCGGTATCGTAGTTGGAGGATTTGTGTTGAATCGCTCGTACCAAACGCTCAAAAC
>Ga0164292_10004293_pt1 | contig 11590 bp, 11 predicted proteins | sample GEODES117metaG_FD_111486 | JGI IMG/M metagenome (GOLD analysis project Ga0164292, IMG submission 111486) | Eutrophic lake water microbial communities from Lake Mendota, Wisconsin, USA - GEODES117 metaG | ecosystem: Environmental > Aquatic > Freshwater > Lake | place: USA: Lake Mendota... | reverse complement strand
TATCGGCGAGGAGTCCGTTCAGAAGCGAGGCATAGTAGGCCTTCATGCGCTTGTTGGCTTGTTTCCAGGGTCGAATCGCTCCCTGCGCGATTGTCTTCTCGGCATCCACTACGAGGTCGGGATCGAAGAAACTCTCCGTGCCTATCCCCTGGCATGCGGGGCAGGCTCCAAGGTGGCTGTTGAAAGAAAAATGCTTTGGCGTGAGGCGTGGCATGGTGAAGCCAGTCGAGGGATTGCAAAAGTCGGTGGAGAACTTTTCTTCGATCCACTGCGTGCCGCCAGGTTCGAGGCGGCTTGTGGAAAGGTGGCCAGCGCCCAGGCGTAAGGAGGTCTCCACCGAGTCTGCAAGGCGCTGGCCGAGGTCTGGGCGCACGGTTAGACGATCGACGACCGCTTCGATAAAATGGGGTTTTGTTTTATCTAGGCGAATGTTTTTGGTATCCGCCAGCTCGATGATGTCCCCGTCCATCCGCAGGCGGACAAACCCCTCGCGGCGGGCTTTTTCAATAACATCGCGAAACTCACCTGTCTGGCCAGTGACCATTGGCGCGAGGACGAGGAACTTCGAGCCCTCGGGCCAGCGCAGGATGGCATCCGCTATTCCCTGTGGCGTCTGGCGGGCCACTCGCTGGCCGGTCTGCGGATCATGGGGAATGCCGACCGCCGAGTAGAGCAGGCGGAGGTAGTCGTAGATCTCGGTGGTTGTGGCGATGGTCGATCGGGGATTGGCTGCCGAGATGCGCTGCTCGATAGCGATGGCCGGAGATAGCCCCTCGATGTAGTCCACATCTGGCTTCTGCATTTGATCTAAAAACTGACGCGCGTAAGCCGAAAGGCTTTCGACATACTTGCGCTGCCCTTCCGCAAAAAGGGTGTCGAAGGCGAGCGAGGATTTGCCCGAGCCGCTCATGCCGGTGACCACCACAAGTTGGTGGCGTGGAATTTCGACATCAATGTTCCGCAGGTTGTGCTGGCGGGCGCCTTTGATGCGGATCACGGAATGTTTCTCGTTGGACATGTCGCGGACCATAGGATGTAGGAGTTTGCGGATGAATCCAAACGCAAATCAAACACTCAGGGAGTTCGCGCGATTTACGAAATGGGCTCTTTGCTGAAGACCGCGCGCACCACATTCATTCCCTCAAGGGAAAGCATTTTTGCAATCAATACCGAGGCCGTGCCGGAGTTAATCGTTGATGGCAAGGTAACGGTTGCTTGCCCGTTGTGAAATGAGACGGAAGTATCTGGGGCGGTCGCTGTGGCTGATTTCAAAAAGGCACGCAGCTTGCCAAGAATGATGGCTTCCTCGAAAAGGGAAGATATTGCGGTGCTGGTAGAGGCTTTGCGAACCCAAAGGGTGTCTGTGCCCTCAATTTTGACATCGAAAGACGATCGCAATCGACTGCCCACCTGCGTAGTGATTGACTCGGCCTTGGGATTTGGAATCAGGGCGGAATCGAAGTGAATTTTGTCGTGCTGAGTCGAAAGAACGATTGATTCGGGTTTTGTAGTAACAGTTGAGCGCTCGGGCGCCTTCACAAGTAAAGCCGCTTTCGCGGCATAGGCGCTTTCGTTTTTGGCTACTGACCTTGATTGACAGGCAGACAGGAATCCTATGGAAATAAGGATTAGGACTGCAAAGAGACCGTCTCTTCTTTGACGAAGATACGCAGAGAGTAATGACCGTTGGAACCGGTAGGCTATCATGCGAATCAAAGGCGGGATCTTTTCAAGCCCGTAGGCAACCCGTGGGAATGGAAGGTCCGCCGCGCGAGGCGGCGGAGCCATTCTACGACTTGTAGCGCAAACGCTTTTTGTGGCGGTTTTCTTTCATCCGCTTGCGGCGTTTGTGTTTTGCGATTTTTGACTTTCTCTTCTTTTTAATGGAACCCATGGGATTTCGGGACTGCGTTGTAAACTAATCTTGAACTAATATACGACTTTGTTGAGTGGATACTCGATGATCCCTTCAGCGCCGAGATTTTTCAGGCTGGGAATGATCTCGCGCACGATTTTCTCTTCGATCACCGTTTCGATGGCGACCCATCCGGGTTGGGCCAAAGGCGAAACAGTAGGATTCCGTAATGCGGGCAATGCCTCAAGCAATTTTTTCAAGCCGGACTCGGGAAGGTTCATTTTCAAGCCCACAAGATCTCTCGCGGCGAGAGCGCCTTTGAGGAGAAGTGCGAGGTGCCGGATCTTTTCCTGTTTCCATTCATTTGCCCATGCAGAACGGTTTGCAAAGAGCGCGGGATAGGACTCCATCAGCGTGTCCACGATGCGGAGTTTGTTCGCGCGGAGCGAGGATCCGGTCTCGGTAATGTCCACAATGGCGTCGACCAGATCTGGCACCTTGACTTCCGTGGCTCCCCAGGAAAATTCGACTTCAGCCTTTACTCCTGCGCGTTCGAAAAATCGGCGGCTTATACCAACCGCTTCGGTGGCGACGCGCTTGCCATCGAGGTCGCGTGTTGTTTTGACCGGAGAGTCCTCGGGAACGACAAGCACCCAGCGTGTCGGATTCGCGGTGGCCTTGCTGTAAGGGAGTTTGACGACCTCTTCGACCTTTGAGCCATTTTCCTCGACCCAGTCATGTCCTGTGATGCCGCAGTCCAGATATCCATGCTCGATGTAACGGCTGATTTCCTGGGCACGCAGGAGCCGGATGCGAAGCTCGGGGTCATCCACTGAGGGACGGTAGGAGCGGCTGGATCCGGAAATTGCGTAGCCGGCTTTTGCAAAAAGGGCAATTGTTGGCTCCATGAGGCTGCCGGAGGGAAGGCCGATCGTGAGAATTTTTTGTTCCATGAGAACTGTTGAATGTAAGTTTTGGGTTGGAGTGTTGAAAAGAGCGGGTTTGCAGGATGGTTAGATCGTCTGGGAGAGGAAGCCGCCGTCGATGCGGATATCTGTGCCCGTGATGAATGAGCTGGCATTCGGGCTAGCCAGGAAAATAACGGCACCGGAGAGTTCCTCTGCCTCGCCAAATCGCGCCATGGGCGTGTGTCCCAGAATGGCTGCGGCACGGGGAGTAGTCGAGCCGTCGGGATTAAAGAGAAGGCGCAGATTTTGTTCGGCGGGAAAGAATCCGGGAGTAATGGAATTCACGCGCACGCCGGCGGTCGCCCATTCGCGAGCGAGGAAATTGGTGAGATTGAGAACTGCTGCTTTGGCGGCGGAGTAAGCCACAACGCGGGAGAGAGGAATGTGTGCTGATGCGCTCGCGACATTGATGATGCTCCCGCGACGTGCGTCCGCCATCGCCTGGCCAATGACTTGGCATGGTAACAACGCACCGCCGATGAGGTTGAGGTCGAAGCTCGATGTCCAATCCTCAGCGGCGATCTGCGAGAAGGGATTTTCCGGGGTCACGGTGACGCTTGGGTCGTTTCCACCGGCCGCATTCACAAGGACAGATGGAACGCCAAAGCGCTCCGTGGTCAACTTGAGAAGCTCCTCAAGGCTCTCACGGTCGGTGGCATCGCATTCGATGAATGCAGCGCGCCCGCCGGTTTTTTGGATTTCTGACGAGCGGTGAGCACCGCGCTCCGCATTGCGGCCAGCAACGACAACAGCGGCCCCAGCGGAGGCGAGGGCGCCCGCCATACTGCCTCCGAGGGCGCCTGTTGCGCCGATAACCACAGCGACTTCATCGGAGAGATCAAAAAGGTTTGTTGCCATACATTGGTCACTAAAAACAAAGCCGCCTGTGCCCGCACGGTTTTTTTTGACTTGGACTCACGGTGTCAGAGGTAAATATACACCTCTCATGTTGAAGGATACCCAAAACGAGCGCGACGAGCGGTGTATGCCGATCGATCGTGTGGGAGTAAAGTCTCTGCGCTATCCGCTGCAGGTCCGTGACAAGGAGCACTCTGTTCAAAGCACAGTCGCTACCATTCAGCTCACGGTTGACCTGCCGCACCACTTCAAGGGCACCCACATGAGCCGCTTCATCGAGGTTCTCTCCGAGCATGGTCCTGTGATCCATGTGGAAAATATCCGCGAAATCTTAGAGAAAATGTGCCTGCGTCTTGAGAGCGGCTGCGCCCACCTCGAAATCGAATTTCCCTTTTTCCTCGGTAAAAAAGCTCCCGTAAGCGGTGCGGTCGGCATGATGGATTACACGGTGCGCTTCAGCGCAACCTTGGAAAACGGGCGCATGGATTTTGTGGTTACCGCCATCGTGCCGGTCACTACTTTGTGTCCATGCTCAAAGGCGATCAGTGTGGCCGGGGCGCACAACCAGCGCGGGCATGTGACACTCTCGGTGCGCTGCAAAAAGCCTATGTGGATAGAGGATATGGTGCGCCTTGCCGAGGAGTCCGCCAGCGCCGAGTTGTTCAGCCTGCTGAAGCGTCCGGATGAAAAACATGTCACCGAGCAGGCCTATGCGAATCCAGTTTTTGTCGAGGATCTGGTGAGGAATGTTGCCGTTCGTTGCGAGGAGGATCAGAATATTCTTTGGTATCGCGTGGAGGTGGAGAATTTCGAGTCTATCCACAACCACAGCGCCTATGCGCTCATTGAGAAAAAAGGCGTCGCCTCTCGCGCCGACTGATGAATCCTTAGCGCAGTTTGCTCTTCCTCAGAGAATCAATCGGCCTTGATTTTTCGCGCTCCGCATCTGGCAGCGAGAAGGTGAAGCAGCGCAACACCAGCAAGCGCGCCGATCATATCCGCAATCCAATCTGCAAGACTCAGCCCGGAGCGTCCTGGAATGAATTGCTGGTTGTATTCATCAAGCGCGCCAAAAACTCCCATCACCAGCGCCACGGCCAATAGCAAACGGATGCCTTGCAACTTGGCGAGAAGATGCAATGAGGCCGCGAGGACGGTTCCGCCACCGAGAAAAAATACGAAGTGCAGGATTTTATCTTGCTGAGGCAGGACCATCTCCAGCGTCTCCCCCGGCACGCTGTTCGAGACGTGATAAAGAATGGCGAGCCAGATTCCGAAAAGTATCGTTGGCACGGCCGGGCGGTTCAGGGTGAAATTGAGAATTCGAAAAAGGATGAACATGCGAATATGTGCGGAATTTTTACCAGTTGCGGAGCGAAGTGGAGCTTTTTCGCCAGCGTCTTGGTTTTCCGATTTGAAGTCCGATTGGGATTTCTCAGACAGAATTTACAGAATTTAACAAATTCAGGGGCAGCAACTTATTTTTAAAATGCTTCGTTTAATGCAGAGGGCTTTCGCGGCTGGCGAAGACTTGGCACGGCGTTTGCTTTGATTCGTATTATAAAGAACAACTCAGCCGTAGGGGTTTAAGCTTACAAACTTGGGGGAGGGAGTAAACTTGGGACGGCTGGGTTGTTTTTTTATTTCGCTGCTTTCTCCAACGCACTCATCGAGGCATCCAGTATTCCTCCCGGTTGGGGGGCCAATTTACGGCGAACAAGGTCGATGCTCCGCCGAGCTTCGCTTTTATCACCTTTTTCAACAAGCACACGGATGTATGGCTCGGCGACATCGTAGTAGAAATTTCCGCCACCGGTTTGGCTCAGGGAGTGGACTTGTCTGCGAAAGAGTTTTTCCGCCTCGGCCATGTTTCCCGCTTGCAGCATGGCCGTGAGCTGGTCGGCGGCCATGTTGACGCTCAGGTCGGAGCGTCTTTGTTTATTTTGGGACAGGATTTGCTGCTCAATTTTTTGTACCGAGTCGAGGTCGCCCTGTTCCTGATAAATCGAAATGAGCGCTTTTTGGTTGAGGACCTTCAAATCCGCCTGGTTTGCGAACTGCGTTTTGGCCCGTTCATGGAAAAGGATGCGTTCTTTTGAAGGGGCCCCACGGCGCTGCAGGAAGGCGGCGGCTGCCGACCATGCATCCGCATTCTGCGGGCAAAGTTGGATCGCTTTTTCATAGGCCTGCCCCGCCCTGGGATTATCACCCGACTTTTCCAGGATCTCCGCCACAGCCAGGGTATTCATCGAGGCCGCAAACTCGGGTTTGTCGCGGAAGCGCGCGGCAAGGAGTTCCAGTTCATGATCGCTTATGGGTTGCCAGGTTTGAGGATCCAGCGCCTCGCCGGTGGCGTAGATGTGCTGGGAATACCGTCCGCAGTCGATTTCCCATTGGTCGTCGCTGCGCATGTATCCGAACCAGGCGTGTCCTCCATCGCTGCCCTGGCCGGTGAAAAACAATGTGGGCAACCCGAGCGCTTTACCGGCCATCGAGGCATAGTAGGCTTGGTCAACGCAGATTCCGCCTTCCTTTCGGATCGCGCCGAGCGTGTAGGGCCCACCGGTCCAATCATATTGCTGAGCCTTCAACCTTTCATGGCTGTAATTGATTTGGAAATACGCCTTTTCAAAGGTCGAGCGCGTCAGGCGCACATTTTTTCTGGCCCAGACCAGTTCGTCGTCTGTGACGAAAGCGTCCACCACAAATTTGAGTTGTGACGGGGAAAGTTTGCGGGGGTCGAGAAGCAGCTGCCGTGCCTCATTGGCCGCAACCCATCGCGAAAATTGTTGGTCAACCGGGAGAATGCTGGTGGGGACCAGTTCCACTGCGACCTGATGGTGAGGCCATCCTTGAGGGACCGGGACATCGTTCACCACGGCGATGGCGATCGCCAGACTGGGGTATTGCCTGAATTTGTGCGGCTGCGACGTTCGGATCGAGCTCAGGTTGTCCAGCACTTGAGGCACTGAGTCCCGCTCCGAGAGTGTCGAAAAAAACATTCGGGAAACCGTCGAGTCGCTCAAGAGTTCCCTGACAAGACCGCTCTCGATATGCCTAGCAGCCACCTCTTCGCTCAATGTCGAAAAAATTTTGCACCAACGCCAGAGGTCCAGCCAGGCTGTAAAATTCGAGGTTTCGGAGTTCAGTGACAATCCGATACTCGAAGGTTTGTAATTCCGGGTAAACTTGGACTCTAAGCGCTCGACCGATTTCGCGAAACCTTCTTGAAAAATGGACTCTATTTCCTCGTTGGCAGGAGGTTTTTGAAAATCTTCCGCGCTCGCAAATGTCGGCCAGACAAGATGGATTGGGATTGTTAAGCAGAGGAGAGCGAAAGCGTTTTTGAGCACGTCCCTCATCATACCACACCCGCGGAAGGCTCTTCAATTTTGCATATGCCGGGAAGGCGCGTTTTCAGGTGCCGATGGTCTGGGCTATTAATGCCCCCTCAACAAAAACCATCCTGCCAACCCTCCGAATAGCATGAGCAATGCGGGGTTGATACGTTTGGCGAAGAGAATGCCGGTCACGGCAAGTGCGATGGTGCAGGTGATGGTATTAAAGTGCGGGCTGTGGCTGGGGTTGATACAGGCCGTTTTTCCGACGGCGTGGACACCTGCCAGCATGAGTCCGATGGTGATTGGGGCCATCCCGAGTTGCACGGAAGCGCGCCAAGGGTTCTCCTTGAAATGATCCCAAATGTAGCTGCATCCGTAGGTCAGAAAACTCGATGGCAGGTAGAATGCCACGAGTGCGATGATAAGACCCGTTGCGCCGGCCGCCTGCCAGCCGATGAGGGCGACCATGGACATGTTTGGACCGGGGGCCATTTGGCCCAGGCTGTAGATTGTCGCAAACTGATCGCCTGTGACCCAGTGGTGCAAGCTTACAGTCTCATGCTCCATCTGTGGCAGCACAGCGCTCCCGCCTCCCACGGCGAGCAGGGAGAGGAGGCAAAAGACATTCAGAATTTTGACGAGATCGCTCATGGATTTGGTTTCGCCGATCTCGGACGGCATAGAATGATGGCGATGGGGGCGATGAGAAAAAGAACCACTGGCAAGGACACATGGTGGAAGGCCACGAGATAAAAAGTTCCCAGAACAAAACACAGGTCTCGAAGGTTGAGAAATTGCTTGGCACCGATCTTGAGAGTGACCTGTAGAAGTAGTCCCACGGCGGCTGCGGCAACTCCGGCGAGTGCTGCGGCGATATTGGGATTGTGGCGGAAGTGGTCATACAAAATGCCTAAAATCAGCAAAAGCAACACGCCTGGAAGAATCAGGCCCAAAGCTGCCGCGACAGCACCTTGTGGGCCGGCAAGTTTCCTCCCGGCAATGATCGCCACATTCACCGAATTCAGACCCGGGAGTGTCTGGCCGATTTCCAAGGCGGCGAGGAATTCCTCTTCATCCATCCACTTTTTGTCAGTCACCAGCGCATCGCGCAGGTAGGCGACAAGACCGCCTCCGAAGCTCGTGATGCCGATCTTGGCAAACACGCGGAAGATTTCCGATGCCCCCGGCATATTACTCGCTGCGGGTGGCATGGGGGGATTGGCCGAGTTGGTAAACGAGAGCCGTCTTGGTGGTGCCGAGAGAGACCCACTCGTGGGCGTCAAGTTGGAGGGTTTTGTAGAAATCTTCCGCCCGCTTCAGGCTCGACTTGTGTATTTCATCCTCGCTATCGAAGCGGCACTGGAAGGCGAATTCACCGCAGAATGCCCGCTCGTATTTGCGCGTGCGCCACACGGCGATGGTTGTTTTGCCGTTGAAGCCCCCACCGAAGTGCAGTTCGCCTACATCGACCTGCACCTCCTCCACCGCCATGTCATTAACGAGTCTGAGCGGTGAATCATGGTCGGCACCGACCTGATGAATTGCCGGAAACGCTCCAGCAAGATCCTTCACGGCGACCTCCAAACCCTCCCGCGGCTTGGCCAGCACGCAGTTGTGCGAAAAAATCGAACGTGTGCCGCCGAGCGTCTCTCGCAGTGGCAGGAGTTCCTCCTTGAATTTGATTTTCGCAATGCCACCTGGATTCGCCGGACGCACATCCACCGCCGCTGCTGACTGGAAATCCGGATGCCGGAATTTGAATGTTAGCTCTGGAATTCCTTGTGGCCAACCGCCCTTGTAGTGCGTGCGCAAACGCAGGATGAAATGGTTTTTATAAAGTGCGAAATCCTCCGTGTCGTAGAAAAGCACTTCCCGCACATTGCTTTCAAAAGCGTTCTCCGCCTCTTTCACCTTCACATCAAACTTCTTCGCCGTCTCCCGAACAATGCTCCAGAAATCCACGAAAGCCTGCGCCGAAGTGAAATGCTGCGCCTGCAAAATAATCTTATACTCGCGATATTGAATCCGGTCCTGCGGGGCGTTTTCGATCTTGTACTTCGACATGCTGGGTATCAACGCACACTCACTCACTCAAGGCAAAAAGGTTTTCTTCGGCCATAAAGAACACGACTCGGTTTGAGGGTTACGAAAGCGTCACAATTAAACCGTTTTCTGTGCGTATTCAGGAGAAAAAATTCCGCCTTCACTCAATCTGTTTCGAAAATGAATATGCTCACTGAAATCAAAATTTCCCACGCAGGCGACATGGAAACCCTACAGCCATGCGCCCTAGAAAGATCGCGTAGACAATCTCTTGGCGTTCTCCGCAAACTCCGCCAAATAATTCCAGCAAGTAGGGGGCAGAGGGGCCGCGCTTGTGCCACTTTAGGTTCCGCCAGTTGCTTTGCAGTTTTTCTATTTATGCAGATTCTTTCGGTAGGAATCGCCCATACGCAGACCATCCTTGGTTTTAATGTCAATGGAATAGAAGACAGCAGTGCGACAACATCCTTTTTAGCAACGACAATCAGCGGAAATTTGTCCACTGCGATTGGGCTTAACTCATTAAGAAGATCTTCTGGTCTGGCCGCTGCAAGCGGAGGTTTGATTTTTAACAGCGCCGGCTGGAACACGACAAATACTTTCAGTAAACATGATGATTATATTTCGTTTTCCATGCAGGCGCAGTCTGGTTTTGACGCCACTTACACGTCGATTTCTTATCTTCTGGGGGCCTCTTCCACAGCTCCCAGGTCTGCCCTTTGGGGATACAAAGTAGGCAGTGGTGAATTTGTTCTCCAGTCGCCCTTTACCTTGCAAAATACCATTTCCATACCGCGGGCAAGTTGGGATTTTCCAGATTTTACAACTGCAGAAGTCGTTGAGTTTCGATTTTGGGTCTATGGTGCCACATCGACCAGTGAAGGGGTATCTGGATCATTAGGTACGGTTAGGATAAGGGATCTTTTGACGCCAACTGCAAACGATTTGTATGTGGAAGGATCTGTTCAAGTCATTCCCGAGCCTAGCACATGGGCATTGCTTGGTATTGCGGCTGCGTTTTTTCTCCATCGGTTGAGTCGCAAGAAATCGATCGTATCGTTGCGAAATTAAATCCGCGCCAGGCGGGGTTTGATCCGTTAGGGTTTCGGGCATGAAACACAAATCTGTGGCTGTGATCGGGGCCGGGATGGCTGGGATCGGTGCGGCACGTTTGCTGGCTGATGCGGGATTTCGGGTGGTGGTTTTTGACAAGTCGCGCGGCATGGGCGGGAGGTGTGCAACGAAGCGCTGGGAGGGGCACTTGGTGGATCACGGGGCGCAGTATTTCACGATGAGGGATGCGGATTTTTTGCGGGCGGTTCGATTGGCCTGCGGCGGGGATTTGTTGGAAATCAAGGCGCCGATTGTCGATGAGGCCGGTCTGGAGCTGCCCAGCAAGGGGCGGTTTTTTCATGCCAAGGGGAATAGCCGTCTCGCGAGGGCGCTCGCGGAGGGCTTGGATGTGAGGACGGGTGTGACGATTGAAGCCGTGGAAGACCGCCGCGTGGGCGGTGAGGAGTTCGACCTCATCCTTAGCACGGCTCCCTGGCCGCAGACTGCAAAACTGACTGGGATCTCAGGCGCAGAAAATCCCTATGCTCCGTGTTTGGCGGGGCTTTTTCTCTACCAAGGTGAGTGGGTGGGAGCAACTGCGGCGAGGTATGCCATCAGTGACCGTTCGGGCCATGCGCTGGCTTGGTCGGCGTGCGAGAATCACAAGCCCGGGCATATTGGTGAGGGCTTCACTGTGATGGTCGTCCACGCTTCGGAGGAATTCAGCCGCACCCGCCTGGAGGACGATCCGGCAAGCTGGGTAGTGGATCTGCGGGCACTCATGGAGGAGCGATGGGAAATTCGATCGAGCCTCTTCCGCGCCGTGCTTCCGCACCGTTGGCGCTATGCCCGCATTTCACGGGAAATGAAAATCCCGGCGCTGCCCGAGGGATGGCATTTCGTTGGGGATTTGCTCAGCGAGTCGCGTGTGGAATCCGCCTGGCTTGCGGGACGCGCGGCGGCGGCGCGGATTCTTTCTGGTGCTTGAACGTGGGCGGACGCATTTTGTTTTCAAAATGAAGATCGGAGTCGTTGGTGCAAGAGGGTATGTGGGGGCGAGGCTGTGCCGTCTGGCCGAAGCGGCAGGGCATGGCGTGGTGCGGTTCTCCCGAAGCGCGAGGGCCGGGTTTCGCGGAATTCACGCGAAGGGTGGCCTTGATTTTTTTGACTTGGATGCCGTGGTGAACCTCGCGGGCGAGCCGATTCTGGGACTGTGGACGGCATCGAAGAAGGACAAAATCCTGCGCAGCCGTGTGGAAACAACGCACAAGGTGGTCGGCAGTCTTCATTCGGGCATTGGCGTGCTGATCAATGCCTCGGCGATTGGTTTTTACGGTGACACGGGCGAGAGGGAGATCGATGAATCAGCCCCAGCGGGAAGTGGTTTTCTAGCGGAGGTGTGCCAGGGCTGGGAGGCTGCGGCGATGCCTGCCGAGGCGCTCGGGTGCCGCCTGGTGAGGCTTCGTATTGGT
>Ga0164292_10004292_pt1 | contig 11591 bp, 18 predicted proteins | sample GEODES117metaG_FD_111486 | JGI IMG/M metagenome (GOLD analysis project Ga0164292, IMG submission 111486) | Eutrophic lake water microbial communities from Lake Mendota, Wisconsin, USA - GEODES117 metaG | ecosystem: Environmental > Aquatic > Freshwater > Lake | place: USA: Lake Mendota... | reverse complement strand
CCATTTAAATAATGGAAGTCGTGATTACCAATTAATAGAATAACCTTATCAGGATTGTTTCTCTTCAGTTCCACAATATCTTTAAAGTTTTCTATCTGTCGGTTGGCACTGTAACCACCATCTTTAGCATCGAAATAATCCCCGATAAAGATAATCTTATCGGCATCATTTTCTCTCTCCACAATTTCTTTCCACTTACTTCTACCGTGAGTGTCTCCTAACGCAATTAATTTCATAATTCAAATATAATATTAAATAATTATTTTTCCACCTTTAATTACGCCATCAATTCTTCCTTTGTGATGGTATACATCGTCATGAGTCTCTTTAACCCCAAATCTGATTGCCTCGTCAAGATATTCATTAAATGGTTTTGTCCTATCTTCCTTACCATGGTAATAGTTACCCCAATCCCTGTTACCGTCTTGTGCTGGTAGTGGCTCTACTTGTTTCACCCCATTTTGAATAATGTCTTTAACACGACCCTTAAAGGTATCGTAGAAGACGTTGGTGTGTTTCACCTTATTTTGAATGGTATCTTCAACTAAAATAAATTCGTAAAGTTCAGGTGTCAGGGTGTGTTTCACCCCATTTTGAATGGTGTCTTCAACCTGCCGATGGAAATGCCTCTGAAGCGGTTGGGTGTGTTTCACCCCATTTTGAATGGTATCTTCAACCATTACCTTTGGCATATACTCAGTGTTTAGAGTTTCGTTAACTCCATTTTGAATAACACCATTAACCCAACTTTTATTTTCGTGCCAATTAAATTGTGTTTCTTTTATTCCATTTATTATACTATCCTCAACCCATTTGGTTATGTAATGTTGATTTTCAACAACATCAATTGAGAAGAAATCGAAAATTGATTTGAAAAAAGTATAATTATACCACAATGTTTTATCTTTGGTTAACTCGATTACCCACTTTTTATCATTTGTAAATATTAACCAAGTGGAACCATTATGTTGATAGGTATCAACATTTCTAACACTTTGATTTATAAATTTGTAAATTAAATTATCCATATTATTCTATAACGTTATCAACTAATCGTTCACCTGTTTCTTTAATTTTAAATTGTGATAGGTTGTTAGTCCCACTACCACCTCTCTTACCTTTAACAAACTTAACAACACCGTTGTTGTATAATTTGTTTGGGGTGTCAAACTGTTCTCCATTGAAAACTAATACACCTTTGGTGTTAAGTAATACTTCATAATCAACTCCCATATAAGTTCTAATTAACATGGTATCTTGTCCGAACTTATTTGCCATGTCAACTAATCTATTATCAGGTAAACATTGTAACGCCTCTCTTGTCTCTTTAACTTCTTTAAGGTCGTAAACGGTACCACCATAAGCAATCATAAAATTGATGAACTCACCTGTAAGTGTATCTTCGTCATCCTTAAACCACTCACCAAACACTCTACGACTGTCTAAGATTGCATGTAACATACGTTCTACCTTATTCATATTATCTACCTTATACACAGCAATAATCGAGTAACCTATGGGAGATTTTGTTTTGTTTAATTGATATTCTCTACTGACAGGGTCAATTGAAAATCCTATCTTCTTATCAGATAGACTCAACTCTCTCCCTAACACGTCATAGTACTGACCTAAATAAATGTATCCTTCCATCTAGCAAAGATAGAATATTATTTTGTTTATAACAACTATTTTCTTATCTTTGTTGAATGGAAAATCATTCAGAAACACCAATGAAGTTAATCTTCAGGACTATCGACCTTTATATGGGTAAGAGACATCCTTCGGTATATCTGAATAATGATATTAATTTTAAGTTTAAACACGGATATATCTATGTGTTTTGTAATGACGTAGCTATAATTGGTTTGAAGAAGACGAGGATGGGTGTGATTGCGTGTAAAGCGGTTCAAGAAGTTGGTACACCAATTGCTGGTATTGTCGGTGAAACGGCAAGAACTATTTCAGGATATCTTGAATGTTGGATATATCAAAGGCACCCTGAGTTTAAAAATGACCGTAATGTTCTATATGATATTGGTATGCGTGAACTTTTTATTCCATTCCCTCAGTATGAACCGTTAGGAACATATGGTTGGGTTGTTTAATCACAAACCAAATCTTATATTAAAATCCGTTTGTTGTTGTATTATAGAATACTAAACCAGTGACGTTGGTTGTTTTTGTAATAGTAGGTGTTGAGTAATTAAATGTCATTACGTCACCACCACTTAGTTCACCAAATTGTATTCTTATTGGATAGTAAGTTCCCGCAGTTAATGCAATTGACCCAAATTTCTCTAAAGTTCCGTGAAGTCCTCCATTATTAACTGTAGAGTTTCCTGTGGTAAAACCTGTCTGTGCATTTGAACCTATCCACACATAGGACGCATCATCAGATGATGTGAAAAAAGTATATGTTTCGGAAGTTGTTGGCTTAAAATACCCTAACCATTGACAACTGAAATTCTCACCGTCATCTTGAGCTGGTTCAAATATAGAAGTGGTTTGTACTGAAGTTGCAGGATTTCCACCTACGGATGCGGGAGTTGCGGTTGCAAAGAAATTAACATTATCATTAAAGTATCCACTGTAAGTTGTCTTAAATAAACCAGCAGAGTAAGATTGTATCCATGAAGTCCAATATCCGTTATTATCCAAATACGTTTTCGCATCAGTCACGTTAATAAAAGTTTGACCCGCAATATAATTAGTAATCTCAATAAATGATTGGTCAGTTAAATTACCTGACCTAAAAAATCCAATAGATGCACTAATACCTGGTATGTTAGTTGGTTGAGTATCACTTGGTACGGGTATTGCAATTACATAACCTAAATCCTCGTCAGGCCCATTCCACCATTCTAAACCACCAGGACTTAAAGAATAATCTAGTGGACCAACACCAATAGCAATATCACCAAATTGGGTGGTTCCACTAATTGGTGATTGTGATGGGTTATACGCAAAAGGTCTTGTTGTCGCCATTTATTATAGTCCAAATCTTGATTTAGTTAAATTCCATCTTGATGTAATCTCAGAATTACTTAATGCCGCGTTGTAGATATCCACAGTCGCCAAATATCCGCCCCAATAGTCACCTAAGTCCCATCTTCGCATAAGTCTTATTCCACCATTTGATGAAAGTGATGGTGTTGTGGTATTCTGTGTGTCAATTAGTGTATTATCAACATAAAGTTTAATCGAAGTTCCGTCATAAGTTCCCACAATATAATGCCAACCTGTCGTTAAAACATATCCTGCCGAATTAACATTCCATCCTCCAGTAAAAAATCCTGTTTGTAAACTAGGGCTACTATCAGTTCCATTACCAATAATGTAGTTAATCGTGTTGTTTGTTCCTGGAAAAACTTCAGTTACTATACATGGTGACGTACCAATATTTGTTCCATCGAAAAAATGCCATACACCAACAGTCCAAGTACTTAGGGTAGATAAACTTGTAGAACATTCAGCATATTGTCCACCAGGTGCGAAGAAATAAAATTTACCACCATTTGCAGGGTCATAGCCAGGTCCATTAATTAAATTAAATACCTTTCCTCCAATTAAATCAGTCCAAACTGTTCCTGTACCAGGATAACTTGATGGGTTACCCGCATCTAAAGATAATACAGGTGAAGTAAGTGTAACATATGAATTCCAATACCCATTTGTTGTTAATGCAACAGAAGCGTCGGTTGCTGCGGTATAATTTGAGTTTAAAATATTGTTGGTTAGTCTTATGAACTCCCCATCATCAAAACTATTTGTTCTATCAAATCCTACGGATGCGTTATTACCTGGTATTGGGGTGTCTTGACCATCACTTGGGACTGATGAGGCAATCACATAACCTAAATCTTCATCAGGTCCATTCCACCATTCAACACCACCTGGCATTGTACTATAATCTAATGGACCATATCCAATGGCTAAAGTCCCTACTTGAGTCGTTCCTCCAATTGGAGTTAGTGAGGGGTTGTATGCGAATGGTCTTGTTGTTGACATAATATACTTTTAAATATAAATATATCAAGAATAGGTTCTAATTCCATCCGTCATTATTATCTTCGTACTTTTTCTTACTTCTACCGAAATAAAGTATACAAAACCATAATGCAAGAACAATAATTAATTTATCCATGGGTCAAAGATACTAATTATTTTTGAATTCTAAATCTAAGTAGGGGTTTTCCGTTGATAGTTACGTCACCTTTTTCGTTTTTACCAATTTCTTTGACAACAACTTTTTTATTCTTAAATTTACCACCCATTAGGATGTCACCAACTTTAATGTCTAATTTAATCATTTCGTTAATGTCATTTTCAGAATGTTCACACCGTTCTTTATGGTATTGGATTAACTCATCTTTCTTAATTGAGAATAAGTAATCTGATATATCACCAACATCAACCGTATCTAAACCGTACTGTTCGTCTCTAACTAACCAAAATAGTTCATCCATGACACCTTTAATAAAATCATTCTCGTCATCAAAGTCACAAGGATACATTTGAGGTAATAAAACATCTATCAAATTATCAAGAATGGGTACACGTCTTATAAAGTCATTACCAAATTTTAAAGATAAATTATTATATACGGTTTCATTTACTATTACTCTCATAACATTCTATCATTTACTTTATCCAATAATTTTTCAGAAAAAGGAACTCCGTGTCTGTTTTCAAACTCGTCTTTCAATCGTTCTGTTGACATATTATGTTTATTTAGTAGAATATACGCTCCCAAGTCAGCCTCAATCTCATCTTCTTCTGAACGAGGACCGTTATGTCCTAACATAAGATGAGACACTTCATGAGCCTCAATAAACTTCATATCATCAAAGGTGAATGAGTCTTCACCAATAAAATTTTCACCATCCAAGAAAATTGTTTTAAATTCAGGAGCAAGAAACCCATAACCCATCATATCAAAATATTCTTTCATTTGTGGGTAATTAGGATTCTCCTTGAAGATTACGTTAATATTCAACTTAGGTATAAATGTACTTGGATAGGCTATTAAATCGTCTGTCATATTAACTAATAAATACTTTATATATTTGTTTTAACTCCAAGGTTTGATACGTTTTCCACCTGGTGTGTAGAAAGTTAGTATTGGTGCAGTCCACATATATTCTTTGTCAATTATTAATGGATTGTTCCAAAAAAAACTCATTACAGGACCTGCAAAGTTATGTTCATAATCAACCGCACTATCGTATTCTAAAATTTCTCTAATTTTATCGGTTAAGATTGCCATGTCTTTAAGAGGTTGACCCTCCCATTCAGGGGTAATTAATGTAACCTTCAATTCAACATTAATACCTTCACCACTTTCGGGGTAAGCACCTATGAAACTAACTTTACATTTAGATTGAAACTCTTCAAGTTCAAATTCATATATCGTATTACACCTACTTGTAATCTCATTTAAATCTTGTTTGTTTAGGTAAACTTCAGTTATGTCTTTAGCGTATTCACCATCAATAAAAACAACTAATCTTTTAGAAATAAATCCATATATACTATTATCACTAAACATACTTGATTGAGTACCAGTACCATTAATAAATTTAGTAAAGTTATGAGCTAATTCTTCCATATACCCAACAACAGTGTCGGGTCCGTAAGATATATCATTTGGATTACTGATGTCAATTATAATATTACCCTCATCATTCATTGATGCGTTAAGAATCAAACCTTTAAGATTGTTATGACCTTTAAGATACTTTGAATAGAATAGGTTAAGTAATCGATTATATTGTTGTGAATCACTCATATTGATAAATACTTAGTATGTTAGTATTTTCCAATTACCTTCGAAGTCTTCAACAAGACAGGTTGCGTTTTCACAAAAATCACCTGAGTTCATATAATCTTTTTCTAACTTAGGATGATGTATGTGTCCACAGACCGCAACATCATATCCTTTTTGAAAAGTCATAGCTTTAGCGTTGTCTTCAAAGTCAGATATAAAATTAATTGCCCCTTTAACACTTTGTTTAATTGTGTTTGCTAATGAATGATAAGGTAGATTTAATTTACGTCTAACGTAATTGTAGATTGTATTAATCTTAATAACAAAATCATATGACCATCCACCTATTACCGCTAACCATCTTACTTTCATAACCACAAAGTCTAATACATCACCATGAAAACAAAAATAACTTCTTCCGTCGGCACCAATGTGAACGTACTTTCTGGATATTTCTATGTTACTTAATGTAAAAGGTACAAATGGTTTAAGGAAGTCATCATGGTTACCTCGTAACCAAACAACCTTAGTTCCCTGTTCAGAACGTTTCATAAACTTCCTGAATATTTTAGTACAATCGGCTTTCCACTTACCACTATTCTTTAGTGCCCATCCATCGATGATATCACCATTTAAAATTAGTGTGTCTGATTCGTTATCTTTAAGAAATTCTAGTATCTTTGTTGTTTGTGATTGTCTTGACCCTAAATGTAGGTCACTCATTATTATTGTTCTCCATTTCATATCCAATAATCTTTGTCTTCTTCGAAATATTTTTTATTATTTTTGTTAAAGAACGACCCAATCATTAATTTTAACATATACCATAATCCCTTACTTTGGAATCTCCTTGGTGATGTGAATACGATTGACTTATGTATCTTAAACTTGTCTCGTTTGATTTGTTTTGATATCATATAATCTTCAGCAACTTTAATTGATTCGTCGAACCCACCTAACTTTTTGAAGGTGTCAACTCTGAACAACATGAATCCACCTAAACAGAATGGTGAAAATATTTTTGATATCTTTTGAATAACATCAAATACTCGATAAACATAATTGTACTCACCTGTTGTACTTCTAATCTTACAAGTAACTAAATCAAAGTTTTGGGTGTCAATTAATCTAACCGAATCGACTAATAAATTAGTATCTAAAATGAACATATCAGAATCCATAAATAAAACATAAGGTGTCTCAACTAATGACATACCGTTGTTTCTTGCTTTAGACGGCAACCCACCTGTAATAACATACAAATTAAATTTATCGTGGATTCTTTCTTCAAGAAGTTCCCGTGTCATCCCATCATCTGATGAATCTGATACAATAACATTAACATCTTCAATCCCTTTTTGGGAATTTAGGATGTCTAATAACATTTCAATAACATGTCCCTCATTTTTACAAGGAATGACTATTGATAATAATTTTGATAATTCCATAGCTATAAGTATTTTTAAATACTGATAATATAATTATCCAAACATTATGATTTTGTTAACGATAATTATTCAAGACCGCCTCAAGAACACCGATAGAATTTTTATCTTTAACCGTTTTGCTCTTTTTGGCTTTCAGGATGTCCAAAGCCTCTTGTAATTCCTCTTTCTTAGACTTAACGGAACCTTTAACCTCAACAGTTTTTGTTGTTTCTGTTTTATTTACAGGAAGATTAGTCAACTCTTTTTCGTCAGTAAAAATAATTCGAACAACTTCTTTTGATTTGAAGTCGCTCCAAGTAATTAACCACGTAATCAAATATACTATCTCTCTATCCATAGTACAAAGATACAAAATTAATCTGAATTACTTATACCATTTCTTCGTAAATACCAACAATCTCGGCAACACCTAATAGGATAAATGCCAACTCAAATTTACCGTAAAACCCACAAAAACAGGCAATTATTCTTACACCTGATTTAAAGAAACTAACATTCTTATGTAATTTTTGGTTTGGCATATCTTTAAGATAATCAGGTTTGATTTCTTTTTGATACTTTTTTGTAAAATCCTTCATTTTTGTTTGACGAACTTCATTTTCAACAACAAGGGTTGGTGACTCAACAACTTTTTTCTTCTTTGGTTTGTAGTATTTTCTTTTACCCTCTCTATGGGTAACATCTAGAATAGGGTTGTTAGGGGTTGTCTTTGGAGTTTTCTCTCTCTCAATTTTAATTTCTTCACTCATTTTATTAATTTTTAATATAATAATAGAGATTAAACTTTAAATTGTCAATTAGATGTAATCACCTAACATTTCATTAATATAATTTCTAACTTTAGTAAAATCAGGATAATCAGGAATTCTAAAATCAAGATATTCATAAATGTCTTGGTCCATCATACCTTCCAACATATCCTCATAACTACCATAATATTCCATAGTTGAATCATTATAACTACTATCAACATTTTCTTCTAAAAACTTTTGAATGTCGAATTGTAGATTTCGAATTTTAATATATGGAACATAGATAGTTCTTTCACCAACTTTACGAGACTCATCAATAAATCGACCTTCAAAATATCTTGACAACTCACTCATAACATCTTCCCAAAGTTCATCGGTATACGCAGTATTATAAGCGTTATTATGTATTGAATGTAATTCATTTTTTAAGTCGTCTAAGTCATCTCTCATCATGCGATTCATAGATTCTTTATCACCTATTAATCCCCCAACATTTTCAGGGGTAATAGTGAAATCACCATTTTCATCGGCGATATCCACAAAAAAATCCTCATCATATTCTTCAGTCGAGAATGTTTGACCATCAAGACGTTTAACAATATACTCACCTAAATATTTTATGTTCTCGTTATTTAATTCATCAATAACATCACTATAAACATCATTAGTTGTATCCCAATATGGTTCATAACCATCTTCACCTAAAACGGCTTTAGCTGCGTCACGAGCACTGGTATCACGACCACCACTTCTGAATAATTTTGATAAATCTTCCCTATCACTAAGTTTTAACCAATACTCACCATTTCTAATTTCAACATCTGTTAAATAATTTTCTATGACGTATTTAATGGTCTCTTCAGGATTCTCTTGTAATTTGGCTAATAATAATCCATTTAAAAATTCATCAGGAATATCATTAATATTAAGACTATTCGATAACTCATTTTTTTTCATATAGTTATAGAATGTTGTAAAATCACCAAAGTATGGTTGCATATCTTCCCACCCATCTTCGTTGAACCTATTTAGAATCTCTAACGCTTTTTGATTATTCATGTTTATACTGTTTGATTTATAAATATCCATATATTTATGAATATGAAAAGCTTACTTTAACTAATCAACCAAATTATGAAATTAATAATAACAGAAACTCAATACGAGAAACTACTTGATGGTTTAAATATTTCTGAACCAATTAACGAAGGTGAAAATAAACCAACAAACCCATCCCTTTGGTCAAGAGCTAAGGCCGCGGCTAAATCTAAATATAAAGTTTACCCAAGTGCTTATGCTAATGGGTTTGCGGCTAAGTGGTATAAGAAACACGGTGGTGGTTGGAAAAAGAAATCGGCTAATGAGTCCGAAGAATTCAACGAAGCGTCAAGTCCTGTACAACAAGCCGCAATTGCTATCAATATGAAAAAGAAAGGGGTTGAACCAAAAAATGAAAATGTTAATGAAGATTTAAGAAATTGGTTTAAAGAGAAGTGGGTTGATGTAAGTAAAAAAGTGGATGGTAAACATCCTCCGTGTGGGAGAAAAGATGCGGATGGTAAATCATACCCAAAATGTCGACCATCAAAAAAGGTTTCATCTGAAACACCAAAGATTGCATCGTCATATGACAAAGACGAGAAAAAATCAATGACTCAACAAAAAAGAAGAGCAGAAAAGAAAGACCCTAAAGTAGGGACAGGAAATAAACCAACAATGACACGTTACGACAAATGAAATTTATAATCACAGAATCACAATACAATAAACTATTCGACTTAAATGAAATGGTTGATAGTTTTTATGGGTCAGTCGAAGAGACTGAATTTAAAGTCACTGACTTATTAACTGAAGCAGAATATCAAGGACGTAAAGTTCAATTAGGTAAGATAATGCAAGGTGATGTTAAAAAGTTCAAAGTTTATGTGAAGAATGACAAAGGAAACGTTGTTAAGGTAAACTTTGGGTTTGGTGGTAAATCAGCTAAAGGAAAAAGAATGGTAATAAAAAAGAATAATCCTGCAAGAAGAAAATCATTTAGAGCTCGTCATCATTGTGAGACACCAGGCCCAAGATGGAAAGCAAGATATTGGGCGTGTAAAACTTGGTAATCATATGAAACTTATTATTACAGAATCACAATACAATTCAATATTAGAGAATATTGAACCTTCAAGAACCGTAGTTAATAATATCTGTACGGCGGAGAAGTTCTGTAAAGCTCAAGGTAAAATAACTTTCGGTCAATTAAGAGCGTTAGTTCAAGCGGCAACAAAAATGAGATTAGCAAAACATGTTGGTGAAGGAGGTTTTAAAGCAATCATGAGAATATTTCCATGGTTTATACCTCAGATGGCAATTGGTGGATTCATTGCGTCATCAATAAGGGCAATTAACAAAATAATGAGACCAACACTAACTGAAACCGAATCGTATAAAACATGGTGGGGTAAAACAATTTTAAAAGCGTTTAACTTCGCAGAAGGTGAATTAGGGTTAGAAGACCCTTTCTCAAGAATATTCTTTATATCAGATGGTTTAATGACAATGATGGACGATAAATATAAAGTTAAATTCGCCAAATACATATCTGACTTAGCCGACTCAAAACCTGATGATGAAGAAGTACCTGAGTTCTTTGTTGAGAACGAATTAAGGAATTGGGTTAACGATAAATTCTTATTAGACCCACCTCTACCGCCAAAGACATTATAAAAAAACCCCCAATTAAGGGGGTTTTTATTTTTTAAACTACTTTGTCTCAACAATATTATATGTTCCTTCCATTACACCCCAAGACGATTCCTCTTGGAATTGATACGTTTGAGCAACATCGCTAGTGTCCATTGGTCTTGTCAAATACCAAATTTCGGTTTCTTTCCAAGTCACGTTTACTAGTTTACGTCCTTGAGGTAAATTGATAGTCCCTTGACCACCAAAGTTTTTTACCCTACTGTTTTCGGTACAAGAGACTAACGTCATCATCATAACCGCAATTAATACAATTGTTTTTTTCATCTATTTTTATTTTTACAAAATTACATCTTTTTCATCACTATCCTTGGATAACTTATTTGATACTATATATGTCGACACTGAAACATACAGAACCACTAAACTTGTAACTAATACACCAAGTAAGAAGTTTCCATTGTCTTCCTCAATCATATTAATACCAACACTACCCACTTTAATTGCCCCAATCGCGGCGAATAGATTTAACATAAACTTACTAACTTCTAACATAATTTTTAATTTTTATATAATAAATTATCCAAATACTTATACATTTTATAGTATTCGTGACCTGGATATTCAACACCATCACCTATAAGACCAAGCGCTTTGGTGAACTCTGTATTTTCTTTTTTATACATCTCAAACATACGACTACCTGTCATCTTTGAGTATTGTACATTCGCAATACGGTCACAAAGTTTAACGAACACCGCACCTGGCGTGTTTCTAATACCTTCGTAATACTTATCGTTCGCTCTTTCCTTACGGTTCTTCCCTTTCTCATTAGAAACCGCGTAGATAATATCCGCAGCCTCTTGACCCAAATGATTCATAACATCGTTGTACGATACACGAGTGTCCTCGATTAAATCATGACCAAAGGTT
>Ga0164292_10004290_pt1 | contig 11596 bp, 8 predicted proteins | sample GEODES117metaG_FD_111486 | JGI IMG/M metagenome (GOLD analysis project Ga0164292, IMG submission 111486) | Eutrophic lake water microbial communities from Lake Mendota, Wisconsin, USA - GEODES117 metaG | ecosystem: Environmental > Aquatic > Freshwater > Lake | place: USA: Lake Mendota, Wisconsin... | reverse complement strand
GCAGAACTATGGCAAGGCCTATGCTTTCCGCCTGATGCGCAAGCTGGGATTGACGGGCGCGTAACCCCGCAGCATGGCCCTGCGCCATGAGCGAAACACCCACCCCTGAAGAACTGGTCGCAGGCCTGATCCGCCTGCTGACGGTCGAGAAGCGCGCGGCCGATGTCTATGCCGGGCCGCCGCAGACCGACGGGATCGGACGCGTATTTGGCGGGCAGGTGCTGGCGCAGGCCCTGCAGGCCGCGCAAGGCACCGTGACCGATGGCAAGCACGCGCACTCGCTCCACGCCTATTTCCTGCGCGGCGGGCGCGAGGGGGCAGCCATCGAATACCGCATCGCACGCGATTTCGACGGGAAGAGCTTTGCCAACCGCCGGGTGGTCGCGGCGCAGGAGAACGAGGAGGGCATCGCCGTCCCGATCCTCAACCTCACTGCCAGCTTCCAGATGCCCGAGGACGGGCTCGAGCACCTCGATTCTCCCATGCCCGATGTCGCGCGGCCCGATGATCTGCGCCCCGACATCGAGCTGCGCCGCGAGATTGCCGCAGCCTGGGGTGACAAGCTCAGCGATACCCAGCGCCGCATGATGCTGCGCCCGCGCCCGATCGAGATGCGCACCACCGATCGCCTCCACTGGATGAGCAGCGAGCCGCGCGCGCCCTCTGCGCACAGCTGGTTCCGGGTCGCAGCGCCGATCACCGGCGCGAATGACACGCCCGCACTGCACCGCGCGATCATCACCTATGCCAGCGACTACACCCTCCTCGGCACCAGCGCGCTGCCGCACGGGCTGAGCTGGATGCGCAACGAGCTGGTCGGCGCAAGCCTCGATCACGCGATCTGGTTCCACTCGCCCAAAGACAAACCGCCGCGCGCTGACGAATGGCTGCTCTACGCCACCGACGCGCCGTGGAGCGGCGGCGGGCGCGGGTTCAACCGCGGGCGGATCTTCAACCTTGCGGGCGAACTGGTGGCGAGCGTCGCGCAGGAAGGCATGATGCGGAAGAGGATTTGAAGTCCGCAGCCCCTCCGGGCTGCGAAATCCTCGCTCACACGCCCTTCGGGCGCGTCGCTGCGGGCGGCCGGTCGGCCTTGCGGGCGCTGCGCGACCGATCTGGTGCGAAACACACCGACACCTACGGTGTCGCAAGCGCGACCGCGCGCCGCGCCTTATGACGCGAAAGCCAAGGCGGACGGATGTCCGCCGCCCGGCGCTTGCGGGCGCAACAAACTAGTGCGCCAGCAAAATCGGCATTTGCGGCTCGGTCAGCATGTGGCGGGTGACGCCGCCCATCAGCATCTCGGCCAGCCGCGTATGGCCATAGGCGCCCATCACCATCAAGCCGCACCCGCGCATCTGCGCCGCCGAGAACAGTGTGTCGGCGATCCGGGCCTCGCCGCGCGGCACCTCGACCACCTCGCATGCAATCCCGTGGCGGGTGAGATATTGCGCGCCCTCGAGCGCGGGCAGGTCGAAGCGCGGCGTGTCGGCAGGCTCGGCGATGCTCACCAGCCAGACCTTGCTTGCAGCGGCGAGCAGCGGCACCGCCGCGCGCAGTGCATGGGCCGACTCGGACGAGCCGTTCCACGCCACCATAATCGGCGCGCTGACATCGAAGCCCTTGGTATCTTCGGGCACCACCAGCACCGGCACCGGGGCGTGCAGCACCAGATCGCCGGCGATCACCGAAGGACCGCGCCCGCCATCGCCAGGCTCCGACGGGCCGACGATCACCACATCGGCGAGCGGCGAATGCTCGAGCAAGCGGTGCGGGGCGATCCCGTAGACGAACCGCCAGTCCCACATCACGCCTTCGTTGGCGAGATGCGCCTCGGTTTCGGCCCGCAGGTTCTCCGCGTTCTCCTTGATCACCGGCATCGCCGCGGCGATGGCCGACCCGTAGAAATCACCCGGGGCAAAAACCTCGTAGCTGACCGCCTGCAGGCAGGTGATATGGCCATTGGTCGCACGTGCAATATCCAGCGCGACTTGCAGACGTGCCTTCAGCGCGCGGTCGTGATCGATGTGAAGCAGGATCGATTTCATGGCGGGTCTCCCATTGGTGCGAATGATATTCGCCCCGAACGCCGCGGCTGGCTTTGACTGAAATCAAATATTCGGTCTGAGCCTGCTGAACGGATACCAGCTTGCCAGCGCGCCGACCATCGCTAGTCTTGCACGAAGGGAGAGAGACTATGCAGATCATGCGCCACCCGCCAGTGCGGACTTCGCTCGAACCTTCGAACCACCCCTATCTGACAGGGCCGTGGACGCCGCTGCACGAGGAAGTCGATGTCGCCGAATTGCGGGTGATCGAAGGCGCTATCCCGGCCGACATTGACGGCATCTATCTGCGCAACACCGAAAACCAGGTGCATCAGCCGCTTGGCCGCCATCACCCCTTCGATGGCGACGCGATGATCCATCAGGTCAGTATTGCGGGCGGCAAAGCGAGCTATCGCAACCGCTTCGTGCGCACCCATTGCTTCGAGGCCGAGCAGATCGCGGGCCAATCGCTGTGGGGCGGGCTGATGGACCCGGCGGGCACATCAAAACGCCCCGGCTTCGGCGCGCATGGCGGGCTCAAGGATACAGGCTCCACCGACATCATCGTCCACGCGGGCACGGCTTACGCCACGCTCTACCAGTGCGGCGAGGCGTGGATGCTCGATCCGGTGACGCTCGGCAGCCGCGGCAAGGCGCCGTGGGTGCCCTTGGACGGCATCTCGGCCCATCCCAAGGTGGACGAAGACACCGGCGAGATGATGTTCTTCAACTACTCCAAATATGCGCCTTTCATGCATTACGGGGTGGTCAACCGCGAAGGGCGGCTGGTGCATTACGTGCCTGTCCCGCTGCCCGGGCCGCGTCTGCCGCATGACATGGCGATCACCAAGAACTGGTCGATCCTCAATGATATGCCGCTGTTCTGGGACGAGGAACTGCTGCGCCGCGACATCCACGCCGCGCGGCTGCACAAAGGCGTGCCGACCCGTTTCGCGCTCATCCCGCGCCATGGCCAGCCCGAGGATATCCGCTGGTTCGAAGCCGCGCCGACCTATGTGCTGCACTGGACCAACGCCTATGAGGAGGGCGATGACGTCATCCTCGAAGGCTATCATCAGGGGAGGCCCATGCCCGATCCGCTCGAGGAGATGGGCCGCTACAGCCACATGATGGCTTACGTGGACGAGCACAGCTTCCAGTCCCGCCTGCACCGCTGGCGCTTCAACCTGAAAACCGGCGAAACCCGGGAGGAGCGCCTGTCGGACCGCATCGTCGAATTCGGGATGATCAACCCGGCCTTCGCGATGCGCAAAAGCCGCTATGTCTGGTCGACCACCACGCGCCCCGGCTGGTTCCTGTTCAACGGCTATGTCCGCCACGATACCGAGACGGGCGAGGAACAGGCCTATCGCCTGCCCGAAGGCGTCTATGCCAGCGAAAGCCCGATGATCCCGCGCAAGGGCGCAACATCGGAGGATGACGGATACTTGGTCACCTTCCTCATCGACGAGAACACCGGCACCTCGCAATGCGCCATCCTCGACGCAAGCGACGTCAGCAAGGGCCCGATCTGTCGCCTCGCGCTGCCGCACAAGCTGTGTTCGGGCACGCATTCGGTGTGGGTCGAGCATGACCAGTTGCGTGCGGACGCCGCCTTTCATGCCGCGCGCCACACGCTGGCGCCATGACACCGGTCGAGGCGCCTCTAACGCTCGTCGCGCTTCGGCTTGCGAAGGATACGCCCCGCGCGTAGCCCCCGCGATTGATCCGATCAGGGGCTTATCTATGAAACTTCGCCTTGTTCTTGCCGCTTCGAGCGCGCTGCTGCTTGTTGCTGCACCTGCATTTGCCGAGACTGCTGCTGCGCCCACCGCCGCAACCGCGACCGCCGCCCAGACCGAGCATGACAAGCTGTTTGCACTGTTCGAGGACGCCGATGCGCGCGAACTGGCGCTTAATCCGCTCGGCCGCCTGTTCCGCGGCGATGATAGCAATGCCGACACGCTCGGCGATTCTCTCACCGACACTGCCTTCATCGCCGCACGCACCGATACCCAGCTCAATCTCGCGCTGCTGGCGCAGATCGACCGCGCCAAGCTCTCGCCCACCGACAGCCTCGCCTATGACGTGTTCAAATATACCGAGGAGCGTGCGCTTGCCGGTGCGAGCGACCGGATCCGCGAGCTGACCGAGGTGCGCCCGCTCAACCACTTCTTCGGGATACACACATTCTATCCGAACTTTGCCAGCGGCAAGGGCGTCGCGCCGTTCAAGACCCTCGCCAATTACGAGGACAATCTGAAGCGCCACAATGACTACGTCACCTTTGTCGACCGCGCGATCGCCAAGTTCCGCGAAGGCATGGCGAGCGGCGTGGTAGAGACCCGGCTGACTGTCGAGATCATGGTCACCCAGCTCGATACCCAGATCAACACCCCGCTCGTGGATTCGATGTTCATGGGGCCGGTGAAGAGCTTCCCCGAAGGCATCAGCGAGGCCGACAAGACCCGGCTCACCGCCGCCTACGAAGCCAAGACCCGCGAGATCTACGCCGCCAACACGCGCCTGCGCGATTTCCTGCGCGACGAATATTTGCCCGTTTCGCGCACCAGCATCGGCCTGTCGCAGATGAAGGGCGGCGCGGAGCTCTATGCGCTGCTGGTCGAGGATTCGACCACCCTTCCGCTCAAGCCCGAGGAAATCCACCAGCTCGGCCTGTCCGAAGTGACGCGGATCAAGACCGAGCTCGAAGCCCTCAAGGCCGAAGTCGGGTTCAAGGGCACGCTCACCGAATTCTTCGACTATGTCCGCACCGATCCCAAGTTCCAGCCCAAGACCCGCGAGGCGCTGACCGAGGATTATTACCGCATCGGGCGCGAGGTTGACGCCAAGATCGGCGATTTCTTCTCGCTATTGCCCAAGTCGCCGCTGGAAATCCGGCCCTATGATCCCTCGACCGAGCGGTTCGAGGCCGGCGGTTCCTACCAGTCGGGTTCGGCCGACGGGAAGCGGCCGGGGGTGTTCTATTTCAACGCCTATGATCTGCCGAGCCGCCTGACCCCGGGCAATGTGACGCTCTACCTCCACGAAGGCGCGCCGGGGCACCACTTTCAGATCAGCCTCGCGCAGGAAAACGAGGCGCTGCCTGCCTTCATGCGTTACGGCGGCACCACGGCCTTCGTTGAAGGCTGGGCGCTCTATGCCGAGACGCTCGGCAACGAGATGGGCTTCTACAAGGACCCGTGGAACCGTTACGGCACGCTGCAGGACGAGCAGCTGCGCGCGATGCGGCTGGTGGTCGATACCGGCATCCACGCCAAGGGCTGGACCCGCGATCAGGCGATCGATTTCATGATGAACAATTCCGGCATGACCCGCACCGAGGTCGTCGCCGAAGTCGATCGCTACATCGCCATCCCGAGCCAGGCGCTGGGATACAAGATCGGCGCGCTGAAGATCCAGGAACTGCGCAAGCGCGCCGAGGCCAAACTCGGCAAGCGGTTCGACATCAAGGCCTTCCACGAGCAGGTGATGAACACCGGCGGCCTGCCGCTGACGATCCTCGAGCAGAAGATTGACCGCTGGATCGCGAGCCAGGCAGCCCGCTAACCCGGCCGCCGCGGCTTTCGCCGCGACTCGGCTCGTCGCATACCTTGCCCCGGTTGCCCGCTCCTGTGGCAACCGGGGCAACGGCGTTCATCTGGCAGCAAGGTTGTTCTGAACACCGGTGAGCGGGCATAAAGCCAACGAAGGGCCATTCCGCACGGGATCGCTGACCCGAACACAGGAGCAGAAAAGCCGATGACCACCCCTGCCCGCACCCCGCGTGCCACGCTTGCCCTGGTGCTGATTGGCGCATTGGCGCTGCCCGCCGCGCACGGCCTGTCCGCCCAATCGAATGACGACCCCGAGGTGCTGACCACGGTCTTTGGCAATCTGCCGGCGATGACCGAAATGAACGAAGGCCCGCGGATCGAAGGCATCATTTCCGCGCGTCAGGGCCAACGCCTGCAGGTGACCGCCGAGGACGGCACCAGCACGATCCTCACGCTCCACCCCGACACCGAGATCCGCACCCGCGGCGGGTTTCTCGGAATCGGCAACAAGACTTTCGACCAGAGCGCGCTGATGAACGGCCTGCCGGTCAAGGTGCGCACCCGCCAGTATGCAGACGGGCTGGTCGCCAGCGAAGTGCGCTTCACCAGCGATGACCGGGTGATCGCAGCGATGATCCGTGGCGGCACGGCGCAGCAATTCGCCGAGCAGGGCGCTGCGATCGAGCAGAACGCCGCCGCCACCGAAGCGCTGCGCGGCCGGCTTGGCGATATCGACAAGTACAACCTCAAGAGCACCACCAATGTCTATTTCGACACCGGCAAGGCGGTGCTCTCGCCCGGCGCCAAGTCGGAGCTCTGCGCTGCGGCGCAGGCGGCCGGGGCCAACGAGAATTCGCTGATGCTGGTGCTCGGCTACACCGATTCAACCGGCTCGCAGGATATGAACCAGGCGCTCAGCGAAAAGCGCGCTGCCGCCGTGGTCAACCACCTGCAGCAGGCGTGCAAGTGGAAGCCCTACAGGATGCTCACCCCGACCGGCATGGCGACCTCCGATCCCGCGGCGGATAACACCACACCAGCCGGACGCGCGCAGAACCGCCGCGTGTCGGTCAATGTGCTGGTGAGCAAGGCGCTCGACAGCCAGTAAGGCAAAGGGGGCCGATCCGACCCGCGATCGGCCCCTTTGCGATCAGTATCCGGTATTGCTGCACAGCACGTCGGCCAGATAGACCCGCCCGCGCACGGTCTCCATCGCCTCACGCGCGGCGGAGCGCCAGCGCATCGACGAACAGAACTGGTCCGCCGAACGCTTGGCGCAGCTTGTGGTGGCATTGCCGTTGGCGCAGGCCAGCACCCGGTAGCCACCGCGTGCCGGCGCCGGATAGAATTCCGCAGCCATCCCGCTCAACGAGGGATTGCGGCCCGGCTCGGTCCCGCCGCTGCCGCCGCTGCCGCCGATCGGGCGCATCGATTGCACCCACCGACCCTTGAACGCCGGGCCGAACATCGAGTTGTCCCGCTCGACCGTCCAGCATTCGCCGCGGTAATTGGGCTCTTCGCACATTTCCCACCGGCCCGAGCGCACCCGCACCGACTGGATCCGCCACGATAGCCGCATATTGGATTGCGCCTGCGTCACGGTTACGGCCGGGCCGTTAAAGGCCGCGTCACGATAGACCGTTGCTTCGGCGTTGTTGCCAAATATCCCGCGCTCCTCGGCCTCCTGCGCTGCTGCGCCGGTGAACCCCGCGCCAGCCGTCCCTGCCAATGCCAGCACACCGGCCGCGAGCACCCATCTTCTTGCGTTCACTTTCGTCTCCAGTCACCCCGCGCAGCCGCGCAAACCGTCGAGAGTTTGCCTCACACGGCGATGCGAAACAATCGCCCTTTAGCATTGGCAGGTTACCTATAAGCATAGGAAACGTCCTTTACCTTGCGTGCCGGTGATCTTCGCGGCCGCCCAATCACAGATGCACGGCCGTCAAGAGGCTCGATAATCGAGTATCTTGTCAGCCGCCCGCATGATAGAAATCATAGACCTTGCGCGCCACCGTTGCGCTCACGCCCGGCGCGCGTTGCAGGTCTTCGAGCGCGGCCGCGCGGACTTTGCTCGCGGTGCCGAAATGCAGCAGCAGCGCGCGCTTTCGCGCCGGGCCGATGCCGGGGATCTCGTCGAGCGGCGAGGCGGTGATCGCTTTCGAGCGCTTGGCCCGGTGCGCGCCGATGACATAGCGGTGCACCTCGTCGCGCAGGTTCTGCAGGTGGAACAGGAGCGGCGAGTTTACGGGCAGCAATTTCTCGCGCCCGTTGGGGAAATGGAACACCTCGCGGCCATCTCTGCCGTGATGCGGCCCCTTGGCGATGCCGATGACGGCGATCTCGCCGGCGATCCCGATGTCCTCAAGCACGCGCATGACACTGGAAAGCTGGCCCTTGCCGCCGTCAATCAGGATCAGGTCGGGCAGGATAGTCTCGTGCCCGTCCGGCTTGGTCTCGGGGCTCTCCTCGCCCTCGGCGAAACTGCGGAACCGCCGCGCCATCACTTCGCGCATCATCGCGAAGTCATCATTGGTCTGCGCCTCGCGGATGTTGAACTTGCGGTATTGGCCCTTCTCGAAGCCCTCGGGCCCGGAAACCACCATCGCGCCGACCGCCTTGGCGCCCTGGATATGGCTGTTGTCGTAGACCTCGATCCGCTGCGGCGGCGCGTCGAGCTCCAGAAACTCGGCCAGCTCGCGATTGAGCCGCGCCTTGGTGCCGGTCTCGGCCAGCCGCCGTTCGAGCGCCTCGATGGCGTTGCGCTGCGCCTGCGCCATCAGCTTGCGCCGATCGCCGCGCTCGGGGACGGAGATGCGCACCTTGCGCCCGGCCACCTCCGAAAGCGCCGCCTCGATCAGGTCGCGCTCGGGCAGGTCGCGGTCGACGAGGATGATCGGCGGCGGCGGCACTTCCTCGTAGAATTGCAGCATCACGCTGGCGAGCACCTGCGCTTCCTCGACATCATTGGTGTGGCGCGGGAAGAAGGCCCGGTGCCCCCAGTTCTGCCCGCCGCGGATGAAGAAGGCCTGCACACTCATCTGCCCGCTCTTGGCCGCGAGCGCGAAGATGTCGGCATCGCCGAGACCCGCCGCGTTGATCGCCTGCGAGCCTTGGATGAAGGTCGCCGCGCGCAGCCGGTCGCGCAGCATTGCGGCGGTCTCGAATTGCAGGTTCTCAGCAGCTTCCGCCATCTGCCGTTCGAGATCGGCCTGCACCGCACCCGATTTGCCCGAGAGGAAATCCTTCGCCTGGCCCACCAGCGCATCGTAGTCGGGCCCGGAAATCCGCCCCACGCACGGGGCCGAGCAACGCTTGATCTGGTAGAGCAGGCAGGGCCGGTCGCGGTTGTTGAAGAAGCTGTCGGTGCAGCTCCTCAGCAGGAACAGCTTCTGCAGCGCATTCAATGTCGTGTTGACGCTCCCGGCACTCGCGAAAGGCCCGTAGTAATTGCCCTTGGCCCGCCGCGCGCCGCGGTGCTTCTGGATCCGCGGGAAGGCGTGATCGGCGCGCAGCAGGATGAACGGGAAGCTCTTGTCGTCGCGCAGCAGCACGTTGAAGGGCGGACGGAACCGCTTGATCAGCTGCGCTTCGAGCAAAAGCGCCTCGGCCTCGGAATTGGTGGTGATGATCTCCATCGAGCGGGTCTGGCTGACCATCCGCTGGAGCCGACCGGAAAGCTGCGCGATCTGCGTGTAATTCGCCACCCGCGCCTTCAGCGAGCGCGCCTTGCCGACATAGAGCACCTCGCCGCGCGCATCGAGCATCCGGTAGACGCCCGGCGTGGGCTTCAACACCTTCACCGTGTTGCGGATCGCCTCGAGGCCGCCCTCAAGATCGGGCTGGGCGCTCGACACGGTATAGGCGGCGCGCTCCTCGTTGAAGCGTTCCGCGCCGCGTGGATCATGGGGGGTGCCTGCGGGGGTCTTGGCCATGAGGTGCAGATAGGGACGACAAGGGCCGATTGGCAATTCCCTCAGCTGCGCCTATCCGCGCCGCAATGAACCAGCATGACGTAATCATCCTCGGCGCAGGCGCGGCCGGGCTGTTCGCCGCAGGGCAGGCGGGCCAGCGCGGACTTTCGGTCGCGCTGCTGGAGAAGGCCGAGGCGCCGGGCAAGAAGATCCTGATTTCGGGCGGCGGGCGCTGTAATTTCACCAATCTGGGCGCGGGGCCGGCCAATTACCTCTCGGCCAACCCGCATTTCGCCAAGAGCGCGCTCGCCCGCTACAGCGCGGCGGACTTTATCGCGCTGGTCGATCGCTACGGGATCGCGTGGCACGAAAAGACGCTGGGGCAATTGTTCTGCGACGGTTCGGCCAAGCAGATCGTGGCGATGCTGCTGGACGAATGCCCGCCGGAACGGGTGACGCTCACCTGCGATGTCGCAATCGCCGCGGTGACACGCGGGGCAGACGGCGTGTTCGCTGTCGCCGCCGATGATGGCCGCAACTGGCAAGCACCCGCGCTTGTGATCGCCACCGGCGGGCCGTCGATCCCCAAGATGGGCGCGAGCGATTTCGCCTATCGACTGGCGCGGCAATTCGGGCTCAAGGTGGTCGAGCCCCGCCCAGCATTGGTGCCGCTGACGCTCGGGGGCGAGGACGCCTTGTTCCGCGAGCTCTCCGGCGTCGCCGCGCCGGTGCTTGCGCGGGCCGGCAAGACCGAGTTTGCCGAGGCCGCGCTGTTCACGCACAAGGGCCTGTCGGGCCCGGCGATCCTGCAGGTCTCAAGCTATTGGCGGCACGGTGAGGAGGTCGGCATCACCTTTCTGCCCGATGCCGCCACCGACTGGCTGCTCGCCGCCAAGCGTGACCGGCCGCGCACGCATCTGCGCACGCTGCTGCGCGACGCCCTGCCCGCCCGGCTCGCCGATGCGCTGGCTGACCGGCTTGGGCCAAACGGATCAAGTCTCGAGCGCGAGCTGGGCAATGTCTCGGACAAGGACCTGCGCGCCGCGCAGGCACAGCTGGCCGACTGGCGGTTTGCTCCCAATGGCACCGAGGGCCTTGCCAAGGCCGAAGTCACCGCCGGCGGGATCGCCACGGCGGAACTCTCCAGCCGGACGATGGAGGCCAGCAAGGTGCAGGGTCTCTTCGCCATCGGGGAAGCGGTCGATGTGACCGGCTGGCTCGGCGGCTACAACTTCCAATGGGCCTGGGCGAGCGGCTATGCCTGCGCCGAGGCGCTGGCCGAGGCGAAGGCTACGTGCGGATAATGCCACCAACGGGGCTCAGGCCCGCAAGGCCGCCACAGTGTTTTGGCGCCCGCCTGCAGCGACGCGGCCTTTAGGCCGCACGAGCGAGGATACGGCACGCCCGGAGGGGCGTGCCACACAAAATCAAAACAACTTCCGCAAGTCGATCCCGAGATACAGCCCCAGCGGATCGATCACGAAGGGCTGGTAGTTGACCGGGGTGTCACCGTTCGAATCGCGCACCTTGCGCTGCGCATCGAACAGGTTGTCGGCGATCAGGCTGACGCGGAAGTCCTTGAGGAAGCCTTCGTTCTTGCCGGTGACTTCGCCCATGTTGGCGAACACGCGCAGGTTGAAGGTAACAATGTCGTCGAAGGCGAGATCGGTGCTGTCCGGCAGGCCCGAACCGTCGAGCCGGGTTTCGCCGGTGTAGATGCCCGAAAGGCGGAAACCCATGCCCTTGCCGAACAGCCCTGCTTCGAGGCGGCTCGAGTGGCGCGGCAGACCGAAAGCGCCGGTCGCCTGCCCGTCCAGCTGATCGAGCGGTTCGAGCCCGTTGGCGATCAGGATCTCGTTGTCGAGCTCGATCGCGTGGGTCAGGTTGAAGAAATACCGCCAGCCGGGGAAGCTGCGCTGGGCAAGCGGATTGAACGCAGGGCCGCCCGCAGGCGCGCCGCCAGCCGCCGCGGGAGCGGCGCCGCCAGCCACTTGCGCCGGAGCCGGAGCCGCCGCGCAGAAGCGCTGCTGGAACTGCGCCAGCGCCTCGGGCGGGATGGTGCCATCGGGCGCGCGCGACG
>Ga0164292_10004289_pt1 | contig 11598 bp, 11 predicted proteins | sample GEODES117metaG_FD_111486 | JGI IMG/M metagenome (GOLD analysis project Ga0164292, IMG submission 111486) | Eutrophic lake water microbial communities from Lake Mendota, Wisconsin, USA - GEODES117 metaG | ecosystem: Environmental > Aquatic > Freshwater > Lake | place: USA: Lake Mendota... | reverse complement strand
TTAAAATCTCGCGATGAACGAGCTCCGATGAAAAAAGTATTGGAGAGTCTGCGCAAAGACTTAAGAGACATTCCAGGTCTTGCGGTTTATTTGCGCCGTATTCAGAACTTGCAATTAGGCGGCAAAGTCACCAAGAGCCGCTATACGTACATTATGCAAAGCGTGGGTTTTGAGGACATCAATGAATGTTCCACTAAAGTCACGGAGAAGATGCGAGCAGAACCTGGCATCTTCCGCGACGTCACCACAGATTCTCAGTTAAAAGGTTTGCAGGCTCAAATTGACATTGATCGAGAAAAGGCAGCAAGTGCCGGTGTAACGGTGGCTGATATTCGCAATGCCTTGTACTCTGCTTATGGTGAAAGGCAGGTGTCAACCATCTACACAAGCGTGAACACTTATCAAGTGATTCTCCAGGCAGCCAACGAGTACAAGCAATATGAAACTGATCTCAATGGCATCTATGTGCGGGGCAGAACGAATGACAAGTTAGTTCCACTATCGAGCATTGCATCGTTCAGAAGAACCATTGGGCCAACTGCCGTGAACCACCAAGGTCAAGTGCCTGCGGTGACGATTTCATTTAACTTGGCGCCTGATGTGGCTTTGGGTGATGCCACCAAAAAATTAGAGCAATACGTCAAAGAACTTAAACTACCCCCATCGATCATCACCAGCTATGGTGGCGATGCTGCGGTATTCCAAAGCGGCCAAACCAGTCAGATCATCTTGCTTTTAGCCGCAGTGTTGGTGATTTATGTTTTATTGGGCGTTTTATATGAAAGCTATATTCACCCCTTGACGATTTTGGCAGGCTTACCATCTGCAGCAATTGGTGCCTTGATCTTCTTAAGAATTTTTGATCTGGAATTAACGATCATTGCGACCATTGGTATCTTGCTCTTGATTGGTCTGGTGAAAAAGAATGCGATTTTAATGATTGACTTTGCTTTGGATGCCCAGCGCAATCAAAACATGTCGCCGCGTGAAGCGATACGCTCTGCTTGCTTACTAAGATTTAGGCCTATCATGATGACAACGCTGACGGCCGTGGTGGGTGCATTACCGATTGCTCTAGGCTTAGGGGCTGGCGCTGAATTAAGACAGCCCTTGGGCATTGCTGTGGTGGGTGGATTGATCGTGTCGCAATTTGTGACCTTGATCATCACGCCAGTCATTTATCTTTATTTAGATAAGTACAGCGGCACGGGCCCGATGGAGATCCCCCCTGAAATGCTAAAAGATTGATTTTAGAGTTGCAAGTTTTGAATTTTATTTTTAGTTGTTTTTAAAGTTTTAAATTAGGAAGAATTTATGCGTCAAATCATTCTTGATACGGAAACAACTGGTCTTAATCCGCTCACTGGAGATCGGGTGATTGAGATTGGTTGTCTAGAAATGATTGATCGACGCTTGACCGGCAATAAGCTTCATCATTACATCAACCCTCAAAGAGATATTGATCCGGGTGCTGTGGCTGTTCACGGTTTAACGGTAGAGTTTTTATCAGATAAGCCAGTCTTTGCTGATGTGGCCGATGACATCATCACTTTCCTAAAAGATTCTGAAGTGATCATTCATAACGCTCCGTTTGACGTGGGTTTTTTAAATGCTGAATTTGGATTTTTAAAGCGTGGCAAAGTTGATGATCATGTGGCAAGCGTGGTTGACACCCTGAAAAATGCCCGAGAAATGTTCCCTGGCAAAAGAAATTCTTTAGATGCTCTTTGTGAGCGTTTTGCCATCAGCAACGAACACCGCACCCTGCACGGCGCTCTTTTAGATGCTGAACTCTTGGCTGAGGTGTATTTGGCCATGACCCGCGGTCAAGAAGATTTGATGATTGACCTGCATGGCATGGACAGTGACGCAGCCAATGCAAAACGTAAACCCCTACCCACTAAATTAGTGGTGCAGTTGGCTTCAAATGAAGAGCAAGAAGCTCATCAAGCTTACTTAGAGGACGTTGCGAAGGCAGCTAAGAAGCCGCCTGTCTGGAGTTAATGACTCAGGTTTGTGGCGGAAAGAATTTGTACCAAAATCCATAAGCCCAGCAAGCAGCGCAGAATGAGAATGCCCATTCAAGGGTAGAGAAAATCACCAAAGCAGTGGCAGGCACTTTCCACAAATCATTGCCTGAATAAAGCAAGATCGATGCGATGCCAGCAGCGATGAACAAAATCTTGTTGGCAAACATTTTTGCGCCCGCATTCTCTTTTTTGCCAGCGAGGTTCATACCAGTCAGGATTTTAGTGAACAAGCGATGTGATGGGCATTTGTAGTGCCCGAAAAATCCTCGCACCAAACCCATCAAAGCTAAGAGAGGCAATAGATGCGGGAAGCCCAGCAGGGCAATGACGCAAACCACAAATACAATAAAAGCCTCAAGCCTTACAACGTTGGCACTCACTGGCGGTATATCAAAACGTAACATGCTCACCCCTCAGAAGAGATTGAATCTCATTCAGTTACTTTATATTTTATTTATCAATTAATCTTTAATTCTAAGCTTGAATGATTTGAACGTCACCTAGAGAAAAAGTTTAAGTGAGTTGGTAGTTTTGGTATATCCGCTGACCAAATTTCACTGCAAGGCTTTAGCGATCTCTTCTTGCTTGGTCACGAAGGTGATGTCAGTGATTTTTCCAGACTTGAGCTTGATGATGGTGATTGCATCATCTTTTTGTGGAAATCGTTTTGACTGCGCATCGTCTTTCAAGAGGGCAATCGTGTAAGGTCTTTTTTGCATTTTAGGAATCGCCACTATTTTGGTGATAAAACTTGGCATGCCACTGATATCTGCCACGTAGAGTGCTTTTTTATCTTTCAAGATTGTGGGCGGTAAATCTTCCAAGGTTTTGCTCATGAGTGCGCTGGTTGATTTACCAGCGGCAAATAGGACCATGTTGGTTTGTTCATTAATCGTCACGGTTTGATCGTGCTGATCCTTGAGCTCAAGGATCAAACTATCGCCAAGGCGTGCCGCTCCAGCCGATGGATTAGCTGAGGCAAACGAAGCAAAGGTGCTTAAAAACAGCGCTAAAACCATGAATTTTTTCAAAATAATCTCTTTTCTTTATTAAATAAAATCAATTAAATCAATGGCCTGAGTATTTAATGCCTTGATTGGCGAATCCTTAATTTAGCCTTAATTTTCGACCTCTATTGTTTGACCTATACCAAACAAAAGGATCGGGCATGGCTCTTACTTTAAGAACATATCATGACGCAAAGCATACATTAATCTGCCCAGAATTTAATTCTGAGGAAGATCTTTACAAGCTTGAATGGGTAAACAAACAACATCCAGAACGCGAAAGTCTGCAGTCTTTCATTGCAACAACCTTCTACAAAACCTATGGTGCTGATGTGCATCACTTCAGCGATATCTTGGTGGGTTGCAAAGATGCTCAAGGTCAATGGCTCGCAGCCTTAGGCTTTTCTGAGCTCACAGATCATAAAAGCTTTGTTGAGCAGTATTTAGATGCGCCACTAGAAATCAACATTGCAGCCCAAGTCAAAGAACACACCACTCGCCAGCAAATTGTCGAGGTGGGTAATTTGGCTGCTGTGCATGCAGGCGCTGGTCGTGCCCTGATCATTCATATGACTCGCTTTCTACACGAGCAAGGCTATAAGTGGGTTACTTTTACTGCAACTCGCACATTACTGAATTCATTCAAACGCCTAGGTATCAAGTTATTTCAATTGGCAGAAGCTGATCCAGGTCGCTTGGAGGATGGCGGTAAAAACTGGGGAACTTATTACAGCACTCAACCACAAGTGATGTTTGGTGACATCGCCTCAGGCTATGAGAAGCTGGCTTAATTTAGTCCCTGAACATCAAACCATTCTGTCTTCAGGATCGAAGTCTTGGGATAAAGCCGCTCTTGTAAAGAAAATTTCTCAAGTGTCGGTTGCTCTTTTAAATAGAAAGAATCCCAAAGCACCCGTTGGGCTACTGGCTGATAATTCTTTGGAGTGGATTGCGATTGATTTGGCCACTCAAGACATTGGCGTGACATTGATTCCTCTTCCCAGTTTTTTTACACCGAGTCAGTGGCTGCATGCCGTCCAATCAAGTGGCATGCAAGCAATTTTTTGTGCCCAAGAAGATGTGGTCAAAAAACTTGGCTTCTCATTTGAGAATCAATACGAGGGTGAATTAAAGCTGTTTGAAAGCATGAACGTTGCGCCAAGCATGATTGATCAACCCAATCTTTCAGAAGTACAAAAAATAACATATACCTCCGGCACCACTTCAGAACCAAAAGGTGTTTGCTTGAGCACCGACCAACAATGGTCCGTGGCCCAATCACTCGAGCAAGCGCTGCGTTCACTTCAAATAAAAAAACATTTGAATGTGTTGCCCTTATCAGTTCTTTTAGAAAATATTGCTGGCGTGTACACAGCCTTAGGCCTTGGCGCTGAAAACATATGCGTGCCCTTGAGCGAGGTTGGCTTGCATGGCTCAAGTAATTTTGATGCAGAAGCTTGTATTGCAGCAATTGAAAAATACCAGGCAGAAAGCATCATTCTTTTGCCTCAAATGCTTCAGGCCATGGTTGCACACAGCACAAAGCAAGATCCTCGATTGAAAAGCTTGAAGTTTGTGGCTGTGGGCGGTGGAAAAACACCGGTTACCTTGATTAAGACAGCGAAGTCATTGGGCATTCCTGTGTATGAGGGCTACGGCTTATCAGAATGCGCTTCAGTGCTTGCCTTAAACACGCCCAACAATGAACGGATCGGCAGTGTTGGCAAAGTTCTTGCGAATCGAAGCGTTCGAATCTCAGAAGACGGCGAGATTGAGGTCAAGAATGTAGGCCTTCCGCACTATTTAGAAAATGCTGAAGGACTTACAAGTGAGGCCAAAGGCACGCCCGCAATGACCAATGACAGCTGGTTACCAACTGGTGATTTAGGTCATTTAGATGATGAAGGTTTTTTGTATTTGGATGGTCGTAAAAAGAATGTGTTGATTACCAGCTTTGGCAGAAATATCTCTCCAGAGTGGCCAGAATCATTATTACTGGGCAGTGGTTTGTTCAAGCAAGCCATCGTGGTAGGTGATGGGCAAGCACAACTTGGCGCTTTACTGGTCGCCGCAAAAGATGATTTATCCGATGAAGCTATTCAGTTGGCAATCACAACGATCAATCAAGATCTTCCTGACTACGCGCAAATTGGACCTTGGATGCTGGCTACTGAACCCTTCACCCCCATCAATGGTCTTGCAACTGCCAATGGCAGGCTTAAGCGAGATCTTATTAAACACAAATTTAACAATCAAATTGAATTGTTATACAGAAGAGCTTCAACCAACGGAGAATCACTTGAAATTTTTTAATCAATTACAAAGTTCAACCGAGCAAGAAAGACAGGTTCTTTTTGCAGCCCCCATCATTGAATGCGCCCTAAAGGGTGAGATACACAAAGAACAGTATGTCGCTTTTTTGACTCAGGCTTATCACCATGTTAAGCACACTGTGCCACTATTGATGGCTTGTGGCTCTAGACTGGGTTCTCAACATGAATGGCTAAGAACAGCGATTGCAGAATATATTGAAGAGGAACTGGGTCACGAAGAATGGATCTTGTCTGATATTGCCGCTTGCGGTGATGATGCCGAGAAAGTCAGATACTCACGCCCTCACATCAGTACTGAAATGATGGTGGCGTACGCCTATCATCAAATTGATCGCGGTAATCCACTCGGATTCTTTGGCATGGTGCACGTCCTTGAAGGCACCAGCATTGCTTTAGCGACCAATGCCGCCAGCTCAATCAAGAGCAGTCTTGGCCTACCCCCCAATGCTTTTAGCTACCTCAACTCTCATGGCAGCTTGGATTTAGAGCACGTCAAATTCTTTGAAAGTTTGATGAATCAAGTCACTGATCCAAAAGAGCAAGAAACCATCATTCATTGCGCCAAGAACTTTTATAAGCTTTATGGCGATATTTTCAGAAGCATAAACACCACCAATACTGAAGAAATCATTTTTAACTGATCACCATGACAAATAAACCATACAAAGCAGTTTTAACGGGTGCCGCAGGCGGTATCGGTAAAGCCATTGCCCTGCAACTGGCGCCACAGTGCTCATCATTGATCTTGATGGGGCGGGACACTCAAAAGCTAGAAGCACTAAAGAATGAGTTAACCAATTCAGCTGCAATAGCGATAAAAATTCAAATCGTTCCTGGTGATTTGTGTGATGACAGTACATCTGTTCGATTGATGGATGCCATCACAGCTCAACAAGGGATTAATCTGTTGATCAACAATGCAGGGATTAGCCAATTCAAGAGCTTTGCGCAGCAATCAGATAAGGACATCACACAGTTGATGCTAACCAATCTTGTCTCCCCAATGCTCGTATGCAAAAAATTGCTTCCTCTTTTAATGAAAGAACCCTCACAGATCATCAATATCGGATCTATCTTCGGTTATTTAGGGTTTCCAGGGTTTTCTTCTTACTGTGCCAGTAAGTTTGGCCTGCGAGGCTTTTCTCAATCTCTGAGAAGAGAGTTATCAGACACATCTGTATCAGTCAGGTACTTCGCCCCGCGCGCCACCAAAACAAGCATCAATTCAGATCAAGTGATGCAAATGAACGCTGAACTTAAAACAGATGCAGATACACCCAAGGAAGTTGCCCGAGAATTCATGAAGTTTTTGGGTGGTAATGCCTGGGAAAAGAAACTAGGTTTTAAAGAATCATTTTTTGTCTTCATGAATCAATTATTCCCAAGCATTCCCGACAAAGCCATTCAGGGTCAACTTCCAATCATCAACAAGTATCTAAATAAATAATCACGAGGTTTATATGAACATCATTAAAAAAATACCAGCCGCTCTTTTGATTGGTTTAACTCTTATCAGCTCCATAGCTATTGCGGGCGTTGAAGAAGACGTCAGCACCATTCAAAAGGAATGGGAAAAGGTCAAGTATCAAAGCCCTGAATCAAGTCATGAAAAAGGCTTTGAATCATTGATCAAAGAAGCCAATCAATTGGTGGCTCAAAATCCAAATCGTGCCGAGATTCTGATTTGGCAAGGCATTGTTGAATCTAGCTATGCAGGGGCAAAAGGTGGATTGGGTGCATTGGCACATGTGAAAAATGCCAAAAAGATTTTTGAAAAAGCTCTTGAAATCAATCCCACTGCTTTAGATGGTTCTGCATACACAAGTTTGGGGTCGCTCTACTACCAGGTTCCAGGTTGGCCAATTGGTTTTGGAGATGACAAAAAAGCGGCTGAGTACTTAAAGAAAGGTTTGAGCATCAATCCTGACGGCATCGACCCAAATTACTTTTATGCTGACTATTTGTTCAGAAGTGGCGATTACTCAGGCGCCGAAAAATCTTTGCGTAAAGCTTTGCAAGCACCTGCCAGAAATGGTCGCAAAGTAGCCGATGATGGTCGTCGCAAGGAAATCAATCAATTACTTGAAAAAGTAGCTGAAAAACGAAAATAATGAGCCAGGTTAATCGATTAAACTATTTGAATTGGATAGTTAATCTTTAAGGAAAAGGTCATCAAGCGGTGAGAATTTTATTGGTAGAAGACGATGAATTACTCGCATCAGGCTTGATCACTGCATTAACGCGTGCCAATCATCATGTGGATCATGTCGGGGATGGCCAAAAAGCCATCCACGCATTGACTGATGGTGAATTTGATATCGTAATTTTAGATTTAGGCTTGCCGAAAGTAGATGGCACTGAGGTACTCAAAACCATTCGTCAAAAAGGCAGTCATATTCCAGTATTGATTTTGTCTGCCAGAGACGCCACCAAAGATCGTATTTTAGGTTTGGACTTAGGGGCCGATGACTACCTCACCAAGCCATTTGAATTAGATGAATTGCTTGCAAGAATTCGGGTTCTGGAACGACGTCGCAGCGGCAACACTGTCAATCAATTAAAAATTGGTGATTTAGTCATTGATCTCACCTCTCTATCCGTGACTTGGAAAGGCACCCTTCTGGATTTACAGCGCCGTGAATTTGCCTTGCTGAAGAAGTTAGCAGAAAGTCCGCATCAGGTTTTCAATCGATCTCAGCTTGAAGACACGCTGTACGGTTGGAGTGATGGCGTTGAGAGCAACACCATCGATGTTCATATTCATAATTTACGTAAAAAAATCAGCCCAAATATCGTTAAGACACTTCGTGGTGTTGGTTACAGAATTGGTGACATAGAAGAATCATGATTTATTTTTCAATTAGAAAAAGATTGCTACTTTGGATATTTTTATCCATGATCCTGATTTTGAGTGGCATGGGTCTTGCTGCTCACTTTGTCACTGAACATGAATCAGAAGAGATTTTCAGTGCACGACTAGCAACCTCTGCCCGCGTTTTAGAAGTTCTGGCTGCCAAACAACTCGAGCATGCCACGATCACCAATCCGATCATCATTGAGTTACCTGATGAATTAGAGCACCAGCATTCATCAACAGAAGAAATCAGCGGTCACCCTTACGAAAGTAAGATTTCTTATCAGATATGGCACAGCAATGGAAAATTGCTGGCCAAGTCTGCCACAGCCCCAGACAAACCTCTGGGCCCTATGACTGAGGGTTTTGGCAAAAATCTAATTGGCGATGATTTATGGCAAGTGTTTCAACTCAAATCCGGTGATGTTTGGGTGATGGTTGCTGAAATGGATTCAGTCAGAGGCGAGATGGCTGGCGACTTAGGCGTGGCCATCATGACGCCATTGATCATTGGCTCACTATTGTTATTGATTGTGATTAATGTGATTGCCTATAGAAGCTTTCAACCTTTGCAAGCCTTGGCCAATGTCATTGCCGCTCGCGAACCCCAATCAATCAAACCTGTCAAATTATCAAAAACTCCTTCTGAGCTCAAGCCCGTGATAGATGAGCTAAATCATCTGCTTGATCGCGTACAAAAAGCCTTCAAACGTGAGCAACAATTCATTGATGCCGCCGCTCATGAAATCAGAACACCGATCGCTGCATTGCAACTTCATATTGAAAACGCCGTTAACGCTAAAAATGATGCTGATAGAGATCAATCATTGGCAGAGGCTTTAAGCGGTCTTCGAAGAACCACCCGTTTGACCGAGCAACTATTGACCCTCAGTCGCGTCAGCGGCGCGACTGATCAAGAAAAACAGAAAATCTTATCCCTCGATGGTATTTGTAAAGAAGTTGTTAAAAATACCCAGCCACTCATCAGCCAACGCGGTCAAACGATTGAGTTACATGTAGGCGATGATTGCTTGATACAGGGTGAGCAGCACAAAATTGAGCGCGTGATACAAAATCTGATTGATAACGCCTCTCAATATGGCTCAGTGCACGGCCTTATTTCAGTTTCCTTGACCAAAGTGGCTAATACCATTCGTTTGCTTGTTAGTAATGATGGTGACACCATCCCTGATTCTGAAAAGATCAAAGTGTTCGATCCTTATTACAGAATCTTGGGCAGCAAATCATTTGGTAGCGGTTTAGGTCTTGCGATTGTCAAAGAAATCATCCAGCAGCACAAAGGATCGATTCGAATCGAGGATAAGTCTGAGGGCAATGGCGTTCAAGTGGTTGTTGAATTCAAGAGCGCGAATTAATCAAACCACCTTTGAGTACTTGGCCTCGGTTTGAAAGTCTCTCAAGTGTTTATCGAACACCATGGCAACCCGCCTAACCAGTAAGCGGCCCTTGGTGGGCACATGGATTTTTTTGCCCCGCCATTCTAGGAGCCCAGCCTCTTCCAGCTCTTTGAGAGCTGGTAATTCTCTTGAGAAGTAGGTTTCAAAATCAATCTGATGTTTGCTTGCAAACGCTCTTGTGTCTAATTCGAATTGGCACATCAGCTCACCAATTAATTCGCGTCTGAGTAAATCATCCTTGTCTAACCTCATTCCTCGCATGGTTGGCAATTGATGTTGATCCAAGGCCTGGTAATAGCCTTCAAGAGTTTTAACGTTTTGTGGGTAGGTATCGTCCACCTTGCCAATTGATGAGATGCCAAAAGCCAAGAGGTCACATTCCGCTTGAGTTGAATATCCTTGGAAGTTACGATGCAAACGCCCTTCTTTTTGCGCAATCGCTAACTCATCATCTGGCTTAGAAAAATGATCCATGCCAATAAACACAAATCCCGCTTCATTGAGTTGCTCAATGGTGTTGGCCAAGATATCTAATTTATCTTTGGCCATGGGCAATTGATGCTCTGCAATCCGTCTCTGTGGCTTAAAAATAGTTGGTAGATGTGCATAACTATAGACAGATAAACGATCAGGGTTCATCGCAATCACTGTATTGACGGTCTCTCTAAATGTTGCAGGGGTTTGCTTGGGCAAACCATAGATCAAGTCCACGCTGACTGAATTAAATCCATGCTTTCTAGCCCAATCAATCACATCCTTGGTTTCTTGAATCGTCTGAACTCGATGGACCGCTTGTTGAACTTCTAAATTAAAGTCTTGCACACCCAAACTGATGCGGTTAAATCCCAACTTCGCCAATAGTTTAATGTCAGCCTCACTGACACGGCGCGGATCAATCTCAATCGAGTACTCCCCGCCCTCTTGCAATTCAAAATGCTCTTTGGTGTGGTGCATCAACTCAGTCATTTCTTCGTGAGATAAAAATGTGGGTGTACCACCACCCCAATGAAGTTGAGTCACTGGTATTTTTTGATGGACACCCATCGCCTGGGTGACGAGATTCATTTCTTTGGCCAAATATTTGATGTACTTTGCGCTTCGACCATGATCCTTGGTGATGATTTTGTTACATCCACAGTAGTAACAAATGTTCGGGCAAAACGGCAGATGAAAATACAGTGAAATAGGTTTTTGATGGGTGGCGCATCGCTGTAATGCGTCGATGTAGTCCGCTTGATTGAACTGGCCATTGAATCGATCAGCCGTTGGGTAAGACGTATAACGCGGTCCATTGATGTCAAAGCGCTTTAAGAGCTCAGGCTGAAACAATGGCTCAGGACTTGCTGGGGCTAAGACAGAAGGCTGCTCTATAAAAGTCATGGGGGCCATTTTAAGCCCCCATGATTTAGTCCAAATTGATGAAAATCAAATGGATTGGTTTAAGTTAGGTAAATTAACTAAGAGTACGATCCATTAGCCATTCACAGGCATGCTAAAGCTTGGACCTTGAGCAATGGTTTCTGGCCAACGCTGAGTCACAGCTTTCATGCGAGTGTAGAAACGCACACCTTCTGGACCATGCACATGGTGATCGCCAAATAGGCTGCGCTTCCAACCACCAAATGAATGGAAGGCCATTGGTACCGGAATAGGCACGTTAACACCCACCATGCCCACTTGAATACGACTCACAAATTCACGAGCGGTATTACCGTCTCTGGTGAAAATCGCTGTGCCGTTACCGTATTCATGATCATTGATTAACTGAATGGCTGTCGCAACATCTTCCACACGCATCACGCTCAATACTGGGCCAAAGATTTCTTCTTTGTAGATGCTCATATTAGGCTTCACGTTGTCAAATAAACAACCGCCCAAGAAGAAGCCGTTTTCACAACCAGCCACTTTTAAGTTACGGCCATCCACCACCAATTTAGCGCCCTCTTTAACGCCAGC
>Ga0164292_10004287_pt1 | contig 11598 bp, 5 predicted proteins | sample GEODES117metaG_FD_111486 | JGI IMG/M metagenome (GOLD analysis project Ga0164292, IMG submission 111486) | Eutrophic lake water microbial communities from Lake Mendota, Wisconsin, USA - GEODES117 metaG | ecosystem: Environmental > Aquatic > Freshwater > Lake | place: USA: Lake Mendota, Wisconsin... | reverse complement strand
GGGCTCTGGTACGGCTAATGTCCCATCCTTCAGCGCCTTCTTGAGCGAATCCTGCACCTTGCCTCTGGCGTCGATGTGACCCGCCGACTTAAGGTGCTCCCACAGCGCCTTGGACTGCTCCACCCCGAGCGGCGCGGTGATGCCATCGGGCTGGGTAGTCGTAATGCCGGCGAATTGGTGCGGCTCAACGACACCAAAGCGGATACCGGTGTCCTGCTCGATCTCCTTCTGCAGATTCGCGGCAAACTGTTCGTAGCTCTCCATTGCCACTACGGTCAGCGTGTTGACCTCGAAGCCGCGCACACGCTCGCCCTGCTGGTTGACACATAGGCGCAGGCCGCGGCCAATGGTCTGGCGGCGCTCGCGCTCGGTCTGGATGTCGCGCAACGTGCAGATCTGGAATACGTTCGGGTTGTCCCACCCCTCCTTGAGCGCCGAGTGGGAAAATATGAACTTGAGCGGCGTGTCGAAGCTAAGTAGCTTTTCCTTTTCCTTCATGATGAGGTTGTAGGCGCGCTCGGCGTTGTCGCGGTTAGCTTGGTTGTTTTCGGCGGTGTCGGTCCAGCCACCCTTCTTGTCGATTGAGAAGTAGCCGTTGTGCACCTCCTCGGCGGCACGGGTGAGGTCCACTTCCGCAAACAGCGTGCGGTAGTCGGGCAGGTTCGCCGCGCGGCGGTACTCCTCCTCGAAGATGCGCGCGTAGTCGCCCTTCACCGGATTGCCGTTGGCGTCGTACGAGCGGTACTTTGCTACCTCGTCGATAAAGAAAAGCGACAGCACCTTGATGCCCTGCGGGCGCAGACGCTTTTCCTTGTCGAGGTGCTCACGGATGGTGCGGCGGATCATCTCGCGCTGGACGGCTAGCGCGTCCACATCGCCCCAGGCCTGCCCCGGCTTTAGGTATTTCTCGCCGCCGGGCACGCGCAGTTCCAAGTACTCGGCGCCCTTCGCCACGCGGATCTCGCCGATGCGGCAGTCAGCGTAGAGGGCGCGGCCGGTGGACTGCTCCAGGTTGTCGCCGTCGTGCACGGTGACTTCCTGCCGGCGTACTCCGCCGCCAGCGGCCCGCGTGTCCAGCTCGACCCGGGCGCTGATAGTGCCTTTCTTGTTACTGACCGAGACGAGACGGACGTACGGTTTATTGTGCGCGTCCTCGACCGTGGCCGAAGCCACCTCGATCTGCTTTACAAGCCTCTTCTCGTACGCATCTACCGCATCCAGTCGATAGACCATGTGGTGTCTGTCCACGTGAGTCGCCGAGTAACGCAGCGTGCAAAGCGGGTTCATCGCATCGAGCGCTTCCTTCCCGCGCCCCTCAAGGCCGCCGTCCACGCTCTGCGGCTCGTCTACGATGACGATAGGATGGGTGGCCTTGATCAGGTCGATAGGCTTCTCGCCCCCCGTCTTCTCGCTATCCTTGTAGAGGTTGTTGACGTCTTTCTTATTGATGGCCCCAACCGTGACGACCATAATCTGGATGCTGGCGCTGGTGGCAAAGTTACGCACCTGACCGAGTTTGGCCGAGTCGTACAAGAAGTAGTCGAACGGCACGCCGGCGTATAGGCCCTTGAAGTGCTCCTCGGTGATCTGTAGTGACTTGTACACGCCCTCCTTGATCGCCACCGACGGCACCACGATGACAAACTTGGTAAAGCCGTAGCGCTTGTTCAGCTCGAAGATCGTGCGCAGATAGACGTAGGTCTTTCCCGTGCCGGTCTCCATCTCTACCGTGAAGTCGCCGGAGGCGAGCGTGCTGGACGGGGGCAAGCCGTGGCGCAGTTGGATGTCGCCGAGGTTTTTCAGAAGCTCGTCATCGAGCAGGGTGAGACGGTTACCCACGCCGAGGTCGCTCTCGGCGAAGGCCAGTCGCCCCTGCGGGTGCGCCTCGTCGCGCGTGACCGTGAACTCCGTACGGCAGACTTCCTGCCCGCGGAATAAATCGCAGACCGCATTGATAGCCTGAAGCTGGTAGTCGAGGTTCGGTTCGAAATAGAGCTTCATTGTCGTGGACTCACAGACTCCGAACGTTCGTGAGACCGTGCTGGCTCAGGATAGCCGCTAGGTTAGTCTTCGCGACGTCGTCGGAGAAGGCGCCATCGCGGAACACGCAGGTAGTATCGCCCGCCGGTGCGAGTGCCCTGTGCCAGGCCACAATGCCCTGCGCCAGCGGTTCCACGTCGTCGCAGGTGATTCGCGTAGTGAGACAGGCCATTAGCACTCCCCCGCCGATGCTGTGCACTGCCTTGCCGGCGATGGTCTGAGTCTCGATCGGAGCACAGAGGTCGAGGCCCAGCTTGAGCAGCAGCTCATAGAGGATATCCTGCTCGGTGCGATCCTCCTTCAGGTGTTCCTGATGGTCGAGCAGGGTCTGGTCGAGGTCGTCACGGTCCGGCTCCCAAGCGCGGATGTTGCTGGAATCGAGTTTGAATACGCGGAAGCCGAGGTCGCCCGAAAACAGGGGTTTCTCCTGTTTGATTATCTTCGCCGCAGACCGAACGCGTTCCTTAGTAACGTCAGCGATGGTGCTGAAGCGGCTGTGATCCGCGATGGCTTCAGGCAACTGGACCATAATGAAGCGACGGCGCCCCTCATCGCTAGTGTTCATTTCCATGACAGCGTGTGCTGTGGTCCCGCTCCCAGCAAAAAAGTCGAGCACAATCGCGTCGGGGTCATCTGCGGTCACGGCCTGAATGCAGTCGTATACCGCCCACAGACTCTTTGGAAACGTGAAGGGAGAATCCGGGACAAGGTCCTTCAACACCTGGGAACCATAAACATTGGCGTCGTATCGCTTGTCCGTCCATACAGATCGATATGTGCCAAAATCTTTGCCTATCTCAATTTCGTACCCGTACTCGGTTTTGCGGGCGCGTAGCAGATGCTGGATGGCTTCGACAGACTGCCGTGCGTAACGCCACTTGCGCTCCACTCCGGTTCGATCGATTGGGTACACAAACGCCATGTTGCCGCTCTGTTCAGTCTGTTCCGGGTGCAAATCGTTAGCGCAAACGTCTCCAAACCCAATCACTTTCCCGTCTTTCACATGTACGGCATAAAAGCAGTTTTTTGCATCGGCGCGTTCGGACTCCGCACCCCAGTTTCGAAACTGGGACCACACAATTTCCTCGACCCCGAGTCGCCGGTCATGGATCGCCTTGACACCGCGCGGGAAAACGAAGAAAGCGTACTCATGCGTGTATGAGAAGTTGGTCCCTTGAACGCCACGGGGATTGTGGACGATAGTCACTGCCACATGATCGTAGGTTCCCTCTTCAAACACCTCGTTGAGCAGAACACCAAGGTTGGCCATCTCATGCTCATCAATAGTGCATATCAGTACACCATCTGGAGCCAAAAGTGACCGCGCAAGAATTAGCCGTGGGTACATCATCGAGAGCCAATTCGTATGGTACCTACCACTCGTCTCCGGATTGCTCGTAAGCTTTGCGGCGCCCTCGGCCTGTCCGGTAACCTCGAGGTAAGTTTGAATTGCTTCTTCGTAGTCATTCGGATACAGCAGATCTGTTCCGGTGTTGTATGGCGGATCTATATAGATAAGCCTGATTTTTCGCGAGTAAGATTTTTGTAATAGCTTGAGGACCTCGAGGTTGTCACCCTCGATCAGTAGGTTCCGGGTGTTGTCCCAATCCACGCCTTCGTTCGGGCTCGGGCGCAGCGTTCCAAGCGATGGGGTAAACGCGTGTTGACGCGCTTGCCGCTTTCCATTCCAACTTAGCCCGAATTTTTCTTCGGCCGTCTCTATCACAACTCCGTCGACGAGATCACGAAGCAAATCGGTATCAACCGAGAGGCCAGCTTTGCCTTCGACAACTAAACCGGGAAATAGCGTACGAAGCGTGTCCACGACCTGTTGGCGAACATTCAGCGACTTAGCTATCGCGTCATTGCCGTCTATGCGATTCACGTACCTTACTCCTGCGTGCTGTCTTTGCGTGCACGACTAGCAGACGGACCTAAGATATCTGGCCATGAGTGGCAACATCCGATTTAGATTCCCCTGCGTGCCGCCACCACTCTTCGGCTTTCCCCCGCTGTGCTCCGGGAGATACGTTCGCCATGTGCTCACAATTAGACTGCCTTCATCCGCTGCTTCGTGGTTCACAAAATACCGAAGGTCCTGTTGAAGCGCATGATCCTTGACTAGCTGATACGTCTGGGGATCTGTACTGCGCAGCGTTTGCCCGTGCGCCGGGTGGGCAAGCAGGAACTGGCGAATCCCATAGAAGTTCATCCGAATGTGGCCGGATAGATTTGCCTTGCCGTTGGCTCTCGCAAGAATTTCCTTCGCTGCCCCATCTCCCGTTTCGAGCCACGTTAGGAATTGCTCGTAGGACCCGGTACGAGGTGTACGCACCGGGGCCGTAGGTAGGATGTCTTCCGGTGAGCGGGCTGCCTTGCGCGATTGCGCCTTAACGACGTCACGGTATCGTTCGACGTAGTCTCGAAGCGCGGAATGAGGCAATGGGGTCAGCGAGCGTCGATACGCAGCGAGAGCATTCCTCATTTTTTGGACGGATGCACTCGAGGAATCGTACCACACTATTTCAGCAGCAGTGCCGGCAAGACCGCGAACCGTATAGTTGGCACTTCCGACGAGGAACGCATGATCTCCCAAGTAAACTTTCGCATGCGAGTTCGGCCCGCAATAGACGCGAATGTCGACGTTTTGATGTCTTTCGAGCAATTCAAGCAGTGCATCAGGAGCAACAGAGCGAGCAATCCATTCGTCGGGCCGCGTTAGATCTAGACGCAGCAAGAAATCTGCTGATTGCGCGGTAATTGTTGTCGATCTGAGCCGGGCAGCCGAGTAAAACGCGGACGCGAGAACAAAGTGCTTCCCGTCCCACAGTTTACTTATATCGGATAGCAGCGGCCCTACGATTGCTCTACTCATAAGATTTCCTCAGAGACGATATGATTCTAACAGGCGCTCGAATGAGATCGACGTCCGTTCGGACATTCTGGCGGAGGGCATCACCGCTCTTTATACATTGCTATAACATCTCTTAAAGTCGTGCATGCACGGCGGTCCGGGCAGCCTCGGCCCGCTTCAGCTCCAGGTTCAGTGCGACCTGCCGCGACATTTGCTTCTCCTTCGCGGCAATCGTTCGCAAGCGGGCGATCTCGGCGTCGAGCCGGGCGCATTCGCGCAGCGCCTCTCGCCGCGTTGCGGCCTGATCGGGCGAGGCAGCCAGTGCATAGATGCCGGTAACCCGGGCGGCGAGCAGGGCCAGCAGCGTGTCGATCCAGCCTTGGTAGAGGCGGTACAAGTCAGCGCGCGGCTGATGGGCAAGTGAGAGCGCCTCATAGAACGACGACAACGTACCGCCTTGTTCCGACTCCATCAGCATGGCCGCCATCGGCTCGCCGTCCAGCACCGTAACGCCCGCCTCTCCCTGAGACCATCGCTTATGGACCAGCGAGAGCGTGAGGCGGGTGCCCTCGGTCACCGTCAGAAACACAGGGTAGGGCACCGCCCGATGGATCAGCTCTGCCAGCCGCTCCACCTTGGCCTCGGCCCGGAGCGCAACACTCAGCACGGCAATCTCGAGGTACTCGCGCACTTCGTCTCGCACAGCCGGTACGCCAATGGTGTTCGGTTTCAGCGTCGCCACCCATTGCACTGCTTCGATGCCTTCGTTGATGCGCCGCTTATCCGCGGCCGTCGGCGCACCATGTTCCACCAGCAGGGTCTTGGGCACGCGCCGGTCCACCCGTGCGCCGGGCGGCAGCTCGAGGGCGTCGATGACATCGGCGGGGTTCAAGCCTCGTCGCCCCCGTTCCCCAACTGGCGTTCGAGTGCCTGGCGGACTAGCCCCAGCACATAGGGCAATTGATCGAGCGACGCCAGCTCGACTTCGACGTCACCATTGCCCCAGCGGCCCCGTCCGGTCACGTCCTTGCAGATTCCTTTGGGGTCGCTGATCTCGGGAAACGCGAGGTTCAGCGAAAGCCTCAGGCGTTTCGACTGGGGCACGACGTCGACGAAGTTCGTCTCGGCCTTGTACGCCACATAGAGTTTCAGGAACTCTTCGGTCACACAGGGTTCGAGTGCCAGAACCTGTTTGCGGAACGCCTCGAATAAGTCACGCATCGGCCCAGCTTCGAGATTAGGGTGATCATCAATGGTGTACCCCGCCGCCGGTACGGCCTTCGGTTTGTAAGCGTCGAGTAGGTCGGCAGGTAGCGACGGTGCCGCCCATACGCCGACTGCCCGTTCCGCCAGCCTTCCGGCGCGATTCTTGATCGCCTCTTCGTTCCAGCTCGCCAAGCTCCCGAGGCTCTCGTTCATGCGTAAGGGACTCTCCTTGAAGCCCCCCTTCATGTCGCGCTTCTCTGTGAAGGGCCGGTCGCTGAGCTCCGGGTTGTATCCGGTAAGCGTGAGGTTCCCGAGGGTGTGCAGCCAGGTCTTCTGGACACGCTCCCAGTCCACCCCGAGGTCGGTCTTCCACAGCGGGGAGAGGTTCTCGTTCTGCGGAAGGATGTGCTCGATGGTGTACTCGTCCACCGGCACGCGCTCCTTGCGGTCATGATTCTCCAGCCGGCGTAGCCAGTAGCTACGGCTGCGGAAGTTGTAGAGGTCCTTGACTTGCAGCTCGCGACGGAACTCGTCATTCAAGGGAAAGCGCCTGTACGACGGAAGTAGCAGAAAGTGAGCGGCGATGCTCTCGAGGTAACGGTCCTTCTTGAGCGCCCGCGTAAAGGTCGCAAACGTCTTGTTCATCGAGTTGGTGGGGATGCCACACACCGCACGACGGAACACGTAGCTTTCCACCCAACGGGTTGCGTGCAGCAGTTCAGCCTTGGTAAGCCGCTGGTCCGCGTAGTCGCCGTAGAGCTCCAGCAAAAATGGGAACGCCACGTCGACCTTCAACTCTCGCAGGTCATGAAAGGCCGCCTTGAGCTCGGCGTCCGATTCACTGCCAAGCGCCATCGCGCAGTAGTAGCCAGCGAATCTGCGAATTTCCGCAACCAGCGCCTCTACTCCGACTCCCGCCACTGAGGGCGAACGGGCATGCTGCTTGAACGCTTCGTAGACCTCGCGCACGTTCGGTATATCGCCGGTCTTCACCGTCAAGTAGTGGCGCATGAAGCTGTCGAAGTGGGTGGCGTATCCCTCTTGGCCGAAGTCCAGTTCCATCGGCCGCCAGTACTTATCATAGAGCTTGGTTTGAAGCTGCGGCTCGAGCCCCATCAGGATGAAATTTCGGATCAGGTCCGCCTGTGACAGCTCGCGCCCGGTGGAGTTAAGGCTCTCGAAAATGAGCTGCGGATTGTCCTGGTCCCGGTTGAGTGAGATGTCCACAATCACGAGCTTCGCCAACCCTTTGCAGAGCGCCGATAGGTCGTTCTTGACCTCAGCCACACGCTCCTTGAAGAACTCGAAATTGCCCTCAATACGGAGCGAGTGGTCCTTCGGTCTCGCATCCCCATCAAGGAGCGCGATGAGCGACGCCTTGTCGGTCTGCGAGAGCATCAGCTTGTAGCGCCGTTCTTCGTCTTCGAGGGGATTGAGTAGGTAGTAGTTGCGGAGCTTCTTAGCGGAAAAGCCTTCGAGCGGCTCGCTGTCGTTCAAGCTGCGCGCCAGCGCCTCGATAAGCAGCGTCACAGTGGTGAGTCGTTGCTGGCCGTCGATCACCAGCAACGGCGACTGGCTCATCACCTGATACAGCCCTTTTTCGACGTAAACGATTGAACCCACAAAGTGGGCCGAGACCCTGTCATTTCCACCAGTGCGCAGGATATCGTCCCAAAGCTGCTGACATTCCCGCTCGCCCCAGCTGTAGGTGCGCTGGTAGATGGGAATGACGAACTGCGGCGACTTCTTCAAAAACTCCAGAAGTTTAGCTTCGGTAGCCTTCATACGTTCGTCTCCGGCAGGATCACAAGAAGCGCCGCCACTTCGAAGTCGTCCATGCCGGCAAACTCGCCCGCCAGCGCGTGTGTGCCGCCGGACGTGAACAGGCTCGCGACTGCCCGCTCTTCTGTTTTGCCCACCACTGAGCTGACGGCAGCGGCAAGCAGGCGTTGGGCATGGCGCATGTCCTCACCCTGCTTCGTGGCCTTGTCGAAGCGGGCGCAGGCCGCGGCGTCGGGAAGGTCGCGGCCCACACACAGGCGCTTCAGGCGATCTAGGGTTTGCTTCGCTTGCGGGAAGGGCAGTACCACGGTGCCGTCGTCCCCCACATGCACGAGATAGTGCGGCGCGAGTGGGTAGCCCGGCTCGAAGGCCCGGGTGGCGGCCGCACCTTCTGCCCGCAGGCAGAAGATGATGCCCGGCGGGATTTCGGTCTCCGTGGTGGTGGTGACGGCCATCGTGCCGAGTGGCAGCGCCTCGAGCGCTCCCGCATTCGCACGCACATACTCGGCGAGATCGATCCGGAAGTCTGTGAGCGTGAGGTCTGCGATGGAGACGCCGGTGGAGAGGTCCTCGAGATCGATGACTGCATCCTGCAACTTGAGCAACTGCTTGCGCCGATACTCGAGGTCGTTCATGGGATTACCCGACTGCTGCTCGATCAGGTTCTCCTCGCCGGTGGCGGAGATATCGAGCAATACCATTCGGCCGCTCACCCGCTGTTCCAGGTTGATGTATTCCTCCAACTCCATGTTGGGCCAGAAGTTGACCAGCTGGATGCGCTCGTTGGGCGACCCGAGGCGGTCGATGCGTCCAAAGCGCTGGATGATGCGCACCGGGTTCCAGTGGATGTCGTAGTTGATCAGCCAGTCGCAATCCTGCAGATTCTGGCCCTCGGAGATGCAGTCCGTGGCGATCAGCAGATCGAGGTCTCCGTCGGCAGCGAACTCCTCATGACGTTCTTTCGCGCGTGGCGCAAAGGCCGTAAGGATCGAAGCGAGGTCCTTGCGCAGTCGGGGCAGCGTCGTCTGGTTGCTGCCCGCGCCCGTGACCAGCGCCGAGTCCACACCGAGGGTTGTTTTTGCCCACGGTGAGAGCTGCTCGTACAAGTAGCGCGCGGTGTCGGCAAACGCGGTGAAGACAATCACCTTGCGGTTGCCGGGATTGATGGGGTGGCGGCACTTGTGCGCAATCACTTCGCGCAGGGCGATGAGTTTAGCGTCGCGAGCGGCATCCACCTGCCGAGCAGCGGAAACTAGCGTGGCCAGCCGGTTGCGGTCCTCGATCAGATCCTGTTTCCAGCGCACAAGGTCCACGTCTTTCAGTAGCACTTTGACCTTACGGCCCACGACGAGGCTCTCGAAGGCCGGATCGTCGAGGTCCAAATCGTCAATCGACAGCTCGAGCTCCTCCAACTCGGCTGTCTGCGCCTCGATGCGCGTCAGCGTTGCCTCCACGTCGCGGAGCTGGCGCTGAACGGTGAGTGCGAACGAAGGCACGGCGCTCTCCATGCGCTTGAGGACGTTGACGCGCAGCAGGTGGATCAGGCTCTCCTCGCGATCCACCTGGCGGAAGAATCCGGTGCCACCCTTGACCTGCGTGCTGTACTTGCGGTCATAGGCCTCCTGCTTGTGCGGCAACACGTAACGCAGGGGCGCATACGAGGCGAGGTGAAGACGGCGAATCTCGTGGTTGATGTTTGCAATAGGCGGGAAGGCCCCGGCGCGGTCTACGTCGGCCTTGATATTGATGGGCTTGAGCCGCTCCGGGAAGCGGCCAGTCTCCTTGGTGCCGTAGTACTTCTCGATGTGGCGGCGAGAACGGGCGATCGTGAGCAGGTCGAGCAAGGTGAAGTAGTCGAAACCAAGCATTTCGATCAGACGGGAGGGCGTGCGCTCGGCATCGTCGAGGTCAAGCCAGCGATTGAACTGCTTTTGTGCGAGCCGCGTGGTCGCGTCGATACTGCTGATGCCGTGATCAATCAGCGCCGTATCATCGCCCTCGGTCGCGAAAGCGATCTGGTTGCGTAGGTCGGCCAGGCGGTTGTTAACCGGCGTGGCCGAGAGCATCAGTACGCGCGTCTTGACCCCCTCCCGAATAATCTTGCGCATCAGCCGGTCGTAGCGCGTTTCCCCGCCCGCTTGGGGCGTCTTCTTGTTGCGGAAGTTGTGCGACTCGTCGATGACGACTAGATCGTAGTTGCCCCAGTTCACATGGGAGAGATCAATGTCACCCGAAAGTCCACCATCGCGCGACAGGTCGGTATGGTTCAGGACGTCGTAGTTGAAACGATCAGCAGCTAAGACATTACGGCGGTCGTTTGCCTTGTAGAGCGTCCAATTGTCGCGCAAGCGTTTGGGGCAGAGCACCAGCACCCGGTCGTTGCGCAGCTCGTGGTACTTGATGATGGCGAGCGCTTCGAAGGTCTTTCCGAGGCCCACGCTGTCGGCGATGATGCAGCCGCCGAAGCGGTTGAGTTTGTCGATGGCACCTACCACGCCATCGCGCTGGAACTTGTAGAGCTTTTTCCAGACGACAGTGTTGCGGATGCCAGTTGCCGACTTGACGATCTGTTCTTCATCGAGCTCGTCGCCGCGGCTGGCGAACAGATGGTGGAGAACGAGTGCGTAGGCAAGGTGCGGGTCGCGGTGGCGCGCGATCTGATTAAGCGCTTCGATGACCGACGCCTTTGCGCCGGGCTCGTTCGGAAGACCTGACCACTGCGCCTCGAACCACTGGCTTAACAGCAGGGCCTCCTCGGGTGTTTCGGAAGCCTGAATCAGGCTAAGCGGGTTGCCCGGAGTCAGGCCAAGACCGTCCGTGGTCAGTGCGAGGGAGCCCAGGAACGCCCCCACAGGTTGGGCGGACTCGTCACGGATAACCAGCGTCCCTTGCGGTACCGCGCCAGGCACGTGCCGTATCTCAGCCTTTGCGTCGATCCACTCGCGGACGTTGGCTGCTAGCCAGCGCAACTGAAGCTGGTTCCGGGACGGGCGGTCTGCTGCCGAGCCGAGGAGTTGCGTCGCCGGAAGGTTGTCCGGGAGAACTAGCCGGCACCGTTCGGCCCGGTGACCACCGGAGATCAGATGGGACGCTGCGAAAAGCGACAGCGCGGGTGTGACGGCGTCCAGTTGCCCGCCGTGCTCGAGTAACGGCCGGATCAAGTCGGCTACGCGGTCAGCACCCGTGTTGCGAACTAGTTTCACGCGAATACCGTACGTGTCGCGCGTGACGGAAGGGCGGACTGTCGGTCGCGGCGGGCATCGTCGGCGATCTCCCAACTGAGGGACGCGAGCGTGTTGTGGTTGGCGTTGTCCATTTGCACTTGTAAGTGAGCTTGGCGGTGGTTTGCGCAGTTTACTTCGGCGGCACTAATCGGCCACCGCCGAGACGCGCGTGTGACCGATAGCGCGGCAGCGGCTCAAATTTTGACCCTCTCAACCCTCACCCCCTCCCCGCCCACCCCCAATAGTGATACCCCGCGAAGTGGGGGCGGTGCAGGTAGCGTTGGTGCATCTGCGCCTCGAAGCCCGCGGCGGCGAGCAGCGCGGGGATGTCGCGGCCGAGGTGGCAGCCGCCGGCGATGCGACCCCAGACGGGTTGCAGGCGCGTCTGCCAGGCGCGCACGCGCGGGTCGGGGGCGCGGCCGTGTTCGGAGAAGAGCAGCTCGCCGTCGGGCTTGAGCACGCGGCGCATCTCGGCGAGCGCGGCGGCGGGGT
>Ga0164292_10004282_pt1 | contig 11613 bp, 7 predicted proteins | sample GEODES117metaG_FD_111486 | JGI IMG/M metagenome (GOLD analysis project Ga0164292, IMG submission 111486) | Eutrophic lake water microbial communities from Lake Mendota, Wisconsin, USA - GEODES117 metaG | ecosystem: Environmental > Aquatic > Freshwater > Lake | place: USA: Lake Mendota, Wisconsin... | reverse complement strand
TTACCATGATCACTCTCAAGTTCTGCCTTTGTTGATGCTGCTGCTACAGAATCAACAATGATTGTTAGAATACGATCTTTGTTGCTCTTACGAACAATTGCGATCATCTTCTCCATCTGAGCAAAAATATCTTCAACGGTTTCACATTGAACATATAGTAACTTAGATAGATCTACTCCTAAACTCTTCCAGAATTCAGGTGCAGCTGCGTTTTCAGTATCAATTACTACCGCAACTCCACCTTTTCTTTGAGTGTCAGCAACAACGTGTGCAGAAACTAGACTTTTACCAGTTCCTTCCAATCCGTTGAATTCAATCATCTTACCAACAGGCAAACCTCCATGAGGACGGTTACTAATTGCTAGATCCAGAATAGAAGAACCTGTACTAATCCAATCGCTGATTTCGGCAGGATTTTCTTGCTCATCTAAGAAATAAGCAATCTTACCGCCATCTTTGTTTGCTTTGTTTAGTTCATTTGCCAACAACTCAACTAATTCGTCTCGTTGTCCAGACTCTTTTGTAACATTCTTTTTTGCCATAACGTATATAACTAGAAAGCCGGTAGGGTATAAAAACTCTACCGGCTTATTTTTATTTTTTAAGAGTTAAACAAATCATCAAATGCTTGTTCTACACTATCCTTACCTTTTGCTTTAGCAGCAGTTGGTGAAGACGGAGCTGGAACAGCCTTTGCTGGAACAGCAAATGGAGCGTCATCATCTCCGTCAGATGGTGCAGCTGCGGTTGGTACAGTTGCATCAGCTGATTCAGTATCTGGATTCAACCACTTATCCATAACTTCCTTAAGTTCTTCGTAAGAAAGTTCTGGGAATAGATCCAGAATATTTACTTGCGTCTTTAGTGCCTCAAGCAACTGTGAGTTCTTGGGATCAACAGCAACACTAACATTTGGTTTAACACGAATGCTGGTTTCTGGGAAACTAGCTCCGCCTTCAGCGGTCTTGAACTCCACAACGATATCACGACCATTGGTTAGATCGGTAATATCACCGAAGTCAGGATCACTGATGATGCTTAGAAGTTCTTGATAAACTTGCTTGCCAAATCCCCAGAACTTAACTCCTTCATGTTCTTCGCCACGTACAATTACAGGAGCAAATGTACGCATCTTTGGTTCCATCTTACGACCCATCTGCCAATCTTCCTTAGAACCAGTCTTCTTCAAACGGTTACTAAACTCAACGATTGGATCTGGACGACCAAAACTATCAGGAGACAGATAGGTCTTGTTGTTGATGTTATAATGGAACTTTAGTTCGATGAACGGGTTATCTGGTTCGTACTTATAAGGAACGATACGAACTACTTGTTTACCGGGCTTTGGTTTCCAAATCAAGTTAGATTTTTGATTTGTGTTTGAAAGGGAGTTCAAACGACTCTTTAGCTTACTAATGTCTAATGCCATAATTTATTTAATTGTTTAATTGTTAATTAGTTAATTATTTTAACCGAATCACTCGACTCGGTTTATAACCAACCTAAAATCAGTGTACACTCGGTACAAACTGAAATCAAGTCAAAAATATATATCAAACTTCGGAGATAGAAAACAGTTTTAATGGAACTATTTTTACACCAATTTCATTGGTCAAAATAATACTGTTTTTATATAAATCCCAATTTAATTGAAAACTTTTATCAAATGTGCCGTCATTTTCATCAGCAATTAACTTATTCATTGCGTTTAATGTATACAATGTATTTGTTTGCTTTTTACGATGTATGCTTATTGTTCCTTTATATCGATTAACTTGTTCACGTTTTTCTACATTGAACGTTAGATATAATTCCCGAAGATTATTTTCGTTAGCAAATATAAAGATCTTATTATCAATCAATTTATATTGTTGTGGTATTTCATTCAATACGTCTGTATATTGACTACTATTGGAGAATGTACAAAGCAGTTGTTTTTGTATCATGGTATTTCAAATTCAAATTTACCGTCAATTTCAGGTTCCATATCAAAATAATTTGCAAAATGTTCAAATCCCTTGTCTAAAATTTGTTTAACGGTAATTGATATTTTTATAACCATTCGTTTGAAAAATTCTTTTATTTTGTTATAGAATACATTTAATGCACTCTTAGCGGACGCAGATAGATTTTTTACAAACTCTAAACTGTTTTGTACTACGTTTTTAAATTCGGCGCCTAAATTATTAATAAATGACATCAAACTTTCTTCTATTATTTGATTTTCCAATAGAAGATAATCAGTTTCGTCATATTGTTCTTTTAGGATGCCAATTCTAAGTGATCCGCCACGTTCATTTCCTCTGTCACGTACACCGAATTTAATTTTATTATAGTTATCGTCGATGAATTCATCTACTGTGTAAACCAAACAATCTCCTTGACAATCCCAAGTCATAATATGATCCGCTACACATTTTTCGCCAGCAGCAAATCTTTTTTCGCCGGTAGAAAATTCTCTCAACAATGCTTTTTTGTATTTATCTTCGGTAAAAATCTTATTTAATTCACCCAACATCTGTTGCATTTCTTTTTCTTCTACGTTGATGTCATTAACTGCATCTGGACTTTTAATCAACGATATTAAGTTATTTACAGCTTCTTTGGTTTTCTTTTGATCACTAGTGGTTGATAGTGTAGTCAAATTTTTATTAATAACAGCTGCATGTTCATAGTAAAATGACTTTTCCATTAAATGAGCAAGTGTCTCTGTAATATTTGCAACCATCTTGTTTTTAATATCTGGAAAGTCTTTCAATACTGCGGAAATTACGGTTGTTAATTCTTTATGTTGTGAAGATGCTATTTGTGCTCCACCAGCTTTCTTTGCACTACATTTTATGTTACCATTAATAATTAAATCTGTTTTAGATATCTTTGATATACCCGCAAACTCTTCAGACAATTTACATCCAGATGATCCCAATATTTCTACAGCTTTAACCGGAGCACTAATTTCTTTGTATTTACCACTTTTTAATTTATCAGCTATCTTTTTAGCAACTGTATTTTTTGATCCTTGTGGAGTATTAAATTCTTCACCTATATAGGCCTCCATTTCTCTAGCAGGACACGATTTATCCAAATCACTATTTGCTTTAGATACAAACTTATTTTTATATTTTTTGTACAATGTAGACAAAACTGCAATAGTTTGTACATCGTTCTTCTTATATTGAATTAAACGTTCATCCGACAAACTTCTAATTTTTACATATGTAGAAGCTGGTACCAAATTTACATTATTTGTAGATAGATATTTGTCGAAATCGACAAGTGTAAATTGTATATCTCTTCCTCTAGGAAATTTAAATGTAGTGAAATTGGTTGTTTCAAAAACTTTTTGAAAATAAAGTTCAGGCGGTATAGTCTTTCCAGCATCATCGGTTCCGGCTACTGGTTCATAAAATAAAACGTCTTTTGCAATTTTAAAGAAATCATTGTTATATTTTGGAGAAATTGCTTCTTTTATAGATTTTCTTATTACAGTGGTTTTTCTTGATTCGTCGTATACTTGCTCTCCAATCAAGTTACCTTCTATATCAAACCATTCGTATCCCTTTTTGTAGAATCCAAACTTTTTAGCTTCATCTACACTATAATTTACAAGAGGAGATTGACCAGTCAACACAGATTGTACCGCTATTGCATCCAATTCTTTTTCTCTAGGAGTTCTTTTATCTCGATCTGTATCAACTATCTTTTTGTCCAATGCTTGATCTATAGGAACAGTTTCATCTTTATCGTCTTGTTTTGATGTGTCAGATTTTGTATCTCCGCCAGCTTTAATATCTGATGGGGGTTCTGTAAAAATATTTGTTTGAGCTTTTTTAGGATTTTCAGCAAAGTGAGTACCTTTATTTACAGCACGATCACGATATTCTTTGCTTGGAAACGTAACAAGTATGCCATCTTTGTTATATGCTTGTCGATCTGGAAATCTACCAGCTTCAAATAAATTAGAAGTTTTATCGACTACGAAATTAACATCGTATCCAAGCGTTTCGAGGTATTCTTGCAATACAAAAACATGTTCTTGATTTTTAACATCAAAAATCCCGTCCTTAATACGACCGTCACAACAAATATCGTTAATTAGTGCTTTAAAGTTCATCTATTATAAATATAGATATAAATATATTTATAAATTGACTAATTTCAAATCATTGTAATTATTTCCCCAATAGGTCTTCACTTTGAACCGTTTGTTCTTAAAAATCTCAATTAAGTCCAATATGTTCTGATTATCTTCATCGTTATGAATATCAAATACAATAGAATCATATACATACAGAATCGGTACTATTCTTTTATCGCTCACAAACTTAATACACTTACCCAAACTATTGATTCCGTGTTCCGTTTCGGCTGCTTGAATAATATAAGCAAATAGCTTGTTTTTATTTGGATCTAAAATGTGTTTGTCGGATATCTTTCTTTTGTAGATGGGGGTAGTTATATATCCTTTTTTCTGAAAAGATTCCCAGTACTTATTCTTTAAAGTCTCTACTTTGGCGAAATATGGTATATCACAATATTGTTGGGAAATCTGTCCATATAGATTAACCATCGTCAATTTCTTGGATTTAGCAATAGTATCAGATGTAACTTCTTCTACATTAAAGTATTGTTTAGCAAGATGTTCATAAATGGTCTCGTCTTCTGGAACTTTATAATCAATCAAATTTGCTACAATATATGGATGAAATCCAGTAAAATCAATCATCATTAAATGACCATTATCTCCATATCTCGACACAAAACTATTGCGTGATCCATCGTCTTTCTTTAGAGCTACATAGTTTATGTTGTCATAAGCATTACTTGGTCTACCCGTTGGATTATAAATGTTATAACTGGTATATACAAATCCATCATAAACACGTGATTTAAAATGTTTTTTAAACTCACCAACATCAACTTTTAATCCATTTTTTTCCACATCATACAAAGTATCAGTGATAATATCATTGAAGAATTTGAAACAGTAAGTGTCTGTATCGACTTCGTGCAAATCACATATTAACTCTACTTCATCATCAAAACACTCTTGATGGCTTATATACGGAACGATTAAGTTGAAGTCATTAACGTTACGATGTGATCTATTTAAATAATCTTTGGTTGCGGATGAACACTCTTCTAGAGTTTCATTATTTTTTATGAAACCAAACAAATTTACATCTACTAGTTTACAGTTTAACCAATACTTATAAGTCTTTTTGTTATTTACGTAAACTGTATATTTCCCCGATTCAATTTCATCTTTGAACTGTTCAAATGTTGAATCTACAATCACATCGCCATGTGTGAAGTTATAATAGTATTTACGTTGAGTCTCAAAATCATAAACGAATGCAGCGATAATTGAATTGTTCTTATTATGACAATTATTATCTTTGGTTATTAGTTTTAGATAGATTTTGGAACTGTACTTCACACTCTTACTCTACACTATAATTGTACAGAGTCAAGATTAAAACCCACGCCAAAATTGTTTTGGGTTATTCAAAATAATATTGATATTTTTAATGTATAATTGAGCATCACGAATTCTAAAGTTATTGTAATTAACCACGCCTGTTTCTTGAAGAGTTTTGCCAATATATGTGTTCAACTCCGGTCCAGTTATTTTCCAATCTATCTTGGTTTTTATAAAATAACTGGTATTAGCTGTGTTATAGTCTTTGTAGTTGGTTTCAATAATATCAAAGTAATTGATTCTAGCAACAAAAAATCGGTCAATATAACCACGATCATAGTCGTCTTGTGTTATAGTGGGAATATAAGTGGATGGCTTTGCAAAGTCAAAGCTGCCAAGACCTACTATATTTTTAACACTATTTGGAGTATCGTATATCATACAGTTACATATTCTAGTTTAGAAGATCCAATACATCTAACCAACGCATTAACAGTAGTTTCCCATTTACCATTGCTTATTTCATGATCTACTTCCAATATTTGAAATATAACGTTTCCAGGCACATATGGCTTAGGAAGATTGCTTATTGCAAATACCTGTAAATTTCTAAATGAGAATATACCATCAAACTTTATTGTTACAGTAAAGTTATCAGCTACCCCACTGTATTTTGCACTATTGTTTTTAAAGTCGTCGTCATTCATCATTTGTGTTAGTTTTCCCTTCATATCAGATGGCAAACACAAATATTTATGATTCTTTCTATTTCTCACATCATCTACTAATTCCGTGAATGCTTTTGAATCAGCTCCACTCTTCAATCCTCCAATATAAGTTCCTGATACTTGTTTTGTCGTAATACACAACACTCCGCTTTTTTCCTTTGGCCCATAAGATTGTAAATCAGCTATCGCATTATTATCATTTTGTATACCAGATGTTGTGCCTGGAACTAATGTATTAGCAGTAGCTATAGATCCACTTTGTTGTGATACCATTAAACCAAGTTGAAATTTATCCATTCTATCAACAAACTTCATAAATGGTATATTGTTCAAATCATTCAAAGCAGCGTTTAGTTGATCCACACTCTGAGCTTTACTTATTTTATCAGTTATATTGGTTCTTAAACTCTTTGAGTTTTGTCCACCAAACATAACGTTTATAGCTTGTTCATTTGTTAAACTAACATCGAAATTTATGCTCTTTATAACATTGTTTGTTCTACCCAACTCAAACATATATACTTCACGCAATATGTCAAAGTTAACCATGTTTTTATCGACTATAGATAGTGTAGAATTGCCGTTTTGATCTTTTCCTTCCACAATATCAAATTTCCAAAAACCATCAGTTGCATCATTTATAGTATTTAAAATTGCATTAATAAATTGTTTGTAATTTTTGGTTTCAGATGAATTTACAATATCAATCAACTTGGTTTTGCTAATATAAATGTTTTTTAAATACCCAAAGTAATATTTCTTGTATGGAACTTTTGTAGGCTGTCCAAATTTGTTTGGTCGAATAACCTGTACATCTTCCACAAATGGAAATGAAGCCGATGATTCTTTGTTAGAATTTACACTATGATAATATAAATAATTGATCACACTATCAATATTATCTCTATATCTACCACTAGTTTTAAACGTCTTTTTTGCAGCATTTGCAGCAAAGTATAAACTCTCTTCAATTTTTAAGTCTCTATAAAATTCTGTAAGAGTTCCTTCATCAACAGCTTTCTTGTATTTTTGTTCAAGTTGATCATTACGAGGTACTGTAATATCTTGTTGTTGACTTATAAATGGATTACCAAATTGCACAGGTTTTCCGGTCTCTGTATCTATAAAATCAGAAAAACCAACCCCATTATCTCCCTTGAGATAACCACTATTTGGAGAATTTGGTTTGAATTGTGATCCTCTGTTTATCTTTGGAGAAATAGGGTTTGGTATCAAAACATTTTTGTCACAAGATATCAAATTTGGATGTGCGCTTATAATTATATCACTAATATCTACCAAAAATTGTTTAGTATTTGAATTCGCCATGAATAAATTTACTAATTCAAATACAAAGTCTAATTGCATCCAAACTTCCGTTGCGCCATCTTTTGCATCGAAATCTGTTTTATCGTCAACAAATGATAACTGCGTGTATGTTTGTACATCGGGTTTTACAGATCCATAATTTATAACATCAGACTTTCCATCTGGTTTCTTTTTAGCTCTATAATATTCTTCTAATCTTCCAGCGAAAACTCTATCTTCAGGTTTACCTCCATAAAATAAACTAGAGTTACTTCCTGCAAATTTTGTAGTAACAACAGATTGTACATTTTGTTTACTCTTAGCCAACTGTTCTTGATTCGCAATTGCATCTTTTTGAATTTTGTTTTTTGGAATCATATTAATCTTATCGACTATATAATTCAAAAAGTTTGCTTGACTATTATTTACATTCGGAGAAATAACTTGACTTTCTCTCATTACATCATTTATAGATGGTAAATAAGTACGTACAAATGTTCTTAAATCTAAGAATTCAGTATTGTTTTGATCATTCGCATTAGCTGGAGTTGTTGTTGCTATTTTAGCATTATTATCTGTTCTCATTCCAGCAAACATTCCTTGTCTGGATGTCATATCAACATTGCAATCATAAACAAATCCATCGGTTGTGGTAAATGAATACTTTGTTATAATTCCCGTTACACATCCATAATTACCATTGGATTTATTTGAACGATCCAAAGCAGTTTGTGGTTTATATACCAACTCCCAACACTCTTTTAAATTAGCAAGATTAACAAGTGATTTTTGATTAAAAAGATTCCAACCAAATTCAACGAAGAGATTGATTCCAGCAGTAAAAAAGAACGGCGTTAAATATTCAAGTTGTGCAATACCATAACATTTAAACTTAATACTAGCATAAGTCAAAAGTTCTTTGCTTTGTTTTACACTAACACTTACTATTCCAGGCGGAGGAATTATAGGAGATATTTGACTATTTTGCGGAAAATTTTGTGTATTTTCAATCGTCTCGTAGTTCAATTGACTTCGATAAGTATTGTCTATATAATGAGGAGTTATTCCGTCAGCTTCATATCCTATAATTGCAAATTTATCGGTAAGTGGTTTATTCTGACTATATCCGAATGCGTCAAAAAAACCATCGCCTCCTTTTAGGATAAAACCATTATAATCTTTTTCTACATATTTTTTGTTTAAATAAGCACTTCTCGGAACCATTCCATTTATAGACTTTCCGGTACCGTTACTGAATACTCTGACCCATGGGGTCATTGGTCCTTTATAGTCTTTATAGTTTTGTTCAAAATTAAAAGTTGTGTTTATAAATGGAGTGGGAATATTCATACCAATGTTGTTGGTATTACTTCTTCTTCTTAATTCCCTTACAACTTCAGTTGGAATATTTTGTATTTCCCACCATAATGGAGTTGTATCTGTAATTTCTCCGTTTTTTGCCATAACATTAATTTAAGTTCTTCAATTGATTTAGTATACTAGCAACATTAGCAGGAATGCGTAATTGTCTACTAACTCCCACTGATAATTGATAACCAGGCAATTTATTTGCTTTAGCAATTATCCACCACAAATTTTCATCGCCGTAGTATTTCTTAGCTATACTATCTAAGTAGTCAGTTTCACTTGCGGTAATGTAAAAATCATCATACGACTCAGGTATATCTGGATAATATGTAGTTTTATAAACGTTTTTACCATCCCATCTTTTTTCTACTGGAGTAAATTGGTATCTCATGGGTTATTTGGTTGTTGTACTGTAACAGTTGGCTGTTGTCCATTTAATTGTTGAATAGCAGCAGAAAACGCTTCTAAATCTGTGTCGTATCTTATATTGGTAGAAAAATTATAATCTCTAACAAGATTCACGTTGTTTCTATTAACAGTTCCATAAAAGTCTCCTCCGTTAACAATCGCAACTGGAGCATTACCCCAAGCGGATCTTCCTGCTTTTGGTCTGTCTTTTTCCATAACTGCCATTTGAATGCTAATGTCTGCTGTTCTTGGAAATTGTGCAAATCTGCCAAGAGAACTATCTTTATCGCCTCTAGGGCTTAATAAATTGTCTTTACTAGCCCACTCATATGCTCTATTGGATCCCCAGCTCCACGTGTCGTTTGGAGAACTCATATTCTCAGGAATTGTCTCCCAAGAAGCATCATCTGGTATATTGACATTGCAACTCTTAATGACAACAAAATGGTTTTTGTAAAAATCACCAAGCGTTAATTGTACCATCGGAGGAACCATGAAACCACCAGCTGCAGCTTCAGTGTAATTAGCTGGTTTTGTCAAACTAGTCAAATAGTTTATTCTTGACCACATAGGCATCAATTCTTTGACACTGTGCGCATTTACTGTAAAGTTGAAACTTACTTCTCGGGTAAATCCTTTGTAGTAATATAGTTTATCTGGTCTACCTAAATATTCTATTGTTTCCCATTCAGCCGTATTACTATCTTGTATACCTTTCACAGTTGCGCTAAATGGTATGTATTTTTGATTGACAATATCATAGAAATAAAACTTAATAATATCAGGACCGAAACCTTTATAATCAGATCCATCTCCGTATTGCTTATCAAATTGAGCTTGATTTAATACATCCAATGAGTTTACATAATCAACGTTGTGGGTTGGTTGTATAAATCTATCTTTACCAGCTTTTCTTCCCAATCTTGTTGGAAAGTTCAGTTGATTTGGATCAGTGCTAAACTTATCAGTGTATGTAGTCTTTACGTCTTTTAGATAATCCATACCAACATTATTGGTATTATCGTATTTAGCGAATTGTAATGGTTTAGCATTTTTCTTGCCAACGAAACCAATATCATATAAATTATTTGCGGCATTGCCAGCTATATTATCTATAGCTTTATTTAAATTAGCAGTAATTAAATCAGTTGGAGTCTTTGTTTCGTCACTAAATGTATCTGGTAAAAGTTTTGAATTTTCAATCAACACTTTATAGTTTAATAACTGATCGCTTTGTTCTATAAACGTACCTGTGTCTCTGTCAGCTTTAACTACATCAGTGTATTTTAATCTAATCGTAGGTACCCCATCTACTTTAACCTCGCCTTTAAATCTATTAAGTGCTTGATCTTGAAAATCAGAACTTGGCACTGGATTTACATTACTAGAATTGACACTTCCTTGAAATGTAACAACACCAACTGATTTTTGTTGTTCTTGATTTCCATATGTTTTTATATAAAAATCGTTTCTAAGCATCGAAGATGGATTGGTAGTTCCATGATAAAATCTTTGTTTTACCTTTAATCCAGTAAATTTTTGGTTTGTGCCTATACCCAAAGTCTTTTTCAAACCACTTAAAATTCCTCCGCTTTTTGTTGGGGTAATACCAGAATCGTCAAACAACGCACCGGCGTTTAGATACAAATCATATGTTTGTTCGTCCGCACGATAATTTGCTTTCCATGGCTGTGTAGGAGGTATAATGCCGCCTAATAAAGTATTGTTTTTTAAGAAACTACCAACGCCTCCCAACAATTTTTTAAAAAATCCTCCTCCACCAGAAGATACCAATTTAGAATATCTAGGAGCGTTGTAAGCGTTTGTAGCAGTTTGACCTCTCAATAAATCTCTTACATCGGGTCTAGCTAGAGGAGCTACAACTCTGTCTGAGTTATCAGCTCCACCCAATAAAGATGTAAATGTTGATACTCCAAATCCACCACTTGCAGCACTAGCTACGCTACTTCTTGGGGGAGCTGGTACAGCTGGACCGCCTCCTTCAAATAATCCACCAACCGTTCTAGCTATAGAACCCAATCCACTTCCGCCTAATAATCCACCAACTATGTTACTTGTATCTAAGTGTCTGGTTGGTCTATCAACCAATCCAAAAGAAGCTAATCTTAAAGCAGCTATAATTGGAGAAGCTGGATTGTATACTTTGGTTTCATCAAATGGTTGAAATCCTTGCAATACAAGTTGTTTTAATATAAAACGGGTACCAGCAGAACTTCCTAGAAATTTTCTTACTCTTGTGCCGTCTTGTCTCGATGCTTGAAATACTGTAGTAACTTTGTTTCGTTGGCCTTCTTCAATGTTTTTGTATATAAACATTTGACTAGCCATTGGACCTTTTAGATATAGATCTTGTGGTTT